>OBLU010002257.1_pt1 | contig 17850 bp, 10 predicted proteins | sample 1518681 | NCBI WGS metagenome assembly OBLU01 (sample SAMEA3539304, study PRJEB22396) | soil metagenome | biome: tundra; feature: field; material: soil | place: USA | collected 2010-05 | depth 0.15 m | reverse complement strand
GACTATTGGGAGGATCGTAGGGCGGCCTGATTCCACTTCTATGTCGCGCACCCCTGCCACCCCGGCAGAGCCGGGGGTTCTCCCATTGCGAATAGAGACCAGCCGAAACGAGCAAGCACCCGATGCTGAGTATTTGGAGTTTTATATGCAACGGAGAATCGCTGCGGAGCGCCCGCATGATGGACCCAATGATGATTCCAGTTAACGTCCAAGCACTTGCTACAAGTTGAAGAGTGGGAAGGCAGCGGCGCAAAAGAGCCATCGGTTCCGAATCGGATTTCTTGTCGAAGGATGAAAATAGAGTGCTCATGGCGGTCCTCCACGAAGAGCATACTATCGTCGCGGGTTTCGGAGCTATGTAGTTTCGAGCCCTCAGGATCTCGTGCATGAGGTCCAAATCGTGTTGCGTAGGTTGAAGAAAGCCGACCTGAAGCGTTCCGGGATAACCCTCCTCTAGAGTCATCCTCTCGTCGTACATCAGTGTCAGCAGAAAGTCCTCGGCGTGTCGCAGCGCAGATAGTTTGTTGGCGCTTGCCTCCAAGAGGTGAAAACCAAACACCGAGCGGAAGAACTCCGCTAAAGCTGGAACGCAGTACGTTGTGAGGTTGGTGTGATTCATCGTTGCCAACCCGAATTCCGAAGTATCCATTCTCCATGTGGGGTGGAGCCGGAAGAGAGTCCATTGTTTAGATTGCGGAGTAATGTCGACTTTGCTGAACCCACCTCATTGCTTCCAGCTCACTTCGTATCGAATCCCAGTTGCCCCGAGCGTGACGCCATGAATGATCGTTGAGTCGCTTTATCCTCTCTTTCATGCGCGTGCGACGCGATCAAATACCCGGTCTTCCTCCGAACATTTTGGAATTCCCGCTGTCCGCGTTTGGGAAGCGATTCGACCTGACTTTGCTGAAATCGTCGACAACAAAGGCCAGCCCTTCAAGACCATACATAGAAAAACGTGAACGACCGCTGTCGCTGTCGAGCGAAATCACATGTGAATTCCATGTTCAGGAATTGTTTTGCGTGTTAAACCCTTGGCCAACTTGGGGATAGAAGAGTCAGATCTGATGGTCACTGATGATTCGGTGAACACGTGCATATCCTTTGGTGGACCCGCGCGACTCCTGTGCGGAAACAAAATGGTGCAAAGGCAAATGATGAACAGCAATGAAAGTGGCTGCGAACGTGAGGGCTGGTTGTCCAATCGTCGGGAGTTTCTCGCAGGATTGGCGGCGCTGGGGCTGGCCAGGTGGACTGAACAGGCATTCGGAGCCGCAGTGGCACCATCCGGTTGGAGCGGGCTTCCCGATCGACCCGAGGAACGGCCCCTGGATTTTCATGCTCTGGCAAATGCATTTGACGCCTATGTCATGGATCCCGTCCACGGGGTCAACCTTCGCGCCAAGGACGGCCGGCAGGTGTTTCCGTCGGCGCTAGAAGGTGTGGAAGACGGGGGACTGACCACGTACGGACCGATGGCTCTGGGAAAGGAATTGCGCGGAGAGGGATTGGACGGCTTGGCGGTGTCGCTGAAGGGATATTTCAGTGAGCCTTATGGGCTGTTTCTGGACGGCGCAGGTGGAACGCTCTGCGAGTATTGGTACCTGATGAATGTGACCGCGTTGGCCTATGGCCTGATCCGGTTGCGCTTTGGGAAGGATGCGGAATGGCTAGGCCGGGTGGAGCGCAGCGCGGCGCGCCTGAAAGACATGGCGCAGCAACTCCGCTACGACTTCAACAGTCAGGGTTATGATTTTTCCAAGGGAGCGCCTTTTACCAATCAGGAAATTTACCGCCAACCGGATGCCGTAGGTGGTTACAGCTACGTCATGCTGCTGGCGTGGAAGTTGACCGGCAAGGAGTTCTGTCTCGACGAAGCCAAGACGGGCATCGATCGCTACCTTGGTTTTGAGGCGAACCCGTGGTATGAAATTCCCAGCGGTGCCATGGCCACATTGGCAGCCTCCCGGCTGCAGGCGATGGGCTATCAGACCAACCCTAAGAAAGCTCTCGCATTTGTCCTCGATTCGAGGGCCGGGCTTTTGGCGACTGGAAAATGGGGCGGACATGAGGTGAACGGCCTGATGGCCGGATTCCGGACCGAGCCTGCCGGCCAGACGTACAGCATGGAGACCATGGTGACACTGCCTTATCTGCTGCCGGCGGTGCGGTTTCGCCCGGAACTTGCAGGGGATGTGGCGCGCCACGCGCTGAATGCAACCGCGAACCTGAGGTGGTTTTATCCGGAATATCTGCCGCGAGAGAACCAAAGCCGTCCCGACCTGCCGTCCATGATTCCGTATGAGAGACTGAGTCGCGAAGAGAAGGGACACAGTCCTTACGCAACAGGCGACTTCGCAGGACATCGCTCGATCTATGGCGGAGCGTACGTACTCTGGCTCGATAAGATGATCCAGGCGCAGGGCGATCCCTGGCTGCTGCGCTGGGATTTGAACAAGACCAACTTCCTGGATCAGGACCTCCCGCAGGCATTTCTCTATTACAACCCCTGGCCCCAGGAAAAACGCATCACGATCGCAGAAGGACAAAGCCGCGTTCACGACCTGACGCAAAATCGTGTGCTTCAGTCACATGGGGAAAAGGTGGAATTGCGGCTGGCCGCGCATGAGGCGAGCGTGATCGAGATAGTCAAGTAAGGGGCCGCCTCTCCGGTCCACAGTCTCCATCAGCACCTGTTGGTCGCCGACGAATCAGGGATGAAGCACCCTCGTAGCAACGATCGTGCTCGCGTTGGAAGATCCGGCGATCGCGTTGGTTCGAATCAGGGCTTCAAAATAAACGGGCTGGGCGGGAGTGGCGGCGATGCCCAGCGCCTGCTGGAGTTTCTGCCGGTTGGTGGCATCCTCCAGAAAAAGTCCGGCAGCCTCCGTACCCTCTTGCTGCAATCCTTGAAGGACGAGAACGCTGCCGCGCCCGTTGCGGAGTGGCAGCAAAGAGATGGTCGCGTAGTCCTCGCCCGAGCTGCCGGTAAAGATCAGCCCATGATAAGTCTCCTGCTCCCCCCCTCTGGGACGCAGGTTTTGGAAGAACTTCGGGCTCTCGCCCACCACGCCCTCACGCTCCTGAAAGTTAAGCTTGTCCTGGAAATAGAAGACCCATGGATTGGAACTGGGGCTGCCAACAAAAACGAAACTGCCTTCCTCAAGATCCCGTGGCCGCAATTCTCGTGCAGAGCGAATGACGAGCCGGTTGTCGGAGTCGCCGGTTAACCGCATGAGTGTTGTCACTACGACGACATCGGCATACGAGGTCAACAACGAGCCGGAGAGATACTTCATCACTCGGGCCTCGCGGGCTGTAGGGTGTGCGTTGGCCATTGGTTCGCCGCTTCGATAAGCAGGGCTCAGATACCGTTCCAGCGTGACCGGCTGTTCGTCGATCAAGCGCAACATGCCGTAGTTGATATCGGCCACGACGATCCGGACCGGGCGATTGCCTTGATCGAAGAGCGTAGCGACCGGCCAAGGAGGGGAGGCCTGCTTTGAAACTGACGGAGTGCGCAGCCAGCCGACCAGTGCAGTGACGAGAAATAGCGCAGCCAACGCCCAGGGCAGCACCCGAAGCCACGGCCTGAACCTGTCGGGCGTGGCCTCGACTACCGGCGATGGGGCAGTCTTCTGCTCGACGGTCCGAAAGACTGTTGTGTAGGCTCCCTTCGGAATTTCCACGATGCAGGTTTCGTCGCGGCCCTCTCCATCGAAGTATTCATGCAGCTTGAGGCGCAGCTGACGCACGTGAACGCGCACCGAGCTGTCCTCGACGACGCTGTAGTCCTGAGGTTTTCCGAAGACGGCGCTGCCGATGCGGTGTTCGGTCAGATCCTGGGGCTGGCCGTGGATGGTTCTCTCGGCCATGAATCGCAACAGATCTCTGAGCCGCGTCGATTTTTGAAAGGGAGGGCTGGCTGTGATCCGCTCGATCAACTGCCAGCGGATATCCGTCCTAAGATCCGGATCCACTTCGATCATCCGCTTCCATTCCGACTGCGTCCAATGAGTTCCGATTGTGCAATTTTATACATACTTCTCAAGATTGTCCGACCGCTGGATGCTAGCACACCGCATGCACTAAGTGAAGGCCCGTTTGGTACAGCGAGAAACCTCGGAATGAACGAACATCTTCGGCGAGGATCCTTCCCCAAGGACGGCCCTCTCGCGACGGCGCCACGATCATGATACCCCGTTCCGCACCCAACGCCGCAGCCTCTTTGGGGCCCGGGTCATGAGAGTCACATGTTAAACGCAGTGATTCTCAATGATTTTCGGCGTAAGTCCCTTGTCCAGACAACGCCTCGTCCTCAACGCTTACGTCTGACTTTCGGAACCGGTTTATCTCGGTGGATAAATTGCCCGACAAGTCCCGTTTCTCCAGAACTGCGAAAGGCTCAGGATGAGCGATTTAGCTAAACGCTTTGGACAGAACCCGATTCTCAAACCGCAGGATATCCGTCCGAGCGTTGATGGCATGCGGGTGTCATGCCTGCTGAACCCGGGTGTGTTTCGTTATCAGGGCAAGACGTGGATGCTGGTACGGGTGGCTGAGCGCCCGGAACAGTTCCCCGGCAAAACTTCCTTCCCGGTTCTGAGCCCCGACGGCCGGCTTGAAGTAGTCGAGTTCAACTCCGACGATCCGCGACTCGACCTCACCGATCCGCGCGTAATCAAATTTGACGGTCGGGACTATCTCACCACGCTTTCCCATCTTCGCCTGCTTTCGAGCGAAGACGGCATTGTCTTCACGGAACCTGGACAGAGCCAACCCATGATGGGGGCCGGGGAACTCGAAACCTACGGCATCGAAGACTGCCGCGTAGCTCAGATCGATGAAACCTACTACCTGACCTACACGCAGGTCTCCAGCCATGGGGTTGGCGTCGGTTTGAGAATCACTCGCGACTGGCAGCACTTTGTGCATGCGGGCATGATCTTCTCTCCGCACAACAAGGATTGCGCACTTTTCGAGGAGCGAATTGGCGGTGCCTACTATGCGCTGCACCGCCCCAGCAGTCCGGAACTGGGAGGCAACTACATTTGGCTGGCGGAGTCACCCGATCTTTTGCATTGGGGCCGGCACCGTTGCCTGGCTCACAGCCGTGAGGGCTACTGGGACAGCGCACGGGTCGGCGCAGGAGCCGCCCCAATTCGAACCGCCGAAGGGTGGCTGGAAATTTATCACGGCGCTACCAAGGAAAACCGTTATTGCCTGGGTGCGCTGCTCCTTGACCTCAACGAGCCATGGAGAGTCCTGGCCCGCTCTGAAACGCCGATCATGGAACCGTCGACTCCCTACGAAAAGGAAGGTTTCTTCGGCCAGGTGATTTTCACCAACGGGCACCTGGTCGATGGCGACCGCCTGACCGTCTACTACGGCGCGGCCGACAGCGTGATCTGCGCCGCGCATTTCTCCATTCGGTCCATTCTCGACAGCCTCGACCGCACGCCCGGAGCGAAGCGATGAACCGCCTTCATAAGGAACTTGAGGTCTTCCTCCGCTGTCCTCGCTCCATGCAGATCTTGATGGTGTCGAACATGATCTACGCTCTCGTGCTGCCGGTGATTGAAATCTTCGTGGCTGCGTATGTTATGCGGAACTCCCGGGCCGTAGCCAAGGTCGTCACTTACCAGTTATCGATCTATGCGGCAACGCCCCTCGCGTTCTATCTGAACGGCAAGTTACTGGGCAGGGTGGGAGTCAAACACCTTTACGCAGCCGGGATGCTTCTGTCGGGGCTGGCAATGATGCTGATGATGCAATTAAGCATTCTGACGCCCATCGGCGTCGCCACGTCGGGCTTCGCCATGGGGCTTGCCACCGGCCTGTTCTGGGCCAACCGAGGATGCCTGGCGCTGACCGCCACCCACGACGGGAACCGCAACTACTACTACGGACTTGAAATGTTCTTCGGGACATTGGCTGCCGTGGTGGTTCCGGCACTGATCGGCTGGTTCATCAGCGGCACCACTCTTTACGGCTGGCTGGGCGGAATTCCAAACCGCGCCTACCACATTGTTGCGGCCGTGGTTTTCGGCCTCACGGTTCTCGCCGCGGGCATCCTCGAGCGGGGCGCCTTCCGCAATCCGCAGGCAACTCGTTTCGTCTTCTTCCGGTTTCATCCGTTGTGGTGGCGCATGCTCGAACTGGCGCTGCTCAAGGGCCTGGCACAGGGATACATTGTTACCGCCCCGGCCATGCTCATCATGTTGCTCGTCGGCCAGGAGGGGACCCTGGGCACTACGCAGGCAATCGGCGGTGTCTTCTCAGCATGCCTCATGTACCTGGCCGGACGAATCGCCGCGCCCCGGCACCGCATTTTCGTTTTCGCTACCGGTCTTGCGCTCTTCTTCCTCGGCGCGGTGGTCAATGCGGCCCTGTTCAATGCCATGGGGGTGCTCATCTTCATCGGCTGTCTTTTGCTGGCGAAGCCGCTGCTGGATCTTGCTTATTACCCAATCCAGTTGCAGGCAATCGATGTGGTTTCCCGGCTGGAGGGGCGCAATGAGTACGCCTATATCTTCAACCACGAGTTCGGCCTGTTCACGGGACGTTGCCTGGGCTGCGGATTGTTTCTCGGCATCGCTTACTGGTGGTCAGGCACTGCCGCCCTCAAGTACGCATTACCTCTAATTGCTTTGCTGCAATTGTTATCAATCGGTGTTGCGGGCCAGATTCTTCGGGGTATAACTGCGGCGGACAGCACCTCCTCCTCCGCAAGCTTCATCGAGCAAACTACGGAGGCCTGAGAACCATGAAGTATCAGAGGAGACAAATGATGATCCCCACAAGTCTTACGACACAGAGAGTAAGGCGACTGGCAGCATGGCTGTTGGTGGCGCTTGGCCTGGTGGCCGGCGTTACCTCAGTTGCCCAATCGGGTAGAGGTACATTAACCGGCACAGTAAAGGATGCAAACGGCGCCATTCTCCAAGGGGCCACACTCACCCTCACGGGTACGAATACAGGCAGCCGCTTTACAGCCATAGCCAGTGCGGACGGCTTGTTCACATTCCCCGAGCTTCCTCCTGGCACTTACGCTTTAACCATAACCGCTCGTGGGTTTGAGTTATTTACACAAAACGGAATCACGGTGTATGTCGGTAGCACTGCGACCGTCAACCCGGAGTTACGCGTAGGTGCTGCTACGGAAAGCGTCACTGTAACAGGCGACGCCTCGCAATTGCAGACAGAATCTTCCGACGTCGGCACAACTGTGTCAACCGAGTTAATTGAAGACCTTCCGCTCCAGTTCTCCGGGGAGCCCCGCAATCCCCTGCAATTTGTGACGCTAACACCGGGGTATTCCGGAGCTATGGCAAACTCCCCGACTTCGCAGGGCGGCTTCAAATTGAATGGCGGCCAGCAGGCCGGCACAGATATATTCGTGGACGGAGCGACTATTGAACTGGCGTCAGCCAGTTTGCAGATGAACTACGGAATCAGCGTCGAGGCAGTACAGGAGTTCAAGGTGATGACAAATACTTTCGACGCCGAGTACGGTAGAACCAGCGGAGGCCTCATCAACCTCGTAACCAAGTCTGGCACCAATTCCCTGCATGGATCGGTTTATGACATCCTGAGAAACAAATCGTTGGATGCCAATAGCTGGATTAACAACTTACAGGGATCGAAGAGACCGCCCGACACTCAAAACGATTTCGGCGCCATTATCTCCGGCCCGGTCTACATCCCAAAACTCTACAACGGCCGTGACAAGAGCTTCTTCATGTTCAACTATGAAGGTTTCCGTTACGACACGGGCGGCAACGGCCTGAACTCGGCCCCTACGCAAGCCATGGCGAACGGCGACTTCTCCGCGTTGCTCCAGCCGGTTACCGCATTTGGGCAGACCTTTCCAGCGGCCATTCTCTACGACTACACGACATGCACGGGCGCAAACCAAGGGAAGCCGTGTCAAGCCTATCCGGATAACAAGATCACCGAGGCGCCCGACGCGGTCTTTAAGGCGTCGATTCCGTATCTGCCACTGGCGCCCGCGTCCGCAACCTCACCATACCTGAATCTCTACCAGTCGTCGCTGAATGTAACCAACGCCAATATGTACGAAATTCGCATTGACCAGAACATCGGTGCGAAACAAAAGATCAGCGGCAGCTACGACTACGATTGGCGCCCGACCGGATACGTCATCAGCGGCGCGCCCCTGGACGCCAGCTCGACCAACCAGAGGACGCACTACGTGCGATTCGGTTACGACTATATTCTCAGGCCCAACCTTTTGAATCATTTCAATGCAGGCTTCAGCCGACGCTATCGCCAGGAGTTCAGCGGCATCGGAAGCTACGGCGGAAATTGGCCGGACAAAATCGGTTTGAAGGGGGTTATGAACACGACATTCCCTTCGTTCAGCTATAACTATCCCGACGGTGCAGCCATGCCGAGCAATGGAGCCAATCAGTTTTACGACAACACTTACCAATATGACGACAATGTTTCCTGGCAGCGCGGTCGTCACAGCTTCACCTTCGGCGTGGAAACACGCTTGCAGGAGTTCAATCTCAATATCCTGACGAATACTTCGGGGAACTTCAACTTCACCACCGGCCCGACCAGCAGTCCGGACGATTCCAACTCGGGATTTGGATATGCCAGTTTCTATCTTGGCGCTGCTTCAAACGGTGGCATTTCATTGCCCGAGGAACTTGGCTGGCGTGTCAAGTACTACGCGGGCTTCGTGCAGGACGACTGGAAAGCCACTCCGAAACTGACCGCCAACCTCGGCTTCCGTTATGAAATACCAACACCGGTCACCGAGGCTCACAGTCAGCAGTCGTTCGTGAATCCAACACTTGCGAATCCCGGAGCGGGGGGACTTCCGGGAGCCTACGAATTCCTGGGCAAGGGGGCGGGTAGAACAGGCTCCAATGGTTCGCAGGATACGTTCCACAGTTCGTACGGTCCGCGTATCGGACTTGCCTATCAGGCCAGGCCGGATACGGTGGTTCGGGCAGGATACGGAATCTATTATCAAAACCTGAAGGTTGGCGGTTTTGGCGAGAACGACTCCCAGGGATTCTTCGGCAGTTATAGCTATCCCGGCTTCGGCATCCCGCAGGCTCCGGCAGTCGTTCTCTCGCAGATTACGGCTTATCCCGGACCCACACCGCCATTCATCGATCCTACCGTGATGAACGGCCAGGAGCCAACATTCATCATGTCCAAAACAGCGCGTCCGGGAACCACCCAAACCTGGACTCTGGATGTGGAGCAGCAACTCCCTGGAAAGATCCTGCTTGATCTGGCCTATGTTGGCGATCATGGCGATCACCTGCAGGCTTTTCTGCACGATCCGAACCAGGGAAATCCAGCCAACCTGGCGCGCGGCAAATGCCTGCAAGCCGACATCAACGCACAAACAGCCAGTGATTCAGGATGCGCAGGCCAGGCCCTTGTGGCGCCGCCCTATCCAGGATTCAGCGGTTCGGTCTCTCAGGCATTAAGGCCGTTTCCGCAGTATGCTTCCGCGCAAGTGGATTCCGTAACCATGTCTGATCCATTTGGCAATTACACGTATCATGCCCTGCAGGTCCAGATGCAAAAGCGGGTTTCGGCGGGCCTCACGCTGCTGGCAAACTACACTTGGTCGAAGACCCTCACCAATGCCGATGCTGAGTATCCGACTCAGTCGGCGTGGAACGGTAATGGCACGTCGGGCGCACTGAACACATACAACCTGAAGGTCGAAAAGGGGCTTAGCCAATTCGACATTCCTCAGCGCGTGGTTCTCAGTTACAGCTATCAGCTGCCCTTCGGCAAGGGCAGGCAATTTGCCAGTCGAGGAGGGGTCGTCAACGCGGTTGTCGGAGGCTGGGAATTCGCCGGCGTCCAGGAGTACAAGAGCGGCACACCGCTTTCTGTGGGTTCTCCAAACTGGACGTCTGGAATCTTTGCCGGAGGGGAAGCGAACCTCGGCGCATCGGCTCGTCCCAATATTGTGGCGGGGCAGAGTCCCAATGGTTATCACGGTGGCGGTTGGAAGTGGGGACAAAGTCTTCGGTTGAACCCCGCGGCGTTCGTTCCTGCGCCAGACTTTACGTTTGGCGACGCACCGCGAGCCCTGTCTGTTCGTGAATTTGCCAGCCACAGTGAGGACTTGAACTTCTCAAAACAGATTCCCATGTATACGGAGAAAGTGAAGACAGTCTTCCGCATGGATTTCTTCAATGCATTCAATCGGCCTGGGCAATATACTGGCTTCAATACACAGGCCGGTCAGTCCACATTCGGCCAGGCCACCAGTCGACAAAACAGTCCACGAAGCATCCAAGCCAACCTCCGCGTATCGTTCTGACGAAACAGATTTCGCGGACCTCTTCACTGGGGTCCGCGGAACGGATAACAAATGTCTCCTGCTCGTCCATTAAGATGTCTGCTCCTCGGCGTCGTCTTCTGTGCGCTGACATCATCGAGCCGCGCGCAGGAAAGCAGCGCAGTGCAAGAACACTTCTCTTTGGCACAGCAAGATCAACAGCAAGGCTTGCTCGATGCCGCAGTACATGAATACCAGGCGGTTCTAAAACTCCAACCGAAGTTACCCGAGGCGTATGTAGATCTGGGCCTTGTTTACTATGCTCAAGCCAAATTTGAAGATTCGGCCCGTGCATTGACGACAGCCTACAAATTGCGACCCGGTATGCGTGGCGTAAGTCTTTGGCTTGGAATTGACGATGTGAAGTTGAATCGTCCTGCACAAGGCGCCGTGCTTTTGCGCGAGGCAGTTCGGCTCGACCCAGACGACAAAGTCGCACAGAACTGGCTCGCTACGTCGCTTTGGGATGTGGGACAGGTAGATTCGGCCCTGGTTCAATTGCGCAGTGCCAATGCGCGATTTCCCGATGACCCCGATCTACTCTTCGCGCTCAGTGAAGCCTATGACAAGGCTGCCAGTCAACAGACGGAGCAACTGCTTGAAGAGTCGGCGGGGACAATGCTCTACGATCTCATCTACGGGACCATCTATTCCGAGGAACGCGCATGGCCAAAGGCTGAAGTCCACCTTCGTCGCGCCATCGAGCGTGATCCCCATTCGATCGACCCGCGCCTGAAGCTGGTGAAGGTCTATCTTGAGCAAGGCAATCTGCATGCAGCGCAGGAGTCCGTCGACCAAGCCGCGAAACTGGCTTCACAATCCGCCGCCATCCTGGCCCTTCGCGGCGAGTTGCTCCTCCTGATGCAGCAACCCTCCGAGAGTCTCGCAAGGATCGAAAAGGCAATGAAAATCGATCGCAGTGAAGCTCTCGATGCATTGGGGCTGCCCATGGAGGCGCAGTATAGCCGTAGCGATGTGGATGCAAAACTCCTGTCGCTGTGTCATCAAGCATCAAGCACACTGGAATCTTCAGCGACCTCCAGCGACGCAAAGTATATCGCCCTTGCGGCCTTGAGTGTACTAGCCGGCGACGACCATGGCGCGCAGCGGTTCTACCACAAGGTTCAACCGCCACAGTCGAGGTACAATCCTTCCGCAACTAACTCTGTTCGCGCGACGGTTGCCATTTCCCCGCATCGCTACGAGGACGCCGAGGCGTCGCTTCTCCGCTGGCTTAAGACGCACCAGAGCGATCGTATCGCGCGGTTCCATCTTGCTCTCGCGCGGCGTCAGATCTCCCGCTCGCAACTGCGCCGCCTCCTTCAGGTCGCTCCGGATTCTTATCATGTGCATCAGATGCTCGGCCAGCTTTACGCCAGTCGCGAGGAGGACGAAAAAGCACTGGCCGAGTATCTCGCCGTAGACGCAGCCCAACCTGATCTTCCTGGCGTTCATTTTTGGCTCGGCCACCTCTACTGGAAACATGGCGATGCCGATCACGCCCTCACGGAATTGACGCGTGAATTGGAACTCAGTCCTGGCCATCCCGAAGCAAACGGAGAACTGGGCGCTGTTCTAGTGGCTCAAGACCGCAGCGAAGAAGCAATCCCGCATCTCGAGGCCGCCATCCAAAGCAAGACCGATCTCTGGCCTGCGTATGAGCAGTTAGGGAGAGCCTACGCATCCGAAAAGAAATATACACGCGCCGAGCAGGTGTTGAGCCGTGCGCTTGCGCATGATCAGGACGGCACCGCGCATTACCAGTTTGCGCTGGTTCTTCGCGCCGAGGGCAAAACCGCTCAGGCCGCTCAGGCCTTTGAGCAGGTGCGCGCCATCAAGAACGAAAGAATGGTTGCTCCGTCCACGGATGATGCCGAAAACGAGAGAGCTAAACAATGAGATGGCATTCGTTGATCGCTTCCTCCCTTGTCTTCGTTGCATTGACCTCTCCATCGAGCGCACAAACGACGACCGCGGCGTCCACGGCGCTGGACGAAGGCGTAAGGCTTATTCGCGAAGGGCGACTCGATCAAGCGCTGGTCAAGCTGGAGGAGGCACACCGTGCCGCGCCCCGCAATGCCACAATCGAAAACTTGCTGGGGATTACCGAAACCCAACTCGGGCACATTGACATCGCCTGCAGCCACTACCGCAACGCGATTCGCCTCGATCCGTCACAAGCAGCGCCGCGCAAGAATCTCGGCTTCAATCTACTCAACGAAAAGAATTACGCCGGAGCAGAGCCCGAGTTGCGCGAAGCTTCACGATTGGACCCTAAAGACAGTTTTGCTCACTTCTATCTGATGTTGCTGGCGCTTGCGACAGATCACGATTCAGAGGCGGTGGAGCAGGCTTCCCATGTGGGTAATCTGCTCGATAACGATCCTGACGCTGGCGTTGGCCTTATAGGCGCGGAGGTACGTTTAGGCCCCGCGGATGCGGCCTCTAGCCTCATCGAGCGTATGGAGAATGCGCATCAGCTTTCGGCAACGCAAGAGTATTCGATCGCTGTGCTACTCAGCCGCCATGCTCTTTATCATGAGGCGGTTCATTGTTTTCGGCGTATTGCTTCGCTCGATCCGTCTTGGGAAAGCCGTTACAACCTTTCGCTGGCGCTGCTCTACGACGGGCAGTACGCCGAGGCTTCCATCCTCCTGGCCTCTCTGCACACTGAGCGCCCAGCAAGTGCCGATACACTCATGTTTCTCGGCTCCGCATTTGAGATGCAGCAAAAAATGCCGGAAGCGCTGGATGCATATCGAGCGGCTGTTGTGGCCGATCCTTCCAATCCTGATCGAATGCTTGACTATACGCGCTTGCTCATGGATTCCGACCGTTATGACGAGGCCATCGAGGCGGTCCAGACCGGCATGGGAGAAACTCCCACCACGGCGCCCCTGCAACTTCGCCTGGGTGCGGTCGAAATGCTCAAGGCAAACTACCCCGCCGCACGCGAAGCCTTTCAAGCTGCGCTTGCAACCGATCCGCAACTCGATGCCGCATATGTCGGCTTGGCGCAAACCTACGCACGCGAAGCTAACGACGCCGAGGCCATTCGCATTCTAGAAGCGGCCCGAGCGAGACTTCCAGGCCGTTACTCATTGCAGTACTATTTCGGCCTGTTGGCAAGCCGTTTAGGCCGCGAGCAGGAGGCCATCGCCGCACTTGAAAGCGCATCGCAGCTCGAGCCGAAGTCGCTTGATCCGTCTTATGAGCTCGGCAAAATCTACTTAGCCCGACAGGACTGGCCCAGGGCCCGCCAGTCCCTAGAGCATGTTGTCGAGTTGAATCCTCAATTCCAGCCTGCGCACTACCAGTTGAGCCATGTCTATGCGCATCTCGGCCTGAATGAAAAAGTGGCGCAGGAAGTGCAGCAAACCCGCGTCCTGGTGAACGCGCAGCGCGAAGAAGCACTCCGCAAGCAGCGAGAACGCGCTGCAAGTTTCCAGCCGAATTCTTCTCAGGTACCTTCATCCCAGCCCTAATCTCCTGCCGACCGTTTCCGATGAAAGAGGACTAAACCAAGATGGTTTCCAACAAAGATTTGGACCGCCGCGAATTCCTCTGCCTTTCCGCGCTTGCTGCCGCGGCGATTGTCCTGCCAGATTCCTTGCATGCCACTCCATCCTCTGAATCAGGTCTTGTCACTCTCCAAGTAATCGGTGATCCTCAACAAGGATTCGGTGTCACAATCCTCTATCGCGGTCAAGCCATCGCTCGGCACCATCAAGGCGGAGAGTTTTCGGCAGTTTTTCAGAACAGCGAACGCAGCCTGGAAGATCGAACCGATAATTGGAAGGCTACTGCGTGGACCGGGAATCCGACGCAGGTAAAGCTCTCCGGAGACGCTCAGCTCAAGAATCTGCGTACCACCGTCTCGGTCGAAGTATGCTATGAAGTTCTGCCCTCGCAGGTGGTCAAGAAGACGATCGAATTGCGTCAGGCAGATATGTTCACGCTCTATTACCAGCTTACGAATCGCCTTGAGCCGGCGACAGCGCCGGAGAAGCTCTGGAGCTTCGATCATGCCGACTGTAAAGGCGGCGCGCTGCATGAATACTTTCCTGCCGCAGGGTTTCGCACGCAAGAAGGATTGACAGTCGGGCTTCTTACTGACTCGGGCTATCGTAACCAATGGAGCCGCATCATTCGACGAGATGGCACGCCTGTAAAACCCGCGCCTGCCAGCATTCCAGATCTGAATCTCTACGTTGTTCCGAAGATCGAAGAGCGATCGCAACAGGGCGCATTTATCCAGCAGACATTTGGCGAGACCACAATCCAATTGTCTGCAGAGGATTCGCGCACGCATGTCGATCTCCCCGCTCCTTCGCTTTGGAAAAGAGATGGCAATATTCAAGTCGAGCAGCGTGACGGCGTGATTAAGCTGTCTCCCAGTACTATGAAGGATTTCGTGCTGCTACCTTTCCCGGCAAAAGGGGGAGAGGTCTTTTCGGTGCATCTGAAGTATCGTTCCACCGCGGCAGTCTCTGTTCACGCGTGGGATACGGATGATCAGCGAAAGAAACTTGGCGACATCACACTGTTCAATGACACGGCGCCCGCATCTCCATCGACCATCTCGGAGTTTAGGAATTCGTTTGTTGTACCCGCGCTTCAAGGTACAGGGGCTGCTCTCGTTTTATCGCTCCCAGACTTTGAGGTGGAGGGTATGCACTCGGATGAGGGCACCTTGCCGGCAATGGAAGTACAGAGTATTGAGTTATTCCGGATCGCGACCCGAACCGAGCCGTATCACCGGCTGGAAATGGGGAAGGCGCAAGCCCGGACAATGTTCATCTTTGCGAGCGATAGCGTTCCAGACACCATTCGCGGTTATCGGCTTAGCAGCCAGCTTCACCTCGCTGAGGGTCTCGGATTTAAAGGAGGCGAGACGGAAAAGGTGCTCTATGCAGACCTCATGATGCTCACCTGGAATGCAGAAATGGAAGCCCGCCGCCCCATGTTGGCGCCCAGTATCTGGTACTCGGCAGCAGGTGAAATGTATCTGCGCGACAGCTTTTATGCGCTGAACGGGATTCACAATCGTGGACTGAACGAGAAGGTCTTCACTCTCTGGGCTGACAACCAGGGTATTGACGGAGCGATCAACACTCTGGTGGAACCGAACATTGCCAATCTCGAACGCAAATCCAACGATTCAACCCCGCTATGGCTGATGTGGGCGCTTCTCAATCGCCGAAGATTCGGCACAGAGCTACCCATGGATAAAGTGCGTCGAGCCGCAGAGTACTGTCTGGCTTCTTACGATCCTCGTCGTCAAGCCATTTGCACGGCCCAATTCGTCATGGGACAACTTGACGTGATCAATTATCCGGAAGGTACGAGCATCCTGTGTGAAAACCAGGGAATTCTGGCGGTGTTACTGAGAGTGATACGCGAGCTTGATATTCCGGAATTGAGCGCTTCGATCTCAGAGAGCTACATTGCAAAGACAGAAGAGGGTTATCGTAGCTACTACGATGCGAATCGTGGTTTCTTCTTTCCGGCTCGGGACATCCACGACTCGATATGCTTTTCCGATATCTTTCCAGAATTTCTATCACTATGGTTATTCAAGCGGAAAATACTTAGCGATGAGATGGTAGTGAGTCACCTCGACCACATTCCACCCATGTTGCCTAGAAGCGATTGTCCCTACCCCGCCGAAGGCGGCTCTGCGCGCCCGATCTATATTGGCTTGCCTGCAGAATCGAAAGACTGGAGTTACTTTACAGAAAAGTGGCACCCCATGGTGAGCAACTCCTACGCTTTGAGTTATGTGAATAATGCCATGGATGGCGTCTACTACAACGGCGGTAGCTGGATGAGGGTTGAAGTGTGCGGTTATGTCACTGGCAAGTTGCATGGATGGCGAAAAGCGGAACGCGCGATCGCGAACCGTCTCTGGGCAGAAATCCACACCGCTGAGGAGTTTCCGACCAGCCAGGAATATTTACCTACTGATACGAAGAATCCATTCTTTGGATTTCATAGGGTATTCGCATGGAATTCATTTGTGCTTCAAGCCCTCGAGATCGCCGGACTGCGGAAGCCCGATATGGATCCAGACTACCGTGTCCAAGCCCATGAATCGCAACAGACTGCCACAACCCAAGACAGATCTAACTTCAACGTGCGGGAAAACAGCAGCCTCCGTGGCGCTTGAAACAATTAATTCAAATCGTTGCAGGACCGGTCGAATCGAAGCGGTCAAAGGAAGCGTCTTTCAAATGGGCATCCAGGAAGACCGAGTTGCTGAGATCGGATCCATGGAAGACTGCATTATCGAGTTGCGCATTGCCAGAGAAGGTGCAGTGAATGGACTTCCTCTCAAAAACTGCTGGATGGACCCCGATGGGTAACTCAGCCAAAGGATCCAGCGTATCGGGTATGAATCGTTCCGCAAAGCCGGAGATGAAACACCAAAGAAAGAGCAACGCAGCGGTTCCGATGTCCTTAAAAGTAGGAAACATCGCCCCGGTCATCAGGCCGCCCATGAATAGCAGCATCGTGACCAAGGCGAAAACTGCGCCGGTCATGGGTGCAAAGATCAAAACATAGCGGCTGTTCTTCAATGCATAAATGCCTCCTAATGCATCGTCCGTGGAAGAAACGTCTCTCAGTCGTTGCGCACAGCTTACCGTGCCGCCCATCACACCTGCATACACTACGGCAATGAGCATCGCAAAGAAAGGTGATTCATGCTGCGAAGAACGGCGACCAGCCCGACCATGATGATGGTCGCTGCTACCATCACCAGCATGGGCTCCTTGATCAGTCTGACGCGTCTCCTTTCCCGAATAGGGCCAAACGTGTATGACCAATGCAACACGCGTAGGATCTCGAGCATGCGTGCGCGCAGCGCCTTAAGCTTCTCTGTATCGCTCGCTTGCGGCGGATTCAGCGCCGGATCATCGGGATTGATCGGCTCTCCTCGCTCGTGGCAATACTTGCGATAGAGTCCAGGGGCCTGCGCTATGACTTCCTCATCCGAGGCAATCTCTAAAGTGAGCCGGTCGAGTTCATATACGTCGGCCTTGGTCGGAGCACCCTTGCGGATTCCAAGCCGTTCCAAGACCGCCTTACGAGCGACATCGGATTCCGTTCGGGCATCGAGCGGAGTTTCGATCTCTGCCTTAAGTTGTTCCCAAAATGCGACGTTATCATCTCCCAACGCCGCACCGAACACGTTGGTTTCGAGATTCGGCATAAGATTCTCCCGTGCAAGAACTTGGCAGCTCTCGACACATCCTTTCGCAGCGATCTCGCGAACGGGTGTGTCGCGCCGAGCGATAGAACAGGCTTTATGGTGTTTTAGAACCTGTCGATCCTCGCTGTTGTGACCGGAAGCACGGCTGATCGAACTGAGACGTCACGGGGTAGGGCTATGTACGCGTCGCTGACATTTCGATGCAACGACGTTTCTTCGGCGGGAACAGGCGCTCATTTTCAATCTCAGCACCGGACAGTTAGTTTCTCCCAAGCCCAAGACGGTTTAGCAC
>OBLU010002256.1_pt1 | contig 17853 bp, 13 predicted proteins | sample 1518681 | NCBI WGS metagenome assembly OBLU01 (sample SAMEA3539304, study PRJEB22396) | soil metagenome | biome: tundra; feature: field; material: soil | place: USA | collected 2010-05 | depth 0.15 m | reverse complement strand
CCTCGACCCTCGGGTACGACTGCACTGACCGAAGGGGGGCGCCCCAACCCCCCGAGACCTGCCGAAGGCCCGGACCAACGTGGTCCGGGCCTTCGGCAGGTCACGTGCGTCAAGTAACGTCCGCGGCATCTCCCCTGGCATCCGCAGATGCCTGCAGGGTCGTGATCAGTTGCCGGTGAGCTTCTCACGCAGAGCGGCGAGCGCCTCATCCGAAGCAAGCGTGCCCTCAGCCGGGGCTGAGTCCGCGGATGACGACGAGGACGAGGAACCGTTCGACTCGGAGGACGACGGGCCGTTAGAGGAGTAGCTTGTCGGCTTCTCCGGGTTGGCTGCGGCCTCGGCGTCGGCCTTGATGGCCTCCTCGACCTGGATCTTGTGCGCCTCCCAGCGAGCGTGAGCCTGGGCGTACTGCTTCTCCCACTTCTCGCGCTGCTCCTCGTGACCGCCGACCCATTCGTTGGTCTCTGGGTCGAAGCCCTCGGGGTACTTGTAGTTGCCGGCCTCGTCGTACTCGGCAGCCATGCCGTACATCGTCGGGTCGAACTCAGCGACCGCGCCGCTGGGGTCGTTGGCCTGCTTGAGCGACAGCGAGATGCGGCGACGCTCCAGGTCGATGTCGATGACCTTGACGAAGATGTCATCGCCGACGTTGACAACCTGCTCCGGCAGCTCTACGTGGCGCTCGGCCAGCTCGGAGATGTGCACCAGACCCTCGATCCCGTCGTCCACGCGGACGAACGCACCGAACGGGACAAGCTTGGTGACCTTGCCCGGGACGACCTGGCCAATCGCGTGGGTGCGCGCGAAGTGCTGCCACGGATCTTCCTGGGTCGCCTTCAGCGACAGCGAGACGCGCTCGCGGTCCATGTCGACGTCGAGCACCTCGACGGTGACCTCCTGGCCGACCTCGACGACCTCGGACGGGTGGTCGATGTGCTTCCAGGACAGCTCAGAGACGTGGACCAGACCATCGACGCCACCAAGGTCAACGAAGGCACCGAAGTTGACGATGCTGCTGACAACACCGGAGCGGACCTGACCCTTCTGAAGCTCCTTGAGGAAGGTGGTGCGAACCTCGGACTGGGTCTGCTCGAGCCAGGCACGGCGGGACAGGACCACGTTGTTGCGGTTCTTGTCCAGCTCGATGATCTTGGCCTCGATCTCCTTACCGACGTACGGCTGCAGGTCGCGGACGCGGCGCATCTCGACCAGCGACGCAGGCAGGAACCCGCGCAGGCCGATGTCCAGGATCAGTCCACCCTTGACGACCTCGATGACGGTTCCGGTGACGACGCCGTCTTCCTCTTTGATCTTCTCGATGGTGCCCCATGCGCGCTCGGACTGCGCGCGCTTCTTGGAAAGGATCAGGCGGCCTTCCTTGTCCTCCTTCTGGAGGACGAGGGCCTCGACGGCATCACCCACGGAAACGACCTCGGAGGGGTCGACGTCGTGCTTGATGGAAAGTTCACGGGAGGGTATGACACCCTCGGTCTTGTAGCCGATGTCGAGCAGGACCTCGTCACGGTCGACCTTGACGATGATTCCTTCGACGATATCGCCGTCGCTGAAGTGCTTGATCGTCGCGTCAATCGCAGCGAGAAGCTCTTCCTCAGATCCGATGTCGTTGATCGCGACCTGGGGGCTGGCCTTTACGGCCGGGCTGGCAGTCATGTAGTTGGGGCTCCGATTTGGGGACAGATTGGCTAATGGCTCACGACAGGAAAGCTGCCGGGTGCCCGGGTGGACGCTGCGGGTAGAAATAGGTGTTGCTGAGTTGCTTGCCGACACGCTTCTGAGGGCAACCGATGCCGGTCACCTCAGGGATTTCTTAGCATGACCTCCAAACCTTACCGATGACGCCTCACTCAGGTCAACGCAGGGGTGTCGGGCAGGATGAACGGTGTGAGCGACACCGGCGAGAACAACGACCAGAACACGGACCAGAACAACAACCAAGACAGCGACCAGGCTGCCGCGGCTCGGCGCCCAGCCGATCCGATCGAGACCGGGCGGGCCAACCGGACCTGGTGGGACAAGCAGGCGGACGGCTACTACCGCGAGCACGGGTCCTTCCTGGGCGACGACGACCTCGTGTGGGGTCCTGAAGGCCTGCATGAGAGCGACGCCGGTCTGCTCGGCGAGGTCCGCGGCCAACAGTTGCTCGAGATCGGCGCCGGAGCCGCTCAGTGCAGTCGGTTTGCCGCACGGCGCGGTGCCCGGGTGGTCGCCACCGACATCTCCGGGGGCATGCTGCGCCAAGGCGCTGAGCTCAACCGGCGGTTCACCGCGGCGTCGGGGTTGACCGTGCCGCTGCTGCAGTGCGACGCGACGAGCCTGCCGTTCGCTGACTGCTCGTTCGACACGGTCTTCACGTCATACGGCGCCGTGCCGTTCGTCGCGGACTCGGCCGCGCTGATGGCGCAGGTGGCCCGGGTGCTGCGCCCCGGCGGGCGGTTCGTCTTCTCCACGACTCACCCGATCCGGTGGGCTCTGCCTGATGACCCGGGCTATCCGGGGCTGACGGTGAGCGGCTCCTACTTCGACCGGACTCCTTATGTCGAGCAGGAGTCAGGCACCACGACCTACGTCGAGCATCACCGCACCCTGGGCGACCGGGTGCGCGAGCTCACCGCCGCCGGGCTCTGCCTTGCCGATCTGCTCGAGCCGGAATGGCCTCAGGAGAACCAACAGGTCTGGGGCGGGTGGAGTCCCCTGCGTGGCGCCCTCATTCCAGGGACGGCAATCTTCGTATGCCAAAAACCGGTGCGCTGAGGACAAGTGGCCGAAAAGGCCCAGTCGGTTGCGGGCTCAGTGCACGGCGTCGTGCCACGACCCGCCGACTCCGATACTGATCTCCAACGGGACGTCCATCTCGATGGCTGCACCCATCTCCTTGCGAACAAGCGCCTCGACAGGCTGACGCTCGCCGGGCGCGATCTCCAGGACGAGCTCGTCGTGCACCTGGAGCAGAACCCGCGACGCAGCACCTGACTTACGCAGGGCACTATCGACGCGAAGCATGGCGAGCTTGATGATGTCGGCCGCCGAGCCCTGAATCGGAGCGTTCAGCGCCATCCGCTCGGCCGCCTCACGCCGCTGGCGGTTGTCCGAGGTCAAGTCGGGCAGATAGCGCCGACGGCCCAGCATCGTCTCGGTGTAGCCGGTCCCCCTCGCCGAAGCGACCACGTCCTGCAGGTAGTCGCGCACGCCGCCAAAGCGGGTGAAGTACTCCTCCATCAGGGTCGCGGCCTCGCCGGTGGGGATCAGCAGCTGTTTTGAGAGACCGAACACCGACAGTCCGTAGGCCAGCCCATAGGACATCGCCTTGATCTTGGAGCGCATCGCCGGGGTCACCTCGACCGGCGGGACCCCGAACACGCGCGAGGCCACGAACCGGTGCAGGTCCTCGCCTGACTTGAACGCCGCGATCAGCCCCTCGTCGCCGGACAGATGCGCCATGATCCGCATCTCGATCTGGCTGTAGTCCGCCGACATCAGCGACTCAAACCCTGCACCCACGACGAAGACCTCGCGAATACGGCGTCCCTGCTCGGTACGTATCGGGATGTTCTGCAGGTTCGGGTCCGTGGACGACAGCCGTCCGGTGGCGGCGATCGTCTGCTGGTAGGTCGTGTGGACGCGGCCGTCCTCAGCCACCGACTTCAGCAGGCCCTCGATGGTCTGACGCAGCCGTGAGGCGTCACGATGGCGCAACAGCGCCTCCAGGAACGGGTGCTCCGTCTTGGCGTAAAGATCGGTCAGGGCATCGGCGTCGGTCGTGTAGCCGGTCTTGGTCTTCTTGGTCTTGGGCATGCCGAGGGTGTCGAACAGCACCACCTGCAGCTGCTTGGGTGAGCCCAGGTTGATCTGCTCGCCGCCGATGGCGTTGTACGCATCGCCCTGCGCCTCGCGGACCTTCTCGGCAAAATGGGCCTCGAGCGACTCCATGGCCGGTACGTCCACAGCAATCCCGACGCGCTCCATGGCCGCCAGCACGTCGACCAGCGGAAGCTCGATATCCGCGAGCAGCTGCGCGCCGCCGGTCTCCTCAAGGGCAGTGTCCAGGGCTGCGGCCAGGTCAAGCACTGCACGCGCCCGAACCATGGCGCTCTGCGCCTCGGCTTCGCCGTCCGCGCTGAAGTCCAGCACGCCCTGCCCGCCAGAGTCGGAGTCGCTGCGGAGCTCGCGGCTGAGGTGACGCAGCACCAGGTCAGCCAGGTCGTACGACCGCTGGTCCGGGCGGACGAGATACGCCGACAGGGCGGTGTCGTGGGTCAGCCCAGCCAGTGGCAGGCCGCGGGCCGCGAGTGCCTGCATCGGCCCCTTGGCGTCATGCAGCGCCTTGGTCCGCACGGTGTCGCCCAGCCAGGAGGCAAGCGCCCCCTCTGCCGCAGGGTCGAGGCTGACCAGATCGATGTATGCCGCCACGCCGGTCCCGGTCGCGATGGCCAGCGCCCGGGCGTCTCCCGTCCCTCGCGCCCAGGTGCCGTCAACGTGGACCCCGACTCGCGACCCGGGCGGCGTGTGCTCGGCCAGCCAGGCCGGCACCTGCTCAGATGACAGCACCGAACCCGCAAGGTCAAAGCCTGAGTCTGCCTCAACCTCAACGGCCTGCAAGGTCGCGAACAGGCGATCGCGCAGAACCCGGAACTCCAGGCCGTCGAAGACCTTGTGCACCTCCTCGCGGTCCCAGGACTGGCGCGCCAGGTCGTCCACCGTGACATCCATGGCGACGTCGTGGACGAGCTGGTTCAGCCGCCGGTTGCGTAGGACGGAGTCGAGGTGCTCGCGCAGCGACTCGCCCGGTTTGCCCTTGATCTCGCCGACGTGGGCGACCACACCGGTGAGGTCGCCGTAATGCTGGATCCACTTGGCTGCGGTCTTGGGACCGACTCCGGGGACGCCCGGCAGGTTGTCGGAGGACTCACCGACCAAAGCGGCGAGATCGCTGTAGAGGTGGGGCGCAACGCCATACTTGGCCTGCACCGTGGCCGGGGTCATCCGGGCCAGCTCGGAGACGCCCTTGACCGGATAGAGAACGGTCACCTTGTCGTTGACCAGCTGAAACGCGTCACGGTCGCCCGAACAGATGAGCACCTCGTCGATCCCGGCCGCCTCGACGGCCGCGGTGGCCAGCGTCGCGAGCACGTCATCGGCCTCGAAACCATCAACTTCGATGTACGGGATTCTCAGCGCGTCGAGCACTTCGTGCAGCAGCGAGATCTGACCCTTGAACTCATCGGGCGTCGCCGATCGGCCGGCCTTGTACTCCGCGTACTCGGCCATCCGGAACGTCTGCCGGCTGATGTCGAAGGCCACGCCGACATGGGTCGGTGCCTCGTCACGTAGGACGTTGATCAGCATTGAGGTGAAGCCGTAGACCGCGTTGGTGTGCTGGCCGGTGCTCGTGGAGAAGTTTTCCTTCGGCAGTGCGAAGAAGGCGCGGTAGGCCATCGAATGACCGTCGATAAGCAAGAGTCGGCTCACGCATGGCAGCCTAGGCCCCACGGACCAACAAAGAGACGGGCAGGTTGATGGGCGACACGCAGGGGCAGATTCTCGGCAGGCTCAGCGCCATGAACGGCGGCACCCTCGGGCAGAAGATGGGGATCGAGTTCATCGAGGTGACCTCGCAGCGGGTCGTCGCTCGGATGCCGGTCGCCGGAAACACCCAACCGTACGGGCTGCTGCACGGAGGCGCGAGCGTCGTGCTGGCAGAGACGCTCGGCACCCTCGGGGCCATGATGCACGCCGGCGAGGGGAGGGTAGCGGTCGGCATCGAGATCAACGCCACCCACCACCGGGGGGCAACGGCCGGGTACGTCACCGGCACCGCGACCGCGCTGTCGGTAGGCAATACCGTCGCCACGTACGCCGTCATCATCACCGACGACGAGGGCAACCGCGTGTGCACCTCCCGGATCACCTGCCTGATCCGCACGCAAGTCCCACGGGCCTGAGGGCCTCTGAGAGAGCGGGTCAGCTCATGCACAGCGCCTTCCCCGGCCTCGGCACGGTCATCAACGTGGCCGCTATCGTCGTCGGTTCGCTGCTCGGGATGGCGGTGGGGCACCGGCTCTCCGACCGAACCCGGTGGGTTGTCACCGACTGCTTGGGGCTGACGACCCTGCTGATGGCAGGTCTGTCGGCGCTCATGGTGACCGACCCATCCTTGACGGCCGCGGTCGGTACGGGCGCGCCCGTACTGATCGTGCTCGGCGCCATGTTGATCGGAGGCATCACGGGTTCGCTGCTGCGGATCGAGGGTCGTCTAGAGGACCTCGCCGGCGTCATCCAGGCCCGGCTGGCGCGCCGCCCTCACCTGGCCGGGGCCGCCGAGAGCAGTCAGGGACACGAAGCCCGCGAGCGCTTCATCGAGGGCTGGCTGAGCGCCTCCCTGCTGTTCTGCGTCGGACCACTGACGATCCTGGGCTCGCTGTCGGACGGGCTCGGCAGGGGGATCGACCAGCTGACCCTGAAGTCGGTGCTGGACGGGTTCGCCGCCATGGCGTTTGCGTCATCCTTCGGCGTCGGCGTCCTGCTCTCTGCCCTGTCGGTCGCCGTCGTACAGGGCCTGCTGACGGTGCTGGGAGTGCTCCTGGGTTCGATGCTCCCGGACGCCCAGATCGCCGCCCTGACGGCCACCGGAGGGCTCCTGCTGGTGGGGATCTCACTGCGGCTGCTGCGGGTTCGTGAGATCCCGGTGGGCGATCTGCTGCCGGCGCTGATCGTGGCACCCCTGCTCACCCAGCTCGTGGTGATGTTGCGTTAGGCGCCGGGCGAGCCACCTTTCATCCCTGAGACGACCGAAGCGGCCACCTCACGCATCCCCAGGCGGCGGTCCATCGCGGTCTTCTGGATCCAGCTGAAGGCCTCCGGCTCACTGATCATCAGCTGTGCCATCAGGACCCCTTTGGCCCGGTCCACAATCTTGCGTGTCTCAAACCGCTCCCCCAGGTCCGCGATCTCGGACTCCAGGGCGTGCATCTCGATCCACCGCGAACGCGCGATGCCGATGGCCGGGGCGAGGTCCGCGGCAGTGAACGGTTTGATGATGTAGGCCATCACTCCCGCGTCACGAGCACGCTCCACGAGCTCCTTCTGGCTGAACGCGGTGAGGATCACGACCGGTGCGATCCGTTCCTTGCCGATCTGCTCGGCAGCGCTGATGCCATCGAGTACTGGCATCTTGACGTCCATCAGTACCAGATCAGGCTTGAACTGACGGCTGAGGGCGACCGCCTGCTCACCGTTGCTGGCCTGGCCGACGACGTCATAACCAGACTCGACCAGCATCTCGGCGAGGTCCAGCCGGATCAAGGCCTCGTCCTCGGCAACCAGGATGCGGACCTTGCCGGCAGCAGCAGGTGAGTTGGCGGGCGGGCTCGGCACGGGGTGGGCTTCGTCGGTCACGCACGCCAGCCTACCGACCGGCACCATGCCACGGCGCCGCCCTCGTGCAACACGGCGGCAGAGCGTCGTCGCAGGCAGATTTCGCACCCAAAATCGTCCGTTGTATATCTAGTGCTCGCGACGCTGAAGTTCTACGTTGTGCCCATGGTGACCAACATCGTGAGAATAGTTCCGCGATACGTCATGCATCTGGCCATGGCGGCCGTGCTGTGGGTGCTCGTGTTCTCCATCGTCGCGGGCTCGTTCCTGGGCCTCGCACTCGCCGTGAAGGGGTGGGCCGCTCACCCGACCGTCGTCAACCCGTCAACTGCGATCAACGCTCCGGCTGCGCCGTAGGGCGTTCTCCTGCTCAGGAGAGGTGTTTCGGGCCCGGGGGGCAAAGGCGCCGGCCTGGGACGCTGTGCCGAGGGCGGGACTTGAACCCGCACGCCCTTTCGAGCAAAGCATTTTGAGTGCTCCGTGTCTGCCATTCCACCACCCCGGCGAGGTTGCGGCGCTCAGCATACCGGGATATCGCGGCCCACCGGAACGACGGAACCGGTCAGTCGAGATCCTCGTATGCCGGCGCCACCTTGTTCAGTGCGTCTCCGACGTGGTGCACGCGCAGGCCGTTGGTCGAACCCGGTATTCCGGGAGGTGAGCCTGCGACGACGACCACCGTGTCGCCCTCGACACAGTTGCCACTGTTCAGCAGCGCCTCATCAACCTGGAAGACCATCTGGTCGGTGTGCCGGGACGCCGGCACGAGGTGACAGTCAATACCCCAGCTGAGTGTCAGCTGCGCGCGTGTGGCCGCCACCGGAGTGAACGCCAGCATCGGAAGCTTGGAACGGATCCGGGAGAGCCGCCGCGCGGAGTCCCCCAGCTGGGTGAACGTCACCAGGTACTTGGCCCCCACGAGCTCCCCGATCTCTGCTGCGGCGGCCGTTATGGCTCCACCAACGGTATGGGGTCGGGTTCCCAGCACAGGGACGCGTTCGAGGCCGTGCTCCTCGGTGCTCTCGATGATCCGGGCCATCGCTTTGACGGCTTCGGTCGGCCATTTCCCGACGCTCGTCTCGCCGGAGAGCATGATGGCGTCGGCGCCATCCAGGACGGCGTTGGCGCAGTCACTGACCTCGGCGCGGGTCGGTCGGGGGTTGTCGATCATCGACTCGAGCACCTGGGTGGCCACGATCACCGGCTTGGCGTTGCGGCGGGCCATCTCGATGGCGAGCTTCTGCACCATCGGGACCTCCTCGAATGGGAGCTCCACACCGAGGTCGCCGCGGGCGACCATCACGGCGTCGAACGCGCTGACGATCGCGCGCAGGTTCTGGACCGCCTGCGGCTTCTCGATCTTGGCGATCACGGGCAGGCGAACGCCCTCCTCCTCCATGATCTCGTGGACCCGCTCGATGTCTTTGGCGTCACGCACGAAGGACAGTGCCACCATGTCCGCGGGCAGTCGCAACGCCCAACGCAGGTCTGCCTCGTCCTTGTCCGACAGGGCTGGCACACTGACCGCCACGCCGGGCAGGTTGATGCCCTTGTTGTTGGACACGACACCGCCGATGACCACCTCGCAGGCGACATCGGTGTCGGTGACCTCAAGGGCTTTGAGTGCGACCTTGCCGTCATCGATCAGCAACCGGTCACCGGGCTTCACGTCTGAGGGGAGCCCCTTGTATGTCGTCGACACGCGTTCCCGGTTGCCTGGGATGTCATCGACCGTGATGGTGAAGCGTCCGCCCTCGACCAGCATGACCGAGCCGTCGGTGAAACGACCTGTGCGAATCTTGGGGCCCTGCAGGTCGACGAGCACGCCAACTGCCCTGCCAGACTCCTCGCTGGCCTTACGCACCTCGGCGTAGGCAACCTCGTGCTCTTCGAAGCTCCCGTGCGAGCGGTTGATCCTGGCGACGTCCAGGCCCGCGTCGACCAGCGCCCGTACCCCCCCAGGAACAGCTGTTGCGGGGCCAAGGGTGCAGACGATCTTTGCGCGGCGCATGAAATCGATTCTATTGGCGGGTAGGAAGTTGTCGTGAACCGGGTCGGGACAGACTCACACGCTCAGTGGCCGGTCCGTGGGGTTCACCGGGCGGGGTAGAGCAGAGCTCCCGCCCATGAGGTAGGCGTCCACGCCGGCGGCCGCCGAGCGGCCCTCAGCGATGGCCCACACGATCAGTGACTGGCCGCGACCGGCATCCCCGGCGGCAAAGACACCGGGCACCGATGTCATGAAAGCGTTGTCCCGCTTGATGTTCGAGCGTTCGTCCAGCTCCACGCCGAGCTGCTGGACCACACCACTGGCCTGCGGGCCGAGGAAGCCCATGGCGAGCAGGACCAGCTGTGCCGGGATCTCGCGCTCGGTGCCAGCAACCTCGGTGAAGCCTCCGGCGCCCTGGGTGACCTCGACCAGATGCAGCGCCCGGACCCTGCCGAGCTCGTCGCCCAGGATCTCCTTGGTGTTCACGGCGTAGACACGCTCTCCGCCCTCTTCATGAGCGCCTGCGACGCGAAAGAGCGTGGGGTATGTCGGCCACGGCTGGGTCGGGGGCCGGTCCTGCCCAGGGCGGGGCATGATCTCCAGCGACGTCACCGACCTGGCGCCCTGCCGGTGTGCGGTGCCGATGCAGTCCGCCCCCGTGTCCCCACCGCCAATGACGATGACGTCCTTGCCGGTGGCGACAACCTGGCCTTCCACCTTTTCGCCGAGAGCGACCCGGTTGGCCGGCGGCAGGAACTCCATGGCCTGCATGACTCCGTCCAGCTGACGTCCGGGGACCGGCAGATCGCGTGGGACCGTGGCGCCGAGCGCCAGAACGACGGCGTCGTATCGATCGCACAGCGCCTTGCCGGTCAGGTCGCGGCCGACGTCGACGCCGTTGCGGAACCGGGTGCCCTCGGCGGTCATCTGGGCCAGACGACGGTCAAGGACGGACTTCTGCATCTTGAACTCAGGGATGCCGTAACGCAGGAGGCCGCCCGCCTTGTCGGCCCGCTCGAAGACGGCGACGGTATGCCCGGCCCTGGTGAGCTGCTGGGCAACGGCCAGGCCGGCAGGCCCGGAACCGACAACGGCGACGGTCTTGCCAGAAAGGCGGTCCGGGGCCTTGGGGGTGACGGCTCCTGCGTCGAAGGCGCGGTCGATCGTGGTGACCTCAATCTGCTTGATGGTCACGGCGGGCTGGTTGATACCCAGGACACAGGCCATCTCGCACGGTGCCGGGCACAGCCGGCCGGTGAACTCCGGGAAGTTGTTGGTGGCGTGCAGCTGCTCGATCGCCTCGCCCCAGTCCCCCTTCCAGGCCAGGTCGTTCCACTCTGGGATCCGGTTCCCCAGCGGGCAACCGTTGTGGCAGAACGGAATACCGCAGTCCATGCAGCGTCCGGCCTGCCGCTGTACCTGTGCCGGATCTTGGCTTTCGTAAACCTCGTGCCAGTCCATCAGCCGGATGGGGACCGGACGGTGTCGGGGCAGCTCGCGCTCGCGGGTGGACAGGAAACCACGGGGATCAGCCACGAGAAGCCTCCATGATCCGCTCCCACACGTCGGCGCCGTTGAGGTCAAGCCCTTCGGACTCGGCCGTTGTCCGAACGTCGAGGACACGCTGATAGTCACGCGGCAGGACCAGGGTGAACTGGCTCTTGACGTTCTCCCAGTCCGCCAGCAGCCGTCCGGCAACCGCGGACTCGGTCCACCGGCGATGTCGTGTCAGAAGCTCCTGCACGATCTCCACGTCGCGTTCACGCAGCGGCATGAGATCGACCAGCTCATGGTTGACCCGACCCGCGCGCAAGTTCAGGACGTAGGCCACACCGCCGGACATACCCGCCGCGAAGTTACGGCCCGTGGGCCCAAGGACGAGCACGGTGCCACCGGTCATGTACTCGCACCCGTGGTCGCCGAGCCCCTCGACAACGGCCGTGGCGCCAGAGTTGCGCACGCAGAACCGCTCCCCCACCTGACCGCGCAGGAAGACCTCACCGCTGGTGGCTCCGTAGGCGATCACATTGCCGGCGATGACGTTGTGCTCTGCCGGCAGCGAAGCGGCGCGATCGGGGCGAACCACGATACGGCCGCCCGAGAGCCCCTTGCCCACATAGTCGTTGGCATCCCCATACAGACACAACGTGATGCCGGCCGGCAGGAAAGCGCCCAGTGACTGCCCGGCCGACCCCGTGAGGGAGATCTGGATCGTGTCGTCGGGCAGGCCCCCCGGGTAGACCTTGGTCACTTCGTGACCGAGCATTGTGCCTATCGTGCGGTTGACGTTGCGGACCGGCAGATCGATACGCACCGGAGTCTTGTCGCGCAACGCTTCCTGGCTCATCTCGATCAGCTTGTGGTCCAGTGCCTTGCCCAGTCCATGGTCCTGGCCGACGGTGTTGTGACGAGCCGCGCCGCCCGATGGCACGACCTCCGTCAGGATCGGCGTGAGGTCCAGGCCGCTGGCCTTCCAGTGCTGGATCGCCGCCGCAGTGTCCAACCGTGACACCTCACCGATAGCTTCTGCCAGAGACCTGAACCCCAGGGCTGCAAGGTGCTCACGGACCTCCTGGGCGATGTACTCAAAGAACGTCTCGATGTACTCCGGCTTGCCCGAGAAGCGTGAACGCAGCTCTGGGTTCTGGGTGGCGATGCCGACCGGGCAGGTGTCGAGGTGACACACGCGCATCATGACGCAGCCGCTGACCACCAGCGGCGCGGTGGCGAAGCCGAACTCCTCGGCGCCCAGCAGGGCCGCGATCACGACGTCCCGTCCGGTCTTGAGCTGGCCGTCCACCTGGACCACGATCCGCTCACGCAGACCGTTGAGTACCAGCGTCTGCTGGGTCTCGGCGAGTCCAAGCTCCCATGGCGCCCCAGCATGCTTCAGTGAAGTGAGCGGCGCCGCACCCGTCCCACCGTCATGGCCCGAGATCAGCACGACGTCGGCGTGCGCCTTGCTGACCCCTGCGGCCACCGTCCCCACACCGATCTCAGCCACGAGCTTGACGTGCACCCGCGCCGACGGATTCGCGTTCTTGAGGTCGTGGATCAGCTGCGCCAGGTCCTCGATGGAGTAGATATCGTGGTGCGGCGGGGGCGAGATAAGGCCCACACCTGGGGTCGAGTGGCGCGTCTTGGCCACCCATGGATAGACCTTGTGGCCGGGCAGCTGACCACCTTCACCCGGCTTCGCGCCCTGCGCCATCTTGATCTGGATGTCGTCGGCCTGGGTGAGGTAGAGCGAGGTCACCCCGAATCGGCCAGAGGCCACCTGCTTGATCGCCGACCGGCGCACCGGGTCCAGCAGTCGGTCCTCGTCCTCCCCGCCCTCCCCCGTGTTCGACCGGCCACCCAGCCGGTTCATCGCCACCGCGATCGTCTCGTGGGCCTCCTGGCTAATGGAGCCGTAGCTCATCGCACCGGTGCTGAACCGGGCCACGATTGCGCTGATCGGCTCCACCTCCTCGATGGGCACTGGCGCGCGGCCGGGCGCGAACGCGAACATTCCGCGCAGGGTCATCAGCCGCTGCGACTGCTCGTCGACGCGCGCGGTGTACTGCTTGAAGATGTCGTAGCGCCGTGTCCGGGTGGAGTGCTGCAGACGGAAGACCGTTTCCGGGTCGAACAGGTGGGGCTCGCCCTCACGTCGCCACTGGTACTCCCCGCCCACAGCCAGCTTGCGATGCGGCAGCCGCACGCTGTCCAGCGGGTATGCCGTGGCGTGACGCGCCGCCACCTCCTGGGCAAGGACGTCAAGCCCAACGCCACCCAGCTGGCTGGTGGTCCCGGTGAAGTAGGAGTCGACCAGCTCCTGGGAGAGCCCGATGGCCTCGAAAGCCTGTGCGCCGCGATAGGAGGCAACGGTGGAGATCCCCATCTTGGACATGACCTTGAGCACGCCCTTGCCGAGCGCCCTGATGAGGTTCTTGACCGCCATGTCGGCGCTGTCTGCGCGAAGGGCTCCCGAGCGAACCATGTCCTCCACGGTTTCCATCGCCAGGTAGGGGTTCACGGCAGCAGCTCCGAAGCCGATGAGGAGCGCGACATGGTGAACCTCGCGGACGTCTCCGGCCTCGACGAGCAACCCGACCAGGGTGCGGGTCTTCTCCCGGATCAGGTGGTGGTGCACAGCCGAGGTGAGCAGCAGCGACGGGATCGGCGCGAAGGCACGGCTGGAGTCACGGTCGGAGAGCACGACAAAGCGGGCGCCCGCGGCGATGGCCACTGACACCTCGCACAGGATCTCGTCAAGGCGGGCCTTCATCGCAACGGAACCGCCGGACACGTCGTACAGGCCCTTGACCAGGTGCGTGGCATAGCCGGGCAGATCGCCGTCCGCGTTGATGTGAACGATCTTGGCCAGCTCGTCATTGTCCAGCACAGGGAACGGCAGGACGAGCTGACGAGCATGTGCCGGCCCGGCCGAGAGCGCGTTGCCCTCCGGGCCGATCACCGTGCCGAGGGAGGTGACAAGCTCTTCGCGGATGGCATCAAGGGGTGGGTTGGTCACCTGGGCAAACAGCTGGGTGAAGTAGTCGAAGAGCAGGCGAGGGCGCTCGGACAGCACCGCAATGGGGCTGTCGGTGCCCATCGAGCCCAACGCCTCTCCCCCAGTCCTTGCCATGGGGGACAAGAGGATCCGCAGCTCTTCCTGGGTGTAGCCGAAAGTCTGCTGACGACGGGCGACCGATGCGGCGGTGTGCACGACGTGCTCCCGCTCGGGCAGTGCCTTCAGGTTGATCAGGCCAGCATGCAACCAGTCCTCGTAGGGGTTCTCGGCTGCCAGCGTCGACTTGACCTCGTCGTCGCTGACGATCCGGCCGTGCTCGGTGTCGACCAGGAACATCCGCCCTGGCTGCAGCCGGCCCTTACGGACCACCCGGCTTGGCTCGAGGTCCAGGACGCCGGTCTCGGAGGCGAGGACCACCAGGCCGTCGTCGGTAACCCAGTAGCGCCCGGGCCTGAGGCCGTTGCGGTCCAGGACCGCGCCGATGACGGTGCCGTCGGTGAACGTGACACAGGCCGGGCCGTCCCACGGCTCCATGAACGTGGCGTGGAACTCATAGAACGCCTTGCGGGCCGCATCCATCTCTTCGTGGTTCTCCCACGCCTCGGGGATCATCATCAGGACGGAATGCGGCAACGACCGGCCGCCCAGATGGAGCAGCTCCAGAACCTCGTCGAAGGTCGCCGAGTCCGAGGCCCCTTCGCTGCAGATCGGGAAGAGACGGTCGAGGTCACCGGGGATCACCTCGCTGGCGAGCTGGCTCTCCCGAGCCTTCATCCAGTTCCGGTTGCCCTTGAGCGTGTTGATCTCGCCGTTGTGGGCGATCAGCCGGTAGGGGTGAGCCAGCGGCCACGAGGGAAAAGTGTTGGTCGAGAAACGTGAGTGGACCAGCGCCAGCTCCGTGGCGAACCTGGGGTCGGACAGATCCGGGAAGAAGAGCTCCAGCTGATCGGTGGTGAGCATGCCCTTGTAGACCATCGTGCGTCCCGACAGCGACGGGAAGTAGACCGTGGCTTCGTGCTCGGCACGCTTGCGCAGGCAGAAGGCCAGACGCTCCAGGCCCAGACCCACCACTCGACCTGCGGACGCTGTGACGAACAGCTGGCGGAAGAATGGCATGCACGCCCGGGCGGCGTCACCGACGATTTCCGCAGAGACCGGCACGTCGCGCCACCCGAGGACCTTCAGCCCCTCCTCCTTGGCGATGAGCAAGATATCGCAGACGGCGACGGCGCGTTCGTCCTCGTCGACGGGAAGGAAGGCAATACCCGCGGCGTAGGCGCCCCGGGGCGGCAGCTGGAAGTCGACGACCTCGCGCAGGAAGGCATCCGGGATCTGGGTGAGGATGCCGGCACCGTCACCGACAAGTGGGTCTGCGCCGGTCGCACCTCGATGCTCGAGATTGCGCAGGGCCGTCAGACCGTGGTCGATGATGTCGTGTCCCGCGCTCCCGCGCATGGTCGCCACGAGCGCGACACCGCATGCGTCGTGCTCGAACCCGGAGTGGTACAGCCCCTGATTCATCGGCTGAGCCGAGAACAGCGAAGAAGCCACGATCAGACACCGCCCTTGACGTCTCGAGATGAACCCCGGAGAACCTGCATGGACGGCATTGGCCAGCGAGGAGTTGTCAGAATACCGGAAACCTCGAAATCCTTATAGGCGGATGGGCTTAGTCCGAATGCTGAGATGGCTGGCGGGTGTCGCCAGCACCTTCGTCCGCCTCAGGTTCGTCCGCGCCAGGATCGCCAGTGGCTGGACCGTGCGACCCATTGACCTGCTCGCCGCCGCGCTGGGCCGCACGCCCAAAACGCCAGAAGGCGAACGCCGAAACGGCGAAGACGATCACTGCTGTCCAGACGTTGAGCCGAAGCCCCAGGATGTAGTTGGCGTGATCGGTGCGCAACATCTCGATGGCACCGCGCCCGGTCGTGTAGAGCATCCCGTAGAGCGCGAAGACCTGGCCCCGGGCGAGACTGAACCGGCGGTCGACCAGCACTAGGGCCAAGGCGACGAGCAGGCACCACAGCGACTCGTAGAGGAACGTCGGCTGGAAGATACCAAGGATGTCCGTGGTTCCGCCCGGACAAAGCGTGGCCTTTCCCGCAGCCTGGTCCCAGCAGTGGACCTGCAGGCCCCAGGGCAGGTCGGTCTTGGTACCAAACAGCTCGTTGTTGAAGTAGTTGCCCCAGCGGCCGATCGCCTGGGCAAGGACGATTCCGGGGGCAGCCGCGTCGGCGTAGTCCAGGAGGCGGACGTCGTGCCGGCGGCAGCCGATCCAGGCTCCCACGATGCCGAGCGCCACGGCTCCCCAGATACCGAGACCGCCCTCCCAGATCCTGAGAGCATTCCACGGATTCCGGCCCGCGGCGAAGTAGAGCTCAGGGTCGGTGATGACGTGATACACCCGGCCGCCGACGATCCCGAACGGAACCGCCCAGACCGCCACATCCAGCGCCTGACCGGGCTTTCCGCCCCGGTCGTTGAGCCTGCGCTGGGTGATCCAGACCGCCAGGATGATGCCGGCGAGGATGAACATCGCATACGCCCGGATGGGGAAGGGGCCGATGAACCAGACCGACTGTCCCGGACTGGGAATATAGGCGGTCATCTCGGACTCCGGGCTGACTCGGTCAACTCGTGGCGCTCTTGACCGCAGCGAGCAGAGCCGCCGGGCTGGTCAGAGTCTGGGTGATGTCCTTGCCGTTGAGCATGACGGTGGGCGTGCTGTTGACTCCAGCCTTCTCAGCGGCGGTCTGCACATCGGTGACGTACTGGGCGTGCTGATGGGCCGTGGTGCACTTCTGCCAGGTCGTCAGCGCGGTGCCGGTGATCCCGGCCGTCTTGGCGAAGGCCGTGAGCTGGGCGTCGGTGTAGCCGACACCCTCGGATGGCTGTCCCGCGAAAACCGCGGCGTGGTACGGCAGGAACTTGCCCACGTCGGCCGCACACGCTGCCGCGTTGGCGGCCCGCGTCGAGGAGTCGTTCTTGAGGTTGGTGTCCAGGAAGGACAACATGTGCACGACCAGCTTGATCTGACCGGCCTGGGCCAGCGTGCGAATCTGGGCACCCATCGCCTTCTCAAGGTTGCCGCAGTTTGAGCACTGGAAGTCCTCGTAGAGGTCCATGGTGGGCGCGTTGGGCTTGGCCTGCGGGGCGTTGGCCACGATGCCGCCACCGGTGCCGCCGACCACACCCACGGGCACGGAGCTCCCAGAGGCCGCCGTGGCCGCGCCAGGCTTGCTGTTGTTGCCGATCACGATCGCCACAACCACCGCCACGATCACGACGACGGCGACGATCGCGCCGATGACAACAGGGTTGGGGCCGCCCTTCGGCGTGGCTTTCGCGATCTTCTTAGAGGCGTCTGGACGCATCTGGGTGGTCTCCTTTATCCGAACAAACGGTGATCAAGGCTGTATGACGTGTGAGGTCGAACGACGAGCCACACGGCGCAGGCTGCCAGGCCTAGGTCGCGCAGTACCTCCCACGGGTACTGCGTTTGAGAAGACGCAATGGTTCCCCCGCCACCGAAACAGCCGCAGTCAAGGCTCAGCCCCCGCGCCCATGCAGAGATGATGCCGATGATGAAGGCCAGCATCAGGAGGCCACCCACCGCTGCAGACGCGCGCGTGAACAGCCCCGCGACCAGAAGCAGCCCAACCAGGATCTCGACCACGGGCAAGGCGTAGCCCACGTAGCCGGCTAGGTCGTACGGGAGGATCTGGTAGGCACGCACCGCCCGCGCCGAGGCGACCGGCGAGGTCACCTTGAGCCACCCCGCCACGATGAGGGTGACCCCCAGGACCAGGCGAGCCAGCAGCCCGACCAGGGCGGGCAGGGGGCGGGCGCCTCTTTGACCCATGGGACTCAGCGCCCCTTTCGAACGCCGAGGGCCAGATCGGCGCCGAGCTCGCGAAGCGCGGCGAGACCCTCCGCCGGCGAGCCGGCGTCGGCC
>OBLU010002255.1_pt1 | contig 17857 bp, 22 predicted proteins | sample 1518681 | NCBI WGS metagenome assembly OBLU01 (sample SAMEA3539304, study PRJEB22396) | soil metagenome | biome: tundra; feature: field; material: soil | place: USA | collected 2010-05 | depth 0.15 m | reverse complement strand
TCGACCCCGAGGGTCACCCGTGGGAGATCGCCCACAACCCACACTGGAGGCTCACGCCTGACGGCGGCGTGAGCCTCGTGTGAGACGCGAACGGGAGTCCGCTCTACCGATCGTGTGACCCCGGGCCCGGGCCGCCGTGGTCCCGAGGCGGCTCGTGACCGGTGACCCCGGTCGCTCCGCTGTCACCCGTCGCCCCGGTGGATCCGCTGGCGCCGGTGGATCCGTTCCCACCGTGCCGGCCGTGATGGTGCGGATGCCTGAGGCCCGATCCCAGCGTGGCGTCCACCGTGACCTCGAATTCCTTCAGCGCCGGCGCGAATGTCTTGCGGGCTTCGTTGGTCGTCTGCCTGAAGCTCTGCTCGGCCGCGGTCACCGCTGCGCTGGACGCCTTCCGCGCTTCCATGCATGCGGTGGAACCCATCGCGCCGGTGGAGCCGGTTGAGCCCGTGGCGCCGGTTGCGCCGGTCGGACCGGTCGGACCGGCTTCATGGTGTCCACCGTGGCGGCCCGAGAGCGGGCAGACGCCGGTGAGATGGGCAAGGGCGGCCTCGATGGCCTGGTGCAGGCTCGAGAGCGCGACGCCGTCGGTGCTGAGCTCAGTCGCGTAGGCCGGGGCGAGCTTGTCACACGCGGCCTGGAGTGCCTGAACCTGTGGTTCGGTCAGGCTGCCGTGGCCGTCCCCGGGGAGACCGCTGTGTGCGCTGCCGCTCAGGGACACGCCGACCTTCCTACACACCTGCTTGGGCCCGCTCTGCGGGTGCCCGAATCGGCGCTGAGGACCACCGCCGCCGTGGGCGAGGGCGACCACCGGCATGGCGACCGCAGCCACGGCGCACGATGCGATGAGCAGGGTTAGGACGCGACGCGATGAAAGCATGCAGAACTCCTTCGTAAGTTGAGGCCCCGTGGGCCAGAGACGGCGGTGGGACGCCCCGACGATTTCCTTCACTGCGGGCGCCCGACGGCCCCTTAACGGCAGTGGCACCCCCAGAGTTGTGCTCTACGCGCGAATCTGGCCGAATCGCTGCGATCGCGCCGTCGGCCGGCTCGGGCCGGCTGCGCCGCGTTTCAGTCGTTCCACCATGTGTCCTCTCCCTCGATGGCCGCCTGCTCGATCTCTTCGAACGCGAGGTCGGTCCTGCGATCCTCGACCATCATCTGAAGGGCCTCGCTGATCGTCGGCGCCCAGACCCTCCGGGCGACTGCGACCTGCTCAGAATCCTCCTCGAACTGCTTCCATTCGAGCTCCACGAGTGGCACGCGCGAGGGAGGCGCGTCGGCCGGCACGGGCGCGCCCCACCCGTAAAGAGTGACCTGGGCCTGCCAGCCGTGCGCGCAGAGCTCGCCCATCACCGCGAGCGCCTGCCACTGGTCGGCCACCGGCTTGGGTCGCCGATGCTGGCGGCGCAGGTGCAGGGAAATCAGCACGAGCGCGATCACCACCACAGCGATCGCCAGCGCGATCAGGAGCGTTTCGTATCCGGGTGCCTTTGCGTGCCCGCCCTGCACGCCGCCGGCGATCAGGAATCGGCTGCCCGCGGCGCTCATGGCAGCGCTACCGGTCCGCCCGATCCGGCCCGAGAAAGCAGATGCCACCCGCTCACCCCCATCGCCCTTTCACACTAACCGCTCGGGCGCTCCGCTGCACTGCGTTCGCGTAGGCTTCACGCCACGAGTTTCACCCGCCAGATCCATCTCCACGGCGTGGTGATGTTCGGAGTGCCCCGCAGGTGATCGCAGACGCAGGAGGAGATCCATGCCCGAACTTCACTTCACCGCACATTCCGGAGAGCTCGGAGGCTACCTCTCGCCCCCTCTCCAGGAGGGTCCACGGGCGGGTGTGATCGTGATCCAGGACGCGCTCGGGCTCTCTGATGACATCCGCGCCCAGGCCGACCGGCTCGCGGCGGCCGGTTACCTCTCGTTCGCCCCCGACCTGTACTCGGGGAGGGGCATCCGCTGCGTGCTGGCAACGCTGCGCGCCTCGCGTTCGGGAAGCGGAGCGGCCTACCAGGACATCGAGGCGGCGCGGGCTCTTCTCGCCGCGCGGGAGGACTGCACCGGGCGGATCGGGATCATCGGCTTCTGCATGGGTGGAGGGTTCGCCCTGCTGTGCGCGTCGAGTGGCAGCTTCCAGGCGGCGTCGGTCAACTATGGCGAGGTTCCCAGGGACGCGGGCGAGCGGCTGGCGAGCGCGTGTCCGATCGTCGGAAGCTTCGGCGGGCGCGACTGGATGCTGCGCGGCCGGGCCGAGCGTCTGGAGCAGGCCCTCAGTCAGGCGGGCGTGGCTCACGATGTCAAGGAGTACCCGAACGCCGGCCACAGCTTCCTGAACCACGTCACCACGAACCAGTTCCTGACGCCCCTCGTCCACGTCGGCGGGTTCGGCTATCAGGGGCAGGCGGCCGAGGATGCATGGCAGCGCATCCTCGCGTTCTTCGCCGAGCATCTCGACTGACGCTCAGTCGTTCCAGCTCACGTCGTCCTCTTCGTTCACCGCCTCCTCGATCTGCTCGAACGCGAGGTCGGTCCTGCGATCCTCGACCATCATCTGAAGGGCCTCATCGTATTTGAAGCAGCTCCCGATCGATTTCCTGAAGATCGATATCGAGTTCGTCCGCGATATCACGACCAACCCGGCCAGCCGGCACGTCGTCGAGGCAGTGGTCGCGCTCGGTGCAGCGTTCGATCTTCAGACCGTCGGCGAGGGGGTCGAGGATGCCGAGACGCTCGAGCTGCTGCGAGACCTCGGCGTGGACTTCGCGCAGGGGTATCACATCGCCAGACCTGGACCGCTGGACGCCTGACGGCCACGGCACCGATAGCCTTCCCGGGCGATGAACGATCTGTTTGACGTGTCCGGCAAGACTGCGCTCGTGACCGGCGGCTCGCGAGGGATCGGGCTGATGATCGCCCGCGGACTCGTGGGTGCGGGCGCTCGCGTGATCGTTTCCTCGCGCAAGACGAGCGATGTGGAGGCTGCGGCGAAGGAGCTGCAGGCACTCGGTGACTGCCATGCGATACCGGGCGATGTCTCGACGCCGGAGGGCGCGGCGGCACTCGCGCAGGCGACGCAGGCGCGCTTTGAGAAGCTCGACATCCTCGTGAACAACGCGGGGGCCGTTTGGGGCGCGCCGCTCGAGGAGTTCCCGCCGGTCGGCTGGGACAAGGTTGCCCACACGAACGTGGAGGGCGTGTTCCATCTGACGGTCGCGCTGCTGCCGGCCCTCCGCGCTTCGGCGAACGCCGCCGATCCCGCGCGGGTGATCAACATCGGCTCAATCGACGGGCTGCGTGCGCCGTCGGTTGAGAACTACAGCTACAGCGCGAGCAAGGCGGCGGTCCACATGCTCACTCGCCACCTCGCCAAGCGTCTGGCACCTGACCACATCACCGTCAACGCGATCGCGCCGGGTCCGTTCGAGAGCAGGATGATGGCCTGGGCTCTCGATGATCCGGAGAGGCGTGAGGCGGTCGAGCAGACGGTGCCGCTCGGGCGGATCGGCCACCCTGACGATGTCGCCGGGCTCACGCTGTTTCTCTCCTCCCGCGCCGGCTCCTATCTCACCGGTACGGTGATCCCGCTCGACGGCGGGACGACCGGCTGCAATTAGCCGGCGCTCAGGCGGGCTGAGAGCCGCCTACGTGGCGGTGGACGAGGTGTCCCAGACGAGCGAGAAGGTCGGCGGCGTCGTGGCTGCGCACACGGATGCGGAGATCGTGCCCTTCAGCGCGACCGTCCGCTCTTTGACGACCTTGCCGCGAGCGAACTGCCCCTTGATCGAGACGGCGCTCGTGGCGCTGACCCCGGACTGGGTGTCTTCGGACGTGAGCGTCACCGTCCCGGAGTAGGAGAACGATCCACTGTGGGTGATCGTCAGCGAGCCTGGAATGTGGACTGTGAGGGTCGTGTCCGACATGATCCCCTGGCCCGGGGCGGGACCGCTGTTGCACGCCACCCCCACGTTCCTCACCCGTCTCCCGTGGTCCACGACGATGGCGTTCACCGCGGCGCTCTTGTTCTGTTCGACGAGGGTCTCCTTCGCGGCGTAGACGCCTCCGTGGATCTGGAGCGTGGGAGCGGCCTTGGCGGCGGCGGCTGAGACGAGCGTCATCAGGGCAACGCCGGAGAGAACTGTGCGCGTGGATCTCATGGGCCGGGATGCTAGTCGAAGGCGCCTCCGCCCCGGCCGGCATCTCAGGTTGGTCTGGAGCGGCGGGCGCGCCAGGCGATCACCGCGAGGTTCACGAGAATGATGAGCGTCACGACCGCAACGGTCTTCAGCACACCGCTCGCCACGAACAGCCCAACCCAAATCGACAGCGCAGCGATGGCGGTGAGCAGCCATACGGTGAAGGCGCTCGGGGGCTTCTCTCGCCACCTCTCTTCCACGCTCGGCACGCCTAGACCCTACCGCGGAGCCCGATCAGGGCAGCAGCACGATCTTGCCGTGGCTGTGGCGCCCGGCCAACTCGAGATAGGCGTCGCGAACCTCCTCCAGCGGGAAGGTGCGCGCGATCGGTATCTCGAGGCTTCCGTCGGCGACCATTCCCACGATCTCCGCGAGCAGTGCTGCGGTGGCGATCGCGTGGGTGCCCTGCCCGTGGACGCCGAGTCGCTCGACCGCCTCGAAGTCGGCGATCGTGTTGATCCGCTGTGGAGTGACACCCAGCTCGATCGCCAGGTCGACGTAACCGCCGCCGAACGTGTCGATGAACGCGTCGACGGTGCCGCCCGCCGCCTCGCGGATCCGCTCAGCCTGTCCGTCGCCGTATGTCACCGGCACGATCTCATGATGGCGCAGCCAGTCGTGATTGCGCTCGCCGGCCAACCCGATCACCGTCGCTCCAGTGCGCCTCGCGAGCTGAACGGCCACGGAGCCCCCCCCGCCCGCAGCGGCGGAGACAACGACCGTCTCGCCGGCCTTCGGAGCGACCGCCTGAACTGAGGCATATGCGGCTACCGCCGCCACGAACAACGATCCCGCCACCTCCCATGAAACCGAGGCGGGCTTGCTCGTAAGCTGATCGGCCGGAACCACGACGAGCTCGGCATGGCTTGCGCGTTGCTCGGTCCAGCCGAGCACCTCGTCCCCGACAGCGAACGCGCTCACGCCCGCGCCGACCGCCTGCACCACGCCGGCGAAGTCGGTCCCCTCACCCGAGGGGAACGTGGCAGGCCAGCGCTCGTGAAGATACCCCTCGCGGATCGCGATCTCGCCGGGGTTGATCCCGGCAGCCCTGACGGCCACCAGCACCTCTCCTGGACCGGCGACGGGATCCTCGACCTCGCGCACCTCCAGCACATCGACCCCGCCGTATTCGTCGAATTGAACTGCCTTCATGTGATCTCCTCGGTCGGTGTTCGCTTACGATGACACGTACCCCGCGACGGTCAGCCCAACCCATAGAACACCACGAGTGGAGCGCCATCAGCGAAATGACCCACTCGCCTACTCGGAGAGTTCGGCCACCCGCAACGTCTCCGCCTGGTCGAGATAGTCGCGAGCGCGCGAGATCTTGCCGTCGCGAAAGTCGACGATCATTCCCATCGGCGCATCGAGCTGCACGCCGCTGCTCCGCCCGCGCCCAGCGATCCGCCCCAGCCCGAGGACGCGGTCACCGAGATCGCGCAACTCGTCGGTGATCACGGTGAACCACTCCCACGTATCGCTGGCCTCCACGGACCACAATTCCATTCCCTCCCGTCCTACGTAGCTGCGGCCCTCGATGGTTCCGGTCAGTGCCGGGAACCACTGGTAGTCCGGTGTGTAGAAGTCGTCGTAGCTGTCGAGGTCGCGCCGGTTGAAGGCGTCGAGTGCCCGCTCGACGAGCTCCACGTTCTCCTGCGACACCGGCTACCCCCCGGTGAAGCTCGACCGGGCCTGGTGGACTATGAAGTACGAGTAGAAGCCGGGGGACCCGGCAAAGTGCCTCACTCCCCGCTCATCGACGATCGCCTTTCCTTCGTCCTCATAACGCAGGGTCAGGCGCGTGAAGTGACCTCTGCGCGGAGCGAACGCGCGTACCTTCGCCGCGATCGGCGAGAAGCTTCCCTGCGCGCAGTTCGGTTCGCAGCTGTTCACCCACACCGCGCCCGATCCGGTCGCAATGGTTCTCGTCCAGCTCAACCACGTCAGGTGACCGAACTGATCGCTCCCGCGTCCGGTTCCATCGAAGCCGCCGAGAAAGCCGGTGCCGTCGCCGGTGTATCCGACCACAGCTGGTCGTACCTGGAATGGGTGCCGGGCATTCTGGCCAGTCAGCAGACCAGGGAGCTGAGCAGCCTGGCCCGCCGATGGCAAGGCCAGAAGAACAGCGGACGCAAGGATTGCCAACCCCATCGCCCAACCTCTCGATCCCGCAAGCCGCGATCGCTCGGACTCGTGGCAGGTGGTGACCCACTCTCGGACGACTTCAAGGGGTGAGGAATGCTCCGACATTCAGAAACCAGTATCCCGCAGCCGATGGTGGCTGGGCGCAGACGCCGATCGCGCGTCGACAGCGTGATGCGTGGGGTGGCCCGAGAATGACCAAGCAACCGAGCAGAGCGATCACATGGCACAGGGATTGATCTTGGAGTTCGACGGGGTCGACGCCGACACCTACGAGGCGGTCAATGCGCGCCTCGGCACCAACCCTCACACCGGCGAGGGAGACTGGCCTGCCGGCGACTCAGAACGCTCGAGCGCCCCCGCGTGGGCGGGGGCGCTCGTTCTGTCGGCTGGGAGGTCGGCCGAGAGTTGGGGACGGGTGCTCCGGTGCTCGTCAGGCCGGGTCGCACCCAGCTTCGAACGCTTCGCCGCTGGCAATGTTGACCGCTGCTTCGCCGTCGGCGATTCCTTTGTTTGCGTTGGCTTCGCCTGCGTTTTTCAGGCCCTTCCAGTCGAGAGAATCGCCCAGGACCTGCTGGCCGTTGCTGAGATTTGTGTTGATTCCGGGACACGGGTTGTTTTTCTGGTTCCTGATTTTCATCGCCACCGCGCCGCCGCTTCTGTCGATCTGCTGGGCCTGTGAGACGGCCGGAGCAACCGTCGCGGTTGCGAAGCTGCCTGCTGCGATGAGGGTGATGATGGTTGTGCGGATCTTGGTGTTCATTTTGTGTGCCTCCTGGGCGAAGTTGGTTTGTAAGACCATCCTCACCTCGGATCGAGTCCCCGGAAAGGCACCCTAGGGGTGGAGTTGCCTTACCTTGATCCGCAGGCCACGAAGCGCCCGGTGGTCGTCGCTTGAGATGACCAGTCGGATGCGATGGCCTGCGCGAAAGCGCCGCGCGTTGGGCACGAGTGGAACTCGGTAGCTGACGACGTCGCCGATGGGTACTGCTTCGGGGTTCCGGCACGTGAGGACCGGCGCTCCGTGACGACTCGAGGCCTCGTCGACCTCGCGCAGGCTGGCTCTCAGGTAGCCCGCGGTCACGTCCACGGCAGCACCTGAGGCATCGACGTCCTGCAGCGTGACAATCCACGCGGTGTCCGAGGCCGTGCCGGTCGCGTCGAGCCTCAGCTCGATGTCGCCGGTCATGTCGAAGTCCCGGTTGAGGGGCTCGCTGTTCCAGGTGAGCATGGAGGGCGGATCCGTGGCGCCCGCGTGTGCTCCGGCCAGCCCGGCGCCGAGCGTCATGACCTGCCGAGTGCATCCTCGCCGAGGTCATGGTGATCGCTCTCCAGCGTCATCTTGCTCTCTCGACCCTCGGCTCGCAGGATTGAGCAGACCAGGACGCGATCATCGCCAACGTCGATCAACTCCTCAGATACCTAGTCGTATTGAGACCACACTTCCCTATATCCGACGAGGAACTGCATGACCTCATCCGGGCCATGGCAGGGCCGCGCCTCCGGAAACTTGCGGACCGGATAGTAGTCCGCGTCGGCATCCCAAAACTCCGCGGCGGACGCGAGCGCCTGCTGTGGTGTTGCGCTCAAGCTTTCCGTCCAGCGGCGCACGATCTCCACGTTCTTGGTCGACACCACTGGCAGTATTGCGACCGACGAGCGGGACAGGCCAGAACCGGTCCATCTAGAGGTAAGGTGCGACCATGGCTGCTGGTCGATCTCATGCCCGCATGAGCCGCCGTGGTAGTCGAGCCGTTCTGGTGTCAACTGCGAGCGCGGCGACCGCGCAGGGGGGTGCGTAGCGCATGGCCAGGATCATCGTCTTGGGCGGCGGAATGTGCGGGTTGTCGGCTGGAATGCTGTTGACACGCGACGGGCACGAGGTGACAGTGTTTGAGCAAGATGCGGCACCTGTGCCCGAGTCTGTGGAGGACGCGTGGGAGAAGTGGTCGCGCGATGGCGTGGCCCAATTCCGGCTGGCTCACTTCCTCGCGCCCGGGGGCCGTGTGGTGCTGGAGGAGACGCTTCCCGACGTCTTTGAGGCGCTCGTCTCGGCGGGCGCCGCGCGCCTGGATGTGCTCGGACTGATGCCCCCCAACCTGGCCGAGAGCGGCGCGCGGCCCGGCGATGAGCGGTTCGTGACGTACACCGCTCGCCGCCCCACGATCGAGCAGGTTCTAGGCAAGGCGGCAGAGGGCGAGCCTGGCCTGGAGGTGCGTCGAGGCACGGCCGTGAAGGAGCTGACCATTCAGGTCGGCATTGGGACGCCCCACGTGACCGGCGTCCGACTGGACTCAGGGGAGACGCTGCAGGCCGACCTTGTGGTGGACGCGATGGGCAGACGCTCGCCGCTCCCACGCTGGCTGAGCGATGCGAACATCGGGCCCCTGCACGAGGAGTCCGAGGATTCCGGGTTCATCTACTACGGCCGGTATTTCCGCTCAGCAGACGGAACGACGCCGCAGCCCTTCGGCCCGCTGCTCGCGCCGATGGGGAGCTTCTCGATCCTGACTCTCCCTTCGGATAACGGCACCTGGGCTGTGACCATCGTGGCCTCCAGCGGGGACCAGGTGCTCAAGCGGATGCGCGACCCCGACCTGTGGACCGCCGTCATCGAGGCGTGCCCGCTGCATGCGCACTGGCTGGAGGGCGAACCGATCGGCGAGCTCAAGGCGATGGGCGGAGTTCTCGACCGCTACCGCCGTCCGATTCTTGACGGGCGGCCCCTGCTCACGGGCATCGCGCTCCTGGGCGACGCCTGGGCTTGCACGAATCCCTCGCTGGGTCGCGGGATCTCACTTGGGCTGATGCACACGCATTGTCTCCGCGAGGTGGTCAGCTCGCACCTGGACGATCAAATGGAGTTCGCCGAGGCGTGGGATGCGGCCACCGAGGCGAAGTTGACTCCCTGGTATCGGGAGACGGTCGAAGAGGACCGTGACCGTCTGCGTGAGATCGACGCGCTCCGCAACGGGCTGGAGCCCGCACCGCCGAGCGATCGCTCGGCGGTGCTGCGGGAAGCGCTGAACACGGCGGCGTTGCACGACCCCGAGCTCTTCAGGGCGTACGTGGCGTCACGCGCCGTCTTGACGCCGTTGAGCGAGAGCTTCGCCCAGGAGGGGGTCGCCGAGCGAACCCTCGAGCTGGCGGGGGAGCATGAGCCCATCGTGATGCCCGGTCCCAGCCGTAATGATCTGCTGACGCTGCTCGGCTGACCCGACGGGAGCGCACGGTACCTGTGGAAGCGCTCAGCGGCGTACGCCGCTCCACTCTTTCAGACCGGAGATCCGCGATACCGATGGCTCACCGAGACGCAGGCAATCGCGAGGGGCTATACATCCGCGCGCCTCCGATGAAATCCGCTATGAGATCTACGAGGTCCAGTAGCTACAAGTGATGGGCGCGGCGGGTTTCGAACCTGCTTCACACGCCGAGCAGCAGAGCGACGGGCGCTCGCGGACGTCGACGAACTGGCCGGCGCCCTCAGGTCCCGTGGTGATCCGAATGACGTTGTCGGGGGTGACCACCGTGGATCCACTGTTACCCGGGGTTGATCGGGTCGCGGACGAAGACTTTCGACATAGCCGAACGAAAGGTCAAGCACTTGAAGTGCATGGCGGCCACCGGAAGCGGGACGTCGGCAAAGTGGAAACCCAGGTTCTCGACCTCGCCGCCCGGGCCCGTCGCCAGGAGGGCAGCGCGCAGCGCATCGACGCTTCCGTGGGTCACCAGTGAGATCGCGTACTCGTGCTCGCCCGGGTCGAAGTCCTCGAGAGCCGAGGCCTCCGCACCGAACTCGCGCTGAGGGGACGCCCGAGTCGCGCGATCACCTGCGCACGAGTCATGCCGAGTGTCGCTCCCGCCGCTCCGCGACCGACGACGATCACGCCGCCGTAGACGCCCTTCGTGACCGGAGGCGACGCAAATGCCGTGACGCAACCGAGAAGCGCGACCAGCACACCGATCAAGAGAGCCCGCATATCTCCCGAGCTTAGGCGCGTGACGAGAACGCTCTATCCGTGCGAAGCCGCATCCCGCACGACTGCCCGGCGACCGGTCCTTGTCGTTCCTGCTGGTGACGCCGCAAGCCGTGGCTGGACCGCTTGTTCGTGTGCGAATGCGCGAAACTAATGGTGTGGAGGGTAGCGTCAGGTTCTCGGCAGAGCGGGCTCGTGCGATCGGCGAGGCGATCGGGATCGAGTGGAGCACCTCGCGTTTCGATGTCGAGCAGTTTCGCATGGGTCTCGACGTCGAGCTTGAGCACGGCCGACAGGATCCCGCGACGAACGTCAGCGACGATGACGAGATAACTACGGGCAAGATCGCCCGTGCGCACCTAAACGAGTTCCCCGACTACTACACACGCCTCGCGCAGATGGAGGCCGAGGCCGAGCGCTATTGGGCGGGACGCGAGCGCTGATTGTCGATGCGACCGCTCAGCCTGCTGCTGGTGACTCAGCCGGATCGGCGCGCCTAGTTGACCCTGCGAGGCTGCGGCAAGCAGCTCATCGCGAGGGGATCAGGAGGTAGATGCGTGCCGGCGGACTTGGCGTCCAGGAGAAAACTGACCATGAGCGCCCGTCATACCTCACGGTCCCGCGATCAGGGACTCGCGAGGGGCCGGTCCCACCTGCCAACAGCGTGGAGCCGGAGCGCACATACGCAAGGCCGCGGGTCATGCTTCGCAAGACGTCGATGAGATCCCGGTAGTGCGCCGGCAATGGATTGAAGCGGGCCGCGATGTGCATCGCGATGCTGCCCCACGCCGCGAGCCGCACGGCGGCGCAGCTCGCTAAGGTGCTCGTCGGCCTTGGAACGAGCAGCGCGACGCGCAGGGTGCCAGTTGGGAACGCACGGGCGCTTAGGACACGGGCCTGATAAACCTTGCCGCCGGCGCTGACCGATGCGCCGGTACTCACGGTGGCCGGTGGAGGCTGAAGAGTGCCCATCAGGAACGACCCGTTCCTGTACAGGTCGATCGGCACGCCGATGAACCGGCTGACGAGCTTCACATAGCCGACGTCGTCCTGCACCGACATCACATAGGTTCCGACCGTCCTGCCCTTCCATCTAAGTGCGCCGGACATGGGAGCGATTATGTCCGGTCCGCCGACATCGGCCAGGACGCGTCCGGCCCTTTCGACGCGTAGCCGCACGATGTGCCAGCGCGGCGTGTATACGATCGCATGCACGGCCGCGCCCACCGCAGCTTCGTTGTTGCTCGCCAAGGCACGAAGGAGCGCCTGAGATCCTGTGACGTGGGCGATGTCCGCGCTCACCTCATGGCTGCGGAGCTCGGCCGCGTAGATACCCTGTGCGACGCTGGCGTCGACGCCGGCGATCGTGCCTGCGCTCGCCGTCCCGCAGGGAGACGACGGCGCACCCGATCTCATGTTGGGCCCGGTGACTGCGGCCCCGAGGCTACTGCCGGCGGTCAATCGCGCAGGCGCGTGCCGCGCCGGACTGGCATCGGGATCGGCATCGAGCGTGCCGGCAAAGGTGGCGCCGACGACGACAAGCGCGACGACCCCGAACAACAGCCGCATCCCTATGAGGCGCTTTCCTGGCCCGGACATGGCTAAAGCTTTGTGTGCGGCGTTAAGCCAGGCATCAACGCGGCGTGAGAGCTGTCACATGTAGAGGCCACCTACTAGTGAATGCCGAGTAACAGAAGGCGAGACTTAACTGAGGATGTAAGGATCCACAAACCGGTTCTCAGATCGACCGGGTTGGTCATCCCCCGCTTCGGTGGTGCCTGCCGAGGCATGGGTACGAGCGAGGCTCCTAACCGTCGTTCCCGAGGATGCTGTTTCCACGACCGGCTTGGCGGCGGCGTCCGATGCGCCTCTGCCACGTGGACGTGTGCTCGCTGCTCCGTCGTGGCTTCCTAGGACAGCCTGCGTGCCGGTGCTCGCACGCAGATCTGGGTCGGCGCCCGCGTTGAGCCCCGCCATCGTCAGGGCAAAGACCACCAGGAAGATGGCCAGCGTCATGAGCGCGAACGGAAACGGATCCAGTAGAGGATGGGCCTCGCGAGCCTGCGCGTACCCCTGCACGCTCGCCGGAGCGTCACTGCTCGCGGGGGCCGTGCATAGTATGCGGGCGACTAGACGTCTGACGGTTCACCTCCGACTTCGTTAGGATGAGTACATGATGCGCCGCCTCGCTATGCGGACGCTAACGCTCTCCCAACGCGCAGCTAAGGGCGGGGCAAATAGTTCATAAGTCGGATGACCCGCGGTGAGGTCAGACCTGCGCGGCGTTTAGCCAGCGGCCTCGCCCATCCAGAGGTGAACGGCACATGTCAGCGTGAGTACAGCGCGAAGAAGTCCCGGTCGTCCGGTTCGAGGTAGCGCGTGGCGGGCCGTTCCATGCCCTCGAGCAGCTTGCTGGGGTCTTCCGCACCTGGGGCACCGTAGGTGATGAAGCTGACCCAATAGGAGTTGATGTCGAGCTCCATTGCACGGATGGCTCCGGCGCGTGCCAATGCCCTCGCGAGGCTTCTTACCGTCTGGTCTTCGCCGGCGGCGTAGATCAGGTTGCCGTGTTTGTCGACCCCGACCGCTGAGCGCCAGACGAGCACTGCGTTGCCGACCGTGGCGCCCCATTCGGCATCGTTGGCGATGTTGGGGCTCGGTCTTCCTGCTTCGACGATCAGCGGAAGGTTCTGACGCGCGAAGGAGACACCGGGCGGGAGCGTCGAGCCGTAGTGCCAGTCGACGACGTCGACGCGCCCGTCGCCGTACCCGACCAGGGTGCCCTGGCCGTCGCGCAATTGGGAGTATGTGTGCCCGTTGACGGCGAAGCCGCCCCGGGAGTCGCTTAGCTTGAAGCCGCTGTTGAACGTAGCGAGCAGCCGCGGGCGGTCGGTGCTTGGGACATCCATGGATCCCCGGGGGATCTGCACCGAGGGCTCGAGCCGTCCGGGGTTGAGCGTGAGGGTCGTGCGCTTCGTGTTGATCCATGCCAGGCCTGCCACGGCGCGGGGGTATTCAGGTTGATCGCGCAGCGTGGTCACCAGAACAGGCGGTTCGGCTTTGAGGCCCGGACGGGTTGTGTGCCAGACGCCCTCGCCGGGAAGGCCCGGCCGGAGCAGGGAGACGACCCGGGCCGGTCGATCTTCGATGTTGACCGCCGGTGCAGCCGGGCTGCCCGTGCCGTCGCCGACCCTGGGAAGGGCGTGGAGGGTCGGTCCGCCCTTGCTGGGCGCGGTGAGCGAGTAGTAGACCGACTCGACGCGTGCCACGAGCCCGGCGGCGCCGTGGTCACGGAGCCACTCGACGCTGCGGATGCCGAGGCTCGAGTTGGAGGGTTCGCTCATCGTTCCCCAGTAGGAGACGACGACCGGAAGCAGCGCCGCGAGCGCTGCGACGACCGCGATGCGTCGAAGCCGCACAGACGGGGAGGGGCTAGGTCGGCGTCCACGGGGTCGGGCTGCGGATGCACGTCGACCATGCGCAACATCGCTTCCCATGCGCTGACTGTAGTGAGTGCCGGCCACAGACAGACCCAGTGCGACATCGATTGTGAGCGAATTCTCACTGAGGAAACTCTCACACTCTGTGCTGTCTTTATGAGGGTGAAAGGTTTCCGGTGTGGAATCCTGAGTCGACTTGACAGGCAGACCTACTTCCGCCGTTTCGCTGACCGTCTGGAGCTTTCACCATCGTTCCACTTGAGGCACTCGCCGACGAGCAGCCCCTCCCCGAGACGGTCCTTCACGAGGTTTCAGCGCCGGTGCGCTCGGAGCCGCCCGTCCGCCTTCGCCGCTCCACCGGGATCCCGGGCGGCGTGGTGCTGAGGGCATGCCGGCCGCGCCAGTGGAGCAAGAACATGCTGGTGTTCGCTGCTCCCTGTGCGGCTGGGTGGATCGATCGGCCGGAGATCGCCGCCGAGGCTGTCGCTGCGTTTGTGGTTCTGTGCATGATCTCGAGCGCCACGTATCTGGTCAACGACGTCCGCGACCGCGAGCAGGACCGCGAGCACCCGCGCAAGCGCCTGCGGCCCGTGGCAGCAGGTCAGTTGTCCCCCGGTGCGGCTCTGTGGATAGCCGCGGCGCTCGCGGTCTCGGGGGTCGCATTCGCGAGCGTGATCGCCCCGGGCCTGGGACTGCTGGCATGCGGCTATCTGGCCTTGACGGTGAGCTACTCAATGTGGTTGCGGAGGGTGGTCGTGCTCGACATCCTGCTTGTCGCAGCCGGATTTGTGATTCGAGCCCTCGCGGGCGGTGTGGCGACCGACATCTACGTGTCGCGCTGGTTCGTCGTCGTAACCGCGTGCTGTGCCATATTTCTGGTTGCCGCGAAGCGCTATGCCGAGCTTCGCGTGCATGCGGGGTCTGGTCCGGTGCGGGCCACGCTTCATCGCTATTCGCTGGGGCGTCTGCGTCTCACGCTCGCCGTGTCCGCGACCGCGGCCGCGGCCGCCTACACCGCGTGGGCGTTCACGCGACCAGACCATCCCGCCTGGTATGGCCTTTCGATCATTCCGCTTCTGCTTTGGTTCTGCCGCTACTCGACGCTGATCGGAAGGGGCGGCGGTCAGGCTCCGGAGGAGTTGATCCTGCGAGATCGAATGCTTCTGGCCATCGGAGCGAGTTGGGCCGTTCTCTTCCTCGGCGGCGTGTATGCCGGTCCTTGAGCAAGCGCACGAGTGCCTGCCGGTGAGATCACTGAGCGGCTGGGGGCGCACGTCGCACAGCAGCTGTCGCGTGATCCAGCCGCGTGGCGTCGCCGAGGTTCTCGAATCGCTTGCAGCCCACGCCGGCGACGCCGGCGTGATCGCGCGCGGTGCCGGACGCAGCTACGGTGACGCGGCTCAGAACGACGGCGGCACGGTGCTCGACATGACCGCGCTGGATCGAATCGTCTCGATCGACCCGGAGAACCGGCTGGTCAGGGCTCAGGCCGGTGCGACGATCGCTCAGCTGATGGCGCGGCTCGCAGTCCACGGTCTGACGCTCCCGGTTGTCCCCGGCACGCGTCATGTGACGCTCGCGGGAGCGATCGCGAGCGACATTCACGGTAAGAACCATCACCGCGACGGAGGCTTCGCCCGTCACGTTGCCGCGCTGTCTCTGTGCACGCCCGCGGGCGAGGTCCTTGAGGTCACGCCTGACAACGGCGCCGATCTGTTCTATGCGACGCTCGGCGGGATGGGCCTGACGGGTGTCGTGGTGGAGGCGACCGTCCGCGCTGAGCCGCTTCCCTCTGCGTGGGTCGCCGCAGACACCGATCGAACGGACGGCCTCGAGCAGACGCTTCAGCTCATGAGCGGCGAGGAGCGCTCCCGTTACTCGGTGGCGTGGCTCGATCTGCTCGCTGACGGTGCGGCGATGGGCCGGGCGATTGTCAGCCGCGCCGATCAGCTGCCCGCAGATGGCCTCGCACCACCGCTCGGACGGCGTCGCGCGGGAGCGGCCTTCCCGGGCGCGCTCTCGCGACAGCCGGTGTTCGACGTTCCCCGCGGCTTTCCCGCTGCACTGTTGCGCCGGTCGAGCGTGCGTGCGTTCAACGCTCTGCGCTGGCGTTCGGCGCCGCGTCGCGAGCGTGGTCGCCCAACCGCACTGACGCCCTACTTCTTCCCGCTGGACGCAGTCGGCGCTTGGAACAGGCTGTACGGATCCTGCGGTCTGGTGCAATACCAGTTTGCGATCCCGCTCGGTGCGGAGGACGCTCTCGAGCGCTGCTTCCAGCTCATCAGAACGCGTCGCCTGCCGATCTACCTGGCGGTGTTCAAGCGCCTGGGGGCGGCGTTCGGCGGACCGCTCTCGTTTCCGCTGCGGGGTTGGACACTGGCGGTGGACATCCCGGCAGCCGCGCACGGTCTGCAGTCGGCGCTCAACGAGCTGGATGAGCTCGTCGCGGGCGCGGGCGGGAGGGTCTATCTGAGCAAGGATGCTCGCCTGGGGCGTGATGCGCTGAACGCGATGTACCCACAGCTCGATCGCTTCCGCGCCCAGCGGGAAAGGGTCGATCCAGACGGCGTCCTGCGCTCGGACCTCGCCCTGAGACTGGGACTTTGCGGAGCGACTGGATGAGCCCGTCCCCGGGAACACACGGGCGCCGCGTGCTTGTTCTCGGCGGCAGTTCGGAGATCGCCTTGGCGATCGTTTCCGAGCTCCAGGCGCGGAGCCCGCGGGATGTTGCACTCGTGGGGCGCGACGCCGGCGCACTCGACAGCGCGGCGGGTCAGCTCAGCGCCGCTGGTTGCCCTCAAGTGAACACGTTTGAACTCGATGCCCTCGACCTCGCTCGACACGACGAGGTGCTGGAGCGGGCATTTCGGCAGCTGGGCGGTGCCGACATCGTGATCCTCGCGATCGGCGTACTCGGCGAACGCGGCGGGCTGCCGGTGGACATCACCGCGGCGAGCGCTGTAATGCAGGTCAACCTCGTGGGAGCGGGCTCACTGATGATGCGTGCGGCCAGACGCCTGCGTGACGGGGACGGGGGAACGATCATCGTGCTCTCGTCGATCGCCGCCGAGCGTCCGAGGCGTGCGAATGTTGTCTACGGAGCTTCCAAGGCCGGCCTCGATTCGCTCGCGCGCGGACTGGGGGACGCACTGTACGAGGACGACGTGCACCTGTTGGTGGTCCGGCCGGGGTTCGTCGAAACAAAGATGACGCGCGGCCTTGCCACCGCACCCCTGGCGAGTACAGCGCAAGCCGTCGCCACCGCTGTCGTGGACGGGCTTGAGCGGGGCGCGAATACCGTCTGGGTCCCGCGTACCCTACGGTGGCTGATGCTGATGATGAGACTCCTTCCGCGTCCTATCTTCCGAAGGATCAGGCAATGAGCACCGCACGCGCATCCCGCGAGAGGGCCCCCGAGCGCGCTCCGCTCCCGGCTGATATCGCGACGCTACACGCTCGACGCCGCGAGGCGCGACGCAGGCGCAGGCTGACACGGGTCGATCTCGGGCTCGGTATCGCAGCTGCGCTGGCGCTGTTGATCGCCAGCCCGGGCCTGGCCATCATCGGGCTGATCTCGGCGTTCGTGCTTGCGGCATGCGTCATTTCAGTCTTTGCCGAGCGACGCATGCGTGGGCGCGTTGCCAAGGCGCCCCGGGCTCGGCGTCGCGCCGGCGACGGGGTGAGTGGCAGAAGCTGAAGGCAGGTATCTGGGTATCCGGCTGTCGGCACCCGTGTTGCCCAGGCCACAGCGCGGAGAACTACCGAACGCGGCGTGGCCTTCCACCGATGCGGGCGACCGGCCAAGGCGCGAGGCTGCAATAGAGCCTCGTCCCCCGAGCAGGGAGTTCTTGGATGTCCGTTGCTGATGGGACCAACGATGCGAGCTTGCTCAGCGCAGGGACATGGTCAGTGGACCCCCGGCGCTCGAGCGTCGCGTTCGCCGTCAAGCACATGCTGTTCGCGAAGATGAAGGGTCGCTTCCACGAGTTCGATGGGACGCTTCAGACGGGAACAGGTGCGCCGCGCGCGGCGGGAGTCGTGAAAGCCGCATCGATCGACACGGACGAGTCCGTCCGCGACGAGCACCTCCGGCGCTCGGCCGACT
>OBLU010002253.1_pt1 | contig 17868 bp, 14 predicted proteins | sample 1518681 | NCBI WGS metagenome assembly OBLU01 (sample SAMEA3539304, study PRJEB22396) | soil metagenome | biome: tundra; feature: field; material: soil | place: USA | collected 2010-05 | depth 0.15 m | reverse complement strand
GATAACACGATAGCAAGGGGGTTAACGAAAGGGTAGTATAGATTTGTCCAGAACCGCCAATCGACGTGGTGATTGAGCGGCACGAGACTGAACAGGGCCGCCCGAACTGCAACGTGGGCCAGTGTCGCCGCACAACTCAGGGTAACACAGAGTCGCCGGTTCCAGGCCGTTTCGAGAGCTGCCACGGGAATCAGCAGCATCGCGTTTTCATGGTTCAGCGTCGCCACCGCCAAGGCCACGACAAAGCTAACGTACATTTGCCTCTTCAAAAGAAAGAGACACAGGGTGAAGAAAAAGACGATGCCGACGTCGTAGAACGTCAAGTAGGCAAATGTGATGGACAGCATGACAACAGCAAGCGCCTGCCCAATCCACTGAAACTCGCGCCTTACAAAGAGTGCGGACCAGCGTCCCACGATCCAGATTGTTAAGACGACTGGCGGTATTTGGGAAAGGTAATAGCACTGGCGATAGGAGAAGAAGGGGGCGGCAACCTTAATGGCATCAGCCAGCCAGACCCAAAGAAGGCGGTGGCCAAACACAGGCATGGATCCCGGATCTGTCATGAGTTTTTGGATTGGATACCATTCCGCTTCGTGGCTACAGCGCAAAAGTAACAAGTAGAGAGCGACTGCACAACCGGCGGTCATGAATCCTTGCAGCAGGCGGGATCGCCAGGCACCCAGAATACGGCCTCGGAGGAACCACGCCGAGGCCACCAGAGCTGCGAGAGATGACCAGAACGCCAGTTGGAAGCGGATGGCGCGTCGAACCTGTGCGAAGTCAATTGTCCAAATGTGGTTCTGGATTCGCAAATCCTTGTGCGCCAAGCGAAGGAGCAGAGACTCGCCTGGAAATCCGGTGTTCCAGAGCACAGCGGTTACGGCAAGTGCAAGAAAGGCTGCGATCACCGCTAGAGCTAACCTGTTATTCATGCAAGATCGCCTCGTCAAACGGTGCCATGGTGAATATCGATTCTCAGTCTACGGGCACGTTGGTGTATTTCAACAAGGACGTGTTTCCGACGGCGATGTGCTGTAGTATCGCTACAGCTTTCTCGGACCCGATCCCATCCGGGCTGGCCTGGTGGTAACACCAGGAGAAACCGTTCCCCGCGCTAACCTGAGCCGCTGCCCGTTCGATGTTCTTTATATAGGACCTCACTGTATACGCGTTCGATGTTAGTTACATTCGCCTCCAACGTGAACTGGCTCGCGCGCTGCCTCGCGGCCTGGCGCATCCGGCTGCGCAATTCGGGCGACAAAACCAAACGCCGTAGTGCCGCCGCAAGGCCCTCGACGTCACCCGGTTCGGTGAGAATGGCTGAATCGGCAGAGACCACCTCGGGGAGACCGCCGGCACGGCTGGCGACCACCGCGCAGCCCGCCGATAGGGCTTCGAGCGCAGTATAGCCGAAGGCTTCCCAGACAGAAGAGATGACCGCAATATCCGCGGCGCACCATAGGTCGCCAACGTCACTGCGGAAGCCCGGCAGTCGTAACCTCGCCTCAAGCTGCAATGTGGCAGCAAGGGACCGAAGGTCGTCGAGTGCCGGCCCTGCTCCGAACACGGCACAGTACACAGCGACGCCGCTGTGGGTAAGCTGGTGAACCGCCTTGAGCAGAACGTCAAATCCTTTGTGTGGTGAGATGCGGCCCGCGGCGGCAATCAAGACTGCGCCTCGCGGGATGCCCAGCTCCTCACGCAAGCGCAGGCCGGCGTTTGGGTCCGGCTTCGTGAAAGCGATCCCGTTCGGCACCACCTCGATCCGCTCGGGCCGCACACCGCTTTCCACCATCACATTGCGAACAAAGCTCGACACGGCAATAATCCGGTCGTAAAGCAGCGACGCGCAGATGTAGGCATTGCGCGTCGAGGCGAAAGGATGCGGCAGATGCCGCGTCATCACTACTGCCGGCACTCGTACGATTCGCGCCGCGACCGCGGGAACGACATAATCCAGCGGTGAATGGATATGGACAACGTCATATTTGCCGGCCACGGCCCGGATGAGACCTGGCAATTGCTTCCAGTCGTTAGCGCCCCGCATTTCAAAGGCGATCTTCCGCAAGCCAATTTCGTCTGCGCAGCGTGCCTGGATTGACCCGCGAGGGCACGCAATCGTAACGGCGTGGCCCCGGCTGGCGAGAGCGCTGCTGATGTCTTTGACATATTTCAGCGTGCCATCCCAAGCGTGAATTCCGCTGTCGACCTGTAGAATTCGCAGCGCCTTTGTCATAAGTACTACAGAAACGACTTCACGTAAATGAATGTTCGACTATCACCGCCGTCGAAGCGGCCAGCCTTTAGCGAGCGTGTTGCCACTTTCGCCGGAAAGAGGCAATATGCCGCCCCGCTGCGGCACCACTTCTTCGATTACTGCAAAGAGCCGCTCGAAGAACCTCTCAGGTGTAAAATCGGCGGAAATCCGCTGGGCCTCGCGACCCAAGTTGACCGCGGTAGTGGGGTCGCACATCAGGGCCGCAATCGCATCCCGCAACTCCGCAGGATTCCCCGGTGGGACCAGCAGACCCGTGAGGCCGTGCGTGATGTAATCCGTAGCCGAAAAATCGGTGACGATTACCGCTTTGCCCATGGCCATCGCATTCTGAAACACCTGGCGCCCACCCGTCTCCAGCACGCCTCCCTTCAGGGGGACCACGATAAACGCGGACGCCGCCATGAGTCGATTAAAGGCGTCCTCGCTGAGATTCTCTCGGACCTCGACGTTTGCCGGGATATCGTGGCCCAAAGACTGCCGTGAGCCCACACAAACCACCGTACGGTATGGGAGCCCGCGCACCGCCTCGAAAAGAGTCGGGTAATCGCGATTCGTGTATCCGCCGGAAAAGATATAATCGCCATCCGTCGCTGGGTAGGTAGCCTCATAAAGAGTCGAGTGGCTGTGGACGAAAGCGAACTTATCTCTCGGCACGTCAAGGATACTCGCATATTCGTCGATTTGATGCCGCGCATACACGATGATGCGATCGGTCGACGCTGCCACCCAACGCAGAAGAAGACGGCGCTTCCAACGGCCGAAGCCCTTTTCAGGGAGGTTCCACATGCATTCCAGCAGCACATGAGGCACTCGGGGCCGGCCGCGCGCGAGTTTCTGCATCAGCGCGAGTATGAGGGCGGGGCGCTCGCTGCCTGTCACCAGGACATCATACATTTTGCTCGCACGAAAAAGCCTCCACGCCCACCGCAGATCCTCACAGAGGCGGCGCAAGGCAGACCTCCGCACGCGCCAGTTCTTTCGAGAAGCCGCTTCCCAGTCTTCCAGCAATTCGACCCTCCGGCGCCATGCCGGATGGTCTTTTTTATTGTGCGTGGCGAGAATTCGCATTTTTGAACGCGTCTTCAGTGGAACGAGGTGATTAAATCCCTCAAGCTGAGCCGATGCGGACTGGCATCCGGGGCATAGCCACCACAGCAGTCGTAGTGCCCTACACCGCCGGCCGGGGGGCCTCCGGAGTCGCTTTGGGCCCGAAGGACGTGCCGGCCGAGCGATAGACCCGTGCTTGTCCGATCCCGTGGATGAGCGCGCGCAGGGGAACGAGTGATCGCTGGCGGACCGAAGATACCGCGGCGACGATGATCAAACCACAATTGAACCAGAAAAAGGACAGACGATTTGCCACGCCGGTCTTCCAGTGCCGGTAATACAGGTAGTGCTGGGATATCACGGCCGATGTGATCCAATGCTCGTGGACCCGCCCTACGTCCGTGCCGAGGTGAGTCAACCGTGCGCGCGGCGTCAACATCGTCGGAAAGCGCTCCGAAACCCGCCAACTCACGTCCACGTCTTCGCCGCGGCCGCGATAATCGCCATTGAACCTCTCGGATCCCAGGGCGGCGCGGGTTACGCTCATCACTCCACCAGAAACCTTGCGGACCGGAATGGGCTCAGAAAACCGCAGTGCATCTGCGTTCCAGTAAATCGGGAGCCTTTCATCGCGAAACGGGCCGATGCAGAAAAACCGTTCAAAGAATCCTTCTCTAAATGATCGCTTCGGGTAATTGCTGATGATGCCCGAAACCATTCCTACACCAGGGTGCCGGCTGTAAACTGCGAGAAGCTCCTCAAGGAACGATCGTTCGAGCAGGACATCGTCATCCAGAAACACCAGAATAGGACAGCCGGACAAGTCGATGCCAACGTTGCGAGCGGCCCCGGCGCCGTTCAAAGAGGGGTCGCAGACATATACGAACCGCGGCTGAGTGTGGCCGGCTTGTTTCACGGATTCAGCCAGGCGCGTGATCACGTTCCTGGTCTCGTCCGTTTTGCTCTGGTCGATAATGATCACCTCGGCAGGAACCATCGTCTGTGCCAAGACCGTCACCAGTCCATCCTCGAGAGCGGCTGGCCGGTTTTTCGTGGGTATGATCACGGACACGGAAGGCGCCGGGCCGCTGACGCGCGTCTGTGGATTCGCCGGAGCCGTCATAGTTCGATATCTCGTGCAGTTTGCTTGCTTGTGCCACGCCCACGGCGGGTCCGAGCGTGGAACTCTCTCCCGCCATGCAGACAACGGAATAATGCGGCTGGGGTCATCCTAGAGCAGATCCCGTGCGCGCATTCATGATCAGGTCCGCAAAGCCCCGGATCTCCGCGAACGTGTAACGCGCGACGGCAAAAAAGACGAGCAACGCCAGCGAACCAAGCGCCGCCCCAATAAAATACTCCCCTCGTAGCGCGAACCGCGCAAGCAGCGGCATCAGCGGCAGAGTGGCAATGCAGCCAAGATACGTCACGGCCATGGGCACTTTGATGGCGGGGTTCCGGCGCAGCAGGTACAGACTGACGGCGTGGTAGGCCAACTCGCCCATCGTCCAGGAGATCACCGCGCCGGCAAGTTCCAGGTGAATCCACAAAGGCCAGAACGAGCCCGCAAATACAATGGATCGAGCCAGGGTGGCGATCACACCATGCCGCACGCGATCGGTTGCGGTGAAAATGGTGCTGTTATAACCGTTGAAGGACTGAACGGCTGCGCCAAGACAGGCAATCTGAACCAAGCCGGCGAACTGAAGATAGCGTGCTCCCATGATGGCAAGGACCGGCCGCACAAACAATGACAGCGCCACCGACAGCCCTAAGACCGCTGGGAATATCATCCGGAGGTGGATTTCCGCAACCCTGGTTGTGGCTCGGGCATTGCCGGCTGAGAGGCAGTTGGTCAACGCCGGCAGCAAGCTGTCCACGACGAAGCCCGCAATCCGTGGAATCACCCCGGCTATGGAGGTAATAGCCACATAGTCGCCCAAACGCGCCAGTCCGCCAGTATTTAAGATGAAAATGTAGTCGAGCCTCGAGCCCAATACGCTCAAGAAGCCATTGGCCTGTAGAAGGAGCGTATACGGCCAGAACCGCGACGGCAGCCAAAAACGCGGGCGGCCGGTCAACGCCCCGACCGAAATCAACCGGCAGAACGCAACCACCGCCACGAGAAAGGTCAGGCCAATATAGGTCAGCCACACCACGTTCGCGGCGTGGTGTTTCAACCAGACGGGATTGCACACAAGCAGGAGCAAGAGGACCAGTGTCAGGCCGAAAGTAATTCCGCGGTCCAGGATCTGGGCCCACTTCATTTCAAGAATGCCCTTCAGGCTGGTGATCATCAGCAGGTATGCCAGACAGAGGGGGGAAAGATAGATGAGCTGTAATTGCAGGTGGGGCGTCCCGGCATTGCCGAAAAGGAAATGCAGCAGTTGTGGCCGCCACGTAGCCAGGAGCAGCCAGGGCAAAAAGCTTAGCAGGATGACGAGACCGTACGAAGCGAGAAAGGAACTCCGGCGATCGGTCGTCATCCCCGGAAGAAACTTCATCGGCACCGCACACCCGCCCAGGAAGAAGAAGACGAATACAACCCCGATGTAGACGTTCAACACGCCGAACGTGCCAAGCGCTTCCGGTCCAATGCGCGCGAGCAGGACATTTGTGGCGTAGCTGAACGGTAGCGCCAGTAACGAGAGCCACAGCGTCCAGCGGACGCCGCTGGCGACCGCCAGGGGCAGCCCGAAGTGCGTGGACGCACCAGCGGCGGTCGCTTGCGCCAGCAGGCTTTCGTTCGGTTCGGTGACGATGGGGGTCATCTCATTTGGGTTTAAGCGTTCAGGCTTGGCTCGGTACGAAGACGCTCAGGTCGTTCAGCCGACAGAATTTAGCTGGTGGATCGGCGAGCCGAAGAACGCTGCTGTGGGTATGCGTGTTCAGAACTCTGCGTGGATTGTGCGGCCCAGGGTACGGCGCAAATCGAGCTCCGGGAGCCGTATCGGCTGCTTCCGCAAGGAAGTCGACACGAAAAGCTCAATTTGGCCCCGATCTGTCGTCTCAGCGTACTGGCGGATCCAGCCTGCCGGATCGTCCCGAAGTGTCTGCTTGACCAAGGGAAGGTGATCGTTTGAGGAGCCGACGCCTGTATATAAGACCACTGCCGAAATAGGAATTGCGCCAAGCGCCTTACCGACTTGATCTGGTTTTGAGAACAAAAGCTTGCGTTCTGACCCCAACCAGGAACTGTCTTCGAGAATCTTGCCAGCCCGCAGTACTGCGTGGCTATAGTTTCCGGCTTCACGCGACGCAATTTCGGCAACCAGGCTAAGCTCCGCCACTTCGCTGAACTCGCTGCTAGCAACTAAAATAGCGGTATTATCCAGGCGAGGCATAGCATGAACCTGCTGAGCCACATAGCCCATGTTGGGGTGCGTAGCAGAGGCATGCCGCACGAACGTGACCGCAGTAATAGTGCCAAATAAAAGCAGACACGCACAAGCCAGTCCGTGTATCACTGCCCCCCTTTCCCTTAGGCAATGCATCAGCCCGTTTACGCCTGCCGCACCAAACATCAGCAAAGAGGGAAGCGACATGAAAAGCTTGCGCGGCTCCACGCTGGTGGGAACGGCGCAGTGAAACAACAGGACGCTGAGTACCAGAGCGGCGTTGCAGGCCCAGAAGATGTCAACCTGAATGCCCCGCAGAAGAGGTTTGATAACCGTAACGTAAATTCCGAGTGCACTCGCTAAAAGGAGCATCGGACCTAGCATCGCGGCGTAGTGGCCTAAGTAGAGCGGCAGGGCGCGCGCCACAAAGGACAGGCTAAAAGATTGCTGGTCCCAACCGGACATGGTCATTTTGGACGTCAACACGGTAAGTGGAGCACAACACACCAGGACAAAAGCCACAGGAATCCAGAAGCGCCTGGGGAAAGCGGTGTGCTTTGAACGGTTTAACAGAGCGGCACAAACCGGGACCGCTATCAAAGCCCACGCGTTTCCTTTAGTGGCGATTGCGGCACAGAGGCAGACCCCGAACGCGGCGGCGGTTCCCGGTGTAGGCACAGCGAAGTACCGCGAACATGTGACAACCGCGGCGACTGTGAAGAGCGTCAGCGGAACCTCAGCCATCACAGCGGACGTGTGGCGCTGAACGATGGGAATCAGGAGGAAAACCAGAGCGAACACTATGCCGTACAGACGGCCGAATCTGGCGCCTATAATGCCGTAGAGGATTGCGCTGATCGAGCCAGCCAAGGCGGCCATGAGGATCAGTACCGAGGTGCGGGAAAGGCCGAAGAAAAGACCCCACGTTGCCTGTAGGAAGTAGAAGAGCGGAGGCCAGTGGCCGAATGCGACCAAAGGATAGTGAGCATAGAACCGCTCCGCGAATCTTAGGGGGTTGCTGCCCAGGGCGGTTGTAACGTATTTGTACACCATCAAACCGGTTACATAGTGGCCTGGCTCATCGGGGTGGGCGCCGAAGCCGCAGCCGTACGCGCCAGCGTGCCATTGCACTAAGCCAGCGATGAGAGAGAACAACAATAGCCACAAAGCAGCTTTAGTTGCCCGCTGGGCCTTCACACGGTCAATACGCAAGCCGAGGTGGGTCGCCCTTGCGGTAGTGGCTGGGGCAACCAAGCCTTTTGCCTTTTCGAGTGTGGGTAGCGACACGGTTCTCACAGAGCTGACGCTGGGGCCTGATCCATCACGGCAAGGGGTCGCTCATCGCGGCGCCGACGGGCGACACGTACTTTTGCCGCCTTTGCAAGCGGGGGCAGACACGCTGACATCACAATGATGAACCACAGATGCTCGTGGTGTTCCGCACTGATGAAAGAGATCGAAATGCCAACGCCGATCAGCCCTGCCTGGAGCGCAACCGCAGTTCGGGTGATCAGCGGCGGAGCCGACTTGTCCCTGTATGTCCGTTCCAGGCTCAGGAATGTAGCGATGAGGATGCTCAAAAACAGAAGCAGGCCGGGAACTCCCATCTCGGCGGTCACGGATATGTACGCATTGTGGGCCATGGACGGCAGACCGTCGTACCAAGCAGGCGCATACGCAAGCATTTGTGACCTGAATGCCCCAACACCGATGCCGGCCAGCGGGTGTTCATGTATCATACGCGAGCCTGCCTGCCAGGCGGCAAGGTGGGCCGTCTCGGATCCGCTGTCATAAACATTGGGATGGATGAGCCGTTGGAGAGGTGAACGCGGGTAGGCGATATTGAATACTCCAATAAGAACGAACACAATCACGAAATTTCGCCCGCGGTGCGGTGAGCGAAATACCATAAACAGCATCGCCGCCACAAGCCCGAAGAGACCGCCGCGAGATGCGGCCAAAAGCGTCGCGACAGCCGTCAGCAACATGCAGCCCCGGAGAAACCAGCGCTCCCAGCCCGGTCCTTGCCGCTGGGCCATGAACCACGCCAGCGGGATGGCGCAGATTGCCGATATAGCGAAATGGTTCTCATCGCCGACGACATAGGCCCCCCTATATCCCGTTGCCCAGCCCCGGTGCTGCTGCCATTCCCGAAGCACGTATAGCGAGGCCCATCCCAGAGAGGCGACAGCAGCCAGTACCGCCCAGCGCAGTCGTTTAGGGCTATCGATCACACTTACCAGGACGAAGTACATGAGCAGCAGCGACGTGAAGCCCAGGGCGTACATGCTGGAGAATACCAACCCCGTTCGCATATACGAACTATAGGTTAGGAAAGCGAAGAGCATAAGCCAGCGCGCCTGCCACGTGCCGAGATACTGTGGCCGGCGTCCCCGTTTTGCGAGATGAATCACCGCATACACCGCGCACGCCGCTCCCACGACCTTGATGCCCGAGAACATTCCACCGGAGCCAGTCCAGATTGGATGGTTCTTCAACGGCAAAATCCCTATCAGCAAGAGTACTAAGGGCATAAACGAACTTCAGAAACGGGGGGCGAGCGCGCCAATTGTGTCGCGCAACGCGGCCTGAAGAGTTGCCAAACTATAGCTGTGTTCCACCCGCCGGCGGGACGCCGCGCCCAACGAGTGCCGTCGCTGGACGTCGTTCAGCAAATCCACGACTGCGGACGCAAAACTTTCGAGCCCATCGGCCAGCAGAATCTCACTTCCGTCCGCAAAATCCAGCCCTTCGGCGCCTAGGCTGGTAGAGACGACCGGCTTTGCCATGGCCGCCGCCTCCAGGATCTTCAGCCGCGTGCCACTGCCGATCCTGAGGGGGACTACACACACCGCCGCGCGGGCAATCTGCGGGCGCATATCCGGAACGGCGCCGGTGAACTCAATCGACGGGATGCCGGCGAAACGGCGCAGGAACTCAGGCGTGGGATTGCGTCCGGCAATGACAAACCTGGCACCCGGCACGCGCCGGAGGATTTGCGGCAGAATTGAAAAAGCGAAAAACTCCACGGCATCGCGGTTCGGATACCAGTCCATCCCGCCGGCGTACAGGATGGTCTCGGGCTCCTCACTGGTGGCCGGAGTATAAGCCGCAACGTCAATGACATTGGGCGCAACAATCACGGCTGCGGACGGGCAAAGCGCCCGGTAGGTTGCGCGGTCCACGTCCGAACACACCATGGCGACGTCCGCCCGCAACGTGGCCTGCCGCTCCCAGTTGCGGACCTTACGCCCCTCCATCCAGGCGTATGCCCGGCGGAAAGGGTTGGTTTCCTGCGCCAGGTAGCGTTCGAGCAGTACGTGTTCCGCGTTGTGGTGATCTACGATCAGCGGGACCGGCAAGTGATCCGGCACGTTCACCAGGAGGTCGGTCTCCTCGCAAAGGACCACGTCGCAAGCTTGCCGCCGCAGGCGCTCGAGGATTGCGCGCGCCATGTGCTTCGAACGGGACCGGGCCACTCCATAAGGGCGTGTGAATGGGACGGCGGCCACCCTGCGCAGGAGCGCGGCAGGCTTGGAGAAACCGGCTGAGGGGCTTGGGATGATCTGAACGGCTTTGCAGATTTCCAGCGCTTTGCCCTGATCCTGTCCGGCCGCGGCGGGATCGCCGAAGCACAAGAGCTCAATCTCATGCCCGCTTGCCGCCAGGCCCTGCAGGATAGCGCATACCCTCAAGGCGATGCCGTTCGTCGGCGGAAACGGATAACAATTCGAAAGCGCCAGAACCCGTTTGAGCGGGCGGGGCTCCGGCCGGGCCGGCGCATCGCCCGAATTTCCCAGCTTTACGGGTGCCTGCTCGCTCACGCGCACGTAGCCTCCAGAAACGTCTGGTAATTCTCCGCCACCTGACGGCAGAGCTCCCGCCAGCCAAGCGGCCGCGTGTCTCCCGGATCAACCAGCGGCAGCCACGATTGCAGCTTTTTCCAATCGGGCTGTTTTCCAGTCAGCCCCTCGGGCAAGCCAAAGCAGAGCTCGGCCGCCGCGGCATAGACCCAATATCGGGGAGTCCCAACGGCAGCCAGGCGAACCCAGTGCGGCCAGAATCGCCAACTCCGCGCCCAGCCGCATCGCCGAAGGATGGAGGCCCACCCGCGAAGCCTCAGATGCAGCGGCTGCCGGCGCATCCACGCCCGCATCAGCTCATGATCGCTGAGCCCGTCCAGCGAGCCGGTCAGCCGGCGCAACTCCCAACGCCAGAGGCGGCGGGCATAAACCACGGCATCTCTCCAGAAGCGGCCGGCCTGCTCCCCCTGAAAGGCCGCGGCATCTTCTTCCCGGTACCCGGGTCCCCGCAGCTTGAAGGCGGTGCAGAACGCGACGCGGTCGGCGAATGCGTCGAGCGGGAACGGCAAGTCCATTCCGCGCCGCGGCGCGACAGCAAGCCCTCGCAGACGCGCGGCGCGGCCCGCGTAGGTGGGCTCGTACTCGCCAGCGAACAGGAGGAACGACGTCGCCATATCCAGGTATAACTTTACGGTCTTGTAGAACACGGCCGGTGGGAGCGGGCGGTCCGGCTGCAACAGGTCGGCGGCCACCGCAAGATACTCCACCATGCGGTTGCATAACAGCCGCCAGGCATCCTCCAGAAGAATGGCGGAGGCCGGGAACGGCGGGATGAGAGAAAGAAGTCCGGTGTCGCCCCAGACCACCTGCCCGCATTCCCTCAGCTCGTAGGCCAGAACGTGCCGCCGCAATCCCCGCAGGTACGCCGGATGAACCGGGCTCAAGTCGATGGGGCAGCGGATGCCCTGGCCCATCAGGGTACGCTCGGCTTCTTGCCGGACGGATTCCGTCTGCTCGGCCGCGGGCAGCGTGCAACGCTGCTCGAAAACCACGAAGAACTCGGCGTCGCCCAGGGCGTTCCAGCCTGCGGGGTCGCGGACGAAGGTCGCCTCGCCGCGGGCCAGGCTGCCCGTCAGGACGATTCCCTGCAGCCGGTCGCCGAAAGCCTCGGTGCAGGCCGCCAATACGGCGGAACAGACAGCGCTCTGCAAGCCGGCTGCCTCGGGTGCGAGTTCGCGCGTTGTGGATTTGGCGATCATTCCTATCGTGTTTCGTGGGGCCCGGGCATCAGAGCCCCCACCGGCCTGGGAGTGAATGCCGGGCAGGATTCCAAATAGAAGTTCTGGGTGCGCTCCACCATCCGCTCGCTGCTGAAGCGCTCCAGCACCCAGGCGCGGCCCGCGGAGGCCAGTTGCCGGCGGAGCTCCGGCGAACCGAGCATGCGGCAGATGGCGTTTGCGAGCGCGCCGGCGTCGCCCGGAGGCACGGTCAAGCCGGTTTTTTCGTGGATCACCACTTCGGGAGTTCCATCCACTGCGGTGGCCACCACCGGGCAACCCGCGGCCAGCGATTCCACCGGTGTTACCGGCATGCCTTCGTGGAACGAGGGCAGCACGCTCAGGTCGGCCACGGCCAGCCAGTCGCGGATGTCGGGCCAGTAGCCGGCGAACCGGACGGCGTCTTCGATGCCGAGAGCGCGCGCCTGGGCTTCCAGGCTGCTGCGCAGGCTGCCTTCGCCCACGCACACCAGCCGTACTGACGGGAACCGCCGCTGGATTCCGGGCATGGCGTCCAGTAGGACGCGGTGGCCCTTTTGTGCTTCCAGCCGTCCCACCACCAGCAGCAGCGGGTCGTCCGGCCCGAAGCCAACGCTCGCTTTGAGGCCGGCCGGGGGCTGGTGGGGAACCGCAAACCGGGTGAGGTCCGATCCCGGATGGATCACTGCGATCTTCCGCGCGGGGTAGCGTTTGGTATTCACCAGGTATTCGGCATTGGCGCCCGAGACGGCGATGTAACGGTCTACGAACGGGCCGACCAGGCGGTCCACGTAGCACCGGGCCTTCCAGCCGGTCCGCCAGGCTTCGCGGCCGTGCGCGGTCTCGACGATCAGAGGCACCCGGCAGAGCCAGCCGAGGGGCGAGGCCGCCTGGCTGGCTGAGAAGGCGTGGGAGTGCAGAATGTCGATGCGGCGGCTGCGCAGAACATGCATGAAACGCGCGATCGCGGCAGGCTGCGTGGGCCACTCCAGGTAGAGCGGGATCAGTTCCACGTCGGGCGGAACGTCCGCGCGTACTTTGGCGGCCAGCTCCGGCGGGCAGGCATAGTGGAGCTTGAAGCGGCGCCGGTCGAAGCCGCGGAGGAGCATGAGGATGTGCTCCTCCAGCCCGCCGCGAGTAGCGCCGTTGTTGAACTGCAATATCGAGATCATTCCGTCGCGCATGTTTGGAACGCCGCGTGGTGCATGCAATCGTAGACGTCGATGATCGTACGGACTTCGACTGGCGGCTCGCGATCGCTCAGGAAGCAGGCGTCGGAGTACCGGTCGTCCGGGTGGTAGCCGTGCATCCCGGAGGGTATCCAGCGCGGGTTCTCGAAGCCGCTGCGGGCAATCAGCCAGCCTGGTTTCAGCAGGAATACAAGCTCGCCGAAACGGTGATCGGGGAATCGGATGCCCAGGCGATCCAGCTCGGCGTCGTCCAGGATATGGCCGCAGATGCTCTCTCGGAGCACCCGCGAAAGTTCCACTCGCGCCCGGTCCGAAAAGAACCAGAACCGTGCCATAGTGGAATCGTAAACCGCCAGGTAATCCTCGGGCATGTGCAGCCCCAGCGGCTCAATTTCGCCGAACAGATCGTGGCGGCGCTCCACCGGGGTCATGCCGTGGTCGGAGAAGACCGTCATCCCGGCGGAGGGATCCAGGCTGCGGGCGAATTGGAAAAGGTCGCGCAACTGCTGTTCATACCAACCGAGTTTTTCGTCGATCCCAGGCGCATCCATGCAGTGATGGTGCAGGAAGCCGTCCACCTCGCTGAGGTAGATGAAATAAAAATCCGCGGCGTTTCGGGCGAGGTCGCGGCGGGCTTCCCGCAAAATCTCCGCATCGTTCCAGCTGTGGTAGGTGTAGATCCGGTGCCGCACGCCCGCTTGCTCCAGGCGGTCGAAGATCGAGGGCGTGCCGGTGATGCCGCCATGCTCATAGATGCTCTTCTTCTCGGAAAAATTGAACCAGGGGAGCAAATGCGGCGGGACGCAACATTCAAACCCGGAACCAAGCCCTAGAACCCGCCGGCCGAGTTCCTTCAGTATCTTGCTGGCAACCCGGCAGTCCAGAACGGCATCGGGGAGAAACAGGAATTTCCGGAGCCAGCGGAACGGCGATCCCGCGGGGTCGTAATAGAACAGGTTCCAGTGGCCGTTGCGCGCGGGCGGCATGCCGGTGAGGATCGCCGGGATGGCGCCGGAGCTGAAGCCCAGCACCGTCCGGAGCGGCCGGCGAAATGGCAGCAGGTCGGAGAGGAATTCGCGGCCGTCGAGATAGGTCCAGCCGAGCGCGTCGATGAGCACGAACAGGTGTTTCATGTGTATTCAGGCGCCGGGGGAGCTATGGCATTCCACCGACGATGCGTGGACCCAGGGCGTTGGCGACCGCCAGCGGCAGGTGCTTCCACGTCTGCACGGCCCAGCGGAAACTCCCCGTATCGGCGTGCCGGTGCGGTAGGGCAGCGCCGGCCGGCAGCCAGTAGGACCAGCACAGTGGCTTCTCTTCGCAGACCCAATGATGCTTGAAATGATAGTTCCCACTGCCGGGCGTACAACGTCCCAAATCCACGCGGCGGAAGCCGTTTTCGGCCGCCCATTCGAGTAGCGTCCAGTAAAGGAGCAGGGGAGAAAACTCTCTCCGGGAATCGGGAAGCGACGCGGCCCAGGGCAACTCGACTGTGTCGCGAAACACATGCACAAAGGCCGCTGCGACGGTCCGCCCTTCGTCAAGAACGCTCAATATTCGCGTTTGGGCGGGCAGACAGGCGCAGATATTAGAGAACCAGGCTCGGGGATAAACGGGCGTGCCCAGGTTCCGCATGTTGGTAGCAAAGACACGGTAAAAGTCCTCCACTCGATCGCCGCCTGCCCAACATGTCGTCAATCCGCTCTTGCGGGAATGCCGAACCCGCTTGCGTATCTTCGGATTGAGGCGGTTCCACATTTCCGCCACGTCATTCGGGATCTGCACTCCCATGGTGACCTTCTCCGTGACTTCGTGCCAACCGGGGACGCCCAGCGTAGCCTGCCGCAGTTCTATATTGCGGGCGCGCAAGTCATGGGCAAGTTCGACCGCCTTTACGATTAGAGCTTGGCGGGCGAGTTCCGAACTTGTAAGCAGTCCGCCGTAACTGAAGAAAGGCATGGAAACCAACGAATCGCCAAAGAGCCGGCTCTTCACAAAAACCAGGGGAAGCACGCCTTCGATTCGGCCGCCGGCGGTCGCAGCCAAATAATAGGGGGCGTGGCCGTAGGTTTCCTGAATGACGCGCCGCCAGATCCAGCGATGATAGTTCGAGGCGTCCGGCAAGGATTCGACGAACGCATCCCAACTGACCGGATCTTCCCAGACTTGCGCTGTTCTCATCAGTCGCGCCTTTTCATCCCCAGCATGTCGAGAACTCGATCACAACGATTTTTCACTGATAATAAAAGGCTTAAGTGCAGACCTGCGGTGTCCGAATGATATTCTGTGGATGAGGAACCCTTTGTGCTTCTGTCCGCGCGCATCACTATCGTCGATCTCCGCACAACCCGCGACGGCTCTCTCGACTTGCCAACCCCGCCATACCAAACGAACCTAGTCCCATTTCCGGACACTTTCCCCAAACGGCAGATCCCGTTCGCCTTTAGGCTGGGGCTGCGCCTTCTTATTCCCACCCCTGGAGAGCACTGGACTTGCCCACACGTCAAAGCGACGGCCGCGGCACGCATCCAGGATGCCGCACACTGCCCCAAAGCTGCCGAACACGATATAAAAGGGAGCCGCGAAGAGACGGCCGAGTTTCCAGTGCAGCCTCGTAACCGCGTAACCATAAAGAGCGACCCCGTAGAAAAGCCCCTGCAGTGCCAGCAGAACTGCAAAGAAAGGATCGGCTCGCAGGGCGATTGCAGAGAAGAGGACCAGCGCCAGTGGAACCAGCGTCAGGTAGCGCAGCAGCTTGTGAGAAACGAACTGCCAGCCCCGCAGTCCCCCCAACGTGTCGCGGAGGCGCCACATGGCCAGCATTCCTTGCGCGCAAATCCGGCGGCGGCGAGCGAACTCCTCGTGCGGCGAACTCGTGTCCACTTCCCGCACTACGGCCTCGGACTCGTGAAGTATCCAGAAGCCGGCATGGCCGATGCGCAGCGGGAGTTCCAGGTCGTTTGCCAATTCCGGCGACACGGGAGCGAACAAACGCCGGCGAATACAGAATATCGCGCCATCACAGGCCAGGACCGAGCCGATGCGGCTCTCCAGCCGGTAAAGGATCGATTCGAAGCTCATAAATGCGCTGGCGCCACTACCGATCGCCTGGCGGTCTTCCGCGAGGGGCCGGGTTCCACCGGTCACGCAACCAACACGCGGGTCAGCGAAATGAGAAACCATTCGGTAGAGGACGTGCGGCGCAATGTGCGCGTTGGCATCCGTGAAGAACAGCAACTCCCCGCGCGCCAGTTCCGCCAGGCGGTTCAGAGCTCTTCCCTTGCCGCCTCGCTTCTCCATTCGCACCAGCGTCACGCGCGGGTTCCGGACTCCGCGCACAATTTCATCGGTGCGGTCCTCGGAGGCGTCGGATGCCACAAGCACCTCGAGGCGCTCGGGAGGATAGTCCCAGGCCAAGGTCTCGGCAACCTTCCATCCAATATCCTGTTCTTCGTTGCGGGCGGAGATGAGAACCGAGACAAAGGGCAGAAAGCCGTCCCGCCCCTCCGGACGGACCGGCCAAACGAATCCGATCAGCCAAAGGAGAACCGGATATCCAGCATAGGTGTACGCGACCCAGAGGATCCCGGCCCAGAACGCCGCCCGCACGATGTCGTTCACCGCAGAGTTCCTTCCGCCGGAAGAGTTCTCGACACCGCCGCATCCCACGCGCCGTCGTCCTCAGTCTCCATGAAGTGGTAGCCGATCATGTGCAGCACCACCAGATGCACATCCTCGATGCGCCCCATGTGTGGATTTGAAACCTGGACATTCAGTGCTGCAAGCGGCCCGAGCTTCCCCCCATCGCGGCCGGTCAGGGCGATCGTCTGACAGCCAATTGAATTGCCGTATTCTATGGTGCGCAGCACGTTCGGGGAGTTCCCAGAACCGCTGATCGCCATCACGATATCCCCAGGTTCGGCAAAGTTTTTCAATTGCTCGACGAAAACACATTCGTAAGAGACATCGTTTGAATACGCCGTCAGAGTTGGCAGCGAATCGGTGAGGGCCATGATCTTGAACCGCTTGGATCGTCCGAAACTCGCGCCTTTCACCAGGTCGCAGGCAAAGTGCGAAGCTGCCGAAGCGCTTCCACCGTTTCCGCACACAAAAATGCGACGTCCCTCGTCGCGGGCTCTGGTCAGGATGTCGACCACCTGGGCAACTCGATTGAGGTTGACCGTCTCGATCGCCGCCAGAAGGCTAGTCTTATAGTCCTGGAGAAAATGGTCCTGCATCTTTTCCCTCACCTTGCCGAACTCGGAATTTCCTTCAGGAGACTTGAGAGTCTGACCGCCATGCCAAACGCTCGCTCACGGGTTGGGTCGAACAGAATGGCGCGACAGTCCACTGCAGCGGCAGCCTCGAGATCACTCGGGCTGTCTCCCACCAGTACGGACTGGCTGAGGTCGATGCGCCAGTCCCGGCTGGCTTGTTCGAGAAGTCCCGGCTTCGGCTTTCGGCACCCGCAGGCGTCGTCGGGTTTGTGAGGACAATAGTACACCGCGTCCACGCGGCCGCCAGCCGATTCCAGCACCGTCACAAAGCGCCTGGTAATTCCCTCCAGGCGCGATTCACTCAACAATCCTTTGCTGATGCACGCTTGATTCGAGACGACAATGATAGGCAATCCCAAGCCGGCCATGACCGCCACTGCCTTGTCGATTCCATCGATGAGCCGAAACTGATCCCAGGCCGTAACGTAGCCATTAGTCACGCGTTGATTGATCACACCGTCGCGATCGAGAAAGATCGCCGGGCGCGTACCGCGTTCCGAAGGTTGATTAAAAAGGAGACGCACTCAGTTCTCGACGTAGATGATCTTGCTGCCTTCAGGTTCCAGGCCGAACTGAACCTCGCGAATTTCGCTCAGCGCGGCCTGTACCGCATTCTGCCGGTCTGGCTAGATCGGAAGAGCGTCGTGTAGGGAAAGAGGGTAGATCTCGGTGGTCG
>OBLU010002252.1_pt1 | contig 17869 bp, 19 predicted proteins | sample 1518681 | NCBI WGS metagenome assembly OBLU01 (sample SAMEA3539304, study PRJEB22396) | soil metagenome | biome: tundra; feature: field; material: soil | place: USA | collected 2010-05 | depth 0.15 m | reverse complement strand
GTGAACACGCCCTAGCCTCTTGATTCCATCGCCCCTCACTCTTTTGGGGGCTGCAGTTGGCGTTGCTGTTTTTCTTGATTTGGCGATTTTGCCTTTGGTGTCATTCAATGGCTCTGCCTTTCCGGCGTATCGTTTCACAGTTACACAGCCGTTTTTCAAAAATCGAGAAGGTGGAATGAATCTAAACTACTGATAAAGTGGCGGTTAGGTTCTCGCTTGGGCGTAATTTCCCGGCATTTTCCGGCACATTTCGGCGCTTTTTGGCAGATTTTGGCACTTTTTGGCCAAATGACCTGCCGTGTTTTCTTTGAGTGCTTTCAGGGTAACGCGATGGGGGGAATCAATCTGCAATTTGCGGTTTTCACTGCAGGCTTTGTTTTCAAGGGTTTGGGAGGGTGAATGGGAAACGGGGCTTGACAGATTCGTGGACGCACGGAGGTCGCTCAGGTTTTGCGGGGTTCTTCGTTTGTTCGAGTCGTGGGAATTGGGCTGACTGACGGCTGAGGTTTTCCAGGTCCCAAAAAGTGGACCTCGGGCAACCGGCTCACGCGGGGGACGAATCCTCTTTCAGTAAATCGATTGGCCGTGGGATTATGAATTGTCCCCACTGCGCGGCGAGGAGCGGGCCATGCAGACCTTGATTCAGGATCTTCATTACTCACTACGGCAACTGATCAGGACGCCGCGGTTCACGCTGACGGCGGTGATCTCGCTGGCGCTTGGGATTGGAGCGACGACGGCGGTTTTCAGCGTGATCTACGCGGCGCTGGTGAATCCCTATCCTTATCCGGCAGCCGACCGGATTGTTCGCCTGAGTGTAACGACTAAAACTGATCCCAATGCTGAAGTCGATTTGAGTGGGGCGCAGGTGCTGCGGCTGGAGCAGGTTCCGGTCGTCAAGAGCGTCCTGGCGATGGACTACCATGCCATGACTGTTACGGGGCATGAGTTTCCGGAGAACGTCAACGAGATCGGCCTGATCTCGACCGGCTTCGATGACCTGGGATTGCCGCCGCTGCTGGGTCGCGGCATTGTGCCTTCCGACGCTCCGGCAGGACAGGACCCGCAGCCGGTGGTCGTGCTCTCTTACAAGTTCTGGCAGAAATACTTCTTTGGCAATCCGACGGTGCTGGGGAAGACGTTGCAACTGGATCATAAGAGCTACACGATTGTGGGCGTTGCTGCGCCACGGTTCATCTGGTATTCGGCGGACGTGTACCTTCCGCTGAAGCTGACGCAGGATTCAGGGACGAGGTTGATGGTGGACATTCGCATGAAGCCCGGCGTTACTCTCGACGGCGCAGACGCAGCCCTGCAGCCTCTGCTTGAACAATTTGCGAAGGAACAGCCGAAGCAGTTTCCTGAGCACTTCAAAGTGCAGGTGGAAGGCTTGAATGCATGGGTTGTGGGGCGGATGGGAAAGACGTTGTACCTGCTGTTTGGGGCCGTAGCGCTGTTGCTGGCCATCGGCTGCGGAAACGTCTCGATCCTGTTGCTGGCGCGGGGCGCAACGCGGCAGCACGAACTTGCGGTGCGATCGGCGCTGGGGGCAAAGCGGCGCCGGATTGTGCGCCAACTGCTGACGGAATCGCTGTTACTGGCGGGTATTGGGGCGGCGCTTGGCGTGGGAATGGCGTACGGCATTCTCGCGGGCATTCGACTGCTGCTGCCGCGGTATGCGTTTGCGCCGGAGGTCGTGATCCGCATCAATCTGCCGGTTCTTCTGTTCAGCATTGCGGTGGCCATGGTGACCGGGATTGCCTTTGGGCTGTGGCCGGCGCTGCAACTCTCAAAGCCGGAGATCAGACAGATGGCGCAGTCGGGAACGCGGCGGGTGTTGGGAAGCGCGGGTGGGCGCAGAACGCAGAACGCACTGATCGCGGCACAGATCGCGCTGACGCTGCTGCTGCTGAGCGCAGCGGGGTCGGCCATTGAGGGTTTCAGCCGGCTGCTGCATGAGCCGCTTGGCTATGACCCGCACAATGTGATGTCGGTGGGTGTACCGATTCAGGAGAATTCGTTTACGACGTGGGCTGCGCGCGCAGCCTATTTTGAACAGCTGCGCAGCAAGGTTGCGGAGACACCCGGGGTGACGATGGCGGCGATCTCGAGTAACGCGACTCCGCCGAAGAATGGGTGGATTACCAAGTTCGAGATTCTGGGCAAGGCGGCGATGGAAGAACAGATGGCGTCAGTGAACACGGTGAGCCCGGGATATTTTTCCATACTGCGCATTCCGTTGCTGCAGGGAAGGGCGTGGGACGAGACGGAGAATCGGAACGGCGCGCTGGTGGCGGTCATCAATCGGACTATGGCGCAGCGCTATTTCCCAAAAGGAGATGCGCTTGGGCATTCGGTGAAGATGCCGGAGATTGAAGAACGAGCGCCAGAGGAATTGTCTGTGCCGCATTTCGCGGACTCCTGGGTGCCAATTGTGGGTGTTGTGGAGGACGCGCGCAACGATGGGTTGGGTAGTCCGGTGAAGCCGGCGATTTACCTGCCGTACACGCTGCACATGTCGAGTGGAACACAGATTCTGGTGAGGTCGCAGGCGTCGCCGCTTAGGCTGATGCATTCCATACAAGCGCAGTTGAGTGCGGTGAATCCCGAGCAGCAGACCTACAGCGAAGTAGCGGATCTCGACACGTGGATTACCGATGAAATGGAGTGGCAGCAGGAGCACCTGGTGTCGTGGATCTTCGGCGCGTTTGCGGTGCTGGCCCTGGCACTGGCGGCGATTGGGCTGTACAGCGTGGTGTCGTACACGGTGGCGCAAAGGACAAACGAGTTTGGGATTCGCATTGCGTTGGGCGCGCAACGTGGGCATGTGTTGCGGATCGTCTTCGCATCGACGCTGACGAGCGTTGGAGGCGGGATCTTGACTGGACTCTTGCTGACCCTGGCTTTGAACAAGGTGATTGCGAAATGGGTTGAGGGGAATTCGAACGATCCTGTCATTTTGTTGGAGGGGATTGCGCTGCTTGTGGTGGTGTCGGGGATCGCTTGCGCGCTGCCAGCGATTCGTGCGGCGCATGTGAACCCGATGACGGCGCTGCGTTGGGAGTAAGGGCGGGTGGTTTTGCGCGACCGATGCTCGCGTTGCAGGTGTCGGGATTATTCGGACCGCAGCGCCTCTACCGGCTCGAGGCGGGCGGCTCGACGGGCGGGAATCCATAGAGCAAGAAGCGCGACCAGGGCGAGGAGCACCGGGACTGCGATGAAGACCATCGGATCCCGGGTCTGGACGCCGTAGAGAAAGCCGGCCAGAAAACGCGCCATGAAGGCCGCGGCGCCGAGGCCGATGAGGACGCCGAGGGCCGCCGTCAACATGCCTTTTCCGACGACAAGATTGCGGATGCGCTCTCGATCGGCTCCAAGAGCCATGCGGATGCCGATTTCATGCGTGCGCTGAGCCACTGAATACGCCATTACGCCGTAGATGCCCACGGCAGTGAGCGCCAGCGCGGCCATGGCGAAGACGCCAAGGAGGAGCATGTTGAAGTTTTGCCTGGCGATGGATTGGGAGAGGACCTCATTCATGGTGCGGATGCGGCCTACGGGCAAACCGCCGCTCGCCTGCCGCAATTGTTCAGAGACGTTGACGGCCACTTGATGCGGTTCGAGGCGCGTGCGAACGAGCCAGAAGATCGGGCCGAACTGCAGGCCGAGAAGCGTCATGCCATCGGGCTCCTGCGCCAAGGGGATCATCATGGTCGGCTCGGGCCGGTGACTCAAATCGTCATCACGCGTGTCGGCGACGATGCCGATGATGCGGCGGGATCTGTCTTCAAATTTTGGTCCGATACCTTTGCCGATTTCGATGGATTGGCCGATTGGATCCTGGTCCTGCCAATAACGTTTTGCCATCGTCTCATTGATGAGCGCGACACCGGGCGCGCCATTTTCGTCCTGATCGTTGAAGTCGCGACCGCGGAGGATGGGGATTTTGAGGATCGCAAAATAGCCGGGCGAGACGGACATCCACTCCGCATCGCCGGTGTTGCCGGAGTTGCCTGACGGAGTTCCGATTGCGGCGAAGGGCAGGCCCATTCTGCTGGCGAATGGCGGGCTGCACGTGGCTGCTGCAACTTCGACCCCGGCAATGGCTGCGAGTCGCTGTCGGGCGTCGTCAACGAGACGCGTGACATTGGCTGTCGTTTCGAATTGCGAACCGTGCAACGACATTTCCATGAGAAGCACGTTGTGACGATCGAAGCCCGGATTCACGGCGCGCAATGCGACGAATGTGCGCAGGAGCAGGGCCGCCCCAATGAGCAGCACGACGGACAGGGAAATCTCGCTCAGGACAATCAGCGAACGCATTTTGCTTTGCGTGCCAGATCCGAGGTGATGATTGCTTTCGTTGAGGGAATGATTCAATGATGGGCCGCAGACGCGCAGCGCCGGAACGATTCCGAAGACTATGCCGACCAGGAGCGAGATGGCGAGGGTGAAGATCAGAACGCGCCAGTCGAGTCCCACGGCAGCGCCTGAAGCGCCGATGCGCGGAATGTTGCCGGGACTGATAGAAAGCAGCGCGTGGACGCCGAGTAATCCGATGGCAAGACCGGCGATACCACCACATGTGGAGAGCAGAATGCTTTCGGTCGCGAACTGGCGAAGGAGACGTCCGCGACCTGCGCCGATGGCGGCTCGAATGGCGAATTCGCGCTTACGAACGGTGGCGCGGGCAAGGAGCAGATTTGCGACGTTGGCACAAGCAATGAGCAGCACCAGGGCCACGGCAGCCTGCATCAACAGCAGGGATGAGCGTGCATCTCGGACAATGGTGTCGCGGAGCGGCTCAAGCACGAAGGCATATGTGGGATCAGGCAACTGGGCCTGGCGCTGCGCTGCCTGCGATGCCAGTTTCAACTGCGCATTTGCCTGAGAGAGGGAGACGCCGGGCTTCAGACGTGCGGCCACTCCGAAATAATGCAGCTGGTCATTGCTGTTGAGATTGAACTGAAAGGGAATCCATAAATCGGATTCCGGATCGGTGCGAAAACTCTCGCCCGTGACGCCGACTACGGTGTAAGGCTCTTTGTCCAAGGAGATTGTCTTGCCAATGATCTGCGGATCGGCGTTGAACCTTCGTTTCCAGAGGCTGTAGCTGAGGACGACAACTTTGCTTGTGCCGGGGCGGTCTTCCTCCGCGTTGAAGGGGCGGCCCATCACGAGCGGCGCTCCGAACAAGCGAAAGTAGTTTGAAGTGACGTGGGCGCCGTGAACCTGCTCAGGAATGCCGCTGGTGAGGCCGAGCACAGCCTCGCCGAGATCGTAGGCGGAGATGTCGTCGACGGCATTGGCGTTCTTCATCCAAAAACGAAGATCGGGGATCGATACGCCGGGTACCGATCCTGCGGTCGATTGCAATCGGAATTGGACGATGCGATCAGGCTCGGGGTAGCTGAGGGGTTTCAAGAGCACGGTGTTGATGACGGAGAAAACGGCTGTATTCGCGCCGATTCCGAGGGCGAGGGTTAGAATCGCGGCTACGGTGAAGCCGGGGGACCGGAGGAGCGAACGACAGGCGTGGCGAATGTCCTGGAAGGATTGAAGCAGCCAGCGAAAAGAGCGCTCTTCACGATGCGCCTGCCTGACCTGATCCTCGCCGCCGCAGGCAAGGCGCGCCTGCCGCAGCGCTTCAGCAGGCGAGAGACCCTGACGACGAAAATCGTCTTCGAGAAATTGGAGATGCGTGGCGATTTCCTTCGTCAGATCCTCGTCGGCGCGGGCGTTGGTAAAGAGGCTCCGAAGCCTGGCAATCGCTCGTGCGACGCTCCTGATCACGCCTGGGAACCTTCCACGAGAAGACGTTCAATCACGTCTGAGGTGCGACGCCAATGCTCCGTCTCCTCGTGCAGGGCTTTGCGGCCGGCGGCAGTGATTGCGTAGTATTTCGCCTCTCGACCGGTGTCAGTCTTGCTCCAGCTGCCCTTGATCCAACCGTATTGCTCGAGCCTTACGAGGGCGGGATAGAGGGTGCCCTGGTTGAGGTTGAGGAGGCCGTCGGAGATTTGCTGGAGGCGCGTGGCGATCTGGTAGGCGTGCTGCGGTCCCATCGTCGCCAAGTTGCGCAAGACGATCAGGTCCAATGTTCCTTGGAGAACTTGCGGGTTTTTCTTATCTTTACTTGGCATCCAAGTGGACACTCACGGGATGAGTGTCTGCGTTTTGCGCTCGGATGTCAAGTCAATGAAGACGATCGGGCCGTTGCGTGGGAGAGAGGGAGGGGGTGCTAGTGCGCGACTCCGACTTTGCGAACAAGTTCGCGGAAGCGGGGATCGTTGCGCTGGTTGTCGTAGATCGGGTCCACGTTGAGCCAAAGGAGCCACTCCGCCCGATCATCGTATCCCTTTGCATACCATGCAAATTCGGCGTCCGTATCTCCGAGTGCCTGGTAAACGAGGCCGATGTAGGCAGGAGAGACATAGTTGTCCTTCTCCATCGCCTTCAACTTCGCAATCGCCTGATAAGCCCCGCTCCGGTTTCCTGACCCAGCTAAACTGATTCCCAGACCGGCCTCAACATACGTGCTTTCAGGATTCATCGCCTGGGCCTTGCTGTACTCCTGGATCGCTTGGGGAAATTCCGACCGTATGTAATGACACATGCCCGCCGTCATGTGGGGAACCCAAAACTCGGGAAACATCTGCATCGCCTTGTGAGAGGTTGCAAGGCATTGAGCATAATCCCGCTTCAGATAGTAGTCCCAGGCCAAAAACGAGTTGATCTCGGGTGACAGCGGATCAACGGCAAGTGCCTTCTGCCCCTCGGCAATGGCCTGATCCGGCTGGCCGATCGACGCCAGATACTCCCCGTAGGCGAAGTAGGTTGAAACGCTTTCCGGGTTCAGAGCGAGGGCCGTGTGGAATTCTCGATCAGCCTCGGCGAGCCGCCATTCGTGCAGCAGCACGTGCGCCAGCGCCCCGTGCGCTTCAGCAAGATTGTTATCGAAGGCCAGCGCCTTGCGCGCCGCCGCCTCTGCCTTGGGAAGCGCCTCGCGCGGCGAGAGCAGCCAATCCGATTCGGTGGTATAGGCATCGGCCAATCCGGCATAGGCGAGTGCGTAGCTGGGATCGTCCGCAATTGCTCGGCTGAAGTATTCAATGGCCTTATTCATGCCGTCACGGGTGAAGGTGAACTCGGCATAGCGGCCCTCGAGATAGTTGCGGTAGGCATCGATATTCTCGGTATAGTGGCGCTCCAACTGCAGCTTTTCCTGGCCGGCGAGGTTCACGGCGAGGGCCTGCACCACCTTTTCTGAGATGGAATCTTCAACTCCGAAAATGTTGGTGTAATTTTCATCAAACGTCTGCGCCCACAAAGTTCGCCCATCGCGGACGCGAACCAGTTGAACGGTGACGCGAATGTGGTTGCCTGATTTCTGGATTTTGCCGCTCAGCACAGAATCCACGCCCATCTCGCGGCCCGCCTGCTTAGGATCAACCTTGGGATCGCCATAGCGAATCACCACGTCTGTTGGCCGAACCGGCAACTGCCGAATGTTGCCAAGCTTCGTGATGACCGCGTCCGCCATGCCCAAACCGAGATGTTCCTCATCGGACCCAGCACCAAGCGGTTGAAATGGCAATACGGCCAGGGAATGTCCCGTCTCTTCGACATTCGGCGGCACGTTCCTGTGGTGCCATAAATAGGCTCCGGGCGCAGCGAGGCAAAGCGCCAGCGCAACGCCCCATCCAGTCCATTTCCAGGCACGGCCCAGACGTTGAGGTGCGGGGAGTGCGGGCAATTCTCTACCGTGCTGCTCCCTCATTCCTATGCTGCTGTCCTCTGTTTCCTCAACCACCACGACCTGCGCGCGAGTGTGGCGCGAAACAGTCAGTTCGTCGCTTTCCTCTGCGGCTTCATTCACCGCGCACACAAAGCGGTAGCCCTTGCCCGGAATCGTGGCAATGAACCGGTTCTCGCCGGGACTCTCCCCCAGCGCCTTGCGCAGTGCGGAGATATTCTGCGCCAGATTGACTTCTTCGACGAAGCTGTCTGTCCACACCGCGTTCATCAACTCCTCCTTGGGGAGAACGCGGTCACGGTTTCTGACCAGCACAAGGAGGGTCTCGAAGGCCTTTGAGGTCAAAGGAATTGTGAGGTTGCTTCGGCAGACGAGGCGCCGCGAAGCGTCGAGATGAAAATCGCCGAAGTCGTAGAACTCTCTGACTTCTCTAGACATAAGTGCGGCGGGAAACAAGAACGTTTACGAAAATAAGAAATCCTAACAAATCCTAACCCACCCCTCAAGACATTTCACCGCGTCTGCCGCGATCATTCGCGCTGTTGGGCAAGGGTCACGGCGAAGCCGATCCTGTTTCCGCGAAACGAAGGTGCAAGACCGAACCTACAGCCGATCGGAGGGAGCCAAGGTGAATGCAAGACGCATAACCGAGATCACACTCGAAACGGAAGAAACCTTCACCATCCGCCGGAGCGCGGGCGCGATTCGGGTTCCATGTCCTGTGTGCGGTTCGGTATTGGCCCTGGTCACTCCGGGGAATCCGCCGCCCTCTTTAGGGTCGATAAGCAAGCTGTCGACCGCGGGATTGATTCGGGGCGCCTTCACGTCCAGCAATCCGCCGGCGGATCGCTCCTGATCTGTCTCCAATCGCTGCTAGAGGCGGCTCCGCACCTTCTGCGCAATTCCAAACTGCAAATAAACCAAATCAAGGAGATTCCATCATGATCACTGCCAATACACTCGCTGTCTCAACCCTTCAACTCTCCATCTCGCCATCGGCGCGATGGACGCAGATCCTTCTCGCGGCGTTTCTCGCGTTGGGACTGGCCGTGCCCCCTGCTTCGGCAAAGTGCCTCAGCAAAGACCTGAAGGCGCCCATGATCACTCCCGTCGTAGCCGCAAGTCTGGCTGATGCTGAGCGCCCCGACTCGCCCCCTTCCAATGCCGCCTTATCCATCGTTGGCTTGTGGAACGTCACTTTCCTGTCCGGTGGCGAGGTTGTCGACGTCGCGTTCGATGCGTGGCACAGTGACGGGACTGAGATTCTCAACGACTACACCAATCCCATTGAAGGCAATGTCTGCCTGGGTGTGTGGGAGCAGACCGGCGCACGGACCTACAAACTGAAGCACCCATCGTGGTCGTTCGACTCTAACGGCAACTTGCTGGGAACCGTTTGGATCGGCGAGACCGTAACGGTGAGCGCGGACGGCAACCGCTGCAGCGGCTCTTACAAGTACGACATCTACGACACGTCTGGCATTTTCATCGAAGAGCTCAACGGCCAAATCAAGGCCACTCGCATTAGACCCGACTGAGGCACCGTCAGAGGCGATGGCGGCAGAGCGCACCCGACCTCTTCCGCTCGCCTTCCCGTTCGCCACAGCCACTTCGATCTGCTGCAGCAGGCTCACGCTCTACTCCGGAGTGTGCTTTTTCCCTCGCGCCATCAATGCTGGATCGATGTGGTGAGCTCCGCGCAGGATGGCAGGCTGGGTTTGCGCGATGGATCGGTGGTCGGGCGGGGGGAACTTCGGGGCGGGGGAGTGCGTACAATTAAGTGCGATGAAAGTTTTTCAGCGCGCAAAGGTTTTTGGACTTCAGCTGCTTCTGGCAGGACTGTTTTTCTATTCCTGCTCTGCCGCCCTGGCCGAGCAGGTGAAAGACCTTCCCAAACCCACAGATTACGTCAGCGATTATGCCCATGTGCTTTCGCCGCAGACGGTTGCGCAGCTGGACAGCATTTGCAGCCAGCTCGACCACTCCAAGGCCAACGCGCAGGTCGCCATTGTCACGGTCCGGAACCTGGACGGGGACGATGCGGCCGATTTTGCGAACGGGCTGGAAGACGCGTGGAAGATCGGGCGCAAGGGGTCGGATCGCGGCATCCTTTATCTGCTGGCCGTCGATGACCACAAATACAGAATTGACGTGGGCTATGGGCTGGAAGGGATTCTGAACGATGCCAAGATCGGCGATATCGGCCGCGCGATGGTGCCGTATCTGCGCGCCGCGGATTATGACAGCGCGGTGCTGCTCGCGGTGGGGCAACTGGCGCAGGTAATCGCGACCGACGCCGGGGTGACGCTGGAGAATCAGCCGGAACAGGCTGTGCGGCCCGTGCATCATAGGTCAAGCGCGGCGCCGTTCTTCTTGTTCCTCCTGATCTTTTTGTTCTTTGGCGGATTCACGCTTCTGCGGGTACTTCTGTTCGCGGGCCTGTTTGGGGGCGGTTCTCGTGGCGGACCGTGGCTGGGTAGCGGGTTTGGCGGAGGTGGTGGGTTTGGCGGTGGTGGAGGAGGCGGCGGCGGTTTTGGGGGCTTCGGCGGCGGCAGTTTTGGCGGCGGCGGGGCGGGGGGAAGCTGGTAGGAGAACAGGGATCAGTTAACAGTGGTCAGTGAACAGTGGTCAGGCTTGAGTGGTTGAAAGGGGTCTGCTGCGGCGGGCCGGAGGAGAAAAGGAACTGTATGCATCGTGGACTTTGGATTGGTCTTGGCGTTGTCGGCGTTGTGATTCTGGCGGTTCTCATGGTGTTTGGCAGCTATGTGAGCGCGAAGAATCAGATGGTAGCGAACGAACAGAATGTGAAGGCCGCGTGGTCTGAGGTGGATGTGCAGATGGAACGGCGGGCCGACCTGATTCCCAACCTGGTGGAGACCGTGAAGGGTTTTACCAAGGAAGAGAGCACGGTCTTCGGTGATATCGCCAATGCGCGCGCCGGGATGTTGAATGCGCAGGGACCGGCGGCGAAGATTGCAGCCAATGGCCAGCTGGATTCGGCATTGGGACGCTTGCTGTTGCTGACGGAAAACTATCCGCAACTGCGATCGAGCGACCAGTTCATGCGCCTGCAGGACGAACTGGCGGGCACCGAAAACCGGATCAGCGTGGCGCGGAAGCGCTACAACGATGCGCTGCAGAACTACAACACATTTGTGCTGCAGTTCCCCAACAGCATCTGGGCGGGCATCGCCGGGTTCAAGCAGAACACTGACTATTTCACGGCCAGTCCGGCGGCACAACAGGTACCGAATGTGAAGTTTTAGCCCCCCGGGGATCCCAGTTTCCGACTCACTGGTTCCCGGGTCTCAAAGTCGAGACCCAGGGCACCCAGGCTTGAAGGTACATTGAGATATGGGCCACCCGCCTCAAGAAGACGATGAAGCTCCTTCGATCTGACTCACCGGAAGTGGTTCGCTGCATCGCTTCGGCAGGCGCTCTGACTAGCTTGAATTGGCCCGCACTGGCTCTCGCGTGCATTGCAAATGTACTGGGCCTGTTGATCGCCCTCACCGTGAGCCTCATTGTTTCGGCGCGAGCAGCGGCATGGATCAGTATGCCGGTCTTCCTTGCATTGAATGGATATGTGGTTTGGCGCGCGGTATCCTCTCGCCAGCAGTGGGTGATCGCGGGTTGTGCTGAGCGGGTTTATGTTCGGCTGTTTGCGTGGCGTCGCGGAGACCCGTGTGACGTCAATGAGCCAAATATTCTCGTGCTCGAAGCTTCAGAAATCGCTTCGATGTCGGTTCGAACTCTCGAAGTGTTTCTCGATGGGCCGAAACCCAGAATTGTCGAGTGGTTGGTAATAGAACCTTCTCAGGCGGTCGCGGAAGACACCTACAGTCACATCCGTCCATTACTGAGGCTTCTTGATCCAGATAAGGCGGTGTACGTGGCCAATGAGGAGGGGCGCTTCACTATTGGATGGAAATGGTGGCGTCCTGCTCTGCGAGTATTTCTCGAGGAAATCGTACGAGAGTGTCCATCCATTGTCATCGCCCACGAAGAACATTCCGAGTTGGATTTGAATGGGGTTTGGAGAGGGATTTCGCGGAACCTGAGGAAGGATTTGAGTGCGCAGGATCGTCAGAAGCTCGTGCAGGTGAGGCGCCTTGGATTCGGTTGCGAATGTGCGGGGCTGATAGGCCGGTATAAGCACATTTCGTTTCAAAGGGCAGCGGCTTATCTATCGGAGGTTGAGCGAGAGGAAGCCGGGACAGGACACTTCACGTTTCAGCGGTAAGCTTGTTTGCTGGTGCGGGGCGCCCCATGTCTCGCTTCAGGTACCGAATGTGAAGTTCTGAGGGGTCAGTTTTCCCAGGTCCGAAAAGCGGACATGGCAGAACAACCGCAGGTCCTTCGACTCGTCCGCCACGGCGGATTCGCTCAGGATGACAACGTTGAAGGTCGTGGTATCCCAGGTCCCAAAATCGGGACCTGGGGCACCCAATATCTTCGCCGGGACCCTGACTTGGGGTACCCAAATGAAGTGTTCGGACTCAGGCAAAAAGGCCATCCCGCGGAGGGGATGGCCTTTTCAACGTTGTTGGTTGCGGAGGCGCTGGTTATTTGAAGGAGGCGATGGCGCTGGCCTCGTCGTCGTAGATGTCGAAGACGGTGTACAGCTTGGTCAGTTGCAGGACGTCCTTGACCTTCTTTGTCAGGCTCAGGAGTTTCAACGCCGCGCCCTGGTTCTTTGAGGTTGTGTAAGCGCTGACCAGTTCGCCCAGACCCGAGCTATCAATGTAGTTCACGTCTCCCAGGTTGAGCAGGATGTTCTTCTGACCTTTGCCGATGAGGTCGCGAATCGCTTCGCGCAACTGCACGCTGCCCTCGCCCAGAGTGATCCGCCCGCTGCAGTCCAGAACGGTAACGCCGTCCACTTCACGGGAAGCAATAGTAAGAGCCACGGAAATTCCTCCTTATTGAGTAATACGGTTATAGCACCTTTGCCTGCGGTAGAGGAGAGGAAGTAAAAACCTTCCCGAGCAACGGGCCGCGAAGATTGAGAGCGCCCGTCCCCTGACAGTGCCTGCCCAAGTACCTACGTTTATTCGGTTGCCGGCGCCAGATGCTTGACGAGCGTCAATTCCGTTCCGGGATGCAGTTGACGAAAGTGTACCTCATCCATGAAAGAGCGGATGAGGAAGATGCCGCGGCCGGTGCCGCGCAAAAGGTTTTCCGGAGCCAGCGGATCTGGAAGGGTAGCAGGGTCGAGCCCTTTGCCTTGATCAGCGATGGAAATCACCAGGGATTTACCGGTGTTTTCAAAGCTGGCCGTGATCTGCTTGGAGGGGTCATAGTCATTGCCATGGAGCACGGCGTTTACCGCGGCTTCTCGCACGGCCATCGTGAGTCGAAATCGCTCGTCCTCATCAAGACCGGCGTCTGCAGCCAGCTTCTCGGCGGCGGCTTCCACCTCACTGACGCTCTCCATCGTTGAGCTGAGCGAGAACCTCAGCGGTCCTGTTCTGGATTTGTCCAAAGACTTCTTCTCCGCCTCTGCCGGAACAGGAATGGAACGTTCTAGCGCTAGAGGAACGTTGCAGGAAGTTTCATGGCTGGAGCGGTTTGTGTCAAGCGGCGGGCCCAGTTCCGCAGCTAAGAGCGCATCTACGGCGCCTGATCCTGAATTGGCGCCCGGTGGTTGAGTTGTTTCGGCGGAAGTAGCCCCGCGAGAGGCCCCGGTGCATTCAGCCTATGCTTTTGGTCGTGGGCAGAGCAGGCACAAGGGCTGGGCCGCTCCCTTGTTCCTGAAACCAGCCGGTGAGTCCTGTTTTGGGATCGCGAATTTGGACCCATTCTTCCTCGTTCGTACCCATGAGGGTAAGTGGATTCGGGTCGTCTGGCGGAGCATCGGTCGAGTCCCACGAAACTTTGCCGCAGTGCCACCAGACGCGAAATGCTCCTTCACCTCCGGAGTCGAGTACCCAGAACACATCCCCTTTATGCATGGTGTCGGTTCCGACCTTCTCGCGAGTGGCACTCGTGACTACTTGATAGTCCCGGGCTGCGACGAAGCGCAATGGTGCAATGACGATGGATTCTCCGAGGAGCGCTTGAACTACGGTTCCTGCGCGGATCGTTCCGGCGCGACGGTGACTGCGCGGCTTGGCATAGAGCGGGATATCACGGCTGGCTCTCCATGGGCCGTGATAGAGCTCGTCAAAGGTCCGCTCAGATCCCGCCTGAAACGGATAGGGGCTTTTGACAACCCAGATGGCCGGTGGTGCCGAGTCGGCGCAGTGATGTTGGGGTTCGGTCCATGCTGCAACGGAGGAAGCGATCAGCAGAGTTCCCAAGACAGAGTGCAGTGCGGATGTTTTCATTTGATTGTCCAAGATTAGACTTGGCAGGCGGCGCCCGGAAATCTTATGAAAGAATCAGAGTCGGATTTGGCTTCAACGCAACGTGACCTTCAAGGGAATAGACTCACCTCATGCAGCCCCGCACCACAGCCCGCGTTAGTTTGACAGCGCTGCTCGGTACCCCTGTGACCGACTCGCAAGGGCACCTGCGCGGCCGCCTCAAGGACATTGCCGTTGCCACCGGCCCCGATGCGGGCAAGGTGGTGGGCCTGGTGCTGAAGACGCGCGACGGGCTCGCGATTGTGCCCTCGCAGGACGTGATGGAGACCCCCGCCGGCACGCTGGAGCTGCGCTCGGCAGGCGCGTTGGTGCCGCTGCAGGACCAGGGCAATTATCTTTACCTGCAGCAGGACCTGGTGGATCGCCAGATTATCGATATTCATGGCCGCAAGGTGGTGCGCGTAAACGACGTGGACCTGGAGTGGATGGGCCACGGTGCGGCGCACCTGCTGCGAGTCGCCGAGGTCGAAGTAGGGCTGCGCGGAGCCTTTCGCCGGGTGTTTAAAGGGATGCTGCCGCGAGCGAAGCTTGAGACCCTCTCCCGGAAATTCAAAGACCGCGGCATTCCGTGGCACTTTGTCGACGTGATTGAGGTGGACCCGGCGCGGCGGGTGAAGCTGCGCATCGAGCACGAGCGGCTGGCGCAGATGCATCCTTCAGACCTGGCGGAGATTCTGGAGGACCTTGCGCCGGCCGAGCGCGAAGCGGTGTTCACGTCGCTCGATGAAGAAGTGGCGGCCGAGACGCTGGAAGAAGTGGAGCCCAAGCTGCAGAAAGCTCTGCTGGAAAAGCTCGACGAAGAGCGCATCGCCGACATTGTCGAGGAGATGGACCCGGGCGCGGCCGCCGACTTATTGGCCGAGTTGCCCGAAGAGCAGTCGGACGCCATTCTCGAAGAGATGGAGCCGGAGGAGCGGCAGGAAGTTTCAGAACTGCTCGAGTTCGACGAGCACTCCGCTGCAGGCTCGATGACCACGGATTTCGTCTACCTCGGCTTGAATGCCACGGTGGCGCAGGCGGTGCAGGCCCTGCGCAGTTTCGACGGCGACCCGGAGAGCGTGACGGAGATCTATCTGCTCGACGAAAAGCGCGTGCTGCGGGGGATGATTCCGTTGGCTCGGCTGGTGATGGCGCAGCCGGAGGCGCGGCTCCAGGTGCTGACAGAGCCGCGTGTGCTTTCTTGTCCGGCTGACATGCACCAGAATGATCTGGCTGAGATGTTCGATAAGTACAACCTGCACGCGCTGCCGGTGGTGGACGCACAAAACCGGATGGTTGGCGTGGTGCAGGCCGATCACGTCATCAGCTTCCTGCGCGAAAAGTTATAAACTCGCGGTCCGGTCCTGTTACTCTTCTTTCCAAATCAAGTGGACAAATTTGCGAACTCGCTAGCGCACGAGATTGAGGGTTCAGTTTTCCCAGGTCTCAAATGCGAGACATGGGGCAACCGACCGAAAAGCATCCACCGGAAGCACCGGCCTGGACTGGAGGAAATATGCCGCAGGAGATGAAGGGCATTGTGCCCCCGCCGTATCGCATACCGGAGAAGAGTGGGGAACGGCGCAACACTCGGCCGCCGGTCAAGACGCCGCTGCTGATTACGCTGTTTGCGTGGCTCTGTTTTTTTCGTGCCGGCGTGTACCTTGTGTTTGCGCTGATTGTGGGCCTGGCACCCGAATCGAGCGCAACCGCGTATCTCGCGATGCACTTCGATTCCGCTCCCAAGCTGACCTCGCCCGAATTTGTGTTCTACTTCAAGGCCGTCGTGTACTGCGTTGTCGGGTGGAGATGGTACTGCCGGGACTGGCGTGCCCGTTGGGTGGCGATGTTCATGGCGGGCGCGACCGTAGCGCTCAACATGGTTAATCTGCTTGCCGATCAAGCCTCGGGCATGAATCAGCTCGCAGGGCATGAGGCAGGGCTGATCATTGGTTCGTTATTCAACCTGCTGATTTGTCTTTATTTGGCGTTCTATCCGGGCATGAATCAGGCGTTCCGGGAGACACCGTGGGATTAAAGGTGTCCTCAACGCCGAGAGCTTGGCTTGGAGGAAGATATCAATAAAGTTAATGTTTGTACTTGTAATTTTAAATAAACTTGATTACAGTTCCCTCAGTGATTGAGAAACACTGAGGTTCTAAAATAATGGCTCAAGAAAGCAAACCTTCATCTGACTGGCAAGATCTGCTGCGGATCGCACAGGGTTCGGCGTTGGTGGTCGAGCGGGTGCGGATCCCGGAGAAGCAAATTGTTATCGAAGGCGAATTCGTGTTGCCGGAACTGGCGCGGCTCAGCCTGGAAGACCAGGTCTTTATTACCGCGTTTCTGCGCTCGCACGGCTCGATCAAGGAGATGGAGCAGGTCTTCGGGGTGAGCTACCCGACGATCAAGGCGCGCCTGAACCGGATCGCCGGACAACTTGAATTTGTCGACACCAACCCGTCTCCATCCCGCACGGAGGTGCTGGAGCGGCTGAAGAGCGGCGAGATCGACGCCGCTGAGGCGATCCGCGCGCTGGAGGCTTTGCAATGACTCCGAACATTGCCATCGTTCACGTCCAGAATCCGCACTGGCGGAGTATTCGCTTGTGGGTTCCGCTGTTTCTGTTGTGGATTCCGCTGGTGCTATTGTCGCCGCTGATCTTTCTGGTTGTGCTGGGCGTTTGCCTGGCGGGCCGGATCAACCCCTGGCGCGCCATCGCGGCCTTCTGGGCCATTGCATGCAGCCTGCCGGGGACCGATGTCCGCGTTTGCGGGGACGGGAACCGGGTTACGGTTCGCATCTTGTGAGGTTGACCATGAACAACGAGCGCCGCGCGATTTTGTCTCTCATCGCCATGGGCCGCATTACGCCGCGCGAGGCAGAGCGGCTGCTGGCCTGCTGGCCCGACAGCAGCGAAACCGCCTGGGTGCTGGGCGCCTGCGCGGTGATTGTGGCAGGCATGGGGTTGGTACCTGCACACCAATTGGCTCATGCGCACGAACTCCTGGAGAGGTTTGCGGACTTCTTCAAAGCAATATTGCCGATGGCTGGCGCGTTTACCAGTCATACCTCGTCATTTCTGACACGCATTGCAGGAGGAACGTTATGAATGAGAATCGCCGTCAAATTCTGGAAATGCTGGCCGCGGGAAGAATTACCACGGATGAAGCCGAGCGGCTGCTGGCCGCTCTTGAACCGGAAACCCGCACCACGATGGGCGAGTTTTCAAGCAGGGGCAACGGGACGAATGGACTTGGACCTGCGTCTGCGAGGAACCTTGCCAGGTATCTGCGCGTGCTGGTGGAAGCCGACGAGGAGATGACCGGCCTGAAAGGTCCTACGACCGTGAACGTGCGGGTGCCGCTGCAGTTGCTGCGGGCGGGCGTTCGGCTGGCCAGCTTGATTCCTGCACAGGCGCACGACCAACTCGATGAGGCGCTCAACCGGCATGGGGTGCCTCTGACACTTTCGCAGATCAAGCCGGAAAACCTGGAAGAGCTGATCGACCACCTGAAAGACCTGACCGTGGATGTGGATGGCAAAGGCGGGAACACGACCAAGGTGCGGGTGTATTGCGAGTAGAACAGGGAATCAGTGAACAGTGAAACAGGGAAACAGTGAACAGTGAAACAGTGGGCAGGGAAACAGTGAACAGTGAACGGGAGGAGACGTGATGACAACTCTTGCATTGCGCAAACCCCATGCAGACCGGAGGATGGAGGGCATGGTCGCGAAATGGTATGCGTCGAACACGGCCGAGATG
>OBLU010002251.1_pt1 | contig 17876 bp, 18 predicted proteins | sample 1518681 | NCBI WGS metagenome assembly OBLU01 (sample SAMEA3539304, study PRJEB22396) | soil metagenome | biome: tundra; feature: field; material: soil | place: USA | collected 2010-05 | depth 0.15 m | reverse complement strand
CTTTTGAACCTCGTGGTGATCGCCCGGTCTTTTGCCGGGACTGCTACCAGGCGCGCAAGGGCAGCGGTGGTGGCGGCGGCAGTTCGCGCGGTCGCGGTCGTTAACGGTTTTTGAAGCGGTCCGATGGTCAATGAAAGCTTCGCAAGTCGGACCTTCTCTTCACGCAAGCAAGCTTAGTCGAATCTCCACAGCAACGTCTCACCCGGCTCAACTGGCCGCCGACGTTCTTTGGCGGCTGGTTCTCTGCCTTGTCTTTCCTGGGGGCTTCCGGACGATAACCCGCGAGATTGGCAGCCAAAGCGAATGAGGCTGCCCTTTTGCCGTTCTAACTTGGAAACAGAATCAATGCCTCGTCGCATCTTGTCATTCGGGCTCCGCTTGCCACATTGCCGCCGAGTTCCGTCATTCCAGAGTTCTGGTGAAGCCAAGGTAACCGGTATGGGGTGCGGCCCTCGGTACACCGGCCCACATAATCTGGCCCAATGCGCCAAGCGTGAGGACTTATCCTATTAACATGGTTTCGCAATTGTCCTTCACTGGTTTTGCCTGGAAGAATTTATGGCGCAGACGTCTCAGAACCTTGCTGACGCTGGGTGGGATCGCGATGGCGATCGGCGCATTTGTGTCCTTGGTAGGTTTCTCCCGATCCTTTGAGCACGAATGGTTGCGCCTGTACTCCAGCGCCGGCACCGACATTGCCGTCTCTGAGAAGAGTTTCCTCAACACCTCCCTGGATGAGTCGGTGGGCGTTAAGCTCCGCGCAATCCCTGTCGTCGATCGTGCTTCGCCCATGATCTTCACCCTGATGGATCTGACGCCCGAAATCAATGCCATTGTGTTCGGTCTTCAAGCGGATTCCTACGAGCTCGATGCCCTCACCATCCTTTCAGGCCGGCGCTTTCAAAAAGGAAAGCCTGAAGTTCTTTTGGGTGACGTCTTGGCGAAGAGCATGAGCAAGAAGGTTGGCGATACGCTGGAGATCCAAGGGACCACCTTCACGGTTGTCGGGGTCTATCACGGCGGTTCTGCACTCGATGCCGACGCGGTCATGATGCCCCTGGACCAGTTGCAGTTGCTGTCCAGCCTGCAAGGCAAAGTCGCGGCGTTTCATGTACGTCTCAAGCCTGCTCCCCCCGGCGAATCGCAGGAGGCCTATCTGAAGCGGGCCCAGGCTGAGATTGAGGCCGCTCTGCCCGGTCTGCACGCCACACCGGCAGCCGAGCGCGCCTCCAACAATCAGCTCGTCGGGCTGGCGCATGCCGTCGCCTGGGGCACCTCGACCATCGCGATGATGGTCGGTATTCTGGGCATCGTAAACACCATGGCCATGTCGGTCTTTGAAAGGACACGCGAGATCGGGATCCTGCGCGCGCTGGGCTGGAAGAGCTGGAACATCCTGCTGCTCATCCAGACTGAAGCCGCTGTGCTTGGCCTGGTCGGCGGTCTGCTCGGCATCTGCGTCGGATGGGGTGCACTGCGCTTGCTCTCTGTCCTGCCGCAAACTGCAAGCGTCGTTTCCGCATACGTTTCCCCGCTCCACTTGTTGGAGGCGCTTGGCATCGCTATACTTTCCGGTTTGGTGGCCGGAGCCGTCCCCGCGTGGCGCGGCGCACATCTGTCGCCGGTGGAGGCTCTTCGTCATGACTAGCCCTCAACTGGAAGTCCGGAAACTGTGCAAGAGCTACGACGATGGGCGCATTGAGGCGCTTCGCGGCGTGGATCTTTCCATCGCCTCCGGAGAATTCTTGGCCATCAGCGGGGCCAGTGGCAGCGGCAAATCCACCTTGCTGCAACTGCTCGGGGGACTCGACATACCCACCAGCGGCGAAGTGCTCTTCGAGAATGCGCCGCTCGGAACCGTAGTTGATCTGGATACCTATAGAGCCAATCAAATTGGGTTTATCTTCCAGGCTTTTTACTTGCTACCGACTCTGTGCGCCCTTGAAAACGTGCAAGTGCCCATGCTCGCGCTGAACGGAAATGCGCACAATCGCGCCCAACGGGCCGAAGCTCTACTTGTCGAGATGGGCCTGGAATATCGCCTCAGGCAGTATCCCAACGAGCTCTCCGCAGGAGAGCGCCAGCGCGTAGCGATTGCCCGGGCGCTGGCCAATAACCCCTCCATCCTCCTCGCGGACGAACCCACAGGCAACCTGGACAGCGTCAATTCCGCTCGCATTATGGAGATGTTGATTGGCATCCAGCAAAAGCGAGGCATGACGCTCGTTATCATTACCCACGAGAACGACATCGCCAAAGCCGCACCCCGACACATTCGCATTCGCGATGGAAGGATCGAGCCGTGAGACGATCCGCATCTGCATGGGCCATCCTGCTGATCCTTGGGATCGCCAGACAAGCGGCTCCGGGACAAGCAGCATCCACAGGAGCGAAAGATGCCCCGAACGTCCTTTCGGTGGCTCGGCAGGCGGTGCAGGCGGCGGATTTCCGCGCCAGCGGGCACCTGATCCAGGTGGACCCAAGCGGCACGCGGACCAACTATGGCATCTCCATCAAGGCGCACTGGTTTCCCGGTGTTCTCCGGGTACTGGTGGAAACCTCTCCACCCTCCAACGCAAGCCCAAACACACGCGCCCATATCCTTCTGGAGATGCGGCCCGATGGAAAGAACTCTCTCCAGATTGCCCATCCTGGAGACAAATCGCCATCCGCATTGCCTTTTGAAAAGTGGAGCGATGGGCCGCTTGGGGCGGGCTTCAGCTACGAGGACTTCATGGAGGAGCAGTACTTCTGGCCGGGCCAGGCACCTCTGGAAAAGACCACGTTCGGTGCCCGCGATTGCGATCTTCTCAAAAGCACTCCGGGGCCAACTGATCGGACACATTACTCCTGGGTAAAAACATGGCTGGACCACGGTATCGCCTTTCCTGTATATGTGGAGAAATCGCTGAAAGGAACAGGAGACGTGAAGGAGTTTACGTATTCCGGTTTGCGCCATGACGGCGGGGTCTGGTCGGCGCACCAGGTGGAAGAAAAGACGCGCGGACAGGCCGGCTCGACATTGCTTATCATTGATCGTGGTGCCACAAAAGCAAATCTCGTCCTCGGGGACTTCAGCCCTGAGCAACTCATTCGTTTCTAGGATCGATTTATGCATTTACTCTTATGGATTGCTGGTTCAATAGCAGCTTTAATCGGTGCAGGGTTCCTTTATCAATGGATCGGCGGCCATCGCGACAGGCTTCGTTTCGCCGGCCCCGGGCGCTGGGTCAAGATTGGCCACAGAAACAAGCTCTATGTCGTTGAGAAGGGCTCGCAGGAAGCGAACGGCCCGACCGTACTCTTCGAGGCTGGAATCGCTGCCACCAATCTGAACTGGTTTCATATCCAACAAAATGTCTCCCGCTTTGCCGGGACCGCGTCTTATGACCGCGGCGGATTGGGCTGGAGCAGCCCCTGCCGCACAGCACGCACTCCAGGCAACATCGCCGTCGAGTTGCACGACATGTTGCAGGGCGCCCAGATTAAGCCGCCCTACATTCTCGTCGGGCACTCCTTTGGCGGCCTGGTCATGCGCCGCTTTGCTCTGCTCTTTCCTGAAGAGGTGGTCAGCGTGCTTTTGGTTGATCCCATGCGCTGTGAAGAGTGGCCGCCTCTGAACCCCCAGAAGCAGCACGAATTGGATTGGGGCAGCAAGCTTTCCAGATTTGCCATCCCGATTGCTCGATTCGGGCTCGCCCGTCTGGCTGTAACCTCGCTGCTCTGCGGGTCGGGGCGCACGGCAGGGCGGCTGGCAGGAGCCGCTGGCGATGGCGGCCGCCACGTTTTAGGACGGGTTACTGAAGAAGTAGGCAAGATGCCAAGCGAGGTCTGGCCCATCGTCGCTGCCCACTGGTCCCGCCCGGCGTTTTACGCTGGCATGCGCAGCCACGTCGAGGCGGTTCCGGATACAGTCCGCGAGATGAACGACGCTGAGCCCATTCGAGCAATCCCCGTTACGATCCTGACACCCGGAAAATCCACACCTCTGTCCACCGAGCGCCTCCAGCGTATTGGCGACAATGTCCAGCAGGTGATTGCCGCGGATAGCGCGCATTGGATTCACCTCGACGAGCCCGATCTGGTGATCGATTCGATTCGTGAGATGGTTGTGGCAGCGACAAGCGAGACGATAGCAGCGTCAGTATGACGCACGCAGACCCACCGTTTCGTGTGAAGCTTACTGTCTCTGATCGACGACAAACGCTGTCCACGGCCCCGATTTCATGTCCTTGAGAATCGGCTTCAGATACCCGTATTCGGCGTGCGCGGCCAGAAACGGCGCGGCCAGAAAATCCTCGCCGCACGGATGACCCGCATGGGCGATCAGCGTTAACTTCCCTGCCAGGTCAGAGTCCGTAACCTTCCCGGTAACCGATCCTCCTGGAAAATACGGGCCCCAATCAAACACCGGAACGCCCTCCTTTACCGTGTCCACATGCCCGCACAGCGACCGCCCATCGGCGCCTACTTTGCCTGTGTAGCTGTCCAAATGGTTTGAGAGGAACTGTTCGGCAATTTGCACGTCGATCTGTCCCTTGGCCTGCTCCATCTGCTTCTCCGCCGTAATGCGCCGGGCGTTCGGTGAACTGGACAGGTTCTTCGGATCAAACTCCGGCGTCTCGTCCTTCAGCACTTGCGGATCGCGTGCAAAGTTCGTGCTGACAAAGTAGCCGTCCTTCGACCGCCAGAGCGGCGTGTTCTTCAGCCCGAGCTCAAGATAGGCGATCTCGCCTGTCTTCCGGTCTCCGATCAGCCAGTCGTTGGCATACCCGCCGTTGTTGCCGTCCTTGATGATCGAAGCGTACTCGTCGATCGAGCTCGCATATTGCAGCGCCTTGCAAGACCGCACGAACTCCGGCTTCGCATCCGGGTCCCAGCCCACGAATTGAGTGATGGTGGTCTCGGTAATCATGATGCCCGCGTCGTTCACGCCAAAATCGTCTTGGCTTGTGATCACGCCCGGCTCACCATCCATGATCATGCGGTGTCCGGCCTTGGGCTGAATGTCAAAGATCACCGTCCAGCGAGAGCCCTCTGCATAGGTGGCCCAGTTGTTGTGGGCGATTACGATCTTGCCCCCTTTGGTGTAGCTGCCGGTGGCAATAAATGCCGAGCATCGTCCTGAGGGCAGAATGAGCGGTGCATTCTCCACGTGTTCTTGCTTGTTCAGCCAGGGCACATAGTACTGGGGCAGCTCGATTCCGCCATTCAGGGCCACGATATCCCAGACATCGAGCTTCACTCCTTTGGATTGAACCCCCTTCGCAATGCCCTCCAACTCCTGTTGGTACTCGGCGTCGATGTGCGGCCAGAGCATCGTCCGTGCAGCCTCGCGAAAAAATCCCCAATCGCGCTTCGTGTCGTGGGTGCTCTCCAGCTTAATCACACCGACCATGTCCTCAATTTCAGCGGAGAGCAACTGGCCGTGCTGGAACCCTATCTGACCGGGAGTGCCTTCGAGGTGGACGTAGGTCCAGCCGCCTTTTTGAAAGCGGTAGCCTGGCAGGGCGCTGGCATCGGCGCTGTTCTTTAAAGGTGAGTCGGAAGCGTTTGCTGGGCGAACCGCGAAGCCGCAAAGAACTGAAAGCAGGCAAACAGTGAAAGTGCGACAAATCAGACGGAACATCGAGAACCCTCCGGGTTGCCTTGAAGATATCGCGAAGGATTGGGGTTAACGACCCGTTCAGCGCTTCTTCGCCGCCTTGTGAGCGGGCTTTTTGGGCTCGGGTTTCCGCGGTTTTGCCTGCTGTGAACCCTTGCCGGCCTTTTGAGCTGCTGAATGAGCCAGCTTTCCCTTTGCTGGTGCGGATTTAGCTGGGTAAACCTTGACAGGCTTCTTGGCCGAAGCCTTGATTGGAACCTTTTTGACAGGAACCTTGATTGGAGCCTTTGCCGGAGCTTTCACCGGAGCCTTCACAGGAGTCTTGACGGGCGCTTTGACCGGAGTCTTTGCTTTACCAGCCTTGGATGGGACTTTGGCTACAACTTTGCCGGCGGCAGGCGATTTTGGCTTTGTTGCCTTGCCACCTTTGGCTGCAACTGCGGCAGGCGTAGCTTTTTTCACAGCAGGACGCACTGCTGGTTTTGGCGACGGCGCGGCCTTCCCCTTCGCCGATGACGGCTGATGCTTTGATGCAATCGGAGCAGTTTTAGCGCTGGGAGCCGGCGCAGCCTTCACCCCCAGTTTTGGCTTGGCAGCAGGCCCTTTAGCAGCTGAACCCCCACCTTTCTCAGCGGCGGGAACTGGAGGCTCCTTTGCCTGCTTCGACGGAACGGGTATCTTCAATGCGCGCTTCATCCCGGCGGGAATGGCATCGCTCTCTTCCGCCAACAGCTCGTCTTCCTCTGAATCGGGCTCCTCTGCCATCTCCGAGTCAATGTCTAACTTCGGTAGATTCAGGCCCAGGTCGATCCCTTCGTCGTCACCGCCGATGCCCAGGTCATCATCCTCGTCCGCAATATTCTCGGCATCCTCATCGTCTTCGAATGCATGTTCCTTTACCTTGGGTTCTCCACGCTTGATGCGCGGCCGCTTGATGGTCACCTGTGGCGGCGGCGCAGGTGGTGAATGCGGCTCCAGGAAGGCGCGCATCTCCTCCGGGGTGGTTTGGCGGCCATCGATCAGTTCCAGGAACACGGCATGCACGATGTCGCTGTACCCGGCGAGCTCTGGCGTAATGCGCATCTCCTGCAGCAGCGCGTGCGGAATACGCTGGCGGGCCTCGGGCCAGACCTTCAGGAATTGCTCAAACTTGTCGCGGACAGCCGTATCCTTGCTCGTGAATCCGAGCCAGAGAATCGCTTCAGGGTCATAGATGGTAAAAACCTTGTAACTGGCAGAAGCCGCTGCATTGGCCTTGGCAAGCAATACTTTCGCAAATCCGGCAGCCAGCGAGTCAAGGCTGTTCCACTCTGCAACAAATCCTGGGCGCAGCATCAATTTCTTCAGGGAGGTTAGATCCTTGGCCGACATATGGGCGGTGAGAAGCTGCATCTGTGCTGCGGACATGTCCGGATGAACTCCCTGAAGCAGCAGTTCCACCGCAAGCGCGTGCAAGGCAATCAGCTTCTCTTCGTTGGCTTTGGCGACGGTCCAGGTCGGGAACAGGTACTTCATCCAGCCTTCCTGCTCTAACGCCCGCAGCACTTTCAGCCCCTCTTCCTCATGACCTATCTGCTCCAGTTCCTGGCTTCTCGCCTCCGCGGACAGGTGTTCGATCACGCCTTCGCCCTTGGCATTCTCGTAGCGAGTAAGGGTCTTCGGGTCAAGCTCCCAGCCCAACCGGGCAATATACCGGGTGGCGCGAATCAACAGGGCCGGCTGCTCAAGAAAGCCGTAGTTTGACACCAGCCGCAGCGAGCGGGCTTCAATATCCGCAGCTCCGTTCAGAGGGTCCATCAACAACCCAAATGATCCCTCGTTGAGCGAAATGGCCATCGCATTCACGGTGAAATCGCGCCGCCGAAGGTCTTCCTGGATTGAAGCCGAGTGAATGACCTGCTTCCCGGGTGTGGGATATTCGGTCCGGTGGGTGCTGTTCACATCCACCCGGACAGTTCCGGGAAAACAGAGATACAGGCTTCGGGAAGCTTCGTTCTCACCCCAAACCTTGCCGCCAAGTTTTCCTATTATTTTCTTAAGTTTAAGAGCATTTCCATGAACTGAAACTTCAAGATCGTGCACCGCATGGCCACTGGTCAGGTCGCGGACGGCGTCTCCAGTGAGGAAGAGGATCGTTCCGGCCTCGCGGGCTGCCTCGCGCATTTGCCGGAGAGCGTGCTGTTGGTCGGCGGAGAGCCTGTTTTCCAAGAGGTAGATGTAATCGGCCATTTTGTTTCCTGCTTCCGCCGTCTTAAAACTCTGCCCGGAACCTTACTGCCAAGTATCTGATGCTGTTGCGCTTACAGCGCGGTCGGCAGAGACGGCAAACCAGTACATTAACACAACTAAGGCGGAATGGCTAGCCCTTGTTGCACCGGATCTATTGCTTTTTAGATTCGCGCCCCACCCCGCGCCATGCGACAATCCAGAGCGATGGGCTCTGTTCGCAAACCGGTGATTGTGCGCAAGTTCTCCAGGGACTGGTACGCGGGGTACGCAGGAGCCACTTTCGGCCACGATACCCCTGAACTGGAGATCCTGGACCTGAATGGCAAGGTGCTGACCATTGCCTGGGAGCAAGTGAAGTGGGTCTGCTTTATTCGAGACTTCCCTGCCAGTTCGAATGATCAGGCCAACCCTGAGCGGCTTATGCAAAAGCGATTCGCTGTCCGGCCCCGGACCGCCGGACTGTGGCTGCGGATGACCCTAACCGACGGTGAAGAACTGGAGGGACTTGCAGCCAACGACCGCTCGCTCGTCGAGGGCTCCGGCCTTCTGCTGACCCCGCCCGACACTCGCTCGAACACGCAGAGGATCTATGTGCCCCGGTCGGCGATTCAGTTGCTTGAAGTCGTGAGCCTGATCGGTGCGGCAGCACGCAAGCGGGCAGCAGCGTCCAAAAAGCCTCTGGACCAGCCTCAACTGTTCCCCGGCGACCCCGACACGGCGTAGACGGTTCCCTTCCGGTACAATCTCATCGATGAAGCTAGGCGATTTGGCAACCCGGTTAGGCGCGGAGCTCCGCGGGAACGCGGAGCTGGAAGTGACAGGTGTCAAAGGGATTGAAGAAGCCGGACCCACTGAAGTGACCTTCGTGGCCAATCCCCGATATACCGCTCTGGCTCGGACAACAACGGCCGCCGCTGTTCTGGTTGAGCCGGACTTTCAAGAGATTGAGGCAGCAACCCTCCGCATCAAGAATCCCTACCTGGCCTTTTCCCGAGCCTTGGGCCTTTTTTACCAGCCGCCGGCTTACGAGGCGGGCATCCACCCCACCGCAGTCATCGACCCAACTGCCAAAATCGGGAATGGAACGCACATAGGTGCGTATGTTGTGGTGGGGCCTGGAGTTCGGCTGGGCGATCACGCCACGCTGCTGCCCCATGTTGTGCTCTACCCCGGAGTGCAGGCAGGCAGCCATCTGTTTGCTCACGCTCATGCGGTCGTGCGCGAGAACTGCGTCCTCGGCGACCACGTGACGCTCGAAAACGGCGCGATCGTGGGCTCGGACGGCTTCGGCTTCGCAAAGAATGAACTCGGCCACTGGGAGAAGATTCCTCAATCCGGTCCGGTGCGGCTCGGAAATCGGGTCGATGTCCAGGCTAACGCCACAATCGACCGAGCGACAGTGGGCGCAACCGAAATCGGCGATGGCACCAAGGTGGACAACCTCGTCCAGGTGGGACACGGTTCGCGCGTAGGTGAGAATACCCTGCTCTGCGCCCAAACAGGTCTGGCCGGATCCTCGGTCATTGGCAACAACGTGATTCTCGCCGGACAGACGGGCATCGCCGGCCACTGCAGCGTGGGCGACGGGGTCATTCTGACCGCACAGTCCGCCGTCTCGCACGATGTGCCGCCAGGCAAAGTAATCTCCGGCTCCCCGGGCTTCGACAATCGGGTATGGCTACGGGCTGTGGCGATCTTTCAGCGGTTGCCTGAGCTTCTCAAGCGCCTGGACCGCCTTGAGAAAAGGGTTGCGGCACAGGACCCTCCAGAGGATGCCCAGAACGAAACGGGGAACCGCAAATGAAGTTTCAAGTGGGGATTCGCAGTTGGATTTTTACCGTGTCTGTGCTGCCTGCATTGCTGATAGCCACCGCGTGCCACTCCTATCACATTGAAACTACAGTCGAAAATCGGACCGGAGAGGCGATCAAATTGCTCGAAGTTGATTATCCCAGCGCCAGCTTCGGAGACAACAAACTGGCGGCGGGTGCAGTCTACCACTACCGGATTCAATTGCAAGGCAGCGGTTCGCTCAAGGTACAGTACACCGCCAGCAATGACCATCAGGTGCAGATCGAGGGACCCACAGTGGTCGAGCGGCAAGAGGGTAGCTTGGAGATTGTGTTGCTCCCCGGGGGCAAAGCCGAGTTTCATCCCACCTTAACACCGCAACCCTGACGTTGTCGGCCGTTTTCCAGCTCAGACAGGGATGGAGATTCGAGCGAGGATTGGGCACAGGCGATTCCCCAAGTCATCCGGTAATTCCCCACCCTATTCCAGGCAAACGAAGGATGGGGCACCGGAATTCGGGCAACCAAGGAATCAGCTCAGCGCACCATGCTCTGGAAGAGCGGCGAGTGCAGCAGATTGTTGAATTCGGAATCTGAGGTCGCAAAGTGGACTGACAGACGACCCGAATCGGAAGCAATATTGGTAGAGCTCAACGCCTGTTTCTCCGCATCCGAACCGCTCATCCTGCGGAGCATCACCGCCGCGGTCAACAGCGATGAAAAGGTCGCAGCCGCAAACGAGTCGCCGGTGGAGATGGTCAGGTCGAATTTCACTCCGTGCTGAAAGTCCATTCCATACCAGGAACAAAGCAGGCGTTTGCGCACCGTCTCGTAATCGGCCACCGAACCGGCCTCACCAAGCACCTGACGCATCATCGTCTGAGTGCCCTTTTCATCCATGATGCTCCACAGTGGCTCGGAATCGATGGTCTTCATCGCATCCATCATCGGCCCGTTGGTCAGCAGGCTGGGAGATACGCCATCCCGGGCGTCGAGCGCCTTCTTCACAGCATCCTGGCTGCCGAATACCATGGTCGAGGGATCAACAAAGCAAAGCACCATGCCGGTCTTGGCCAGTGGATAAATCTTGTTCGTGCGGACGAGCGTGTACTTGACCTTCTGCTTGCGGAAGTTGTCAAGAATTTCCTGCTCGGCAAACTGCCCCTGGGCGATGCCCACCGTGAGCATTCCGTCGCTCGTTGGGGAGGGCCGGAACAGCGCAAAAGCCAGGTCGTCCACATCATGGTTGTCGTTCAGGCCAGACTTGCGCAACGCATCGTCGAATTGCTTCAGTTCGGGCGGCATCACGCGCTCGCGCAGATCCATGGCCGCTGCCGAATTCTGCATGGCCCGGTAGTCGATCACCACCAACTGCTGCACTTCATGTGGCACCGCAGTGCGGGCATCGGTGGATAACTGCGCCGCGTGCGTCAACGTAGCCGCCGCCAAAACCATGGCGGCAATCATCATCTTGAAAAAAGCCTTCAACAATTCCATCCTCCGGGAGCCGATCGCCTTTGCAATCCAGCGCAAAAGCTCGGCTGCCATTCAATTGCCTATTCTTAATAGGAAACCCAAAGACCGGTCAGGAGCCAGCATTTCTCAGTTGCGGAGCAACCGAAGGTACCTGGGGGTTCAAGCCTGTCTCCCTTTGGCGTTCTTAAAACCGCGCCCTTGCAAAAACACGCTCTCTTCCTTGATTCCTGAATCTTGGCCAGCTTCATCTCCCGGCCAGTCTAGCGGAGCGTCGAGCCGGTGCTCCAGGATCTTGGCCTGTGGATCGAACCCATTCAATTGACGCATCCAGTCACTTTCACGCTCAAACGCTGCTTCTGGAAGCAGGCCAATCACTTCACCCTCGACCGGCGCCACCTTGTGCTTGTGAGCCAGCCTTGAGACCGCCCTATAGACCTGGGAGATCGGCGTCACCTGAAAGTCGGTGATGTTCATGGAGAGCTGTGCCCGGCCATGAGCAAGCACTCCCATCGCCTTCACGCCTTGCAAACCGCCATTCGCAGCTCGAATCTCGCGGGCGATGGCCCTCACTATAGAGACGTCCGCGGAATCGAAATAGATGTTGTAGGCCACCAGAAACTTGCGCGCGCCTACGGCACATGCACCCGCAGTTGGATGCAGTCCGGGCCCGCCCAGGTCGGGACGGCGAGAAGTCTCCTTGCGCACTGCATCCCTCAGTCCCTCGAACTGCCCACGGCGCACTTCTTCAAGGTTTGCCCGATCCGGCCGGGCCGCCGCCGCCTCATAAAAGAAGACGGGCACTCCGAAGCGCCGCCAGATTTCCAATCCCGCCTGGCGCGCCAGCAAGGCGCATTGCTCCAGCTTGATGCCACTGACCGGCACAAAAGGAACCACATCCGCGGCGCCGATGCGGGGATGAACCCCCTGCTGCCGGGTCAGATCGATAAGATCGACGGCCTTGCCCACCCCGCGCACGGCAGCCTCAACCACCGCCGAAGGCTCTCCGGCAATGGTTACAACGGAGCGGTTGTGGTCTGCATCCATTGACCAGTCGAGCAGGCTCACCCCTTCCACGCGCATCGCGGCCACAATCGCGTCGACCCGCCGGGCATCCGTGCCCTCTGAGAAGTTCGGAACGCACTCCACAACCGGTCCACTCATTTTTTCCTCCACCCAGGCGACGGAGATCGTCCTAGGGAGTTACTTCCAGAAGGTGTAACCCACCTGCACCTGGATACTGGCGTTCACGCCGGGATTCTTGTCGCCAAGTGAGGCCGAGGAGATGTGCACTCCGTTCACGCCGACATTGATCGACCGCTTTGCGCGGGTGAAGTAGTGAAACCCAACCCCGCCCTGCGGCGTAAAGTTGAACACCGAAGTGCCACCCGGAGTTCCATGCGGAACCAGTTGATCCGGCGGGAACTTGTGGGTCGTGTAAATAATTCCGCCCGCCCCCTGAAACCATGGCTGAAAACGGCGCGACTTGATAAGGAAGTTCCAGCGCAAGATCACAGGGGTAAGGCTCACGCCGTAGTAGGTGCCTCCACCCGAGGGCGCTACATAGTAGCCCGTCCCCCCACCCGAAATTGGATAGCTGAACGTCTGCTCACCCGCAGCAGGCGTGTAGGCCTGCCAAAGCGGTATGACGTTCGCGCCGAACTCAATTTGGCCTCTGAAGATTCCGCCGCCCAGAACCGGCGTGAGCGCCTTGCCCCCCTGCAGCCCAGCCGATAGGAACTTGAAAGACGACCGATCGCCCACGCCGTTGCCGTAATTCACGAAAGGTCCATACTCCCAGCTTCTTTTCTGGCGAACCTGGGCTACGGGGTTATCCGCACCGGCCTGCCCGGCAGTGGCTGCGCCATCTGGCGTTTGCGCGGGTGCAAGCCAGGTTCCAGTCAGCTGGGTCCCAGCCATCAAGACAACAGAAAGAATTCTCGCAGTTCGGGTCAACGTCTTCCCTTCCTTGGTTAGAGCCCGCAATTTCTATTAAAAAGGCCGCCACAATCTGGCGGCCTCTTCAATGCCTGCCTGGAGCCAAATCAACCAGACGTCTGTTCCATCTGCTCGGCGTCCATGTCAAAGTTCGAGTAGACGTTCTGTGTGTCGTCGCAGTCTTCCAGGACCTCGAGCAACCGGATCATTTGGCCCGCCGTGGTGCCCTCGAGCTTGGTGTAGGTGGAAGCCACCATGGTCACTTCACTCATCACCGTCGGAATTCCGGCGGCCTTGACCGCGTTCAGAACTGCCTCATACGAAGCCGGATCAGTAAGAATCTCCCAACTGTCGCCTTCGTCGTTCAGGTCTTCGCCACCATGTTCAAGCACGATATCCATCAACTGATCTTCGCTGGCCGCTGACTTCTCGACGGCGATAATGCCCTTCTTCGAGAACATGAACCGGACTGAGCCGGACTCGCCCAGGTTACCGCCGTTCTTTGCAAAGGCGTGACGAATCTCGCTCACAGCGCGGTTGCGGTTGTCGGTAGTCACATCCACAATGATCGCGACGCCGCCAGGACCGTAGCCCTCGAACTTGATCTCCTCATAGTTGACGCCTTCGAGCTCCCCGGTACCGCGCTGGATGGCGCGCTTGATGTTCTCTTGGGGCATGTTCTCCGCTTTTGCCGCAAGAATTGCCGTGCGCAGCCGAGGGTTCCCATCAGGGTCACCGCCGCTCTTGGCGGCTATGGTGATTTCTTTGATGATGCGGGTGAATGTCTTGCCGCGCTTGGCGTCCAGCGCGCCCTTTTTGTGCTTGATTGTGGCCCACTTTGAATGGCCGGACATGAGAACCTCAGCAGTGCGAGAAATGCCGGCGCAACACGCGCCTGACCTTGTGAGTATAACACCGGCTGCATTGCCTCAAATCCGCCCGATCGCCATCTTCGCGTGCCCATGCGGATGTGGTGCTGATGAGTCACTCGAAATACAAAAAGCCGCCATTTCCACAATCCAAAGCTGCTACCCTTGAACTATGAAATTCGGGGTATTGGTCTTTCCCGGTTCCAACTGCGATCACGACACATTCAACGTGATTGCCGAAGTGGCCCACCAGCCCGTCACCTTTCTGTGGCATGACTCTGAGGACCTGGCCGGCGTCGACGCGGTGCTGGTGCCAGGCGGGTTTGCTTATGGAGACTACCTGCGCACCGGCGCCATTGCGCGGTTTTCTCCCGTCATGCAGGCGGTGCAACGGTTTGCGGGCGATGGCGGCCTCGTTCTGGGCATCTGCAACGGCTTTCAGATTCTGACTGAAGCAGGATTGCTCCCCGGCGCGCTCATGCGCAACGCCGGACTCAAGTACATCTGCAAGCAGGTTCACCTCCGCGTCGAAACCGCCGATAGTCCATTTACAAACGCTCTCACCAAGGGCGAAGTGCTCCAGATCCCCATCGGCCACATGGAAGGAAACTACTTCTGCACACAGGACGAATTGCATGCCCTTGAAGCCGAGGATCGCATCGCGTTTCGTTACGCCACTCCCGGCGGAGAGACTACTCCGGAAGCGAACCCGAACGGCTCTTTGAGCAACATTGCGGGCATTCTAAATGCGAAGAGAAACGTTCTGGGGATGATGCCCCATCCAGACAGATCGAGTGAAAAGCTGCTAGGCTCGGCGGACGGCTGGAAGATTTTTGCCTCAATGGTCGAGGCTTTGGCAACTCATTGAGAGTTTCCGGGTTAGAACCAACAGGAAACCATGATCGATATACATAATCACCTTATCTATGGCGTTGACGACGGGGCAACCGACCTGGAGACGTCCCTCGCCATGGCCTACGAAGCCGCGGAAGAAGGCGTCACGCATATCGTCTGCACGCCCCACGCGAACGACGAATTCCTCTATCGCAGCGCGGTGAATGATGAGCACCTAGGTGAGCTCCGTGGATTGCTGAACGGTGTGGTCGAGTTGAGCTCAGGATGCGACTTCCACCTCTCCGCAGAAAATGTCCTCGATGCGCTGGCCCACCCGCTTAAGTTCTCGATTAACGGCAAAGGGTACCTGCTGGTCGAGTTTCCCAATACCGCGATTCCTCCCCAGTTGTCCGACGCTCTCTTCAGGTTGCAGGCCGCTGGCTACACTCTTATCGTGACCCATCCGGAAAGGTATCCGGCGCTGCATCGGCAACCTGAACTGGTGGCCGATTGGATGCGCCAGGGTTGCCTCCTGCAGGTAACTGCAAGTGCCCTGTATGGGCGCTTTGGCCCCATGGCGCAGGCCATTGCCAATGAGCTGCTGGATCGCAACTGGATTCACTTTCTTGCGACCGACGCGCACCACCCCGAATGGCGCCCCCCCCACCTGAAAAAGGGATACGATTACGTGACCAATCGGGCCGGTGAGGAGACGGCGCAGCGTCTGTGCGTCACGAATCCGCAGGCAGCGGTGGAAGGAGCCCAGTGGCCGCCGCAACCCGAACCAATCGGACTTTGGAATCATGAGCCACTGAAGTTTGACGCCCGGCGCTACGCCTCGAAAGTCGATTCCACTTCCGGCAAGGGTGAAGCAAACGCTTCCACGACGGGTACAAAAGGCTTTTGGAGTCGCCTCTTCGCGCGATAATCGTCCAGGCGACTCGACTGATGATCCTAGGCGAGTCCCAACCCGCCATCCACAACCAGAATCTGGCCGGTAACAAAGGCCGGCCCCGCTGCAAAGAAAAGCACTGCCTGGGCAACATCTTCCGTTGTTCCATTTCGATTCATCGGCGTCTTCGCGGCAAATCGGGCCCCCTGCACTTCGGGCGCTTCATCCATCTCAATCCAGCCGGGCGCTACGCAGTTCACGCTTACTTGCGGCGCAAAGGCTTTAGCCATCGCCCCTGTCAGCATGTGCAGTGCAGCCTTTGAAGCACAGTAGTGTGCATGGCCTGCCCAGGGATGAATCCCGCCGAGCGACCCGATGTTCACAATCCTACCCTCGGTGGCCCGAAGGTGTACCAACGCCTCGCGTGCCACCAGAAACGGTCCCCTCGTATTGGTCTCAAAGACCGCATCCCATTGATCCAGGCTGATCCGATCCATCGGAACAGTCTCAAAAACGGCAGCATTGTTGACCACGACGTCCAACCGGCCGAACTGGCTGATCGCAGCGCCTAACGCCTGGCGCACTGAGGCCTCTGAGCGCACATCGCATTCAACTGCGAGCGCGCGGCAACCCAGAGATTCAATCTCGTGTGCAGTCTGCTCAGCTTCAGATTTGGATGTCCTGTAAGTGATGGCCACATCTGCGCCGGCTTGAGCCAGAGCCATCGCGATCCCGCGGCCGATGCGCCGGGCGCCCCCGGTGACCAGTGCCGATTTGCCGCTGAGGAGTTGGGTTGGCATCAATGTCTATCAACCAATCTTGCCGGGTTGGATCGCGGCTCTTTACCCGGCGGCTTTACTTAGGCTGGGATTGACTGGGCTGTGTATCCGGTGGCTTGGTTGAGTCGTCCGGCTTTCCCTTGCCCGCGTCTTGAGCTTGGGCCGAATCCGTAGGAACCTGCACCGATTTGTCGCCGGTGGAACTCTTGCCCGCGTCTGGCGCTCCCTCATGCTTCTTGTAGATCGAGTATTGCTCTCCCGGCCGTTTCATCCTGATCTCAATGCCCATCTCGGCTTTGTCGACCTTATAGTCCTCACCGTAAGTCTGAAATCCCTTGGCAATGATCTGGAGCCGAACCGTGTCGCCCATGGGCAGCACATCGATGATGGTCTTGCCATCCTCATTGGTCTTCAGCTCCATGTTGCCCCTGTCCTTCTCGCCCTCCATTGGGTGAAAAATCACCGCGGCATTTTCAATCGGCTTGCCATTCACGTCGCGGAGAACAGTCACCTCAATGCGCGCCGTGAGCGGTGGGCTCTTGTATTTGCGGCCACGCTTGGAGATTTCGTCCTGACCGCTGACGGCGAGTGAGCTGAAAACCAAGCCAAATGCGGCCACGAAGACGGAGAGACGGACTAGAAAACGGCGCAGCATGCCCTCCATTGTAAATGGTCTCCACCCCATTTAATGAACCACAGCCGCCGAGATGCAGGCGTTTCACTGTATCCACGAATCATCGGGGGAAATCCGGATTGCACTCTGAAAGATACGGTACGGTCGGAGAGATATGCCACGGTTAGATTGTCTTAGTCAACAACACTCATATATTGCGGCGGCCCCCTTGACAAGGATGAGTCCAATTGCCTATCGTTAGCAATTGGAAGGCTAGAGTGCCAGCACCTGGTCAGTGGAACTGCTCGGCCGGTTTGCCGGTTCAATTCAGGGTCTACATTCTGCCGATTCCAATGACTTTCGTTGAACAACCCGCAAACGGGGCTCAACCCCGCTCGCGTGTGAAGGAGAAGCGAAGCAATGGCATCAACATCCGTAACGACCACATTCACCCCCCTCCACGATCGCATCCTCGTCCGTCGTCTGGAAGAGGGCGAAACCAAGCGTGGTGGAATCATCATCCCTGACAGCGCCAAGGAAAAGCCCCAGGAGGGCCAAGTCATCTCCGTGGGCAAGGGCAAGTCCAATGACGAAGGCAAGGTATTCCCCCTCGACGTCAAGGCTGGCGACAATATCCTCTTCGGCAAATACTCCGGCACCGAAATCAAGTTGGACGGCGAAGAGTTTCTGATCATGCGTGAAGAAGAAGTCCTCGGCATCGTCAAGAAGTAGATGCGCAACCGCGCTGTTGCGTGGTTAGTGGAGTTTGCGAGTCAGCACCACTGACCATTGTTCACTGTTCACTGACAACTGGATTAGGAGAGTTATAAGACATGGCAAAGCAAATCTTGTAC
>OBLU010002250.1_pt1 | contig 17878 bp, 12 predicted proteins | sample 1518681 | NCBI WGS metagenome assembly OBLU01 (sample SAMEA3539304, study PRJEB22396) | soil metagenome | biome: tundra; feature: field; material: soil | place: USA | collected 2010-05 | depth 0.15 m | reverse complement strand
GATGTCGAGAATCCGCTGGCCTTCGACTTCGACGTGGGGAGTGCGCTGCTGGGATTGCATCCTGCCGTCTTCCTGGGAGAGTGTTGCTGGCAACTTGCGCCGGACGATGAGCTGCTCTTTCTTTGCCTTCACGCTGCGCGTCATCGCTTCGAGCGCCTCAGTCTTATCGTTGACCTTCAGCTCGCGTTCGAGAAGTTGCCAGTCATTGCGAGCGGCTGGCAACCTCGGCCAGAGGTCGCGGGACTTAGTAGCCTGCTGAGGTTAGGCTTGGCGATGGCGCGTCGCCTGCAACCTAATATCGCCGTCTCCGTCACCCTCTCCGGGTCAAGAGAGCAGGCTGAGTATCTGGAGATGCTTGCGGACCGATTGTGGACTCGATTGCTCACGGAATCCCGTGAAGCCCTGGACTGGCGCGCTGTGCATTCATTCTTTCTCGAGATTGAATCTCCGGGCTGGCCTCGGCTCCGTCGGCGGCGTCGGCATCTACAGATACTCCTAAGCCGGGTGATCGCGCCTGACTATGTTTTTGCCGCTCAGTTCGGGCTGCATCGAGACTGGCAGGTCTACATGCTCCGCCCGCTGCGTCTTCTCTCCGAGGCAATATGGCCACTTCGAGGTGACGGGCGGCGCGCCGGATAAAGGAGCTTGCATCCAGTCGAAAATCTCTGTTTGTTGCGCCACGATACAGACAGGATTGACATGGGGCCTCGCGATGGTGGAAGCATGACCCATACCAAGACTGAAGAGATTTCGAGTCCGGAAGTTCCCCCCAGTATTCGCTTAGACGATAAGCATCCGCTTGCGATTCGATGGATGCACTGGATCAACTTTCCCGTGCTGTTCACAATGGTCCGGTCACTCTTGATGGCGAAGTCTCCCGTTCCGAAGAACGGAATTCCGCTCCTCGGTGCGCCATGGTCATTCGTGGGTGGAAACGAGCGGCGAAGGGATAGGTGGGCCTTGTCTGTGCATTTACCGCAATTCTCATAAAATCATTGACTTATGCGGCCAGACAAGCGCTGCTCAGTTCAGGTGGCGAGAGGTAAGAATTCGGGCGGAACCGGGCCGCAGCGGCGATCCACAGGGTGTCCGGAGTGGTGTCGCCATTGAACTGGCATCCATCCGCCGCAGACTCGTGAGATGTGCGGCAAAAGGCCGTCGGAAGCATGGCCGGCTCTAGCATCTAGCAGCGCCCTGTCTGTTGTTTGTCATTTGTTTGTCATGAGCCGCTCGGTGGGACGCGGAGGGTTGATACTGCAACTTGCATCGAAATGGATTTTTTGCGAAGGACTGGAGTAGAGTGTTTTGACCGGGTTACGTGAACGCCGAACTTTTTTCAGAGGAAGCCGTGAAAGGCGTTACGAACGGAACCAGCAATATCTCTTGTTGCACGTATACAAATATTGGTACCCAATAGCATGTACGTAGGTTAGATCCAAAGGTAGCGCTGAATCGCATTTCGCAGAGTATCGGTTCCACAGAAGTTGTTCGTGGATGCGGGCCGCTCCAGTCTGTAGTGTTTGGCGAAAGTCTCAGGGCCCTGAAGAGGTGTTCAGCGATGATGTCTTCTCTTCGTCCGTTCATTTCCGTTGCGGGGGCCGTACTGGGCCTGTCTGTTTGCGCGTGCGTTTATTCTGGCGACGCGGTTCATGCAGCTTCGTGGTCAGCATGGCCGGACACCCCGGCTCCTGGGATTGCGGCGTCGGCCCCTCGGTCGGGCAATCGAGTTATTATTCCTGGGCCTCTGCGATCGTTTCTGCGCATGGCTGGCATCAGTCAACAGGTTTCACCCGACGACGTATTGCCGTTGCTGGCGCGCAACAGCTATCTGCTGGGCTATAACGAGAGTACCCAAACAGAGTTTTTGCGGTTGCTCAATCGCTACTTGCACCAGGCACGAGAACTCCAGGTATTGGCTGGGCAAACTGGCACGATCCATGTCGCCAACTGCAAAGATGCGGACACCTTACTCCGGGTCCTGGGATACCGCCTGCGGGATGGGTGCAGTCAGAGCACTCTGGTTTTGGAGACGACAAACGCGACACGCGCGTTTCTTACGATCGACTCAGGCTTCCCTCTCACTGAACTCGAAGAGTCGCTCCAGAAAGGCGTTCCGTTCAATTATTCGTATCCGGCTACCTCGGTTCCAGTCCTCTTCAACGAGAGCGATTGGCTCGCTCTGAACCCGGGCCAGAAAGGAAGCTACGGGACTGTTCTGGATGTTCTGGCAAACGACCCGCTGACGGCACGACTGTATTGGGCTTTGGTCAAGAACGATTCAGAGACCAGCTCCGCCTTGCAACAGTCTCCAGGGCTTCGGAGGCTGCTTCCCTATGCCGCCACGCTGGATTTTTACGGAAGCCAGATATGCATTCGCTCCGGACACGTGATCGTGCCCGGGAAAGCAGGTTCCGAGGCGGTCTGGAAAGAGCTCGTAGGAGCGAGTCCAGACTCCCCCGGAGACTTCGTCACTCACCTGCTCGCAAAGGACAACGGTTGGCTGGCTGCGTATTTTGATGCGATGGCACGTAGCAGCCAGAGCGAACAGGATCACCTCACCCAATCTCCCCGCTTGCAACATTTGTACGAGGCGTTTCGATCGCCCGGCGTTGAGTCGCCCGCGGCGAGAGGTTTCTTTCCAAAGGCGCCCGAGCTCACGGTTCTGTTGACGCGTCTTGAATGGGAGCTTTCCGGCGAAATACGTGTCCCAGGTGGCCTCGATGCCTGGAAAGAAATCGTGCGTGGGAAAGCAACTTCCCGAGCCGACCGCACCTTGGCCAGGCGCGGCCGTAGTTGGGATCATCCCGAGCAGTTGCTCGAAGCGATGACCGCCCTTTCTCGGACAGAAACCGACAGTGGAGCGCTCCAGGTCTACCTCCTGCTGAGTGAACTGGACAGCGTTCGCCCCCCGCAAAAGCACCTGTCCGCCGAGACGGTGAACCTGCTGGCGAGCCACTTCACCCAACTCAGTAGCTGGTACCTCCTCTTCACCGAGTTTCCGGACCTGAGCGACGAATCCATCTCCCGCTTTTTGACTGCGGCAGACGCCGTGGATAAGATTTCCGACCAGGCTCTGCGCGGTAACGCGATGGGAGATTTTCAGGCCAGTGTCGGACTCTGGCAAATCATGGCCCGTCAGGGAGAGATTGCGAACGCCCAACAGGATATGGCCTGGCAGAGCATGATTAAGCCCTACGCCAGGATTTCTTCCTCAACGCAGCTCTTTGACGCTGCTCGCAACTCGCTGGGTGCACTGATGTCTGCGGCAACTGGCAAGACGGGCACTTCGCAGGATCAGATCGTCGACGTGCTCGCGGGGCCTGCTCAGGAGAGTCCGGACGGTCAGCAAGTGCATGCCCTATTGGCTGCGAGAATTCGATCGGTCCTGAACGACCAGCGCCTCGTTTCTCTCGATACGCTGTTCGCCCTTAGCGATGGCCTGAATGGAATGGCGGCGGGCCCCCCGGCAAGCGACCGGTTGCTCTCCCTTGCGGAAGAACTCCGCGACTTCGAGATGCCCCGTCAAATCTTCAGCAAGAGCGAGAAGGTCGACTGGGCGCCAAGAGTGAACACCGGCCACCACGCGGAGTTGCAGGCGAAGACGGACCTGACGAAGGTCATTAAGACGCCGGGTACGCGCGCTCAACTGGAGGCTGCGCGAGGCCAGTTGTCCCCGCTTCTCAGGGATGCTCTCGTGGGCCTCAACTATGCGTACTACGAACCGCCCGGCGCTCAGATTCTCCATATCAATCCGCTGTTCGTGCGCTCGCACGACTTCCTCGGAATTACGGTCACAGGATCCGAACGACTCTGGCAGACGCCCATGTTGATGGGTGCGGGTGTATCGGCTGGCGGCGGCGCTTATCTGATGGGTTCTCTGGCCGACTTGCCCTACTCCCTGGCAACCGCGGAGCAGGACATGATTACTCCGGAGAATGTCCAGGCTCTCATCTGGAAAGAGCTGGTTCCTGAATTGCTGGCTGACGCTGTTCTTGCGCGTTGGTGGAATGTCACCCCGAACGAACTTCATGCCGTGGCTCTTTATCAACGGTTCGGGGAAGAGCTGATAAGCGAGTCGGCAAAGAGTCCGGAGCTTCGGGACACTGTGCTCGGCATTCTTTCCGATCGCATGGAGCCGCAGCGCTTGAAGCGGGTTGAACTGGGGTTGCAGCGCCCGGAAGATGTTCCAGCAATCCTTCGCCAAATGCTACCGGCAAATACGTTCTATCTGGGCGCGGAATATCTGAAGAGATATCCTGCAAAGGCCGCCTCCATAGGTAAGACAGCTGGGCAATTGCAGGAGCTTTCGCGTCGCTATCCAACGGAAGTCAGTTGGGAGCGTCTCTCGAGAGACTTCGGTGTTCCACATCCCACCCTGGCTCGAACCTATGCTCGCGAGCTGCTCAACGTAAAACCATTTCCGTTTTATGGAGCGTATTCCAGCCGCCTTTTCGGCGAACGCTGGGAGTCCGGCAATTTGTACTGGGCTCGCCTGGCAGATGACATGGGCTATTCGCCGGTGATGCTGAACCGCCTTGTTCCCGAGCTGACTCGCGATATGGTCGCCAAGATATTCGCAACAGACCTTGAGGATTGGCCGGCTGTGCTGCGCGCGATGCAGGAGACCGGGGAGGCGTTTCGCCAGGGCAAGATCGTCTTACAGCAAGTTGCGCCTCCGACCACTTCGATAGCGCGGACGGCGACAGAGGTCAACGCAAAATAGGGGGATTATGACAAGAAAGGTCTTTCTATTTCTCTTGCTGTTTTCGGCTCCTCTCGCAAAGAGAGGTGGCGGAGCCGCGGCCCAGAACGAAGCGTCCCCAATTCATGTCAACGTCGTCCTGGTGCAGTTGAGTGTCGCCGTGACGGACCGCAAGGGGAATTACATCAGCGGCCTTCATCCTGAGGATTTTTCCATCCTTGAGGACAAAATTCCCGAGAAGACGGCAACCTTCGAAGAGGGGAACGAGCCGATCCGCACGCTGAATGGCAAACCCGCATCCGATGACAGCCCCTTTACGCAGGCGGCCAGCGGAACGGATTCCGCAGACGATCAAGCCAAGAGAGCTGCCGGTGCAAACGTGTTCATCCTGTTCGACACCAGCAACTACATGTACCCGGGATTTGTCTTTGCCCAGGATGCGATTGCCGATTTCATCCGCTCTCTGGAGGGCGTGAACAAGGTTGCGCTCTATTCCTACAGCCGAAATCTTTCCAAGGTCGCCACCCTTACTCCTGACCGCTCCCAGGTTCTGCGCGGCGTTCGGAACACCGTCGCCGGCGACGATGCAGCGCTCTATAACAGCCTCCTGCTGACCGTGAAAGATGCCGCTCCATTGACCGGGCGCAAGGCAATCGTGGTCTTCTCCAACGGCCCTGACAATGCAAGCCTGGTGCCTCCGGAGGACGTAGCGGAGTTGGCTCAGTCAACCGGGACCATCATTTACATGATCAGTACGCGGCAAGCGCAGTCGGAGCCAATCTCCACCGCCGTCTTTGAGCGCATGAGCAAAGCCACCGGCGGCAAGGCCTACTTCTCCCGGGACTGGAAGGATGAGAAGCAGGCGTTTGCGTCCATCCGGGATGACCTCGCGCACCTCTATGCCCTCAGCTACTATCCTCAAGTGAATCCCAACCGCGGGTGGCGCACGATTACGGTAAAGCTGGTAGGTAAGAACCTGCAGCAATACCGGATTCGGACCCGGACTGGATATCGGCTCATCGAAACCCAGCAAGCCGCGCGAGGCTTTTTGTCACCGGAAGCGGCGCCTGTTGCGAAATAGGAATGCCCAAGAAAACGAGGCGTGGAGCGCTGGTCCGGGCTGAGCGGTTTTTCGGCATATTGTCAGAGTGCTAGAATCGCTAGCACTGGACTTGACATGATTGACCTCGAAGTCGAAGACGGAGTTGCGGTTGGCCTGACTGCGGAGATGATCCGCGCTCAGCTCGATCTGCTGGTCCGGGACGAGGTCTTTCGATCCAGTAGGAGGTCTGTTGCCTTTCTCCGGTATGTGGTTGAGCAAACCCTGAACGGTTCCGCGAGCCAGATCAAGGAACGCACGATCGGCGTCGAGGTTTTTGGCAGAGAACCGACCTACGATACCAACCTGGACCACATTGTTCGGACCGCGGCAACCGAACTCCGCAAACGGCTTGCTATCTATTACGGAGACGAGAAGCACCGTACCGAGCTGCGGATGGGGCTCATACCGGGCTCGTACATCCCGCGCTTCGGGTTGCCCTTGCAGGCCGCTAATGGCGGCTCTGGACATGTGGCCGTCTCCGACCCGCTGGTCATTCAGCCCAAAGCCGGTATTGAGCACCTCGATATCGCGCTGGAGCCACAGCTTGATAGTGCCTTGGCGCACTCCCCCGTGCACCGAAGAGCCGGTGCTCTTTGGCTTTACGTTTGTTGCGCCGTTGTTCTGGCCGCTGGGGGTCTTGGGTATGGCTGGCTCCATCGAGCGACCGCCCAGGACCTGTTTTGGAAGCCAGTCCTCGACACCCCGGGACCGGTGCTTCTAGCGATTGGCGACGTGCCCAACGGTCCTCCGACGCCTGCGCAGGAAGATGGCAATGGCGATTCTTCCACTCCTATTCTTGCGCCGAACCCTTCGCACACCGTGCCGTTTGCCGATGCAGTTACGATGGCCCGCGTGGTGGGCGCGCTCGAGTCGAGTGGCAAGACGGTTGTAATCCGGAACGAGAACTCGAGGTCATTCTCCGACCTCAGAGAAGGACCGGTGGTCCTGATCGGTGCATTCAACAATGAGTGGAGCCTCAGGCTGACCCGCCAGTTGCGCTACAGCCTGGCACTGGATGCGGACAGGCATCTCATCTATATCAAGGACGCGAAAGATCCGGCTTCTCGCAATTGGAGTTGGGCCACAAATCAGTCTCGCGAGAACGTAGGCGGGGTGCATGGTCCGGTTTTGCAGGACTATGCGCTGATATCCCGCATTCGTAACTCGGAGACGGGGCACGTGGTCGTCGTGATCGGCGGGCTCTATACCTACGGCACGCAGTCGGCAGGAGAGTTCCTTACGGATCCGCGATTGATGCAGACCATCTCGCGGGCCGCGGAGCTTGATCCAGCCCATCCGAACCTCCAGATCGTACTCGGAACCACCGTGACCGACCAGACCCCTGGGCCGCCGAGGGTTCTGGCCGTGTCCGCCGAGTGAGTTTAGTCTTCGCCGAGTAAACAGCATAAACTAATAAAAATAAACGCGTTACCGCTGATTCCTGACGGTCAGAGACGGTATCTGTCTATCGTTGAGTCTCCTTGGCTCTATACAAATCCGGTCGATCAGCTCACTTTGGATATCCGGAAGCGAAACCAGGGGGCGGTCGAGCGCTAGCAGGAGATTAATCGAAATCATGGACACCCATTTCAATCCGTTACGCAGCTTCGCGATCCTGTTCGTAGTGTTTGCCTGTGTCGCTAGCGGTGCCTATGCCCAGGGTCTCGGGAGTATCACCGGGACCGTCGTTGACCCCTCCGGCGCGTCCGTGGGGGCGGCCACCGTCGTCCTGACGCAGGTCAAAACCGGCGCTGCCAGTACCCAGGTGACCCGGCCGGACGGCCTTTTTGTCTTTCCGTCGGTCTCGCCCACCGACTACAAGGTCGACGTCTCCGCCAAGGGCTTCAAGAAATATGAGCAGGCGGGGATTACGGTACTAGCGGACCAGAGCCTCACCCTCAACGTGGCTTTGGAGGTCGGCTCGGAGCAGGTGACGGTTAATGTAGAGGCAAACACCGCGCAGGTGGATATCACCAACGGCACGCTCTCGCAGGTAATCGGCCAGGAACAGGTGAATGAACTCCCGCTGAACGGCCGCAACGCCGCGGCACTGACCACGCTGGTCGCCGGGGTTTCGGTTGCGCCCAATGCGCAGGCCGATCAGGGCAATACCAAGACATTTCCTGTCGCGGTTACCATCACCGCCAACGGCGCCCGTGTCGGCCAGACGAATTATCTGCTGGATGGCGGCAATAATGTCGACGAATACACCAACGTGAACGCGCCGTTCCCCATGCCGGACGCGGTGCAGGAGTTCAGCGTCCAGACCAGCAACTACAACGCGGAATATGGTCAGAATGCCGGCGGCGTGGTTAACATCATCACCAAGAGCGGCGGCAATCGGTATCACGGCGACATCTTTGAGTTCATCCGCAACCGCGCCTTCAACGCGGCCAACTACTTCGCGTACGTCAACGGCGTGAAGACGGTCGATCCGTTGAAGAGGAACCAGTTCGGCGGCACGATCGGTGGCCCGGTTTCAATCCCGGGGCTATTCCACAGCGATCACTCCTTCTTCTTCTTCGGATACCAGAAGACCATCGTCCACACCGCCAACACCAGCGCCAGCGCTCAGATTCTGCCTACACCGGCGCAACTGGCTGGAAACTTCAACTTCACCACCAGCGCGACGCCCGGCACGACTGCCTTCTACGGGGCCTGCATCGCGAATCCCGTGCTGGCCACCAGCCCGGCAAACTCGAGCCAGTGCTATCCGTATGTTTCGAACGGTGGCACCTCCTATACGGCGACCATCCCCACCAGCTCGTTCAACTCGGCCTCCAAGGCGCTGCTGACCTATCTGCCCACAGGCGACGCCAACGGCAACTTCGCCTTCGTCCTGCCCAACTTCTACAACCTGGGCGAGGTGACGGCGCGCTTCGATCAGGAACTGGGCGGGAACGACCGGCTGGCCGCGCGCTACTTCTCCGACGGATACCACGTGAACGGCGTGCTGAACCTGAAGAACCTGCTGACCTACACCGACCAGGCAAACATCCATTACTACAACGCGCTGGTCTCGGAGTCGCACACCTTCTCCAGCCGGCTGTTGAACAACTTCATCCTCAGCTATCAGTTGGAGGACGCCAGCCGCGGCCCGCTGCCGGGCAGCATCAACGTAAACGACCTGGGTGTGAACATCTGGCAGCCGGCATTCAAGCAGATCAACCAGATCACGGTGAGCGGCTTCTTCACCCTGGGCGGCAATCCGCAGGCGGACTTCGCACGCGCCAATTACACGCTGGGCGACGACCTGCATTGGCAGGTGAGAAGCCACAACCTGGCCTTCGGCTTTCACGGCGAGGTGTCCAAGGTGGACGTCAACAACCTCTTCCAGCAGCCCGGCCTGTTCACCTTCAACGCGAACGTGACCAACAACGCCGTCGCCAGCTTCCTGCTGGGGTATGTGCAGAACTTCGCCCAGGCTTCCGGCCAGTTCCTGGATCTGCGCGGCAAGTTCTTCGGCTTCTACGCTCAGGACAGTTGGAAGCTCACCCGCAACCTCACGCTGAACTATGGCCTGCGCTATGAGCCATTCATTCCCTGGCATGAGGTTCAGGGTCGCATGGGCAGCTTCTTCCCCAGCCTCTACGCCTCAGGCACGCACTCCACGGTCTATCCGCTGGCGCCGGCCGGGCTTCAGTTCGCCGGTGACGCGGGCTTCAATCCCAATGGCATTCCGAGTATCTACAGCCACTTCATGCCGCGTGTCGGCTTCGCATGGGACGTCTTTGGCACGGGCAAGACCAGTCTGCGCGGCGGAGCGGGCGACTTCTACGACAGCCGCCTGAGCAGCGTATTCTACAACATCTACTCCAACACTTCGCCGTTTATCACCAACGTGAATATCAGCTCGGCCACCGGTGGGCCATCGATCAACTTCTCCAACCCGTACACCAGCTATGGCACGCCGAATCCGTTCCCCGCGCCGCAACCTCCGCCCAACACCTCGGCCATCCCGCCGCAGGCGTTCCTCACCTACGATCCATACCGCAGCTTCCGGACTCCGATCAGCTACTCCTGGAACCTCGCGCTGGAACAGCAGGTAACGCATAGCCTTTTGGCGCGGGCCGCATACGTCGCCGGGCACAGCAGCCACCAATGGACGCCGGTGGAACTGAACCCGATCCAGAACGTGGACGCGGTGCCGCTGACGGACCCCAACTACAATCGTCGGGTCTACAACAGGGTTGGCTGCACGAGCTGCTACACGCAGCCCATTACCGAAGCCAACATGGGCGGCAATGCGAGCTACAACTCATTGCAGCTCTCAGCGGAGCAGCGCATGCGCTCCGGCCTGACTCTCCTCGCCAACTACACATGGTCGAAGGCCATCGACAATACGCCTTATAACCAATCGTCGACGGCGATTGCCTCCAACAACTCGTATGCGTTGCCGACCTACGAACCTAACTTCAAGCGCCTCGACCACGGCCCGTCGGACTTCAATCACGCACACGTAGCTTCCATCTCGTTCGTCTACCAGGTTCCAAAGGTGATGAAGGACTCACCTGCCGCGGTCCGCTATCTGATCAATGGCTGGCAGGCCTCTGGTCTCCTCCAGACCCGCAGCGGCGATCCTCTGACGGTTTCTGCGTCGTCGAACAACAGCTCCGGCTCCGGCCAGAGCCGCGACCGCGCCGTGTTTCTTGGCGGCAATGCCTATGGCGGCAGTGCCTGCCCGGTGACGGCCCACTGCAAGAACTGGCTGAACGCCGCCAGCTTCAGTGCGAACGCGGCCGGGACGTACGGCAACGTCGTGAAGGGCTCCTTCGTCGGACCGCGCTATACGGACGTCGACATGTCGATTGCCCGCAGTTTCCCATTCACCGAAACGGCTGCGCTGCAGTTCCGGGCGGAGTACTTCAATCTTTTCAACCACACCAACTTCGGCGATCCGAACGTGACGCTCAACAGTACCTTCGGCGAGGTCACAGGCACAACTCCGCAGAACGGAGCGGCTGCCAACGATCCACGCATCGCGCAGTTTTCGTTGAAGCTGAATTTCTAAACTGAGCGCGGTTAGTCGATCGCGAAGAATGCCCGCGTGCGGTCACGGATATCTCATTCCAAACTTGCGGTATCCGTGACCTCGTTCCTTCGCGAGGAACATAGCACCCACACACTGAAGCGACGACCGGAGATGCCGAGAAGATGATTCCTACAACAATGCTGACGCGTCGCAGATTTGTATCCAAAGGGCTGACAATCGGCGGCGGCCTCTCAATGGGTGCCCTGTCCTGTCCTCTTTTCGCTGCTGGAGCGCCTCAGGATCGGAGCCTCACGGGCGCTCGAGTGGACAAGACGGCCCCAATCACCGGACCGCGCTCCCTGAAGGCGCACGCACGAACACATGGTTTGCTCGCCGGTGCCGCCGTCGACGTAAGACTCCTCGCCTCCGACCAAACCTACGCCCGCATTCTCGCCGAGCAATACAGCATCCTTGTCGCCGAGAACGCAATGAAATGGAAATCTCTTCGGCCCGCTCCGGATAAGTATTCCTTCGCAGATGGAGACACCCTCGTTGCCTTCGCGGAGCACCACAAGATCACGGTGCGCGGGCACAACTTCGTATGGCATGAGGCGATTCCCGATTGGTTCTCCACGACGGTCACGAAGGAAAACGCAAAACAGTTCCTGGTAGACCACATCATGACCGTGGGCGGTCACTTCAAGGGCAAGATCCACTCCTGGGATGTGGTCAACGAAGCAGTGCTGCCGAAGGATGGCCGTCCTGACGGCCTGCGCAAGTCTCCCTGGATGGAGTTGCTCGGCCCGGACTACATTGAGATTGCCTTTCGCACGGCGAGGCAGGCCGATCCACATGCGCTGCTGACCTATAACGAATACGGCGTGGAATATGACAACGAGGAAGATACCGAACGACGTGCTGTGACGCTGCAATTACTGCGTCGGCTGAAGGCGGCCAATGTCCCGCTCGATGCTGTTGGAATTCAATCGCACATCAAAGCGGGTTCTCCATATGCCTTCGGAGAAGGTCTCCGGGATTTCATGGCGAGCGTGCGGCAGATGGGATTGAAGATCTTCGTGACGGAGCTGGACGTGAATGAAGACGATCTTCCCTACGATGACGTCGCCCGGCGTGACCACGCAATTGCGGAGGTCTATCGCGACTATCTCGGCATAGTCCTGGCGGAACCCGCGGTCACTGCGGTCTTGACCTGGGGGGTCAGTGACAATCACACCTGGCTCAACAATGGCCCCACGCACCACAAGAAACAACCGGATCGTCCCCAAAGGTCGCTGCCCTTCGATGACGCATACCAGCCCAAAGAAGCGTTCTTCGCCATTCGCGACAGCTTCGACAAGCGGAAGTCAGGAAGGGTCTGACACATGCCGGCTGGTTTTTCATCTTTTCAGAAGCCTAGCGCGGTGGTCATCGCGATGCTTTTCTTTGTATCGCAGGCTCTGGGTCAATCCTCCGCAAAGCAGGACGCCTACCTCAATCCAGCCCTACCGCTGGCACAGCGCGTCGATGACCTCGTCAGCCGCATGACTCTCGACGAAAAGATTTCGCAGATGCAGAATGAAGCCCCGGCGATTCCTCGTCTGCACATCGCCGAATATAACTGGTGGAATGAAGGCCTTCACGGTGTCGCGCGATCAGGCTACGCCACGGTCTTTCCTCAAGCCATCGGCTTAGCGGCCACCTGGGACACCGATCTGGTTCAGCGGGTCGCCGATACTATTTCCACGGAAGCGCGAGCCAAGTATAACCAGGCGCAGCGCGAGGACAATCACTCCATCTACTACGGCCTGACGCTCTGGTCGCCCAATATCAATATCGATCGTGATCCACGATGGGGTCGCGGACAAGAGACCTACGGAGAAGATCCCTTCCTTACCGGCCAGATAGGATCTGCATTTGTCCGCGGCCTGCAGGGTTCCAATCCTGAATATCTTAAGACGATCGCCACTCCCAAGCATTTTGCTGTTCATAGCGGGCCAGAGTCCGAACGCCACACTTTTGACGCCGTCATCTCGCCACACGATCTCGAAGACACCTACCTGCCAGCCTTCCGGGAACTGATCGTCGACGCACGCGCCGGCAGCATCATGTGCGCCTACAACTCTGTGGATGGATCCCCTGCCTGCGCGAGCCAGATGCTACTCCAGCAGAAGCTCAAGCGAGACTGGCATTTCGCCGGCTATGTCGTCTCCGACTGTGCCGCCATCACCGACGTGGCTGCCGGACACAAGTTCGCGGAAGATCTGGCTCACGCCGCCGCGGTCTCCGTTAAGGCGGGCACTGACCTGAGCTGTGGAAATGAATATGCGGTACTCGTAGACGCTGTGCACCAGGGCCTTGTATCCGAGACCGACATTGATGCCGCGGTCAAGCGCCTCTTTGCCGCGCGCTTTCGCCTTGGCATGTTCGATCCTGCATCCAGCGTTCCGTACAGCAGCATTCCACTTTCGGAGAATGACTCTGCCTCGCACGCAGCACTTTCGCTCGCCGCCGCCCGAGCTTCGATGGTCTTACTGAAGAACGATCACGCCACTCTTCCATTCTCGCCATCGATGAAGTCGATTGCGGTAGTTGGACCCAACGCCGCCGCGCTACCTGCGCTCGAAGGGAACTACAACGCGATCGCATCGCATCCCGTTACGCCGCTTGCCGCGCTGGAGCAGCGCCTGCCCGGACGCATCTCCTACAGCCAAGGCTCTCCCTACGTCGAAGGAGTTCCCGTGCCCGTACCCAGCACGGCCTTCTCCTCGACCAACAAGGGAGTCGGCGAGCGCGGCCTCAAGGCCGAGTACTTCGACGGTGCGGGATTTACTGGTGCTCCAGTCCTCAGCCGCATCGATCAGGTAATTGACTTCGACTGGAACGGTGCCTCACCGGTCGCCGGCGTCTCGAGCAAGACCTTCTCGGTGCGATGGACTGGATTCTTCACGCCCCCCACGCCGGCGGCAATCAATTTTGATTTCTCACTGGCGCATTGCAGCACCTGCGAGGACGGTGAAACGGTTAGGGTCTGGCTCGACGGAAAACTGGTCTTTGACTTCGCTCACGTGGCAACTCACGGCCGGCGCGCACCAACAAAGCCTTTCACCGTGGCCTTCGCTGACGCCAATCCGCATCCTGTCCGCATCGAGTACATCCACGACTCGCCGCACTTCGGAGCAGGCCTCACATTTGCCTGGAATCCTCCTGTCTCGGCGCTGAGAGATCAGGCGGTCGCCGCAGCCGCCAAATCCGATGCCATCGTTGCCTTCCTCGGTCTGAGCCCTGAGATCGAAGGCGAAGAGATGCCATTGCACGTAAAGGGATTCGAAGGCGGCGATCGCACAGCCATCGAACTTCCAGAAGCCCAAATGCAGCTCATCGAGGCCCTCGCCGCGACAGGCAAGCCTCTTGTGATTGTTCTTATGAACGGGAGTGCGCTCGCTCTCCAAGACGTAGGACAGAAGACGTCCGCGATCCTCGAAGCCTGGTATCCGGGCGAAGACGGCGGCACCGCTATTGCAGATACGCTCTTCGGCGAGAACAATCCTTCCGGCCGTCTGCCCGTGACCTTCTATGCAAGTACGGGTCAGCTTCCGCCATTCGACGACTACACCATGAAGGGTCGCACCTATCGTTACTTTACCGGCGAGCCGCTCTATCCTTTCGGATATGGCCTCAGCTACACAAGTTTTCAGTACACAGCCGGCAGACTCTCGGCCACGACGTTACAAGCAGGGAAGGCGCTCGACGTCAGTGTAAGGCTCAATAACACAGGGGATCGTGCCGGCGATGAGACGGTCGAGTTTTACTTGATTGCGAAGAACAAACCTGAAGCGCCTCTCCGCACACTCGTCGGCTTCGAGAAGATACATCTACCAAAAGGGGCGCTGATGATGGTTCAAGCCACGATCGACGCGCGGCAGCTCAGCATTGTGGGTGCAGATGGGAGTCGCTGCATACAGCCGGGGGAATACGAACTCTACGTCGGTGGCAGTCAGCCATCGAGCAATTCGGGCGTCTTCCTGCCTTTTCGTATCGAGGGTTCTAGCCCCGTTGCCCCGTGACCGTAATCCTGGCCGTGATTTTCATTTGTGGTTGAAGTGATACGAGAGGCCGAACGCGAGGCGGAGATCGTTCTGGGAATTGGTGCCGTTGTTGGGCAGCTCAGTGCGAACGTAGTCGAGTTCGAGTGCGCGCACGCCGAATCCGTTGCGGAGCGGAATATCCACGCCGCCGCCGAGCTGGATAGCGTAAGAATTCGCCGTGGGCGTTGCTCCGCCCGTAGCAGGGAAGATGCCGTCGAATGCGTGTGCGCCGCCGAAGAGTCCCTCGCCGAAGATCTGGAACCGCGAGCCACTCAATGTGTAACGCGGACCAGCGAGGTAGGTGAGCTTGCTCAAGTTCACGCCCGGCTGGATGTTCGATGCGTGTGCGCCACTGAAGCTGCCGACAAGGCTCAACCCTCTATAGAACGGCACGTCCACGTCCACGCCGCCACCCTGCAGCCAGAAACCGCTGCCGCCACAAGCCGCTTTACTACCAAGGGACGAGAGCAGCGAACCTTTGTCAGAGAAATTGCTTCGCAGGATTAGAACCGACCTGTCGATTGGTCGGACAAGTTGTACCCAAGTGGATCGCGGTTTGTCAATTAAGCAATTTCGAACGGTGCGACGGGTGGTGGGAGCGGCCCAGGAGGCGCTTCAGGGTCACGAAACGGTGTTCCGGAGCCCCCGATTTTGGAGTGGGCCGGCCAAGCACTCAGATTTCGGATTGGGGAGCAGGTCGACCCCTAACCGGGTCGATCGGAAGACGTTCCGGGCGGGGTATGAGCAGTCGTCAGGCTTTGGGGTTGGGGAACGTGTCGATATTCTCGGCATAGCTGAGGTCCAGGCAGGCGAAGTCCTTCTCCACGCTGAGATCCAAGGTACCGTGAGGACCAAGATCAATGGTAGTGTAGATCCCAACCTGATCACTCTCCGCCCACGTCACTGCCATTCCTTCAGGAAGCAGAACCATGACTTCCGATGGCTTGTAGCGGATTTGTGGGCTCATCAAACCGGCTTCGCATGCAAGGGCGTAGGTCAGACTCGACTGTTCGTTGGAAGAGAAGTGGATTGTCTCCTCAATACGACCTGCCGCGATCACTTTCGAGACCTCAGAGCGCGTGACCCTCAATCTTAGAGAATTGCCTTTGATTCGTAGCTTCGTATAGCACCTCTGTATTTTCGGAGTGCCTGCTCCATTATCAATTCTAAACAGCACAACAGGCAGACGACCGATACGACTCGGCCGCCTGCCTGCACGACTGCTGTCCCAGCTTCAGTCGGCCGCGAGATAGCCGTCAGCGTCATCGGTATAGACCGCTTCAGGAAGTGGATCTGGATGGGAGCGGCCGCCAGAGCCGACCCAGGTTGTGGTCCAACTACGCGCGACCAGGCCGCATCACGATCAGGACGACAAACGCCAGCGCGGCATAGCAGATCCATCCCAATCGATAGCTGCCGGTGTGCTGCTTGGACATGCCGAGGACGTTCGGAAGAATGCCTCCGCCGAGCGCGCCAATCTCGCCGATCATGCCGCCGGCAACCGCGGTGGCGAGGGGCCAGCGCAGAGGCACAAGCTGGAAGGTAGCGCCATTTCCTGCTCCCAGTGCTGCAGAGCAGGGCATGAAGAGCAGCGTAGTGATGGTGAGCGTTGGTGTTGCCATTAGACCAAAGAGAGCTGCGATGGCGATTAGGAACACGACCGACAGCGTTGTGATGGCTGACATCTCGACAATCGCGGCATTCTTACGGCCGATGTATTGTGACAAGACACCGAGTGGGAAGCGCATGAAAGCGCCAGCCAATGTGGGCACTGAGACCATGAAGCCGATCTGCGCCGGGGAGAGATGAAAATTCTGGCTGATAAACGGACCCATAGCGCCGTTGAGCACCCAGATCGCGAAGCTGAAGTTGAAATACAGAAAGGCGGCGAGAAGTGTCGGCTGGTGGCCGGACTTCATGAATGCTTTGTAGCTTGCCATAAAATTCCTCCGGAATAAGTTGGTCGTGCTGGGTGTGTCGGGTTCTGGGAGCAACGTCATGGTTGCTCGGTCGGCTGGCAAACACCGGCTACATGGCCGGAGAAACTTGGTGCTGCTTCAAACTGCTGCGGTCTTCTCGACGCGAACGGCGCACTGCTTGAAGTTCGGCTCGCGTGAGATTGGATCGAATGCTCCGAGCGTGACCAGGTTCGAGTTGGTCTCGGAGAAGTGAAAGGGCATGAACACCTGGCCGGGCGCGACGATCGCGGTGATGCGCAGTTCGAGGTTCGCGACCTTGCTGCGGCGTGAAACGACCGTGACACGATCGTGCGAGCGCAGCTTGAGCCGATTTGCGTCGATGGGATTCATCTCCAGCCATGCGTTAAGAAACCATCTTGTTGAGCATGTCGACCTGCGCGGTTTTGGTGCGGGTGTGCCAGTGTTCGACAGTTCTGCCGGTGTTGAGGATGAAGTCATACTCTTTGTTGGGCTGCTCGACGAATGGCTCGCACGGGACGAGGTGCAATTTTGCACGGCCGTCGGCTGTCGGGAATACCCCGTCGGCATAGAGGCGTTCGTCACCCCACTGCAAGCCGCCGACCTCCTCAATCTCGTCCCATGTGAAGTGGCTGTAGTCGCACATGCGGCCCGCGGAGACGCGCTGCCACTCGCGAAAAGCGTCGTGCGTTGTGGTCCAGCCGTGATAGAGAACCTGCCGGACGCCCATTCGCTCGGCGAGATCGAGGAAGATGTTGAAGTCTGCGCGAGCCTCTCCTGGCGGAGTGACGATGCGATTCGCCTTGCTGACGCGACGTTCGGAGTTGGTATAGGTTCCTTCCTTTTCGCCCCAGATTGCAGCCGGCAAGACTAGATCGGCGAAGTCGCTGGTGGGCGTTGGATGAAAGCCGTCCTGCACGACGAGGAATTCGACACTGCGAAGCGCCTGTTCGAGCACTGAATAGTTTGGGAACGAGACGGCGGGATTCGTTGCGATGAACCATAGCGCCTTGATCTTGCCCGTGGAAGGAAAGGCGGTGAACTCAATCTGGTCCGCGAAAGGTGTTTGCGGAAGTGCGC
>OBLU010002249.1_pt1 | contig 17878 bp, 17 predicted proteins | sample 1518681 | NCBI WGS metagenome assembly OBLU01 (sample SAMEA3539304, study PRJEB22396) | soil metagenome | biome: tundra; feature: field; material: soil | place: USA | collected 2010-05 | depth 0.15 m | reverse complement strand
CCAGGTTTTGTATGGCCTGAATCGTGCTTGACAAAGCCTTCTTCCTTATCGAGGGGCACCCGGCCGATCAATTTTGCTCCAGCGCCCCAGCTCTCCTAAGAGACCGGCATAGCTGGGAGCTACAAGCCAGCAGCTGAAAGCTACGGTTTTGGGCGGGTGGCTTTGAAGGTGCCGTCGTAGGACGAGAAGGCCCAGGTGCCGGTGAGGGCGTTGGTGTCGTCGAGTTTGCCTTCGAGCTTGAGGGGCGCGGTCTCGCCGGATTCTTCTGAGGTCATGGAAAAGTTCAGGTCCATCTTGCCGTCCTTGTAGGTGCCGGCCACATCGGTGGCGCCGTACTTGCCGGTCACGTTTCCGTCCTTATCGACGGCGAATTCGGCATCCATTTCGCGGTCGCCACCGGGCGTATCCATGACGAAGTGCCATTTTCCGGCGATCCCCGCATCCTTCGCGGTGTCTTGGGCTGCTGGGTTCTGGGCGGCTGTGTTCTGGGCGGCAGTGCCCTGGGCCGTTTGAGCATTTGCCGTCGGGCGACCGGCGATGAGGCAAGCGATTGCTACGGCCACGAATAGAATCTTCTTCACGCACTCTCTCCTTGTTGGTTCGGGTTGTACGCGCGTTTGCGACGTAGAAACCTGTAAAAGTCCTGCCTGCACGTCACGCCTGACGGTTGCTTGGATCAGGGCCACTTGGCCGGTGGAATGGCCAGTGTAGCGCACTCGAAATGGAAGTGTCTCTTCAATTTGTTCTGTTCCGCAAACCCCTCAAAAGATGGCTACCTCGGGATGAAGGCCACGGTCATGAGAGCGGCGGCTGCGAAGTTGAGTACCGCCTGCAGCATGTTTCCGAAATTCAGTTTTTTGCGCGCGCTGATGAGCTCGGCTGCATCGCTGCTTGCGAGCGTGGCAACCGATTTGAAGACGGGAAGCTTGATCATCTTTCCGATCGATCCGGCCAGCAGCCAGATGGCAAGACCTGCCGTGATCCACGAGTTTTTGAAACCGTAAAAACAGAAATACGGGATCGCGCCGAGAAACGGGACGGTCAATACTGTGTTCATGAAGAGAGACCTGGTGGAATGACGGTAAAGCGACATGGCGAAATGTTTGAACGCGGGTTCATCCATATCGTTCATCACTTTTCCAAGCACTCCCGCAATAAAGATCAACAGCGCGGCATTGATCGCCACGAAAACAAAAAGCAGGATTTCAGCAAATGTCTGATTCATGTTTTTCCCTTGATGCCGGATCCTCCCTTGTTGCGGGGCCCCGGGATTGTTCGCAACCAAGCTAGGGGTTGGGAGTTGCTTCTCGAAAATATCTGGACGCCGCGGGGCGGAAGAGCAGCCACGCAAACAGGACGCAGAGCACGGAGTGCATGACCAGTTCCTGCACGGGGTGGAAGATGCTGAGCACGACATGAAAGACGATCCATGCCATGGCAAGCCATCGCGCCCAGTTTTTCCGGCAGAGCATGTACACGCCGGCGATGATTGCCAGCAATTCGGTCAGCTCGATTGCCACTGCATCGGGTTGGCCCTTGAGCAACGTGGGGAAATAGAAGGCAAAGGCGACCGCGCCCACCGCGATATAGAGGATGGCGATGATCACGACGGAGATGGGACGTTTGTTCATGATGGTTCCTCTGGTATGGGTGAATTCGGGACTTTCAGCGTGGCGAGATTTCAGTTTTCCCAAGTCCCTCCAAAAGAGACCCGGGGCACCCAAGGTACTTTACCCTTTACAATTCCTTCAGAAGAGAAAAAAATGCCTGCCTACGAATACCTTTGTAATTCCTGCGCGAGGCGCTTTGAGAAGCGCCAGAAGATGTCGGATGCGGCGCTCTTGGAATGCCCTGCTTGCGGCGGCCCGGTGAAGCGCCTGATCAGCGGCGGCGCGGGCGCAATCACGAAAGGCACGAGCCACCAGCACGCCGATGCGATGCCGCCATGCGCCTCTGGTGGGGCGTGCTGCGGCGGGGGCGGGTGCGACCCTGGTATGTTCTCGAAGAACTAACCCTATCTTATTGAATGCATTAGGGCGGGGTGAAGTTTTACAGTTTTACAGTTTCACAGTCGTGTTTTTTCTCCGACACTCAATTGAGCCAAGTTATTCATGAATAAAAACATAGCTCTTTGAGGGCCGCCATTTTTGGCGCTTTTTGCCTGTTTTTGATTGTCCATTTTGGCACTCTTGGAAGGTTTTGGCTGGTTTTGGCCCAAAAACTGAGTAACTGTACTGGGATCTTTCGATCCAGGCGTGTCACCATCTTTTGATTCTGCGGGACTTCTGCTATTTCCATTGTGCTCTGGCGAGGGGAATTATTCTGCAACTCCGGAGGCGATTTTTTGCCTCTTTTTTTTTCAGTGTCGGCAAGAGACCGGATGCCTGCAGGAAGATGAATCTGCGAGACTGGGAGATAGCTCCATACAGAAAGGCACGAGCTTGGCTTTGCGGGTACTTATCGCGGGCGGCGGGACCGGCGGGCACATTTTCCCGGCGCTTGCCGTGGCTCACGCGCTGGTTGTCCGGCATGGGGCCGAAGTCCACTTCGTGGGCACCGCGCGCGGCATCGAGACGCGACTCGTGCCGGAAGCAGGATTTCCGCTGCACCTGATCGAGGTCGGCCCGCTCAAGAAAGTCTCGTTGAAAACGCGCCTGAACACATTGGCGGCGCTGCCGCGAAGCCTTTTCGCGTGCCGGCGACTGATTCGCAAACTCAAGCCGGAGGTCGTGCTGGGAATCGGAGGCTACGCGTCAGGGCCCGGTGTGGGCGCGGCGATCCTGCTGCGGGTGCCGACCATGCTCTTCGAGCCGAATGCCATGCCGGGGCTGGTGAACCGCCTTACGGGCAAGCGGGTGCAGGCTGCTGCGATCAATTTCGCCGCAGCAGCGCGCTGGTTTCGCAATGCTGAGGTGACCGGGATCCCGGTGCGGCCTGGCTTCTTTACCCTGCCGCCGCCTCCCGTGGGGGCGCCACACCTGCTTATCTTCGGCGGATCGCAGGGGGCGCGCATCTTCAATGTGACCATGCCGGCTGTCTCCGCGGCTTTGCTGGAGGCGATTCCAGGGCTCACGATTCTGCACCAATCGGGCACGCGGGAAGCAGAAGTGACGGCAGCCGCGTATGCCGCGACGGGTGCTGATGCCGCGCGCTGGCAGGTGCTTCCCTTCCTCGACGACATGCCGTCGTATTTCGCCAAGGCAAGCCTGGTGGTGGCGCGGAGCGGGGCGTCAACGGTGGCGGAACTGGCTGCCGCGGGCAGGCCGTCGTTGCTGGTTCCTTTTGCCGCCGCAGCCGACGACCACCAAACGCGCAACGCGGAGGAGATGGTGAAAGCCGGGGCCGCTGTGATGCTGCGCGAACAGGATGTCCTCGCCACTTCAAAATTGCAGCAGACGCTGAAGGAGCTGCTGTCTGCTCCCGATAGCATTGCGGTCATGGGCGCCGCGGCCAAGACGCAGGCCCGTCCTGGCGCCGCCGAGCGGATCGCTGACCGGTTGGCGGCGCTGGCGGCGGAGAGAGAGCGCCTCCGGGGCTAAAGCCCTGATTCATTGTGCCGGCTTATGCGGGGGTTAACAGGCTGCGGAAAAAGGTATTGAATTGCTGCGGGATTTTGGACGAGTGCCCTCAGGGGCTAAAGCCCGGGTTGATTTTGAGGCGTTTGCGGCACGGCTGAAGCCGTGCCCTGTCATAAAACCTTCGCCAATCTCGGTTGGGATGAGTTTTTCCGCAGCCTGTCAAACTCCCGCCTCCAGCGGATTGAGTTTTTTCAGCAATCTGTGAAATCGTGCCCTATTCCAAAGCTGATCCAGTGCAACCGACAGACTCGGCCTAAAGCACCTGGACAGATTCCAGCTGGGGCACGTTCAAGGTGGGCGCGGCGAAAAAAAGGCCCGCCTGCCGAAGCAGACGGGCCTTACTCCGAACCTCAGGATGACTTACCGGTGACCACCGCCACCGCCGCCGTGGAATCCACCGCCTCCACCGCCATGGAAGCCACCACCGCCTCCACCGCCGTGGAATCCGCCACCGCCGCCGCGGAAGGCATTCCCGCCGCCACCGGCACGAGGAGCAAATCCGCCGCGGGCTCCGCCACCATAGGCATAGCCGCGTCCACCGCCGTTATAGGGTGCGCGACCGCCGTAGCCGCCGCGGAATCCATAACCGCCGTAGCCAAAGCCGCGCCGACCCCAGCCGTACCAGGGCCCGGCGCCAATGAAGAAGCCACCTGCGAACCACTGCGGGCCGTAATAGCCATACGGGGCGCAAGCGTAGGGGTAAGAAGAGTAATAGCCCCAGTCGCAGGCCGGAGGACCATATGACGCATATCCGTAATCGGGAACAACTGCCGGTCCGACGCCGATGCCGACGCCAACCTGGGCGTTCACTGTCGCCGCGAGTGGCAGGACCAAGAGTATTGCGACCATGACCAAGAGCGCTTTTCGCATGACTTCCCTCCCTGTGCTGCCCCGCCCTGCCGTTCCGGACCTGGGATCCGGGGAACCCCGTTCTCAGCACCAGCCGGTTCCGGACTTGCATCCCAACCGGCAACTATACATTTGAACAACGAACGGGGGGTAAAGTTGCGGTGGGATTAAAAGAATCCTTGAAATAAGACAAAGGGATTGAGCATTCATCCCCTAAAACCGAACAGCTCCTCCCGAAGGAGGAGCTGTCGTGGCTCAAGCAGCTGAAACCGCGTCACCTGCGGTCGCGATCCCCTCCGCGGTCGTGATCCCGGTCGCGATCGTGGTTGCGGTCGCGGGCCTGGTAGCGATAATCCCGGCCGCGGTCAAAGTCGCGGCGGTCACGATCGACATAGGCGAATCGATCGTCGCGGTCCCGATAGCCTACGAAGTTCCAGCGCCCTGGGACCCAATAGCCATCGGACATGTAGCCGGCCGACCAGGTGTATCCAGGCCCAGGGCACGGAGGAACATAGGCCACCGGCCCGCGAACATAGATTCCAAACTGGGCTGCCTGGGCGGTGGTCGCTCCAAGCCCAAGCCCGCCGGCAACGACTGCTGCTGCAAACATCCAATTCCGTATGCTGCCCATTGTTCCTCCATCCCAAGCCTTGTGTTCAAGGCCAACCGGTTTGCTTTCCGGCTGAGGCTTTGATCGTGCCGCCTTCCGGTGCGCCGGTTATGTGCTGATTGAACAGAGGGCCAACGGGAAGGTTGCGGTGCGAACGCAAAATATAGACCCGCAACTTTCTCTGGAAATGGGGTTTACGGCGGCTCGATTTGGGCGGGTGCGGATGGCGCGAGCGCCGGTGGTACAGTGGAGATTCGCAACGAATGTTTGCCATCTCCCAGCACGTGCACTTCATCGGGATCGGCGGAATCGGCATGAGCGGAATCGCTGAGATTCTTCTCAACCTGGGCATGGAAGTCTCGGGTTCCGATCTGCGCCGCAGCCCTGTGACCGATCGCCTTGTGCGGCTGGGCGCGACGGTCTACGAGGGTCACGAGGCCGGGCACGTGTCTGGCGCCACGGTTGTAGTGACGAGTTCGGCTGTCTCCGTCACCAATCCTGAAGTGGTGGAGGCGCACTCCCGCAAGATTCCCGTGATTCAGCGCGCGGAGATGCTGGCGGAGTTGATGCGCCTGAAGTATGGGATCGCGATCGCGGGCATGCACGGGAAGACGACGACCACTTCGATGGTGGCGTCTGTGCTGACTGCGGGGGGTCTCGATCCTACGGTGGTGGTGGGCGGACGCGTCGATGCGCTCGGCTCAAACGCGCGGCTCGGGACTACGCAATACCTGGTGGCGGAAGCAGACGAGAGCGACCGCTCGTTTCTGAAGCTTTCGCCAATTTTGGCCGTGGTGACGAACCTGGACCGTGAGCACATGGATTGCTACCACGATATGGCCGATGTGGAGCATGCGTTCCTGGCCTTCATGGACAAGGTGCCGTTCTATGGCGCGGTGACTGCCTGCATGGACAACGCACAACTAGCGGCGATCTTGCCTCTGGCGCGCCGGAGGGTGTTCACCTATGGAGTGTCGTCGAGCGCCGACTACCGGCTGGAATATCTGGAGACGGAGCCGGGTTGCTTTTCGCGTTTTCTAGTGAGCACGGCAGCAGGACCGTTGGGGCCGTTTGAGTTGCATGTTCCGGGGCGCCACAACGTGCTAAATGCGACGGCGGCGGTGGCCATTGCCCACCAGTTGAAAGTGCCGGGAGAGAAGATTGCCGAGGGGCTCAAGCATTTTCGCGGCGTCGACCGGCGGTTCCAGCAAGTGGGCCAGGCCCATGGCATTACGGTGGTGGACGACTACGGGCATCATCCTACGGAGATTCGCGCCACACTGGCAGCCGCGCGCGAATGCAGCCACAAACGCATTCATGTGGTTTTTCAACCGCATCGCTACACCCGAACGCGTGATTTGATGGACGAGTTCAGCGGCGCATTCAAGGACGCCGACAGCGTGATCGTGCTGCCGATCTACGCGGCGAGCGAAGAAGCGATACCGGGGATTACGGCGGAGCTGCTGGTGAGCAAGATCGAAGGCCCGCGCGTTCAGTTTGCCGCGAACTTTGCTGCCGCGCTTTCTGCAACAGCGGCCGAGGCGCGGGACGGGGATCTGATCCTTACGCTTGGCGCGGGAAGCGTGAGCCAACTCGCTCCGCAGATTCTGGCGCTGCTGGAGAGCTCGGAGGAAGTTCCGCCGGGCAAATAGGCCTCGGGTTGCGCCGCGCCCTGATGCGTGCTCAAACGGTTTACTAAAGCTCGTTCCCCTGCTATGATTCTGCGGGCAAAGTTTCGCGCGCCCAGGGGAGCAGTTATGGTAGGGAGTTCGCGCAGGGGATTTTTGAAGGCAGCCTCGTCACTGGCAGCGGCGACGGCGATTACGAGCCGGGTTCCGGCCTGGGCGAGCGCAGCGGACGCAGCGGGACCGGTGAAGGTATGGAGCACGGTCCGCGAACAACGGCATGCGGCGAGTGAGCCCCTGACGTGGAAGCCGGCAACGGCGATCGGCGCGAATGCCATCAAGCTCGATCCGTCCACAGCGAAACAGGAGATGCTGGGCTTTGGCGCGGCCATGACCGATGCGTCATGCTACGTGCTGAGCCAGCTAAGTGATGCGGAACGCCAGCCGATCTTGCATGATCTTTTCGCGCCGGAGGAGATGGCGCTGAATGTGTGCCGGACCTGCATCGGCGCAAGCGACTATTCGCGGACTGTCTACAGTTTTGACGAGAGCGCGGAGCCCGATCCGGAACTCAGGAAGTTTTCGATCGATCACGACAAAGCCTACATCCTGCCGATGCTACGGGAGGCGCGCAAGGCGAATCCGGAGTTGTTTCTTTTCTCATCGCCGTGGAGCCCGCCGGGATGGATGAAGCCCAACGGCTCGATGCTGGGCGGGTGCATGCGCAAGCAGAGCTTCGACCCGTATGCGCGCTACTTTGTGAAATTTCTCGACGGCTACAAGAGGGAAGGCGTTGCGATTGACGCCGTCACGGTGCAGAACGAAACGGACGCCGAGCAGGAAGGGCGGATGCCCGCATGCCTGTGGGCGCAAGAGCAGGAGATGGAGTTTGTGAAGAGCCATCTGGGCCCCGCACTGCGCAAGGCCAATATGCCGACGAAGATCTGGGTGCTCGACCACAACTACAGCTTGTGGGGCCGCGCCATTGATGAGTTAAGCGACCCGGCGGCGAACGAATATATCGACGGCATTGCGTGGCACGGCTATGTGGGCGAGCCTGGCGCGATGTCGCGGGTTCACGATGCGTTTCCGCAGAAGAGCGCGTATTGGACCGAGGGCGGCCCGGACGTTGCTGCGCATGACTACCAGACCGATTACGCCAAGTGGGCCGGCACATTCAACGACATCGTGAACAACTGGGCGCGCTCGATCACCTCGTGGAATCTTGCGCTGGATGAGAAGGGTCAGCCGAATGTGGGGCCGTTCTCGTGCGGCGGCGTGATCACGATCGACAACGGAACGCACAAGGTGACGCGCAGCGGGCAATACTGGGCCTTTGCGCACTACTCCAAACACGTGCGGCGGGGCGCAAAGGTGTTTGCTACAGACGGCATTGGTGAGATGGGCGCGGGCGGCGCGGTGTCGCATGCCGGCTTCCGCAATCCCGATGGCAGCTTTGTGGTTGTGGTGGCGAATCGCGGCGAGAAGAAGCAAGCGCAGTTGGTGCTTGGATCGAAGGCGCTTGACGTGGCGCTGCCGGCCGACTCAGTGCATACGTTGCAGTGGGCTTGATGTGAATTCCTCCGGTGGTCGATGCGGCATCGCCGCTTGACTTTGCCAATGCAGTTGTTGCGGGAACACAATGGTTCGGACTGGTTCTCGTTCCTGGCTGGGGCCTGCACGGGGGGCGAAGATGGTCTTCCATGATCGAGAGGATGCCGGACGGCAACTTGCTGCTCGCCTGAGCGCTTTTGCCGGCGACCCGAACCTGGTGGTGCTGGGGATTCCGCGCGGGGGCGTGGTGGTTGCCTACGAGGTGGCCCGGGCGCTTGGGGCTCCACTCGATGTTTTCCTCGCGGCCAAGCTTCCGGTTCCCGGCCAGGAGGAACTGGCTTTTGGCGCGATGGCGGAAACCGGCGAATGCTTTCTTGACGAGGACATCGTGCGAGCCGCGCGGGTCGCACCGCTGCAGATTGCGCAGATTGTTGACGCTGCCAAGCCGCGCCTGCAAGCACGATCGCAGATGTATCGAGCGGAGCGCCGCGCGATCGCGCTTCGAGGCAAAACGGTGATCCTGGTGGACGACGGAATTGCGACCGGGGCGAGCATTCATGTGTCAATTCTTGCTCTTCGGTCGATTGAGCCGGCGCGGCTGGTGGTTGCGGTGCCGGTTGCGCCTGCGAAGAGCTGCACACGGCTCCGACACCTCGTCGACGAGCTGGTTTGCGTCTACGAACCCCAGGTTTTCGATGCAGTTAGCCAGTTCTATGTTCAATTTCCCCAGTCCACCCATGCGGAGGTCGCGGAATTGCTTCGGCGGGCCGCAGAAACTGCCCCGTAACGGTGCGGATTCCCTTTCCCATCCGCACGCGGAAACCCACGCTTCCACCCCTGCAGGCACGGGCTATATTTGAGCTTGGCGATTCTCACGAACTGTGCTCAAGCGTGGCGATAAAAGGAAGTAACCGAACCCGATCCCTGGTTTGGGAAGATGAAGCGCCCGCGGAGTCCCGTTTCCGGCGCGTGCAGCAGAGTGTGCCCCTTTCGGGACGCGGTCTTCCCGGCATGCCTTTGGAGATGGAAGACCCGGATGGCGAAGAGCGTCCGCGTTTTGGCGCAGCCCGCCGTGAAGCGACGCGCAGGCCATGGTGGCGTCCGGCCGGCACGTGGGGACGTATGGCGCTTGGCCTCGGCGCAGTCATCGTGTTGTCGGGACTCGCGATGACATCCTACGTCGCCAAGACTTTCCTCGAACGCGATGCGCGTTTTCGCATCACCGGCTCGAGCAATATCCAAGCCAGTGGACTGGCCGAAGTGACCCGCGCGGAGATGTTGCCGGTGTTTGGCGAAGATATTGGACGAAACATCTTCTTTGTCCCGATTGCCCTTCGCCGAAAACAGCTTGAGCAGATTCCCTGGGTGCAGCAGGCGACTGTGATGCGGATATTGCCGGACCAGATTCGGGTGTCGCTGGTGGAGCGGCAGCCGGTGGCGTTTGTCCGGCACGCACAACAGATCGGCCTCGTGGATGCGAACGGCGTGCTGTTGGATATGCCTGCCTCCATGATGGCGCAGCATCACTACTCGTTTCCGGTGGTGACCGGCATTGACGCCAATGATCCCCTGCCCTCGCGCAAGGCGCGCATGGCGGTCTACCAGAATCTGCTTGGCGAACTGGATGCCAACGGCCAGCGCTACTCCGACCAGATTTCGGAGATTGATTTGACCGATCCCGAAGATGCGCGGGTGCTGATGCCGGAACAGGGCGCCGATATCATGGCGCATTTTGGCGAAGACCATTTTCTGGAAAGGTACCAGCGCTACAAGGCACATATCGCCGAATGGCGCCAGCAATATCCCAAGCTGGCCGAGGTGGACCTGCGCTATGACCAGCAGGTGGTGCTGGAGATGACTCCCGGCGGCGGCGCTGCACAGGCCGCATTGAACGCCGGCGACGCGAGACCCGCGATGGGAGAACCGCTGCCGTCCTCTTCCAAACCGGACCCGGCTAAGGCGGCTGAGGTGTCTGCGGCTCCAACGCATCCGGCTCCAGTAAACCAAGAAGCGAGCAAGAAGACGGCGAAGCCGGACCCGGCGAAGATGGCTGCCGCGCCTGCGACGCCGACGCATCCGGCTCCGGCGGTTCAAAAAATCAACAAAATGGCGACCAAGCCTCACACCAACGCAAGCACGACGGCAGCAAAGGCCCGAGCGGAAAAGATCAAGCGAGAAATGATCAAGCAGAAGCGCGCGGAGGCTAAACGCGCCGCGCTTAAACGGAGCCGGCAGAAAGCTGCCGCAAAATCCCACCCCGCTACGGCGACAGGGCAGAGCCGGTGAGTCCCCAACGATGAGCGAGAAGCAGGACAACCTGATCGTGGTGCTGGACATTGGCAGCGCCTTGACCCGCGTACTGGCGGCCGACCTGAACGAGGGCGCGCTGCGCTATCGCGGGCATGGGGTTGTGGAATCGGCGGGGATGCGCAAGGGACTCATCTCTGACCTGGCTCCGGCGGCCAAGGCGGTGAAGGCGGCCATCGAGCGCACGGAATGGGTTGCGCAGGCCAACATTGATGAGTGCGCCGTGGGCGTGGGCGGGCCGCATATTCGCGGGCTGAATACGAACGGCGGATTCGACCTGGGCACACGCATGCGGGAGATTACGCGCGAGGATGTGCGCGCCGCCATGGAGCGGGCGCGAGCCGTCGAGCGCCCCCCGGACCGCGAGATTCTGCACCTGCTGCCACGGCAATTCATCCTCGACGATCAACCGGGAATCTTTGATCCGGTAGGCATGGTGGGGGCGCGCCTTGAAGTGGACCTGCATATTGCCACCTGCTCCGGCAGCGCCCTGCAAAGCGCGGTGACTTGCGCCAATCGCGCGGGACTCGAAGTGACAGAGGCGGTGCTCGAATCGATTGCCGCCGCCGAGGCTACACTTTCGGCCGACGAACGGGAGTTGGGCGTATGCCTGCTCGACGTGGGCGCCCACTCCAGCGACCTGGTGGTGTTTTTTGAAGGCGCGGTGGCGCATACCGCTTCAGTTCCAATCGGCGGGGCACATTTTACCAACGACATGGCGGTGGGATTGCAGATGCCGGTTGCCCAGGCCGAGGAGATCAAGCGCCAGTATGGACACGCAGTGGTGACGGCCGTACCCCTTGAAGCGGAGATTGAGATTACCAATCCTGAGCCGCAGAGACTGGGCCTGCGCAGCGTGGCGGAAATTCTTGAGCCGCGGGCAAGGGAGCTTCTGTATTTTGTAAAGGAGAGCCTTCGTCAGGGCGGAGTGGTGGACGCGCTGGGCGCTGGATGTGTCCTGACCGGCGGCGGAGCCACGCTGCCCGGGATGCTGGATGTAACGGAGAGCCAGTTGCGGGTTCCAGCACGTACGGGAATTCCGGTGCGCCTCTCGAACATGCCCGGCGAACTGGTTCATCCCGCTTTTGCGACCGCCATTGGAATGCTCTTGTACGCACATCGCACGCGGGTAACCCGCGCGGCAGAAAACAACAGTTTGCGCGCGAAGCTGCGCGCCATATTTGCATCGAGTTTTTAGCAGGGAGTTTGGATCAGATGATGAAAAGTGAGGTAGGTGCTGCGATGGATCAGACCAAAAACGAAGCCGGTGAGATGCGCATTCATTATCACGATGATGACACGCGTGGGGCCCGCATCAAGGTAATCGGCGTGGGCGGTGGCGGCGGCAATGCCGTGAATCGCATGATCCAGGCGGGCCTGGAGGGCGTGGAGTTTATCGCTGCCAACACCGATGTGCAGGCGCTGAAGCTTTCGCAGGCCCCCGTCAAGCTGCAACTCGGCGTACGTCTCACCTCCGGGCTGGGCGCGGGCGCAAATCCCGACGTGGGGCGCCGTGCCGCGCTCGAAGATTCGGAAAAGATCATCGAGGCGCTCGAAGGCGCAGACATGGTGTTTGTGACCGCCGGGCTGGGCGGAGGAACGGGCACTGGAGCCGCGCCGGTCATCGCCTCGCTGGCCAGCGAGATGGGCATCCTGACGGTCGCCGTCATCACACGGCCATTTGCGTTCGAAGGCAAGCGCCGGCTGCAGCAGGCCGAGCGCGGCATGAAGGAGTTGCTCGAAAGCGTCGACACGATGATCGTGATCCCCAACGAGAAGCTGTTGGCGGTGGCTAAAGATGCAGGATTTTTTGAGAGCTTCCGTGTCGCCGACGACGTTCTGCGACAGGGTGTGCAGGGCATCTCGGACATCATTACCATCTCCGGCATCATCAACCGCGACTTTGCCGATGTGAAGACGACCATGGCCGGCATGGGTCACGCAGTGATGGGTACGGCGATCCGCTCGGGGGCCAATCGCGCCGTTGAGGCAGCGCAGGCCGCCATGGCGTCTCCCCTTCTGGAAGCCGGCGCAATCGATGGCGCGCGCGGCATCCTGATCAATATCACCGGCTCCAGCTCGCTGAAGCTTTCCGAAGTGAACGAGGCTTCCACGCTGATTCAGGAAGCTGCGCATGAAGACGCCAACATCATCTTCGGTGCGGTGCAGGACGAGAAGATGGGCGAAGAAATCAAGATCACGGTCATCGCAACCGGCTTCCGCGACCAGATGCCCGAGCGGCGCGCGCGCATGTTGAGCGTGGAAGAGGCGCCCGTGGTTTCGGTTCCCGTAGTGGCGACGGACAACTGGATGCGGGAACCAGCGCAAGCACCCGCCGCTCCTGCTGCCCCGGCTGCTCCTCGTTTTCTGAGCGAAGACGATGCGTCGGAGGAAGAGATGGAGGCGGATGAGCCGGCTTTTTTCGCGGCGGCTTCGCCGGCACCGGCACCCAGCGGCAAAGGGACGGCAAAAGCGGCGAAGGAGCCTGAGCACGTGGCGGCGCCCACCCGCCCGCAGTTCGCGGAACTGGCGGAAGAACCGGCCTACACGCCGTTGCCCAGAGATTATGCGCCGGATTTCGGTAAAACAGTGCGTGGCCCCGCGGCACCGGAGGCTCCTCAGCCAGCGACCGCGCTCTTCAACGGCGGCGGCGAGGAGGCAGAGCGGGATCTGGATGTGCCGGCTTTCATGCGGCGGCTGAAGTTCTAACTTTGGGCCAAGGCGGGCTCCATGGTTACGTTACGAGTGACTTTCGTCACAGTAGAATTGTTGTTGGTCCCGGAGAATCGGCTCTATAGTGAACCAAAGTCCTGAGAAAAAACACGTCGGTGGGTCCGATTAGAGAAGGCTATTTCGGCGAATCGGGTTATTGTAGAAAGAAGCAATAGCCCGGTTGGCCGTAAGGGGTAGTCCCTACAGATTTGAAGACGTTCGACACAGGGCGTTGTTCAATCGGGGCAAAGGCCTGTCCGGGGCGAGGATTCAAGCGCCAGGATCGGCCTGAAAGAGTAGAAAAGTGCGCCTCCCACGGGTAGACGCATGGCACATATCCAATGGAGAGGGCGTTGACTGGATGAGATTGTCTTGCGTTCTTGCATTTTCATTTGCTTTGGCTGGGATTGGAGTTGGAGCGCCACGCACAATGGCGCTGAACGCTCCTCACACATTCCACCATTCCAGACCAACCAGCCAGCACCTCGTCACTACCCACTCCAGAAGACATCACACCGCTCCGGCTCGCGCCACTTCAACGCAAACAGGCCCCAACGGCACGCTGGTGGTCCGGCATTATCGCAGCAGCGGCCGTTCCGCAGGCACTTTGCGCCGCGCATCGCTTCATGTGCGCCGCCATCGCTACTATGAGCGCTTCACCGCCAGCTCGTTTGCGGGCAGCGACATTTTCGCGGGTGATCATACGACGGGCGAAGACCCCGTGGTGCGGCAGGCTGCTATCGATGCCCTCGGCGACATGAACGGCACGGCCGTTGTGATCAACCCTTCGAATGGGCGCATCCTTGCGATGGTGAACCAGAAGCTGGCTCTTTCGCCGGGCGCCGAGCCGTGCTCGACGATCAAGCTCAGTGTGGCGCTGTCGGCACTTTCTGAAGGCCTGGTTACCCGCGACACAATGGTGCGGCTGGCGGGCTTCCGCATGAATATGACGGAAGCGATCGCCCACAGCAACAATCTTTATTTTGAGGAGCTTGGGCGCGAGCTGGGATTTGATCGCGTGCGGCATTACGCTACGCAGTTTGGTCTTGGCGAACTGGCCGGATACCAGATTGATGGGGAGCAACTCGGCGTTTACCCGGACCAGGCGCTATCAGCGGCCGACGGGGGCGTGGGCCGGATGTGCAGCTTTGGCCAGGGCGTTTCAATGACTCCTCTGCAACTGGGCGCTTTTGTGGCGGCCATTGCCAATGGCGGAACTCTTTACTACCTGCAGCATCCCACCACGGCAGCCGAGATCGCCGATTTCCAGCCCAAGGTGAAGCGCACCCTCGATATCGCAAAGTACATTCCGGACCTGCAGGACGGCATGGCCGGAGCGGTGGAATATGGGACCGCGCGCCGGCTGCGTGCCAACTTCCAGGAGCTGCCAGTGTTTGGGAAGACGGGCACGTGCTCGGACAACGGAACACGGTTTGGCTGGTTTGTTTCGTACTCCGACACGCCGCAGGGCGCGCTGGTGACAGTCTTCTTTCTCGAAGGCGGGCGGCCGACGTTCGGCCCACGCGCTGCGGAGTTGACCGGCGAGTTCTACAAGAATCTCTGGAACCGGAACTACTTTGTGGGTAAGGCTACCGAGGTGCAGGCCGGACTTCCGGCGTCAACTGGGGCAACCGCGCAATAGAGATTCACATCCTTTGATTCCGCTGGAGAGGCCGCCTTCGGGCGGCCTTTTGAGTTTCTGGCAAGCACAGCATTACAGTTTCACAGCGGAAAAACGCGTTCTAAACAGAAGCAGCTCGTCATCTCCTTTGGACAGTGCGACTTAGGCTTTCTGGAGGAGGCAATTTGGTGTCATTTGAGTGGCTTTTAGCGCACTTTTAGCGACATTTGATGGCATTTTGGTGCTTCTTTGCATGCATGACTTCTCCGCACTTTGATCTGAGCGGTGCGCGCATAGCTTGAAGTCTTGGACCGGCGCACAGTCGTTTTTCAAGCTCTGAGTCGATTGTGCGCTTTCGGGAGAAATAATCTGCAACATCTGAAGACAATCTTTTACGGGGGTTGGATCTATCCCGCCCTAGCGGAGCTAGGACCCTTCGGCTTTGCTCAGGGCAGGCTCCGGGCACCCCGGTTGGGGGCGAGATTAGGATGGGCCACCCGCCCCATGAACCTTCCCGTGAGCGGGTTGTAGTATCTGGCGCGGAGGTAGTAGAGGCCGAGATCGGAGTCATACATCTCTCCCCGATACAGGAAGTTGTTGGGCGTCGTTCCTGTTGAGTTGATCTTGTTTCCGAAGGCGTCGTAATCGTAGGTGTCGGTGACGGCGCTGCAAAGCGACACTTCGCCGATTGCAGATGTCGCGGAGACCGTCATAGATGTGATCCCCACGTCGTAGTTGAATCCCAGGTCTCAGAATCGAGTCCTGGGTACCCGCCCCCACAAGAGTGCGGCTACGTCTTGCAGTCTCTCACCAAATCGAGTTTTGAACGCAACGCGTATGTCCACGTTTGATATCGATCGCTCACCATCGAGAGATCTTTCAATGCCTGGTTTTTCTTTCCGATCCGCAGAAGGGCTTCAGCACGCCAGAAGTGCAATTCCTCGCGATAATAATCGTTCTTTAGAGAATCACACAGCTCTAAGGCGCTACCAAAATCCTCAACTGCTGACTCATCTTCTCCTAACTGGAACCGAAATCTTCCGCGACTATAGAACAAATGAGGCTCTGAAGAATTTAAATCGATCGCACAGGTCAGGTCGGCAGCAGCCAAAGCGTGATTTCCCTGTCGTTCATACAAATAGCCTCGGAGCAACCAGGCCTCCATCTCTTCAGGATGCTGAGCGATCAACTGATCTGCCAACAGCATCGCTCCGACCTCGTCATCTGCGCGTGCCAACTCTTTGGCCTTCAGAATAATTGCACTCATGTCCGGACTCATTGTGCCTCTCCAATAACTACCCGATTGCCACCACACCGTTGGGATACTTGACCCGATACGCACTTATTAAAGCTTCCTCCCCAAACGTGCGGACTACGCCCAAGACGATTTGGATCGGACCACAGTTCAGCACAAAAATCCCGGGCGTCTGCCCACTCCTTTGCACAATCATCCTTGTCCACCTTTGCTGAACAATTGCCGTAATTGAAGCTTATGCTCTGAACGGGCACCCCGAGATCGGTGGTAACTCCTTTCAACAACGAAGCGGCCGTATCTCTAGAACACAAGATACGGCAACTGCGACTGCGACCTCACCCACCTGAGCACCCAGCGAAATGATACTTGTCAGGCCAGCGTACTCGCCCGCGCCTCCTCCCCATGTAGCGGCTTGAGCAGTTCTCCCAGTTGGATCAGACAAATTCACGGGATCGCCAGCAGCGTAAAGGTACTTATGCAAAGTCGTCGGGTTGGTGTAGTCGCCGTCTTCTGGATCGCGGGCCATGAACCTTCCCGTCAGCGGGTTGTAATACCGCGCACGAAGGTAGTACAAGCCAAGATCCGAGTCGAAATACTCCCCACGATAGAGGTACTGATCCGGCGTCGAGCCTGTTGAATTGTTCTTGTTTCCGAAGGCGTCATATTCGTAGGTATCAGTGATGGCGCCGGCACTGCTGGTGAGGTTGCGCACGCTGCCGAAGCCATCGTAACCGTAGAAACTTGGATCTATCCCGCCCTGCGGAGCTAGGACCCTTCGGCTTTGCTCAGGGCAGGCTCGGGCACCCCTGTTGGGGCTAGATTAGGATGAGCCACCCGCCGATATCTGTGATGGGAAAGACATCCCTCCCGCCCTAGCGGAGCTAGGACGGGGCACCCAGATTTGGGGAGAGGTTAGGGTGGGCCACCCGCCGTACAGATTCAAGCTCTGGGGATTGTCCATCTTCGCGTACGGAACAGGTTCCCGTTTCGCGCTCCAATCCGGGGACATGAAGCGGCCCATCGCCGACGAGTAGTAACGCGCGTCGAAGTAGTCGTTTCCAGATTCTGCGTCTCGTTCTTTTCCGGAGAAATGGTTACGGAAACACTATTCCTCGATTCGGCATTTCTCCTGCGGAATTGCTTGCAGTTTCGTCTTGGCGGCGGGCACATCTTTGACGAGTTTCTGAATAAACTCCGCTGTTGCGTCGGCCGTACCTGGACCGCCCTCCGCGTCGATCGCCGTCCAGTTCCCGTTCCGAAACTCGAAAGAATCAAAAAACCGCCCAACTAGAATTTCGTTGTGGGAACCACCTGTCGCTGATGCCACGATGGATTGAGTTCCGCTCTTAGAAAAGAGAACGATCGTCTTCAGTTTCTCCTTGGCCTGGTTTGTATACGGGATTCCGCCATTAAAAATTCGGTATTCGATCCGTCCTTCCGAGACGAATCCATGCCGAGTTTGATCTGTCAATACGCTTTGAGCGACGCAGGAGGCCAATCGAGCATTCCCTCCTTGCCCGTCCTTTTGTGCTACGACGTACGGGCGAGCTAACTCCGCAATGAACACAACCAAGCAAATACGAAACGCGGCCATCATAGGTATAGCTCTCATTTCGGCTGATCCTTTTCTGAGCGCTCGAAGGTCTCCCAAGTCTTGGTCCCATCAGGCTTCGTGAACGGGCCATCCTGGTGTTGAATATCCAGGCGGGTGTCCCTCGATAAGGAAGAAGGCTTTGTCAAGCACGATTCAGGCCATACAAAACCTGG
>OBLU010002246.1_pt1 | contig 17892 bp, 11 predicted proteins | sample 1518681 | NCBI WGS metagenome assembly OBLU01 (sample SAMEA3539304, study PRJEB22396) | soil metagenome | biome: tundra; feature: field; material: soil | place: USA | collected 2010-05 | depth 0.15 m | reverse complement strand
AAACGCCGTTGTCACTTTCGTACAACCGCTCGGAATTCTCCGACAGCCTCTCGCCTAAGGAATAGCGGGACTACCGCGAGGAGGACGACCAAAGCGATCGTCGGCGGCTTGACAACGGCGAGCCGCGTGACTCTCGGCGTGTCCCGGGGTGGCCAAGAGCTCGAGCGAGGTCGTTGGCGCTAAAACATGAGCGTGTACCCGGAAGTTCGTGTATATGCCGACCCGTTCGAAGGGCTGACGGTCCAGCTCACCGAATTGCGCGGTCTCATCACGATCGTCCCCCCGCTGATCGACGCCGACCGCCAGCGGCGCTGGGATGAGATCGGCGCGCGGCCGAGCGACGGAGAGGACGGAGATGTCATCGACGTGTATGAGGCAGAGGCGGGCGCCGCGGAGGGGGGGGTTCGCCGATTTCGGCCGGACGATCCGGGTGGCGGCCGTTGTCTTCGCGTGGGCGATCTTCCAGGACTACCTCGCTCACGAGCTCAAGCGCAGTTACCTGAGCTTCAACCTCTCGCAATACCCGGCGCTGGCCGTGCTCGTCGACGAGGACGTTCGCAGCTGGGATCGCCGCTTCGAGCAAATCAAGAAGCGCTACAAGGACTTCGCCGGCATCGCGTTGTCGAAACTGCCGAGCTGGCCGCAGGTCCTTCATGCGCAACAGCTACGCCATGCCCTCGTCCACAACCAGGGCCAGTACACGAAGGCGTACTTGGACACAGATCTCGCGTATCGCCCGACCGAAGACGATCATTACGGTTTTATGGCGCCTGGAGGAGATGCCGCGCTCATCGACCACGAGGTGATCCCGCTGTCGTTGGAGCTCGCCGACTCCGTGCTTGCGCAATTGCTGACTGCAGCCACCGAAGTCCGCGACGCCGTCGACAAAGCCCGCAGCGACTAGCGGCGATCGAAGCGGCTGGGCCCGCTTCAGTCCCCGCTGTTCGCGAAAGTGGTGCTCAGACAGGTGCCCTGCCATCTCTGCTTCACGAGAAACTGCTTGCGACGGTCCGTCCCGGATGAAGACCCGGCGTTTACTCCGGCGCCGAACTACGCAGCGATCGCGTATCGACCGACTGGACGGAAGCAGACCCCGACGGTTGTGTGCGGCTAGGAGACCCGGCTGCGCTCTATGGAGCTCGGCCGGCGGGAGCCGAGCGGAAAGGCCGGCGGCAACCGAGCCGCCGGCCTTCAGCCTCGCCAAGGTCGTGCGCGCTTTGTCGCGCCGTCATCCCCCGGCGCGATGATGCTCGCCGTGCCGGATGATTGGGAACTGCCGCGGGCCCTGTGGCCGCACCAGCGACAGGCCGTCGAGACTGTCCGCGGGTATTTGGAGGACGAGGCTCAGCAAGGGCGGGCTGCGCTCATCACCATGCCTACGGGGACAGGCAAGACGGGCGTAATCGCGTCCAGCGTTGCGTTCCCGCCGACGCTTCGGGGCCATCGCCTGGTCTTGACGCCGTGGGATGCCCTCGTCCGCCAGCTCATCCGTGACGTTGACCGCCGGTTCTGGGAGCTCATCGGCGTCGCGAGGCCAGCAGGCCTTCCCGCTGTCAAACGTCTTCCACCCTCGTCGCGCATCGAGGACATTGAGGGCGCCGTGGAGCCGACCGTCTTCGTCGCCACGATCGCCGCGATCGACGTCATGGAGTCCGCGTGTCAACGCGAGGGTCGAACTCTTGAGTCGGTCTTCGGCGGCTTCGATCTCGTGTTCGTAGATGAAGGTCACTACGAACCCGCGCATCACTGGTCTCAGGCCATCCGTGCGCTCAGCTGCCCAACAGTGCTTCTGACCGCCACGCCGTACCGCAACGACGTGAAGTACTTCGAGGTCGGCGAGTTCCGCTACCGCTACACATACCACGAGGCTGTTGACGCGCGCTTCCTACGGCGGCCGGAGTTCGCGAACGTGAGCCGAGGTGACATCTCGACCTTCGCGCGGGAGCTGACTGGCTTGGTCGCCGACCGGTTTGCGCAGCTACCAACGCGCGTCATCGTCCGGTGCCGAGATGCCGACGCGATCACTCGTGTGGTCCACGCGCTCGAGGAGGCTGGAGCGTCTGCGCTGGGCCTTCATCACACCTTCCGACCGGGAGAAGGAACGCTGCGCCGGTCGGTTCCAGATCCGGCGACGACGGACGCGCAGTACTGGGTGCATCAGAACAAGCTCATCGAGGGCATCGACGACCCACGATTCAGAGTCGTTGCGTTCTATGACCCGCTTCGCAACGACCGGGCCGTGATACAGCAGATCGGGCGCGTTCTTCGCAATCCAGCACGCGCGGCCGACGACATGACCGCTCTGGTGGCTGGCACCGGTGATCGACCGCCGCAGCGAACCTGGGATGCCTACCTGCGATTCGACCGACAAGCCAGTCAGGACGCCGTGGCGACGCTCCCAGACCTCGCCGAACGACTGCTCGAGGCGCAGCCAGACGCCTTCTACTACGACGGCGCCTATCGCGTCCGACTTGATCTGACTGACCCGAATGCCTGGGAACAGTTCGCCTTTCCGCTGCGCACTCAGGTTTTTCGGCAGCTCAGGGGCGTTGACGCGCCGGGGCTCGATGACCTGGCGGATGCGACGGTCGACGAATGGGAGAAGCGGGATCGCTCGGTCTACCCAGTGCTCAAGCCGGCGCCTGACGCGGTGGTCGTCCCGTATGTCGTCGCCGAGAACTCGCCGCTTCTGAGCACCGGGACCTTCATCGAGCCCGAGTTCGGCTACACCCTGCTGCGGCGCGTTTCCGACCTCCTCTTTGTGTTCGACGCCAGAGGGAGGGCGCCCGAAGTCGTATCGATGTACTTCCGCGCGCTCGGACCTGCCGAACTCTCAACGCTCTTTGCGGCGGGCGCCTCGAACCTGACCTCTGTGGGGCTGTTGAACACCGACATCGGCCAACAGGCGGCGCGGTCACGGCATCTGCGTGCAGCGGCGATCGACGGCCTAGGGCCGGATCTGACCGACTTCGGCTACGTCTGCACCACGGCGGAGGGGTACGTCACCGCCGAGGATTCATTTCGCCGCTACGTCGGGCTCAGCCGAGCGCGAGTCGTCGACCATCGCGCCGGTGAACGGGACTTTGCCACCCACAGCGCCTGGCTCGACGAGCTTGCCGCCGCGCTGGCTGCGCCCCCAAGCGCCGTGGAGACGTTCACGCGCTACGCCCACGAAGCCCCCACGCCCGAGGACCCGACTCCGGTCCACGTGCTCCTTGACGTAGACCCAACCGAATTCGCACAGCCGGCGGAAGCAGGCGAGGTCCCGCTCGACCTGCAGGAGACGGCATATGCCGTCCACAACGGGGAACTGCAGATCGTGGCTGGGGGCCGGACCTTCGCTGCGCGTCTCCGCTGGGACGGCCTGCGCCAGCGGTATGAGCTACAGGCGCCTGACCTCATGGTGGAGGCTTACCAGGAGCGTGCCGGTGATCGGCGAGAGCTCACCGCGGCCATCAACCGAGACCAAGCCCTCCGCGTCGTCCCGGTCGGGCGCGGCGCGGTCTACTCACACGGGCGGTTTTACCGGCCGATCGTGCCCATCCGGCGCCGAGGGGGGTTTCGCTTGCTTGACGTGCTCGCCCCGCTTGACGAGCTCGATCGAGTCACCAGCGAGAAGGGCGATCGGATCGTCGATGGCGATTGGGCGGCCGACAGCGTTTTCGGACTGATCAGCGCACTGGCCCCGACCAATGACCGTGCTGCTCCTGGCGCGATGGTGGGCGCGTTGACTCGCCCGGACCTTCTTGTCTGCACTGACATGGGAACGGAGGTCGCTGACTTCATCGCCACCGAACCAGCCAAGGCTGTCTTCGTTCACGCCAAGGCCGGGACTGGGAGCCGCCTGTCCGCCAGTGCGCTCCATGACGTCGCCTCGCAGGCGATGAAGAACCTCATGTACATGCAGCCGCTGGTTGACGACGAGCCGAAAGCCAAGAACTGGACCAGGCCGTGGAGCAGCAGCGGTGTCGTTGGCACCGCACCGCGGCAACGCGTCGGCGCGTTTGCAACGACCCAGCAGATTTGGCAGCACATCCGAGGCGTGATCGCAGATCCCCAGTCAGAGCGCGAGGTCTGGCTGGTTATCGGACGATCGCTGTCACGGTCGGCTCTCGAGGAGGAGGCGGCTCGCCCAAGACCTCGGGCGGAAGCGCTTCAGATCTATTCGCTGCTGCAGACAACCTGGGGTGCGGTCTCTCAGGTTGGCGCACGGCTGCGGATCTTCTGTTCGCCATAACGGCTCGCGCCGCGAGCAGGTAAGCCCGCGCACGGGGCGGTGAACTCAAGGCCCGATCAGCAGGCCAGCCTCTGGGAAGCTCTCGGTTGATCCCTCATCCGTGGTGGGCCAGACGAGTTCGGTCAGGGTGATCGCGGCGAGCCGGCTGACGGAAATACCTCAAGTCGGCAACGCCGCAAGCTCGTCGTCGATCAGCCGGCGAAAATCGATCTCTCCGGCATAGACGCTGTTCGTCTCCAGGTCTCGCGCGAGCAGCGCCGAAGCATTTGTAAGCCGCCGACGAGCTTGCTTGTAGTCGCCTGTCCGTCGGGCAACGGCGCCGAGGATGATGTCGCGGTGCAGGTTGGGGATGACCAGCTGCATCGTCGCGTTGTAGACAGAGCGCCGGGCCTCACTCATGCCGAGCGACGCGAGAAACTCGATCCAGAACGCGACGCTCGACCCCGAAGCCGGGTTCAGCGCCGAGTCGATGAGACCCGTCGAGTTCATGAACGAGCTCAAGATGACGACGCGCCGCTCCTCGCATATGACCTGGCGGTCAGCGACTGTGCCGAGCTTGCCCTGCAAGGTGAAGTCCGATCCGAGCTTGCCAATCCCTCGAAAGAGCGTGTCTGCGGCGGCGTACTGCAGTTGCGCGTCAGCGAGAGCCAGGTAGAAGCGCTCGACACCCGTGATCGCCCGCGCAGCGTCCATGACTGAGTCGGCATCGTGCTCGAGTCGGCGGCCGGCGAGCGCTCCGGCGGCGAGTCCGTTTGCGCCGGCGGCCTCCGTAATCAGCATCAGCAGTATCGGATCGTGCGCGATGTCGAGATGGGCCGACGCGAGTGGGGAGGAAGCGCCGAGGTTGACCACATCGTCAAAGGAGACGGCCAGCTCGGCAAGCTCCTCAAGCCCGCGGCCCGATCTGAGATACCCGGCGACGCTGGCGGCGATCGCGACCCGCGGGTCTGGCATGGCCCCGATCAGATATAGGCCGGCGAGCATCGCGCTGGCCGAGGGCAAGGGCAAGCGTCTCAGGACCAACGCCCCGCGGATGGCCACAGCCCCCGTATGCGCCCAACGGCGCGCTTGCTCAGGACTGTCAAGCAACGTACGCAGGCTCGCGAGCGGAGCGAGGGCGACCGCCGCCACATCGTCTGGGACGACAACGACGTCGGGCGAGCTGTGGAACCGATCGACGACGTCGAGCGTCTCTTCCAGTCCACTGCCGCGGAACGAGTCGGGGTCGACGACGCGGACGTCCTCAGCCACCGTTCGCAGCTCGTCCCACGCCGGGGTCTCTCCGCCAGGAGTTGCGAGGGCGAAGCGCTGGGCGGTCTCGGCCCATGGCGGAAGGTGCGTGCGCGTCGTGTAGACGTTGCCGTCGCCGACGATGTAGGCGCGGTCCTCGGGCGGACCGACCTCGATCACAAACGGCCGGCTCGTGTCGATGTGGTTCGGCAGCCCGGCCCTGGCCAAAGCGATCTGCGTGTTCGCTTGCGCCGCGGTCGGGCTGCCGAGGATAAACCGGGCGATGCGGCGGGCGTACCCGACCTTTTCGCGCACGCCCGGTTTCGAGCGGCGGCCGCTACTAGCCGTCTTCGTCCTCCGAGAACAAGACTTCTTCAAGGCGCTCGGCCAGCTGCTCGGATCTGTCACGCTCGAAGCCACGCTCCTCCAGCCCGCGCGCCAGTTCCTCTAGCCCCTCGCCTCGGGCCTCGGAGCGGCCCTCGATGGGGAGCTGACCTTCGATACGCGTCAGCGCCCGCCGAATGTCCTCAATCTCGGCGGCGATGGCCGGACGTTCACTTTCAAAGTCGCCGTCGCCGCCGACAAGCATCTTGTCGGCGGTCTGCTCCAACCTCTTGATGCGACGTCCGAAGAGGGCTTCCCCGACGACTTCGCCGTCGCGTTCACCGATGGCCGCGGGGTCGAGCCCCGCCTTCTCGGCAACTTTCCAGACGCCCTTACGAAAGCCGCGGAGATACCGCACCGCCGCGTACACGGCCGCGCCGAGTGCGAGCTCAATGCCCGTTAAGAAGTGCTGGTCACTCGAAGCGCCCTGTGCGAGCCGAAATCTGTCGGCGTCCAAGCCGATGGTGTTGGCGAGATCGAACAGCAGCTGGTCATCCCCGTGCCCCATCGCCGTCGCAGAGTCGCACATTCGTGTGGCCGTCGCAACGGGGTCAGATCTAGCGCTCTAATGCCTCAGCGTAGGCCCCGAGTGCGTATCAGACGCATCGCGAACCACGATGCGGGAAGCGTGACCACGCCTGGAGAAAACGAGGGCGAGAAGGACACCAGTGACGACGTTGCCGACGACCGTGCCGACGGCAAAGGTGACGGTTATGGCCGGCGCACCGAACAGCACCATCGCTCGCCCCTGAGGCGGAAGAATGGTGGACGTCCAGAACCACACCGACGGTCCAAATTGAGGTTTTTGCTGAAAGGCTTGTGCTGAGGATGCAACCTCGGTGAAACGACTCCAACGCAGCCCTGGGTGTGACGGCTCCCATGCGGCCGGGAGTCCGCCGAGGCGCCGAGCACAATGGGTCGGTGACTCCGCGGCAGATCGACGTCGGGTACATGCCGCCGGCAGTTGCAGCCTGGGCGGACGAACACGCGGATCTTCTGGAGCTCGTCGCGGCCGAGTTCGTGGCGTCGGCTTCCTGGCCTGAGATCAGCGCGCTGACCAAGCGCCTCGCGCGCGCCGGAAAGCCGCTGCCGCTGCGGACCATCTTCTTTGGGATGCCCAAGCCGCTGGGGTGGATCGATCACAACCCTGAGCGGATCGTGCTCTCGCTGCACGGGCTTCGGTTCGCTGGCGCGGCATGGCCGCTTCTAGAGGGGTATCTCGCCGTCCTTCGACTGGCGGTTGAGCGCTTCCCCAACGAAGGCGACGAGGCAAGCATTCGCAGCTCAGACCTCGAGGCGCTGGTCGAGCCCGGCCTCGTCGAGGTCTTGAGCATGCTGCTTCAGGCCGAGTCGCCCTTCCTCGGCGGTTTCCAGTTTGGGGAGGGGAAGCAGTGGATGGCCCCGGTTGACCAGAACGTCGTCAACTACTGGGAGGTCCAGATTGTCGACGACTTCCTTCGCATCCGCGCGCAGGAGTTGAGCAGCCACCCACAGCTGGGCTGGGGTTTTGTCGACTTGGACGATTATGCGCCCGTCGATGAAGTTGCGGTCCCCGAGCCTGAGCATCCGGCACCGATCAGGCTCGTCGATCAGCGCGCAGAATCCGAGCAACTCGGCGTCGTCGTCGGAGAGCATGAGTGGAGGCTCGGAGTCCCGCTCGACCGCGGCGGCATGGGACAGGTCTTTGAGGCCGAGGCCAGCGAGCCGCCGGCGGTCATCAAGCTCGTCGAAAAGGATCCCGGTGCTGAGCGAGAGTTGCTGTTCGCCAATCCGACCGGTGTATCGAACGTGGTCCCGATCTGGGACAAGGGGGAATGGCACGGCTACTGGTTTCTCGTCATGCCGCGAGCGCAGCGCTCGCTGGCTGCGCACCTCCAAGAGCACGGGCGCCTGAGCGCCGAGCAGACGTTGGAGATCCTTGCGGACGTCGCGGACGCGCTCGTGGGCCTCCACGGTCAGCTCGTGCATCGGGATTTGAAGCCCGGCAACATCCTCTTGCTGGGCGAGCACTGGTGTCTGGCTGACTTCGGAATCGCTCGCTACGCCGAGGCCACCACTGCCACCGAGACGCGCAAATGGGCGATGACGCCCGCTTACGCCGCGCCGGAGCAGTGGCGCCACGAACACGCGACAGCGGCCACCGACATCTACGCCGTGGGCATCATCGCCTACGAGCTCCTGACAGGCGAGGTGCCCTTCATCGGCCCCGGAAAGGAGGACTTCCGCGCGGCCCATCTCTATGAGCAGCCGCCTGAGCTGACCGGCGTTGGCCCGGCACTGGCGTCGCTCGTCAGTGACTGCATCAACAAGTCAGCGGGCTCGCGGCCGAGCGCTACCGAGTTCCGAAACCGCCTTCAGCGTGTTGCCAGGCCTCCCGCCTCGGGCGGGCTGGCCAGCCTCCAGAGCGTCAACAGCGCCGAGGCACGTCGGCTCGGGCGCGTCGCTGCGGAGAGCTCCGAGCACCTGAGCGCGGAGGAACGACGCCAAGAGCTCGTGGCGGATGCCGCGCGGTCCTACCGGGCGATATCCGATGCGCTGTTTGAGGCGATCGTCGCGGACGCCTCGAGCGCGAGGGCGCGACGCGACCCCGACGTCCGCAACTGGCAGATCTCGCTCGGACGGGCGCAACTGCAGATGACGCCTGCCAGCGCGCCGGAGGAGTGGCCGGCCGATCGCCTCTTCGACCTCGTTCTGGTCGGGGCAGTGGCCGTCAGTTTTGATGGAGACCCCTACGGCTACCGTGGCCGCGCTCACTCGCTGTGGTTCGCCGACGCCCAGGAGGCCGGGCGGTATCAGTGGTATGAGACCGGCTTTGAGCTCATGGCTTTGACCACCACGATGTCCGAGTATCAGCCCTTCCCGCTTGATGGCGGCATCGACGCCGCGCAGGCCCTTCTGCCCGCGATGCACACCCATCAGGTCGCCTGGCCGTTCACCCCGCTCACTCTCGGCGACCTCGATGACTTCATCGGCCGCTGGGCTGGCTGGTTGGCGGAGGCATCAGCGGGTCAGTTGCAACGAGCCACGGGCGGCGCTGCCAACGCGCAGGGGAGCTGGCGGCGCGGATGACTCCGCTAGATCAATGGCCAGGAGAGCTCCCCTGCTAGTGCGCCGGCGTCCCCCGGGCGATTGCTTTGACCACCCGGTGCGGCCAACTCTTGCGATTGGTTTGGCGAGAGGCTGTCGGAGAATTCCCGGGGTCCGACGACTTCTTGTACATCAATGACAAGAAGTCGATTCTGCGCTGGGCCATTTCGGTCTCGGGAGCTCCGCTTCGGCCGCCTGCCGCGCTCCTGTGAGGTCCCCCCAAAACGCCGTTGTCACTTTCGTACAACCGCTCGGAATTCTCCGACAGCCTCGCGACGGAGGGATCGTCCGCGGCAGACCCGTTCGGTTTCAGCTCCGGCGATCGCTTTTGTGCGCGCCCGAACTCGGGCGCGGGGCAGGCGGGCGACTGCGTCGCACACGACTCCGAGCGTCACGCGAGCGTTCTCGAGACTGCTCCCTGTCGTCCAGAGCGGCAGTCTTCAATCCGCCACCACGGCGCTACTCACGCGGACGCGCTGCTCCCGTGAGTTAGTCAACCGCGGCGATGACGACGGTCGCTCCCCCGGTTGCGAAGTTTGGAATGTCTGCGACGGTCGCCTGCCCCTCGGGAGAGGCCATCGTCGCTTGGAGGGTGTCCTGGCTGTCGAACCAGAGCTCCGCGATTCGGTAGTACGGCGCTTCGCCGCCGTCGGGCGTCCCAACGACCCGGCTGGCCTCGAAGCGCTCGACATTCGGCATCTTCGCTGCGAGCGGAAGATGGGTGTTTGCGTAATAGTCCTCAAACGCCGCCGGCTCCGTCGGCGGCCCGTATAGAACAACGATCTTCACCATAGGGTTCCTAACTCTCGTCAGCGGTGGGCTCCGAGAACCTAATGGACAACTGCTGGGCCACACAAGCACGTACCGGAATTCCCCCGCCCGGCCGGAGGGTGGCGCGTTGCGAACAGCGCGCGCGAACGGCGCTGGGCTGCTCCTTTCCATGCTCAGGGGCAGTCTGCGCTCGATGGTGGAGGCAGCCGAATCGGTCGGCACGGGCACCGCGCGTCGCGTCTACGCGCCATCGCATTGGACACAGGTGCTAGCTCGAAGCTGCGCGCTGAGCTAACGGTCCAGATTCAAAAGCAGCCGCCGTGCAGCGCCCAGCGGCGGCCCGACCAGACTTGCGCAACCGCCCGAATCCGAGCGCGCGGGCGGGGCGCCTTGAGCGCTGCGTCCCAGGAGCTGCCACGGCCACGATGCCTATGCATCGCCGCGAGTCTGCACACTGTCGCGTCGGCCCTGCTTGCGGCGAGCAGCAGGGATCCGGTGCCAACGCCAGCAGCGCCCGGCGCATGCTCCCGTCCAGCGCGTGCATCCGGCGATCACGGAGCCGACGATTCCTTTCGTCCTCGACGCGGCGCGGAGCCGGTGATCGCGTTGGCGACGAAAAGGATCGCGGCGATCTGACACGATCTCCGCCGCGACGCGCGACTGGATTCGCCCAGGAGCACGGGCTGGCTGTCGCCCACCGAGCCCGCTCTTTCAGAGACCGACGTCCTTGTCGCGAGATCCGTTCCGGTCCTGAGGAGCTGGTTGTACGTCGATGGCTGCCCAGAGCACTCCCGCTTTCGATGCCGGTTCTGATTCGGCCGTTTTGAGCACGGCGACGTGCGTAGCCCACTCAACGGCCCTGATCTAGGGCTTACGCTGGCTTTCGCACTGGTGTCACATCGCCGAGCCACAGGCGGGCTCCAACTCGCGCCAAGTCCGATTTCGCGGCTTGAAAGGTTGGGAGGGCTCTCTCTACGCGGAGCCAGAAATCGGGCGTGTGGTGCGGTACGTGAACGTGCGCCAGCTCGTGAACGATCACGTAGTCGACAAGGCTAGGTGGGAGCTGCATCGTCGCCCAGTGGAGGTTGATGCGATCGCTACTACCGAGCGAGCCCCATCTGTAGCCGAGGTCGCGCACGTCGAGGCCCGTAGGGCGGACCCCCATCCGCCGCGCCCACGGCTCGATCCGTCGGGGTAGCCAGCGTAGAGCCCGGGTGCGGTACCAGTCGATCATCGCACGCGACCCGAACCCGCCGGCTGCAAGGTCCCGCCGCATCATCAGACGCCCGCGTTCGAGCTTCACAGTATCGTCGCGACGATCGGCAAGGAGCAGACGATGCGAGCGGCCGAGGTATGCGAAGCCCTCACCGCTGACGAACTCCTTCGCCGGTCGATGCGAGAGGAGAAGATCTTTCTCGGCGAGCTTCTCGTAGACCCACATCCGCTTCTCGTGAGCGAACGCCGCAAGCTCGGCTTCGTCGCAGCCGTGAGGAGCGTTCACGATCAGCGAGCCGTCGCGGTCAACGGTGATGCCGATCGAGCGTCGCACGCCGGAGACCCGGACCTCGAAATTGAGCCCCGCGACGGTGAGTCGCGACGGCACCGCGGGTGAGGGGCCCCTCATCCTTCCACCAGCTTCGAGTGGTTGGCGCGCGCCAACTCCACGACGCGGTCCGCGACCTCGGAGAGCCGATCCAGCTTGAAGAGGTCCCGGCCGTCGACCTGCTGACCGTCGAGGTGCTGCACGACCCATTTTCGGAGGACACCCTGCGCATAGCGGTTCTGCCAGAACCCAACCACGGCTATCTCACGCCGCAGATGCGCCACCAATTCGGTCGTCGCCTGCCTCAGGGCTGCCGCCTGGGGCCGCGATAGCTCTGCGGGCGGGGCATCGTGAAGAGTTAGCTCGCGATCAGCGGTCGCCTCCGCTTCCAGCTCTTGACCGAGGAGGCCATAGAACGGGGCTTCGGTCTTGGGATCGAGCCCGGTCGCGTCGACCTGCCGCCCTTTGAGGGCCTCGTCCACTAGTCCGGACAGAGCCAGGGCGAGCTGGTCCCACTGCTCCTTCAATGCTTCGAGAATCCGATCCAGCTTCTCAGAGAGCTTGCTGTAGTGGGCCGGATCCTCATCGAAGTGCTTGCGGATGTGGTAGCGGACTGCATGCTCCATCTCAGACGCCTTGGCACGATCAGTGCGCAGGCCCGAGACCTTGGAGCGAAAGTCCGGCGCCGTGATCGAGACCGGCGGGATCTTCTGCTCGACCCCCAGGGCAAGCACGTGGTCGTCGATGAGGCTGCGGACCTTCTCGCCGTAGAGCGAAACGTCGAAGGTGTCGCCTTCACGGTATCGGCGACGAGCTCTGACTTGCACCATCCCGTAGAACTTGGCGTCGCGCTGGAACGCCAGAGACTCCGGCCGCGGCATCACGATGTCGAGCGTGGTCAGGAACTGCTTCAAGGCCACCTCGAAGGCGACGCGCGGTCGCTCATCCTCCAGGAGGGTGACGCAGGCCTCCACGTCATCCTCGGTGTCAAAACGGTCGACGCCGCGCTCCAGGAAGATGTTCCGGACCCGCTGCCGTCGGTCGGCGAGCTTCGGCAGCTCGTTGGCGATGCTCTGGAGGAGCCCTTCGAGGTCGTCGCTTGAGTATGCGGCGAGCGCCTGCTTGAGGTGCTCGCCTACACCGTAGTAGTCGACGACGTAACCGACGTTCTTGCCCGAGGCGGTCCGGTTCACGCGCGCGATCGCCTGTAGCAGCTCCGCCTCTTTGATCGACCGGTCCAGATAGAGAACCTGCTCGACAGGTGCATCGAAGCCGGTGAGCAGCATTGACTTCACGATGAGAAATGCCAACGGTGAGACCTGCCCGGGATCGTCTCCGGACGTCACGGCAAGCGGAAGCTTGAAGGCCGCGATGTTGGTCTTGTGCTTTTCAGAATCAGACCAGGGGAGCCAGGCCGGGTCGTCGTTGTGCCCGCCGGAGATCACCGGTACGAAGTCGAGAGCCCGGATGAGCGAGAGATCGGCCGAGGCGCGTACGAGGCGTGCGGTCTTACTCGGAAGTTCGCCGGCGCGGTCTATCGCCTCAGGGCTCGTGAGGGCTGGGTCGAGCGCCTCGATGTCAGCCACCAACTCATCTCGGGCACGCAGGAAAGCGGCGCGGTAGCGGACCGCTGCCAGGCGGCTCGTCGCGACGACCTGGGCTTTGAACCCATTGGGCATCACGGAGTCGACGTAGTGGCGCAACATGTCGCGCGCCTTGGCGTCGATCATCTTGGGCGCTTCGAGCACGTTGCCTTTGGTGGCCCACCGCTTCTTGATGGCGTCAAGCTCCTCGGCTGTCCTTTCGGCGAACATGTCCTCGAAGACCTCGTCGAGATCCCGACCCTCGGTGACCGCACCCCGAGTGGTCCGCCCCTCGTACAAGATCGGCACCGTCGTGCCGTCCGCCTCGGATTCGCGGATCGTGTAGGTGTCGATGAACTCCCCGAAGATCTCGTGGGTGCGCTTGCGCTCACCCATCACGATCGGGGTACCGGTGAAACCGATCCGCGCACAGTTCGGCAGGCCGCTCAGGAGATTCGCGTGAAGGGTGCTGGCATGAGACCGGTGAGCTTCGTCGACCAGAACGACGATCGCATCACTCTCGTTGAGGAGCCCGAACGGCTCCTTCTCGGCCGAGTCGCTCTTCAGGCCGCTCTTCTCCCCGGCGAGCTCCGCGTTGACTTCACGGTACTTCTGAATCATGGCGAACACCAAACCTGGTCCCGGTCGCCCGAGCAGCTCCTTCACCTTCGTCACCGACTTGCCGACGTCGACCGTTTCGCCTGTGAGCGCGGCGGTCTCACTAAGCTGTCGCTGCAGGTCCGTGCGGTCCGTGACCACAACAGCCTTGAACCGGCGAAGCTCCGCGAGCGTTCGCATCTTCCGGATCAGGAAAACCATCGTCAGGCTCTTGCCGGAGCCCTGCGTGTGCCACACGATGCCGCCGCGGCGATCGAACTCTCCGTCTTCGAGCCGCGTCTTCCCGGTGGTGAGGCGCTCGATGGACCGCTGCACCGCCCGGTACTGCTGATATCGACCGGCGATCTTGACTGTCCGCCCCTCGATCGGCATGAAGAGCGTGAAGTTGCGGACGATGTCGAGCAGGTGAGCGGGGCGCAGCATGCCGGCAACCAGGACTTCCTGGCTCGATAGGTCGCTGGGAGCCTTCCCAATCTCGGCCGCGACGTTCTCCCGCGAGACCGGTTGCGTCTCCTTCCACTCCGCGAAGTGGTCGCTCTCGGCCGTAAACGTCCCCGCCATCGCCTTATCGAAGTACGTGGCGAGGACGAACTGGTTCGTGTGGAACAGGCGCTCGTTCCCCTCGTCATCGTGGACGTGGCCGCGCTGGTTTGCGTAGCGCCGCAACTGGTCGATTGCCTCGCCGCCAGGGTTGGTGACGTACGGGCTCTTGCATTCGATGACAACGAGCGGGATGCCGTTGACGAAGAGCACGATGTCGGGAACGACGTACTTGTGCGCCTGACCTCCGGGTTCGTCGACGCGGAACTGGTTGACGGCGAGAAAGTCGTTGCGCTCGGGGTGCTCCCAGTCGATGTAGCGCACGGTCTGCCCGCGCCCGCTGTCGCGGCCCTCGATACCGTCCACAGTCGTACCGGTGAGCAGGAGCGACGTCGCGTCCTGGTTGGCTTCGATCAGCTTCAGCGCCGACGGTCGCAGGAGCGACGCCTCGGCCTGCGCGACGCGACTCTCGTCCAGCCACTCGTTGCCGTCGCCATCGAGATTGATACGGCGCAGCGCCGCCCGCAGCCGGCGCGACAGGACGACCTCCCGAAATGTCTCCCGCTCCGATGCGAACGGGTCGCTCTTCGACCCTTCGATGTGCGACCAACCTCCCATCCCGACAAGCTGACGCAGGAGCGGCCGCTCGACCTCCGTGTACTCGTTCGGCAACGACGAGGTCATGCTGCGCGCTCGTTCTCGACCTTGACCCGCACGCGGCCGGTGAGCAAGTCGTCCATGAGGCCGATCCGGAGTTGGCGGAGTTTACGGAGGAACCGGTGCTCGGATTGGATCTGCTCGGCAGCGGTTCGAGATGCGCGCACGATCGCCATCTGCTCGGTCATTGAGGGAACGGCAACCGGCATGGCGCGCAGCTGCTTCGAATTGATCGTATAAAGCCCGGAGCTGGACGCGCAGGTGCGCTGCCAGTAGGACCGAACAAACGCGGAGTTGAGCCACAGCTCGCAGAAGCTGGGCGCCATGCTCTTGGCACGCAACCGGAAGAGGTGGTTCTGATACAGCAATCCCGCTGCCAGCTTCGTCACAATGGCGCAGCGGCCGATCTCCTGCGGGTTCGCGTGCCCTTCAACGATCAGCAGATCTCCGGACCGGAGGGAATAGGCCGCACGCTCACCGAGCGAAGCCTGGAGCAGGGCTACATCAGTGAGGTCGATGTGGCGCCGGTAGACGTTGGCGACACGAAGGTACGGCGACGCGCCGCTTCCCGGCTGGCGCTCGGGGCCAAGAGTGATGCCAGGCTTGACATCGAACTCGGTGTCGACGTTCGACAGCTTCCAGGCTTTAGGGACGAGCCCGATCACGGTCTCCATCAGTTGTGTGGGACGCGAATCGGGGCCACGGATTTCACCAACCTCGTCGATCCCGCGCGTCAGTAGGTCGTGGAGCAGGCCTTGCTCTACTTGCTCGAGCTTCGCGATGACACGCCCGGTCGAACGGATGGTCTCGTCGACTGTGTCGAGGATCTCTGCGATGCGACGCTGTTCGCGAACTTCGGGGAACGCGACCCGGAACCGTTTCAGCGCAGACAGGTTGACTCGGTCTCTTGTGACTCCTTGCGAGAGGCCGGCTAGCCCCCGCCTTGTTGAAGGGCAGTTCAAGACGTGTTTTACGAATACTGGATCCGCCAAAGCGTGATCGAAGCGGAGACGAAAGCAGTCCGCCTTCACGATCGCCGGGGGACGCCCAACGGGGTACTGGCAGGCGCGGGCAACGGGATGCGACTCGTCGCCCAATGAAGCTACAAGTAGGTCACCAGCTACGACAGCGTGCTTCGCGAGACTGGTTGCGTGACGATGGTCGATATACGCCTTGTCCGAATCATTGAAGATGCCGTTTCCGAGGTTTTGCAGTCGAACAACGCGCACACCGGGTGCAGAGACGTAGTGCTCGGTCTTGAGGTTTGACCCGAATGGTCCGTCAACCGCCGACGTGACAACGTCGGCGAGAGCACAGCTTCGCCACCCGGTGCTTCCGTCGCTACCCATACCCAAGCTCCCGCAGGAATCCCGAGAGCTCCTCGCCGGCAGCGGCCCGTTCGGTCTCGATCGCCTCGAAGGCGACGGCGTACTTCTCCCACCAGTTCTCGAGCGCATTGACCACGAGGCGCCGCCGCCTCGCGACGTACGCGTCGAGCTGGTCAGTGAGCTCGGCCCGTGAGACGCGGAGGACCAAGTCCTGCGCAGCCTTGGACGACAGCTGGCGACGCGCTGCCGCGAGCTTGGCCACGAACTGCTGCTCCAGGGCTTTCGCGTTCTTCTTGGCGGCGGTCAGGTCCTTCTTGAGCGCCGCCAGCTCGGCCGCCGAGATGATCTCCTCCTCGTCGTCCGCGTCGTCGTCATCCTCGAGGTTCGAGCTGCTTGTTGCGCCCTTGATTGTCGCCTCCAGCTCGGCCCGCCGAGCTTCCGACGCTCCGATCTCGTCGAGGTACTCCGGGAGCAGGACTGCGACGAGGCGATGGTCTAAGGGGTTGCCCTTGTCCGTCTTGTCGTCGAGTGCTGTGGTTATCGTCGTCTCCCACCCGTCGACGACGGCGCCGAAACCGCCGGCAGCGAGTGCGCGAAGGTCGAACTGGATGTCGCCCCACCAGCTTGCGATCGCGCCTGCGACCTGGAACCGGTCGAGCAGACCCACGGGCGTGAGCGTGGTCACGAAGCTGTTGAGCAGGGTGGCCCGGGCCGCCATCAGCGCCTTCGTCGTAGGTAGGTCGACGATGTACCTAGCGTTCGCCTCCCACCACGCGTGAAACGCCTCCGTCAGCTCTGTTTCGCGGGCGGCTACCCCCGGGTCGGCAACCACGAGCTTCTGCAGATCTGCCTTTGACGCGGTTGGGTCGGAGAAGTCGTAGTAGTCGGCGTCGCGCTCGACGAGGACGTGCAGCGGGTCGAAGCCGTGGGCAGCGAAGAGGGCGGCCTTCTCGGCAACTTCCCGCTTGGGGATGCCGCCGACGAGGTGAGCGCGAACGTCCTGCGGCTCGGGCGGCGGCGCGTTGTCCGCGTAGCGGCGGATGTTGAGGTTGACGTCGTTGGCGCGCAGCTGATCGTGGGTGACGATCGTCGCGTATCCGGGGATATCAGCGAACGCGTGGTAGGCCGACACGATCTTCTCGATGTGCTCGGGCAGGAGGTGGTTCTGAGCCCTCCCCGCCGAGAACTCGGCGTCTGCGTTTATGAACAGCACCTTGCCCCGGCGCTCCATTGGTTTCGCTCCCTTCGCACGCAGAACCAGGATGCAGGCGGGAATACCGGTGCCGTAGAAGAGGTTGGGCGCAAGTCCGACAACGGCATCGAGCAGGTCGTCGTCAAGCAGGCCCTTGCGGATCTCGCGCTCGGCACCGCCGCGGAACAGCACACCGTGCGGCATGACCGTCGCGACGGTCCCCTGTGGTCGCATGACTGACGCCATGTGCTGCACGAACATGAGGTCGGCCTTCTTGCCGCCCTCGGGGCACCATCCGTACCGGAAGCGCTCAGGAAACGGGATGCCTTCCCGCGTGTAGTTGAGCGAAAACGGGGGATTGGTGATGACGCGGTCGAAGCGCATCAGCTCACCACCCTGCGTGTGAAGGGGCTCGGCGAGCGTGTCCCCATTCTTGACATCCGCGTCAGGGATGCCATGGAGAAGGAGGTTCATCTTCGAGATGGACCAGACACCGCCGTTGTTCTCCTGACCAAATAAGGCGAGGTTCCGCGCGTTGTCGCCGTGCTCCTCGACGTACTCCTTGGAGAGGATGAGCATGCCCCCGGACCCCGAACAGGGATCGTAGATGCGCATCCCCTCACGAGGTTCGATCAGGCGGACCATCATCCGGACGACGGATCGCGGGGTGTAGAACTCGCCGCCCTTCTTGCCGGCCGAGTCGGCGAACTCGCCGACGAGGT
>OBLU010002244.1_pt1 | contig 17901 bp, 14 predicted proteins | sample 1518681 | NCBI WGS metagenome assembly OBLU01 (sample SAMEA3539304, study PRJEB22396) | soil metagenome | biome: tundra; feature: field; material: soil | place: USA | collected 2010-05 | depth 0.15 m | reverse complement strand
AGTATTTCGAGGTCTTCGCCGGCGGAATGTCGGCCGTGCTCGACGATTTCCGAAAGTTGACGCTCTACTCCGGCGGGCACGAGCGCGTTCTCTGGCGTGGCGCGCAGGACAAGGGACATTCGGCGGAAGTCGCGGAGTTTCTGCGCGCGACGCGAGACAAGAAGGCCCCGATCTCACTCGCTGAATTGCGCGCGGTCACGCTTGCGACGTTTGCCGCCGAGGAGTCGCTGCGCAGCGGCATGCCGGCCGCGATTGGTTGATGAAGGTTTCGATCGGCACGCTGCTGCGAACCGTGGCGCGACTCACGCCGAAGCAGGTCATGACGCGGCCGTACGCGCGCATCGCGCCGCGGCTCGCCACGGCGCTTTCGCTCCGTCGCAAACGAAGTGCCGGAGCAGAACGGCGGATGCGGCACTGGGCGGCCGTCGCCGTCCGCCCCGTCGAAGCAGCCGCAATCGCTGAAGCGCGAGGGGTGCTGAGCGGATCCGCGTCGCACTGCGGCATCAAGGTTGCGGTGGATCGATTCTCGTTCGACTCGCCGAGCCGGCTGTGGACCTACGAGTTTCACTACCGTCGCTGGCTTACAGGGCTCGCGCTGCTCTGCCGTTCCGGGGAAATTTCCGCCGCCGATGTGTTTGGGTCATGGCGAGAAGCGGATGCGGCGGCGACCGACGAGATCGCACTGTGGGAACCATACGTTTTGTCCCGCCGGCTCTGCTCCGAAGCGTTGGCGCTCGGGCTCGTCTGCGAGCAGTTGCCGGCGGATGTCATCGGCGAGCGGCTGAATGCAATCGAGCACGAGGTTGCCGTTCTCGGCTTCAACACAGAGGGGCACCTCGGCGCGAACCATGAACTCGCGCGTGCGTCGGCGTTCGCGACCCTCGCGTTGCTCCTCGCGCCGGAGCGGGCGAGGCACAGTCTCGAACGATATGCATCGACGCTCGTTTCGCAGGTCGATCGCGATGGGCTGCACGAAGAGCGGAGTCCGGCATATCACCTGATCGTTCTCGCGGATCTGCGCCGCGTCATTGCGGCATTGAATGCGGCCGAAACGCAGAGTGAATGGGCCGCACCGATCGCGGCGCAACTTGCCTCCGTCGATGGGCAGATGACACTCGCGCTTCAGACGTTGCTCCATCCCGACGAATCGCTGCCGATGTTTCATGATTCGCCGGCTCTTGTCTCTCCCTCGGCTGCCGATCTCGGAATCTCCACAGCGGGAGCTTCGGGCGTGTACGACCTCGCAGAATCGGGACTTTGCGGCTGGCGCGGTTCGATCGGTGGAGCGCCGGCGCATCTCGTCGCCGATTTTGGCTCACCGCGCCCCAAGCATCAGCCGGGGCATCAGCACGCCGCGCCATTCGCATTTGAGTTGTGGTGGGGCGGCCTGCTTTTCACGTCGGCTGGGGTCTCGACGTACGAAGGGAACGGGCGGCGGATCTTCGAGAGGGGAGCGGCGGCGCACACGTCACTTCGAGTCGACGGTTCCGACCCGGCAGAGATCTGGTCGGCATTCCGGATGGGTCGCGGATTCGCGGTTGCCGATCGGAAGGTGAGCGACAGCGGCGTGCTCTTTCGCTGTTCCGCCGTCCACGACGGATTTCTCGCGAGACAGCACCGGAGAACGATCTCGTTGACCGCCGACGGAGCTCTCAGCGTTCTCGACGAGATCAGCGGACGCGGAGACGCACGCGTGGAGGCGTTCTTCCCGGTCGCTCCCGAATGGTCGGTCGACGCGAGCGACAACGCGGTCTCAATCACTTCGGGCGCTCGTCGCGTCAGCGTTTCATCATCGGATTCGATGTGCGTTGACCGCGACTTCGAGATCGCTCGCCGCTTCGGCCAGCGGCAGCGTACGGCGTGCCTCGTCATCTCCAACAGTGGCAGTCTCCCGATCCGCATCGATACGCGCTTCCAATTGCGGACCACAGCGTGAAGATCCTCTTCCTCTCCCAGTACTACCCGCCCGAATCGAACGCGCCGGCCGTGCGCACGTCGGAGATGAGCGAGCGGTGGGCGCGCGAGGGACACGACGCGACCGTGCTGACCGCGTTCCCGCATCACCCGACCGGAGTCATTCCTCCCGAGTACTCCGGCCGCCTCTTCATGCGCGAGGAGCGGAACGGAGTACACGTCGTCCGGACATACGTCTACGTCGCGCCGAACAAGGGAGTGATTCGACGAAGCCTCTCGTATGCCTCATGGATGTTTTCGGCGATTGTGCTGGGCGCGCTGCGAGTCGGCCGCCCGGACGTGATCGTCGCGACGAGTCCGCAGTTTCTCTGCGCCGTGGCCGGATTCATTCTTTCGCGCATCAAACGAGTGAAGTTCGTCATGGAGGTGCGCGACCTCTGGCCGGAATCGATCGTCGCCGTCGGCGCGCTGCGCGACGGGAGCCTCGTCGTACGACTTCTCCGGCGGATCGAGCGCTTTCTTTATCGGAAAGCGGACCACATCGTGGTCGTCTCGCCCGGCTTTCTTCCGTACATGCGTAGCGTTGGCGTTCCCGAGGGAAAGCTCTCGCTGCTTCCCAACGGCGTCGACCTCACGCTGTTCACGCCTGAACCGGGCGGCGAAGATCCGTACGCTGCGAACGGCGTGCGCCAGCCGTACAGGATCCTCTACACCGGCACGGTTGGACTGGCCCACGCTCTCGAGATCGTCATCGAAGCGGGAGAGAGGCTGCGCGGATCGGATGTTGCGTTTGTCGTCGTCGGCGAAGGCGCGCGCCGCGCCGAGCTGGCCAAAGAAGTCAAACGGCGAAGCCTCGACAACGTCTACTTCCTGACGATGCAGCCGCGCCGCACGATGCCTGCGTGGATTCGCGGAGCAAACGCGCTGCTCGTCCACCTGCGGCCGTCAGAATTGTTCGAGACTGTCCTGCCGTCGAAGCTTTTCGAATACATGGGCTGCGCCCGGCCCGTCCTGATGGGAGTTGCAGGGGCTGCGTCCGCGATCGTCACGGAAGCGGGATGCGGCTGGCTCTTTGCGCCGGGGAATGTCGAAGCACTCCTCGGCGTGGTCGACGAGATTCGCCGCGATCCGGACGAGGCCGCGCGGCGCGGCCTGCGCGGCCGCAAGTTTGCGGAACAGCATTACGACCGCGATTGCCTTGCGAGCCGGTACACGTCGGAAATCCTCGTCCCTCTGTTCGAGGGTGCGATATGAAACTCACCTGCGTCATCGGTGCGAGGCCTAACTACATGAAAGTCGCACCGATCCTCAGAGAGATCGCGAAACGGCACGCGGCCGGCGAGGCGAAGGTCATCGAGCCGATGCTCGTTCACACCGGCCAGCACTACGACGCGTCGATGAGCGACGCCTTCTTCAGCGACCTCGGCATGCCCGATCCGGATGAGTTCCTTGGAGGGGGCGGCGGGGCGCACGCGGTGCAGACAGCGCGTGTGATGAGTGCCTTCGACGACATCTGCGAACGCCGCGCGATCGATGCCATCCTCGTCGTCGGGGACGTCAATTCGACGCTGGCGTGTGCACTCGTCGCTGCAAAGCGTGGCATCAAGGTCATTCACGTCGAGGCGGGATTGCGATCGTTCGACCGCTCGATGCCAGAAGAAGTGAATCGTGTTCTGACGGACCAGATCTCGGACCTGCTCCTCATCACGAGCGAAGATGCATTCGCGAATCTCGAGCGCGAAGGGATCCCGCGCGACCGCGTCAGATTCGTCGGCAACCCGATGATCGACTCAATGACGCAGATGCTCGCAAGCCTCGGTCCCGAGTCGCCGTGGATATCTCGCGCCGCACGATTCGGAGGACGATACGTCGTCGTGACGCTGCACCGGCCGTCCAACGTGGATCGCATCGATGATCTTGTGCCGATCGTCGACGCACTGCGGACCGTGTCGCGCAAGGTTCCGGTCGTCTTTCCGATTCATCCGAGAACAGCGAAAACACTCGCCAGCTCGGGATTCGCTCTAGCCTCGCTTCCCCGCGACGGCGGCGCTCTCGATGCAATGTTCTACGCCTCGGATCCGCTCGGGTACCGGGATTTCCTCGATCTCATGCGCGGCGCATGCCTCGTCGTGACCGATTCCGGCGGCATCCAGGAAGAGACGACAGTACTCGGCGTGCCTTGTGCAACGGTGCGACCGAATACCGAGCGTCCAGTCACGATCGAGATTGGCACGAATGATTTGATCGGGAGCTCGCCAGCGAAGGTCATCGCCGCTGCGGAACTCGCCCTTCGCGGCGAATGGAAGCGCGGCTCGGTGCCACCGCTATGGGATGGCCGTGCGGCGGAACGCATCGTCGACGCGCTCGTCGCGTTTGCCGGGTGATCGTTCATCTGGCATCTGTGATCGGGGATTGTGGAGCGGGATGACATCTGACGTACTCGGTGACGCCGCTGGCGCGCCGGTTTACGCTGTTCGTGGGGATTGACGCGTGACCGTTTTCCTCTTCGTGCTGCCCGCCCTCATCGCCGCGGTTCTGAGCTTTGCGCTCACGCCGGCGGCTCGACGGCTCGCCTTGCGCGTCGGAGCGATCGATGAGCCGGGGCCTCGGAAGGTCCACCAGACGCCGGTGCCGCGCCTGGGCGGGCTGGCGGTGCTGGCGGCGATCGCCCTGGTGCTCGGCGCAATGGGTGTGGTTTCCATTCCGGGAATGCAGGCGCTCCCGAAGGAGCTCTGCGCGGGGCTCGGGCTGGGGGTTCTTCCGATCCTCGCGGTCTCGCTTTGGGACGACATCAAGCCGCTTCGGGCGCTCCCGAAGTTCGCGGCGCAGTTCACGGGTGCGGGAGTCGCCGCGGCGTTCGGCATCCGCCTCGGAGCCGACGTCCACCTGTTCGGCCAGACGATCTCTCTGGGGTATCTGGCGGTGCCGATCTCGATCCTCTGGATCGTCGGGGTCAGCAACGCCTTCAACATCGTGGACGGTCTCGACGGGCTGTCTGCTGGGCTCGCGCTGATCTCCTCGGCGAGTCTGGGCGCCGTGGCGCTGGTGGCGGGACGTTACAGCCTGGCCTCAATGTCCTTCGTGCTGACGGGGGCGCTGATCGGTTTTCTTCCCTACAACATTTACCCAGCGAAGATCTTTCTTGGGGACAGCGGGGCGGCGAGCATCGGATTCTTTCTTGCGTGTCTCGCGTTGCGCGGCGGCTCGACGCTCTCGGCGGGCATGGCCCTTCTCGTTCCCCTCGTCGTGCTGGGCCTTCCGGTGGCGGAGACTCTGGTTTCGATGCTGCGGCGGATCTTCCGTGAGGTCGGGGTGTTCGAGGCGGACGGCGATCACTTCCATCACAGGCTGCTGGCGATGGGGCTCAACCAGCGGCGTGTCGTGATGATCTTCTACGTTGTGGGCATCGTCCTGGCGGGGATAGGCATCGCGTCGATGTTTCTGACGTTCCGCCACGCGGCGATGCTGCTCGTCACGCTCCTGGCGGCGTCGTTCATCGGAATCGCCCGGCTCGGCTATGACGAGTTCGCACTGATCCGGCGGGGCATCATGCTTCGTTTCTACGAAGCACCGGTCTTGAAGCGCGCTCTCTTTCCGGTGTTCTTCGACCTGGGGCTCGTGGCGCTCGCCATCTACGGCGCTATTGTCCTGAAGTACGACGACTGGAACGTGCGGGCGCATCGTCCGCTGGCCGCCAATCTGCTGATGCTGCTGCCCGCCGTGACGCTCGTGGTTTTCCAGGGCTTCCGTCTCTATCGGGGAACCTGGCGGCATGCGAGCGTCGAGGACCTGATGCGATCGAGCGCTGCCGTCGGAACCTCGTGCGCCGCCGGGTTTCTGCTCTTCGAGTTTTTCCCGGCCGGGGATGGCAACCTCACGTTTTTCCTCATCTACTCGATGCTCCTGCTTTTGCTCGTGAACGGCTCGCGCGTCTCGTTTCGCGTTCTGACTCAGGGGAAGCGGCGCGAAAACCGGCAGGGAGAGCCCGTGGTGATCTATGGGGCAGGTATGGGTGGAACGATGGCGCTTCGGGAAATTCTTTCGAACGGGGCGCTCGGCATTCATCCCGTCGGCTTTCTCGACGATGACAAAGGGCTCGCGGGCCGTTTCGTCAACGGCTATCCGGTGCTCGGCTCGCTGGAGGCGCTTGACGATGTCATCGAGAAGAAGGGGGTGAAAGGCGTCGTTGTGGCGTCGGCCAAGATCCCCCGGGACAGGATTGGCCGCGCGAGGCAGATCTGCGACCGGGGGGGGATCTGGATGATGCGGTTAGGCATCAATCTGGTGGAGTACCCGGGATTCCCCTCGGGGTCGCGCTTCGAAAGGAGAGCGGGCAAGTGATCCCCGATGAGGTGGTCAGCATCGATAGAGTTCGACGCAGCGTAAGCTAGAGGAATGCAGGCGGCGGCGTTCCAGAGGGCGATCACCATGGATCAGTCGGATTTCCTCGACGAGCTTCTTCGGCTCCTCGACGCGAGCAGGGTGCGCTATTGCGCCATCGGAGGTCAGGCCGTGAACGCTTTTGTCGAGCCGCTCGTCAGTCTCGATCTTGATCTCGTCGTGGCGGCCGAAGACATCGTTCGCGTCGAAAAGCTGCTGTCTCCGCGCTACAGCCTGGAGCGGTTCCCGCACAGCCTCAACCTCTTGAAGCCCGGATCCGCGTTGCGGGTCCAGATTCAGACCGACCCGCGGTACTTCGATTTCGTCGAGCGTGCCATGCCGCGCGAAGTCCTTGGGCGCACGCTCCCCGTGGCAGCGGTGGAAGATGTCCTGCGCGGCAAGATCTGGGCTCTTCAGGATGCGGGGCGCCGCCCGAGCAAGCGTCAGAAGGATCTCGCCGATGTCGCCCGGCTTGTGGAGGCTTATCCGAAGCTCCGCGAAGGCGTGCCCGCCGGCATCCTCGACCGTCTTTTCGAGTCTCAGGTTTGAGGTCAGCGACGGGCGGCTAGTCCCAGGTCAGTAGTGCGTGGGTGGCTGGGCCGCCGCCGGGCGGGCCGAGGAGACGGGCGGCTGGCCTCCCCCTCCGTTGTTGTTCGAGATGATCAGGCCGCCGCCGACGAAGGCCGCGAAGACTCCAGCGCCGACCGCAATGCCGGCCCCGGGCGGTAAAGCCGCCAGAAGCTTGCGGCAGTCTTCAGCGGACTTCATCTCGCCGTTGACCGTGATCACGGAGACGATGTCTTTGCAAAGGAATCCGTCCGGAGGAGCGAGAGGCTGTCCCGATTTCGTGACGCCAACTACCAGGTTCGAGGCGTACCTCTTCTCCTCCCCCAACAGCGAGACCAGGCAGTTACCCGAGACCGGGACGTCCACCTGCTCGGTGGAGGATTCGCGGCCGTCGGCGGACTTCACGACGATTCGATACGTGACCCCGTTCGTGACCGCCGTGTCCGCCCAAGGAAGAACCGCGAAGAAGCGGTCGCCGGCACCGCGCCGCATCTCGACGAAGTAGTCGTCCTTGTAAGCGTTCGAATGGAAGTAGACGCGGACGGAGGCGATGGAGGTCGACGGCGTCACGTCGCACAGTAGCTTTGCCTGCGCCTTATCCGGTATGCACGTGAGCTTCTGATGAGAGATATTCACTATCTCAGCCGCGCCAAGCATAGGAACGTAGAAGAACAACATCGACAATGCCAGGAGAGCCGAGATGACCTTCTTCATGTGCTCCTCCGCACCAACCGTAGATGCTATTGGCGGCGTATCCGCGTGTCAAGGGGACTGCTCGAGAATCCTCTTCGTGTAGTAATCGACCGAAGGGCCGGGCTGGAGACGCGGCCGCGCCTTTCGGATGAGGATCCTCGCCTCGTCGAGGCTGCCGGTTTCGAAGAGGGCGACCGCCGAATAGAACATGTGCGGCTCCTCTCCCGGAGCAAAGGGGCTGAGGTGCGCGACCTGCGCCGCGCTGAGCTTCCAGTCCTTTGTGAGGTAGGCGGCTACCAGGAGCGCCTTCCGCGCCTCGCGGTTCTCGGGGTCTTTCTGGATAACCGGGACCAGGATCGCCTTTGCCGCCGCCCCTTTTCCGTCGCCCAGAAGGATCAAGGCTGTCGCGAGCGGATCCGCCTTGGTCGCCGGAGCGGGCGCGGCGGCCGGAGCCTCGGCCCTCTCGCGAATCGCCGCGGCCTCCTCATGCTTTGGATCGATCGCGAGCACCTTCTTCGCCCATCTCGAGGCCGCCTTGCGGTCTCCGGATTTCTCGGCATCCCTGGCGAGAAGGAGGGGCCACCGTACGTCGTTCGGCTCGGCCTTCGCCTTGCTTTCAAGGGCCTTTCCCTGGGCCGACGGGGCCAGTTTCAGGATCCTCTGCTCCTCGGTCTCGACGAGGCCCGAAAGTGAGGGAATTCCTTTCAGATTTTCCGGGGGAACCTTCTTCAAGAGGAGCGCCACGAATTCCTTGCGCAGCTCGGGCTTGACCGCGGCTCTGTCCCATACGGCGTAGCCCTTCTCCAGCTCCAGGAAGCGGGCCAGCGTCGCGTCGAGGGCAGCCTCCTTGCCGGCCGCCCTTTGCGCGAGAGAAAGCATCGCGAGCCCCTCCGAAAGGAGCACCGGCTTGTCCAGAAGGCCGAAGACCGCGATCCGGAGCCTCTCCACCGCAACGAGGTTTCGCTTCGCGGCCAAGGCCTCCTCGCCCTCCCTGAGCCGGGTCTCGTAGAACTCATCCCCTCGCGCCGGAAGCGCTAAGATGGCGGTCACCGCCGCCGCAACCATGAGCCGTCGTTGACTGTCTCTCAAGGGGTCCGTCCCATCATTCCGGAGCCCGAGAAGGCCGATCCGGCCGGCTGGCTGGGGGTTGGTCTTCTCGTCGCTCTCGTAGTCGCCGCACCGATCGCCTGGGGCGGGATTCTGCCCGGAGGCACTCTGATCATCCAGATCCTAGCCTTTGCCGCGGCTTCTGTCGCCTTCCTCTCCAGAGCCCCGGTCCGTCCCCGTCTCCCGGCCATCCCGCTCGCTGCGGTGGCCGGGATCCTCCTGCTGGGTCTCATTCAGCTGGCTCCTCTGCCGGAGCGCCTGCTCGGCGCCGTATCGCCCATCAGCCTTCAGATCTCGCGCGAGACCAAGAGAATCCTGGACCTCTTCGGAAAGGCCGCCGCTCCCTCCGCCGCCATCTCGATCGCCCCGAGTGAGACGATCTCGACCATCCTGCTCCTGCTCGCCTACATCGCAGCATTTCTGGCAGCCTCGCGGGTCCTTCTCACGCGCTCCCGCCGACGGGCCTTCCTGGCAGGGATCTTCACGGCGGCTCTCGTGCAGATCCTCATCGCCACGCTGTCTGGGGCGCCGACCGCGCGCAAAGGGGGATCGTTCGTCAATCCCGACCACCTGGCCGGCTATCTCGAGATCTCGCTGGCCCTCGCGTTCGGCGTGGCGTGGGCCACGTTCTCTGTCGGACGGGACCGCGTCAGCCACCTGGCCGACCGGGGCGAGCGCCTCGAGAGACGCCTCGTGCCGCTTTCGCTATCGGTCCTCCTCTGGGGAACGATCGCCGCCGGAATCGCCCTGACACAGTCGCGAGGCGGGGTCGGGGCCGCCCTTGTCACGACGCTGTTTCTGATCGCGCTTTTCTCGATGCGCCGCCGGCTCGGGAGTCGCCGCGCCGCCGCGGGCCGGGCGACCCTGATTCTGATGGCGGGACTCCTGTTCGTCGCCTTCGCCGTACGGGAGATCCCTGTCGTCCGGTTACTCGCGACCGATCCGCGCGACCTCCCAACCGATAGCCGGCTCCAGATCTGGGCCGGGTCGGTCCAGGCGTTCCGGCAGTTTTCCGTGGTCGGCTCCGGCCTGGGGACCTTCCGCGAAGCGTTCCGGCGCGTCCAGCCGCGCGACTTCGTGGAGGGACTCGTCGAGCAGGCCCACAGCGACTTCCTGCAGCTCCTCGTGACCGGGGGGGCGGTCGGCGCGGCGCTGGGCGTCCTCGCCCTCGTTTCGGGTCTTTTCGCCCTTTTTCGGGCCGCTCAGCGCCAGCGGCACCGCGAGGAGACGGCCCTTCTGATCGGTGGCCTCGGAGCGCTGGTCTCCCTGACCCTTCACGGGCTCGTCGACTTCAACTTCTCGTTGCCGGCCATTCCCGTCACGTTGGCCGCGGTCCTGGGAGGCGCCTGGGCAGCGGGAGAAGCTTCCGCGAGCGGCGCCCCGATGACGACCGCGTCGACGACGGCGACCTCCGCTCCCGCCAGGGTCCGAAGGGAGAAGGTCCGCCGGCCGCTCAGGCCGGAGAGCGGCACGCGAAGCCGGGCGGGACCGGAGATGTGACGCCAGGAGGAATCGGCGCCGTCCCAACCCCACGTCACGAGCGCCGGGCCTTCGGGAAGAACGGCCACCTCCAGCGCGCTCCCGGCATCCGCTTCGGGATCGACGCAGAGCGAGAGGCGTTGTCCGTCTCCCCATTCTGTGGCGGGATAGCTTCCGGGACGTGAGGCGGCGAGGGCGGCCGAGATCCCGGCCTCGTCGGCGCGGTTTCCGGCGGCCCGCGCTACCGCCCGCCGCGCGAGCAGCACGTCCCACTCGCCCTGGGCGGCGTTCGAGATCTTCCCCAGCGCGGCGGCCGCCGAATCCACGAGGCCCGCCTCGAGGTCCTGTCGGGCCAGGTCGACGAAGAAAGGGGTCCACGCGAGGGTGCCGACCGACTCGGACCTGCGCAACGTCTCCTCCCACGCGTACCGGTCGGACGCCATGAGATACGCGCGCGCCCGCATCACCTCGGGAACGTTCGTCAGGACCGAGATCGAGCGGGAAAGGGCGGCGGGATCCACGCTGTCCTCCCGTCCGTCCAGGAAGAAACGGACCAGGTTTCCCCGCGGGTCGCTTCGCCATTGCCCCGCCACGTCGGCCGGCCAGAGCTGAAGGAGCCGCGCAAACCGCCTTCGCTCGGCGGGGCTGTCGATGTCGCGCGGGGAGTGACGGGCGGCGAAACGCGCGCACCCGATGCGAAGTCCGTCGACATCTCCCTGGTGCTCCCGGCGCTCCAGCTTCTCCATCTCCAGGGTCCTCTCGGCTCGCTCTGCTCTTTCCCATCGTTCGTGGAGCCGCGCCGCGGCTTCCGTGTCCCCGCTCTTCCCCATCTCGTCGCGCGCCCGCCGAAGGGTTCGCGCATCCTCCGGGAGCAGGGACAGCGCTTCTTCGCGCCCGAGGACGGTGACGGCCGCCTGAATGCCCCGCTGGACGAGATCGGCGTCCAGGAACGCCCTCCTGAAGAGGTCCGGGGCCTTCCTTTTCCACGGCTCGGGAAGCGTGTCCCACATCTCCAGCCAGGCTCCGGCCCGAAAGGCGTGGATCGCGTCGTCTTCGGGAGCGGCCTGGACAGCCAGAGCAAGGGGAACATCCCAAGTCTCCGGCGGTCGCCGCTTCCCGGCGTTCACCTGACGTCGGTCCGCAAGGTAGACGACCTGGCCCAGCTGGAAGCGATGGTAAGCCCAGCCGGGACGCGCCCGAAGAGCGGCGAGGACCAGCCGCTCGGCCTCGGCCATCTCGGCGTCGAAGCCCGTCACCGCCTCGAGCCAGAGCTGCCGCTCGTCGAACGTCAGAGATCCCCAGGGCATTGGAGCCAGAAGGTCGTCGATAGCCCCGCCCACGGCGCTCTCTACCGCGAGGTCGCCGGCCGGAGCCACTGCGATCTCCCCCAATATCAGCGGCCGTCTGACGTCGAACCGGTACTTGCGGGCGAACCGGAAGGCCTCCTCCCGCAGAGCCCGGTCTTGCTGCCAGTTCGCGACGGCGAACGCCCCGAGGAGGATCCATGCGAGCGAGGCCGCGAACCTCACGGGAGCGTCTCGGCCACCTTCCCATCCTTCTGGTCGTCCATTCCGTAGTAGCCGCTACTGTACCGCTCATAGTAGTAGTACTTCCCACTGTAACCGGTCGAGGGCTCGGGGAGGTTGTTGATCAGGACCCCCAGGATCCGGACGTTCGCCCTCAAGAGCCGGTCGCGGGCCCGGGCCACCTGCTCGCGCGGGGTTTCGCCCCCTTTCACGCAGAGGACGACACCGTCCGCCATGTTTCCGAGGATCAGCGCGTCCGCGACCGCTTGGACGGGCGGCGAGTCGAAGACGACGTAGTCGAACGTCTTCTCCGCCGCCTTCAGCAGCTGCCGCATCGCCTCCGAGGCGAGGAGGCCGGAAGGGTTGGGGGAGCTCGGTCCGGCGGTGATGATCGCGAGCCCCGGGACCGCGGTTGCGTGTATCGCCGTCTGGGCGTCGATCTCCTGCGCCAGGATCGACACGAGGCCAATCCGGTTCGAGACCTTCAGCACCTCGTGCAGCCGCGCCTTGTGAAGGTCGGCGTCGATCAGGAGCACCTTCTTCCCGAGCTGCGCCAGCACAACCGCGAGGTTCACCGCCGTCGTCGACTTCCCCTCGCCGGGAAAGCCCGAGGTCACCACGATGCTCTTGACCCCGCCCGCGCGAGAGAGCAGGAGCGCCGCCCGAAAGGCGCGATAGGCTTCGGTCACGGTCGACCTGGGATGGGAATGTGGGAGAAGCTCGACGTCGGGAGCTGGCTCCGCGGGCTTTCCTTCCGCGACGATCCCTTTCTTCCTCCGTCGGCCGTAGCCGTATTTCAGCAACCCGTATCCATAGCCGTAGCCGTACCCCTTGCCGCTGGAAGGACCGACATGGGGTATGACGCCGAGCGCCGGAAGGCCGAGCTGCTGCTCGACCTGCTCCAGCCGCCGGATCGACCGGTCCATATACTCCAGGAAGAACGCCAGACCGATCCCGCCGGCCAGACCCACGAATAGACCCAGAAGGAGGTTCTTCCGGTACGAAGGCCGGAACCGGCTGCTGGGGGGGACGGCCCGGTCGACGACCCGGACGTTGCTCTCCCGCGATCCCGAAAGGCGCGACGAGACCTCCGTTTCGCTCTGCCGCTTAAACAGCGTGTCCATCAACGCCCGCTTGGTCGAGACCTCCACCTTCAGGTTGTTGTACTCGACGGCGTTGGTGTTGAGCGTCATCGCCTCGCTCTTCTGGCTCTTGAGCACCGCTTGCAGGCTTTCCTCGCGCCGCAGGGCCGTCAGGTAGTCGCTCTTCGCCGTTTCCCTCGCCTTCGACACCGTCTCCTCGATGACCCCGTCCAGGTGCTGGCGTCCCTTGTCGATCTGCGCCTGGAGCTGCTGCATGGCGGGCCAGTCGGGCTTGAAGAGATTGAGCCTCTCCGCGTAGTCCCTTTCGAGCTTCAACTGGTCATTCCGGAGCTGGGAGACGAGTCCCTCCGAGAGCGAATCGGCTATCGCCTCGGGCCGCGAGTTCTGGACCTCGTAGTATCGGGCCTCCTTGGACACCCGTTCGCCGACGGCCGCCGAGTAGTCGCGATTCAGGGCCTCCAGCTTCTGAAGCGTTATGTTCGTCTGTGGGTCCACCGAGACGATGTCCTTCGAGCGGGAATACGCCTGGAGCCGCTGCTCGCGCTCCTCCACCTCGGCCTTCAGCTGCTCGATCTGGGACGCGAGGAACTGCGATGCCTGCCCGACGACGCGGAACTTGCTCTCGGTGTTCCACTCGACGTAGGCGGCGGCCAGGGCGTTCGTGATGTCCGCGGCCAGTTCCGGGGTCGGAGCGGCGAAGGAGAGATCCACCATGTTCGTCCCGCGGATGGGCGTCACCTCGATCGAACCCTGGAGCCTCTTCGCGACAGCCACGACCTGCCGCTCGGCCAGCTTCCCCTTGTCCGCGGCTGCTGGAGACGCGGCCATCAGGAAGCTCTTCTTCGGCGGGTTGAACTCGGGGTTGGTGGCCAGGTTCAGCCGGCGGACCACCCGCTCCGATATCTCGCGGCTCTTCAAGATCCTTACCTGCGTCGGGACGAACTCCGGCGAGTAGAGTTCCGCGACCTGTCCCGCCCCGATGTCGAGCGGACTCCCCTTGTCCCGCTCGACGTCGAGGAGCGTCGTCGCCTGGTAGAGCGGTTTCGTGACCAGGGAGACCGCGAGCGCCGTGACGACGGCCAGGCCGGCGGCGATGCCGATCAGGATCTGCCGTTTGACGACGACCGCCCAGTACTCGGCCAGGTGGATTTCCTGCGGCGCGGCCTGCGCTTCCTCGGGACGCGGGAGCTCTTCCTTCAAGGATGCGGGTCTCAAAAGAACGACTCCTTCACGATGACGACGTCATCGGGCTTCAGCTCGGGATCCTCGTCTTTTCCCGAGACGATCCGGCGATAGTCGGCGTTGAACTCCTGGTCCTTGCCGTCCGGCCCCCGCCGCTTCACGCGGATGTTGCTCCTGGCAGCCCGATCCGTGAGACCGCCGGCGCGGGCGATGACGGTCAAGAGAGAGAGCCGGTCGTCGCCGTCGAACTCCAGCGCCCCCGGCTGCCTGACCTCACCGAGGCAGAAGATCTTCACGATGACCCGGGTGGGAATATTGACGACGTCGGACGGCCAGATGGGTACGTTCCACCAAGGTGACGACCTCTGGAATAGTTCCGCCGTGTCTATCTCGAGCTGGTCCGAGAGGCCGTTCTCGGCCCGTCGCAGGACGTACAGTTTCCTCCCGGCGCGTTCGGTCACCCCGCCTGCCGCCGAGATGGCCTGAAGCAGGTCCCACCTCCCAGAGATGTTGAGGGCGCCGGGTCGCATCACGGCCCCCAGGACCGAGACCGGCTTGTTGGAGAACTCCTTGACGATCACCGAGACATTCGCGCGGTTGACGTACTTGGCGGTCAGCATCGCCTCCAACCGGGCGGCCGCCTCACCAGCCGTCAATCCTCCGACCTTGAAATCGCCGAGCAGGGGCAAGGCCAAGTCGCCGTTCTCGTTCACGCGACGCTCCAGGTTCAGGTCGGGAAACTCGAAGACTCTTATCTCGACCAGATCCTTCGGCCCGATCCGGTACTCCCCAGTCTCCTGTCCCAGGGCCGGCAGGAGAGGAAGAAGAGACAGGAGCATCACCGTTCGGAGGAAAGGCAGGCGCCTCATCGACTGAAATCGCCATTGAGCGACACACCGGTAGAAATTATTAGAACCGAACGGGAGAACCCGCCAATGTTGGAAGCATACCGCGCCTGCGACGCGACGACCGATGCCGCCACGTTTCGATAGAAGCGAAACAGAAACCCGCCCCCAATCTCCGTCACATCGTCCTTTCGTGCGACGAGCTCCGTTCCGACAACTACCTCGGTAGGATAGCTGTTCGGGCCGATCGAAACGAATCCTCGAATGCCCACCTTCTGACCGAGTGACACCTGGACGGCCGCTGCATTTCGGGTCTCGAAAAAATAGGGGTTGTCCAGGAAGAAGCTGTCCACCGGGCGGCGGTGGCCGGAGACCTGCAGCTCCACCTCGCGCGTAAGGAAGTAAGACGCGAAAAAGGAGTACGTCCCGGTATGGTAAGCGGGATAGAGGGAAGGCGCGGCGCCGTCCCGCCCCTTTCCTTCCCGGTATCCCCCCGAGGCGTCGAGGTAGAACCGGGGACGGTCGTACCTCGCGACGAGGAGGTAGCCGGTCGAGTCGTTATTCCGGTTGTCCCCCTCTTGGACGAAGTCCGCCCGCGTCTTCTCCACCTGCGCCCCGATGCCCACCTGCCCCGAGAACCGGTACCGGATGCCGCCCCGCCAGGCCCACTCCGTCCGGTCGAGAAGGCCGACCGAATTGACGTTCCCCTCCGTGAACCCGCTGTCGCTGTAACGGGTCTTGACGGCGTCGAACCCGCCAAAAACCGACACGTACTGGAGGACGTCGACCTCGACGCGGGCGAGGCCGTTGGTCCGGGTCTCGATCGCCGTCTGCTCCGACTCGGAGCTGATGACCCCGACCTGCGATAGGGTGCCGCCGCCTCCCTCCAGCGTCATCCTGTTGAAAAGGCCGAGCAAGTTCGCCGAGTAGACTCCGCCGAAACTTCGCCTATACGCGAGCTTGTCGTACCAGGTGTATTCGGGGGCCGCCGTTCCCTGCAGCGCCATCTTCTGCCCCAGCGGCTCGAGAACCTTCACACCGGCGGAGACCGTGGCGGTGTAATCCCCGACCTTGTTCGTCTCCGTTCCGAAGACGTTGTTGTTGTAGCCGAAGTCGCGCAGGTCGAAGAGCGGCCTTATCTTTAGGGGACCGAGGCGGTAGGGGGAGTTCTCGGCTTCCCATTTGAGCTGCTCGCGCAGGGGAAGCGTCCGAGCCCGTGGCGCCTCTTCCGAAGAGATCTGCCCGAGAGCCGGGCAAGCCCCCGCCAGGACCCACAGAAGCAGCCGAGACACCCGTTTTGTTCTGTCTCTCATTCCAGCCGTCGCACCCCAAGGCGGGAAACGGGGGGCTCGGCCGGCTGATACTCGCCGGCCCTGAAAAGGAAGTAGGCCTCGAGGAGGATCAAAGCCAGGATGGCCGCGAGGACGGCCAGAATCATCCCCTTCTTCTTCGCCGCGACCCCGAGAACCGACTGGAGCGTCAGCGACGAAACGCTGCCGCGCCACCCGCATGCGTGGCAACGATAGTAATGCCTGAAAAGGAGGTACCGGTAGAGCATCTCCCTCGAGCCCCGCGAGTGCGAACGCTGCACGTCCTTGGAACGGCAAACGGGACATTTCATCGCTCGCCCGCCGGCGCCTCCAGCCCCCACGGCAGCGGCTCGTTCCGGACGATCGCCCGCGGGTTGCCCTCGAAGAGCCCCGCCTCCGCCTCCGCGCCCCACGCCTTCCGCACCTTCTCGCGCGCCGCCGCCAGCCGCGGCGGCCTGACCTCGAGCGAGTGCGCGTCGGAGGCGACCACGTGGACGAGGCCGCGCTTGAAGAACTCCTCGGCCGCGGCCTGCGCCAGATTCCCGAACTCGCCCAGGAGGCTTCCGGCCGTCACCTGCGCCACGGCGCCCCGCGAAACCAGGCTCTCGAGGCGCTCCGGGTCGCGCGCGAAGATGAGGTTCCGCTCCGGGTGTGCCACGACCGGCACGACGTCCAGGAGCGCCAGCTCGTGGAAGGCCGGCTCGGCGGAGGCCGGAACCAGCCCCGGCGCGAACTCCACGAGGAGGTACCGCGAGCGGTTCAGCGGCGTCAGCGGCCCGGCGGCCCCCTTCTCCACCAGCTCCACGATGTCCGCCGCGAACCAGAACTCGCACCCCGGCAACACCGCGGGCGTCCCGCCGAGGAGGGTGTTCAGCTTCAGGATGAGCTGGTCGCGCGCGGAGGGGTTGTCGTTGATCCAGTCCTCGCGCAGGACGTGCGGCGTGGCCACGATCGTCTCCACGCCGTCGGCCGCCGCCGCCCGGCAGAGCGCGAGCGCGTCGTCCCATCCCGGTGGTCCGTCGTCGATCCCGGGGAGACAATGGAAGTGGAGCTCGATCACGTAACCGGAGGTCTCAGGGGCGCAGGCACGCCCGGTAGTTTACCGGCTCTCGCGGAGTGCCAGGGCGTCCTCGCCGGCCGGCAGAAGACGAGAGACGTGTCGCGCGCGTAGAGGACGGGCACGGCCCAGTCCATGGGCTCCGCGCCCTTCGCGTAGGACACGGCCACGCGCGCCTCTCGCGCGGCCTCGCCGAGGCTGTGTCCCTTCGCGAGCGCCCAGTAGAGATGACGGGCGAAGGCCGTCGCGGACGAGTCGAGCACCTTGTACTGGTTCGCGAGGATGGCCGGGACGCCGCCCGCGAGGAGAGCCGGCGCGACGCCGCGCAGGAAGTCCGTGCGCCCGCCGCGGCCCGTCTCGCAGGCGTTCAGGACGACGAGCTTCAACCCGCGCCCCGCGAGGAGCCGCAGCACGCGGTCCGTGTCGACGGCGAGGGATCGACCCCGCGCATCCACGAGGAAGAGCGCGCCGGTCTTCTCCTTCTCGTCGAAAGCACCGTGTCCCACGAAGTGCAGGACGTCCACGCGCCCCGCCGAGAGGCGCCGGTGGAGATCCCCGGGCGTCGTGGACGTGAGGATCTCCAGCCGCGCGTGGCCGGACTTCACGAGCGGCGCGAGGGCCGTGCGGATCGCGGCCGCCTCCTGCCGCGCGGTGACGGGCGCGGCGTCACGCGGCTCGGCCAACGCGACGAGGACGTGCAGGGGCCCGCGGCCCGGTGTGGGCGCCACGAACGGCGGG
>OBLU010002243.1_pt1 | contig 17905 bp, 9 predicted proteins | sample 1518681 | NCBI WGS metagenome assembly OBLU01 (sample SAMEA3539304, study PRJEB22396) | soil metagenome | biome: tundra; feature: field; material: soil | place: USA | collected 2010-05 | depth 0.15 m | reverse complement strand
GGCGCAGGTCCGCGAGCATCTGGCTCACCGCGCGCTGCGCCGCGTCCCAGCGCAGCGCCGGCTTGAACACCTTGCCCACCGCCGTGAGCGGTATGGCGTCGATGAAATACACGGCGACCGGCACGGCAGCCCGTTCGGGCGTGTGTTCGCGCAGGTAGCGGATCAGTTCGGCGGCTTCGATGTTCGCGCCCGGTTTCAATTGCACGAACGCTACCGGCAGCTCGCCGGCATAGACATCGGGCTGTCCCACGACCGCCGCCAATGCAACGTTCGGGTGGCGGAAGAACACCTCCTCGATCGCCATCGGGTCGATGTTGTGTCCGCCGCGAATGATCAGGTCCTTGGCCCGGCCGGTGATCCACAGGTAGCCATCCTCGTCCAGCCGGCCCAGGTCGCCCGAATTGACCCACCCCGGTTCGATGAACGCGCCGCGGTTGTGCCGATCGCTCACGTAACCCGAGAACACCCCGGGCCCGGACATCGCCACCACGCCGATTTCGTCGACCGTGCAATCGCGCTCGAAGCGGCCGTCGGCATCGGCCTTCACCACGCGCACGCGGCTGTAGGGAACCGCATGGCCGACCGAGCCCAGGCGCAGTTCCCGCTCGAGGTAACTGATCGTGTGCACGCTGGCGGTCTCGGTCATGCCGTAGACCTCGAGCACCGGAACCTTGAACCTCTCCGCATAGGCCTTGCCCACCGCCACCGGTATTGCAGAACCGCCGCCCGAGACGCGGCGTATGCTCGAAACGTCGGCGTCCGCCACCGGCACGTCCAGCGCGGCGGCGAGCACGGTCGGCACGGTGCCCAGCACTTCGGGCCGGTAACGCGCGACCAGGCGCCACACATTGCGCACCGCGTCCGGGTTGCGCCAGCCTCTGGGGCTCAGCACCACCGCGGTGCCGCCCGCGGCGAACACGGCCAGGCCCTGGGTGAGCGCGCCACCGACATGAAACAGCGGCAGCCCGAACAGCAGGGTGCGGCCCGGGACCAAACGCAACAGCAGGCCCACGACCCAGGCCTGGTACACCTGGTTGCCATGCGTGTGGCGCACGAGCTTGGGCGTGCCGGTCGTGCCGCCGGTGTGGAAATAGGCGGCGCTGTCCGCAGCCGCGATGCTGCGCCCGCCGCTCAGGCGATCCGCCGGATACTTGTTCGCGAGGGTGTCGAAGTCGTGGGCGCCATCGCGCGCGCTGCCGCCACCCTGCACCGCGATGACGGCCTTGAGATTCGGCAGCTCGCCGCGGATGCGCTGCACTTTTTCCCAGATGTCGGAGCCCTCGGCCGGTCCGAGGGTGACCAGCACCCGCGTATTGGCCGCACGCAGGATCTCGGCAATCTGGCCGGGCTCGAGCAGCGGGTTCACCGGGTTGGCGATGCCCACCGCCTCGGCGCCGAACAGCACGAAAAAACTCTGCGGCAGCAGCGGCAGCAGAAAACTCACCACATCATCCGGGCCGACGCCGAGATCGGCCAGCATGTTGGCGGTCTGCGCCACCCGCGCGAGGAACTGCGCGTACGAAATCGTCAACGGAGCTTCGTCAGCGCCGGCCCTGGACAAGAATTGCAGCGCCGCGGCGCCGGGGTCATGCGCGGCGCCCAGCTGCAGCGCCGCGTAGGTGCTGTGCGCCGCGATGCGCTCGGCATAGGGCACGGCTTCGAACGCCCGCAGTGCGGCGTCGGTAATAAGATCCGGCCAGTCTTCGCCTATCAGGCGGTCCAGCAGATGCGCGCGCGCCATTTCACCCCTCCCCGGGATCGGACGATTGCACACTCGCGCGGCCGCCGCAAGCGGGGCGCGCTGGCTGTCCGGGCAGACACCACGCGTGAACGGCGCGGCGCTGTTCTGATCCGATAGCAATAACGTGCCAGCCGTGTGGGTGAGCCGCAGTCCATTCCCCGTGACCAGCCATTTGCCGTCGCGATCGTCAACGTCGCGTTCGGCCAAGTTACAAAGTACACTTCAGAGACTTATGCCATCCGATCATAGAGCATGAAGAAAAATACCGAAGCAGTGCCTGAGTTCGAGCCGGAATTCGTCGCCGGATTGACCAAGATCTTTGACGAGATGATTCCCTTCAACCGCGTATTGGGCCTGAAAATCGCGTCGCTGAAGGCAAGCGGCGTAATAGGAAGGATCGATATGCGTCCGGAGTTGATCGGTCACTTCATGTCCAGCCGGCTTCACGGCGGGGTCATCAGCGCGGGATTGGACGCCATGGCCGGTGTCGCCGTGATGGCGGCGATCGGCGCGCGCCACATGGACGAAGCCCCCGCGCACCGGCTCCACCGGTTTGGCAAACTGGGAACAATCGATCTGCGGATTGACTACCTGCGCCCTGCGATAGGCGATCGTTTTGAACTCCGTGCCAATGTATTGCGCCTCGGGTCGCGCGTCGCAACGGCACGCATGGAATTTCTGGGAGCGGACGGCACGCTCCTGGCAAGCGGCGCGGCGGCGTATATCGTTTCTTGAATGCGAAGTTCCAAGTTGCGAATACTCCGCGATCGCAAAGGTACGTTGCCCTAGAGAAAGTTCGGCTCCGACTTCTTAGCGTTGTCTTAGCGAAGCCTCAGGGAAAGCCGGCCATTTCAGTGCGCAATTGGCCGGAAAGCCAATAGAGACGAGGCGTTCCAGGCAATAGCCCTCTTGTTCAATACCGCTCCAGCACGCACGCGAACGCATCGCCGGGTGAGCGTGCGAGCTTATCTCTTTGGTCTGAACGACCGGAAACGACCCCTTGGAGACGGTCAGCACGATTGCCACCAGCGTCTGCTCCTCGGCCTGAGCGGACGTTGGCGATCTGCCCAAGAGGTAATCAGGGCAGCCGGTTTCAACGTCCGCTTCCAGAAACCGTGACTGACCGCACCCGACCCAGAGCAGAAGTTGAGCGACTCGGAAAGCGGACGTCCAATGTGTTGTTCTGGGGGTGGACCATGACGACGGTTGATCTGGCACGAAGCTGGCAGCCTGTCCCCGCCTTGACGTAACGAGTATTGTGCATTAGTCGATAAAACGCGTAAGATGACTTTGACTTCGCGAAAAATGTTGCAGACCCCAAAGCAGCCCCAAACCGCGGCGATCGACGGTGTGCGCGAAAAGCAGAGATTGATTTTTCTAGCGCTTCACCGCCCGACAGGCGCCGCGTGGGCGACAGGAGGCTTACTGCATGCCGCGTCCGGCTGGAAGCGCCATAAGGTTCGTGGTGTCAGCGACCGGGATCGGCCTGATCTGGACGATGCCCGCCTATGCGATTCCTTCGCCGGACTTGGCGATCAACCTGGTTTCGAACGCCGCCCAGGTCCTAGGCCTGGTGACCGCCACACTCGGCGGCATCGTCTTTGGCGGTCACAGGATTTCCAAAGGTCGCAGGATCGGCCCCACTTCGCCGATATTGAAATGGGCATTCGGCACCGCGACGGTTCTGCTGTTCGCCGCGCTGGCCGGCAACTATCTGCAGTGGGCGAGCAATCAGGACGACAGGATGCGCCGCCTGCAGACGAACCTAGTGCGTTCCTCCAAGGAGAACGGCCAGATTGTCGGCGACGTCAACCTGAAAGAGCTGTCGTTCAGCGAGCAGATTAAGCGCACGGACGGCGTCACCACCGATCAGTTTGCGGACCTACTCACGGCCAAGGGGCGTGGCGAATTGCCCGACGTCAATGTCATCGACATTCGAGAGCCTGAGGAGATCGAGGCCGCGACGGTCCAGAGACTGGAGCATGCCCGTTATCCCGACATACCGCTTCTGAAAGACAGGCTTCAGCTTGCTGGCAAGCAGAATGTCCTGTTTTGTTACTCTGGCAACCGCAGCTCGGAGACCTGCGACATATTGCGGTCGCAAGGCATCGATTGCCGGTTCGTAATGGGCGGCTTCGAGAAATGGGGGGCAGAAGGCAAGCCCGTTTCCGTGCCGAAGGGGCAGGAAGCCGAGATGCGCGGTCTGCCGAATTTTCCCAACAGGAAAACACTGCTCGACACGCCTGAGGTCCAGCAGATGGTGGCGAACGAACGCGCCGTTTTCGTCGACGTGCGCTATCCGGGCGACTTCGCGATCACCCACTTGCCCGGCGCCATCAACCTGTCGATTCGCCCCATGTCCACGCCGGAGATGAACGAAGCCCTGCGGTCGCTGCCGCAAAAGCCAATCATCGCCGCCTGCTACGACAAGCGCAGCTGCTTCTATTCCGAGGTTCTCGGCCTGCGGCTGCACCGCCTGGGCTACGACTTTCGCGGCCGCTACACCGTCCCGCAGGAGTACGTGCCGCTCACCAATGCGCCAATTGTGGGGGATGTCGGCCTGTTCGCCAGCGTTTCCAGCGCACTTGGCAGGATGCTGCAGGCACTCGTCGCGGCAACTGGCAGCTTGTGGGCCGCGATCGCAGTCATGGTAGCGGGCCTGCGCCTTGCGTTTGCCCCATTCGGACTCAAGGCGGAGCGCGATCAGATCGTGCGCGCCCGCATCCTACCCGAGATTGATGCAGCCCGCGCCCAGGGCGACGCGGCCCATCTCTCCCGCAAACTGATGGAGATCAATCGCAAGCATAACATCCGACCCGCGCTAAATCTCGCCGGCATAAGCCTGCAAATTCCGTTTTTCCTTGCCTTCTTCATGGTGGTCGGCCAGGCCGCGCGCGGCAGCGCCGAGCCGTTCCTGTGGATTTCGCGCCTCAGCCAAGCCGACCCGCTGCGCATTCTACCGGCGATGATCGGCCTGATGGTCTTTGCCCATCTGCATGCGACTGCGGTCAAGCGCACGCCCATGCTAACAGCGCTGCGCGCCGGCGCCGGCCTCGCACTGGCAGCAATCACCTTGCCTCTTGCTGCCGCGCAGAATCTCTACCTCGTCCTAAGCATCGCCCTGATGATGTGCCAGTACTGGATCGTTCGCGCGTGGCTTCGCCGTGACGCAAACCGCGAGGCGGCCGCGCACGACCCGGTAACAGGCCCAATTGTCCCGCTCGCCCTCGCGCACCGCCTTCCAGGTGCAGGCAACAAGGCCGCCCGCCTTGGCGCGATGTTGTCGGCCGGGCTGCCGGTGCCCGGAGGCTTCGCGATTTCGACCGACGCCTTCGATGCCAATGCTGTTCTCACGCCCGAGGCCTCGCGGATCCTTGCGCGATTCGCAGCGGAATTTGGAGGCGCTCGAATGGCCGTGCGCAGCTCCGGCGTGAACGAGGACGGCGCGGACAAGAGCTACGCTGGCGTGTTCGAGTCAATCCTCAACGTCTCGGCAGACAAGCTGGTGGACGCGATCATCGAGGTGCGCGCCTCGATGGCGACAGAGCGCACCCGCGCCTACGGCGGCGCCGATGAAACAGGCGGCGTCGTGGTCCAGCGCATGGTCGATGCGGCCTATGCCGGAGTGCTGTTTACCGAGCATCCCGCTTCGAGCGGCAGGCTGATGATTGAGATGGTTTCAGGCCTCGGCGAGGATCTGGTGAGCGGCCTGCGCCAGCCAGACACCTACGAGTTCGGGCGGTTCACGCATCGCTTGCTGGGCAAGTCCAAGCCGCCGATTGAGCTCGCGCCGCTGCTCCTCCTCGGCCGCAAGATCGAGGCCCTTTTTGACTGCCGTCCGCAGGACATCGAGTGGGCCTGGGTCGGCGGTGGGTTCCACATTCTTCAGGCGCGCGACATCACCACCGGTGCGCGTACCACAGGCGCGCCCGAGCGTGCTGTCTTCGAAATCGAGCGCGAGCGGCTGCTGCGGCTTGCCGAGGGTAGCTCTGCCGATGAGCCGGTTTTTGTGCAGAATGCAATCACTGAACTCCTGCCGCGGCCCACGGCGGCGAGCCTGTCGCTCATGGAAGCAATTTGGGACGAGAATGGAGCGACAGACATGGCCTGTCGCAGGCTTGGCGTGCCCTTCGACGCATCAAGCGAGCGCCCCTACGTCGTCACCGTATTCGGCCAACTGTTCGTGAATCAGATCGAGGCCAAGCGCCGCTTCGGCGCGCCAGGCCCGCTGGCCTCGTTCCGGCTGGGTCGCGCGGCCGAATCGATCGAGCAGGCGTTCAGCGGTACGTTCCTGCCGGAATACGAAAGGCGCATGCGACTGTATCGCGCGCTCGATCTCGGCCGCGTTGCCGAGCCCGAGTTGTTCGACCTGTTTGCCAGGATCCGCACGGATTTTATCCGCCAGGACTACGTCGAGGCGCAGATCGTCAATATCGCAGCCGACCAGTATTTCCGGATGGCCGAGCGCGCGCTCACGCGCCGAGGCCTCGATCCGTCGCGCTACCTTGGAGCGGCGGGAGAGACACCAGTTACGCGCGCGTTGGCACTTCTCCCGGAAATTCGGGCAGGCCGACGGCCCATCGAGGACTTTTTCGCCGACTTCGGACATCGCGCGGCGATCGACTACGAGTTAGCCGAACCGCGCTATGCTGAAAATCCGGGACTGGTGGCCGCTCTGGTCGACTCCGCCGTCCCGAAGCGGCAGGGCAGCCGCGAACCACCTGCTTTGCCCGCAAGCAAGGCGCTCGCACTGGCGGTCGATCGTGCGCGGCGATTCCAGGTCCTGAAAGAGGAGTCTAAGCACGCGCTGCTCGCCGAGTTCGCGGTGCTCCGCCGCTTCCTGGTGGAAATTGGGGCCCGCACTGATCTGGAAGAAACCGTATTCCAGTTGACCCTGGACGAAATCGTTGCGCTGGCCCAGCCGGCGTCGCGTAAGAATCTCGCCGAGGTCGCTGCGGAGCGTGTCGCGCGGGCGTGGCAACTTGAGCGCGTGGTGCCACACGCAATCGAGCTTTCGATAGCCGTGCTCGAAACTCTTGGGACGGATGGTTCAGGATACGGCGCCGACCATGGCGTAGCCGGTAGCGCGGCGGCCAACGACGATCTTGCAGGCACTCTGGTCGCGGGCAATCCTCCGATCGAAGGCCGTGCGGTCATTTTACGCGACGGCGACGAGGTTCGAATCGAGGAGGGAGACATCATCGTGGTGCGCCATCTGCATCCGAGATGGGTACCGCACCTGCCCAGAGTGGGCGCCGTGGTGACCGAGATTGGCGGCTGGCTGAGCCACGCTGCAATCCTCGCTCGCGAGTACGGGGTTCCCACGATTGTCGGCGTGCCCCATGCCATGCAGGCCATCGAGCACGGCGAAATCATCAGGCTCAATGTCGACGGGTCTATCCAGCGCCTAGGTAAGGTCGCCGTACTGCCGGTATCCCGGCCAAGCGCCGGGGCCGACGGTGAGCCGAAAGCAGCAGTTGTGGCCGGTACCGAAGGGGATTGTTGCTAAGGGAATCCGGCTCGCAGTGCTTTCTCGCGTGCAGCGAACCGATCTGGCAGGAACTGCGTTCGAAGCTTCTCGGCTGGCGCATGTGAACGCGATGACGTTGAGGTTCAGAGAAACAGGAACCGTCAACTGTGGGTGTCCGCTATTAGGGAAATTCTTAGCGGTCCGGTTCTGGTCGGGATGCGCCAGCCGTCAATTCGGCACGAACGGCAGAAATCGCTGGACAACTGCCGCTCAGGTGCGAGGAGTGGATTGCGTCGATCCAGTGGCGGCTTTCGGGTGACTGCGCTGGTTCAGCGGCCGCTATGTAGAATAAGCGCGAGGGGCAGGTCATGGCCGATCTGAGACTGTCGGAACAGCCCTCTGATTCTGCCCGAAACCAGCCGCACGGATCACGCGTGCGTGACTCATCCCCGCCACAGGAGGGGCGCCAGGCCCTTTCAACTGCTGCGCGATCTTGCTACGGCGCGAGGGACGGTCGCTTCGCGGCGCGTCGGACGACGGGGCTACCTCTTGCGGTGCGCTACGCTGGATATCGACCGACCTTGATAGACGCTCGGTCCCCTAACCGCGCTCGCTGCTGGAGCGCCGTCAGTCGACCTTGGATTCGTCCCGGTACATCACTTGGCTACGCTTTTCCTTGACCCAGGCGTCGATCTGCTCGAGTGTCATGTAATTGGCCATGTCGAACCGGTCCCAGTTCATGATCTGGTTCAGATCCTTCTTCCAGCGCTTGTACGGCGGCTTGGCGGCCGGGCCGAAACAGAAAATATCGATAACGGCGAACTCATCGGGAACCCCGAGCAAGGGTTTGAGGGCATTTTGGGCGTCTTCCTGGCCAATTGCCGTAACCCACCAGGAGTTGTATCCGAGAGCCGCCGCCGCGAGATGAGCGGACATGGTGGATGCAGCCACCGACTGGAGCAGGATACGTTCGGCGTTTTCATGATATTTGCGGTCGAGTTCCGAGCCGTCCATGAGCACCGGAAACGCCCGCGTCCAGCGGAAGTCCGACGCGATGACGATGAGGCCGGGCGCGGTCTCGAGGCCGCGGTAATTGGGCGTGGGGAACTTCATCTTGAGTTTGGCGCGGACGCGCTGTTCCTCGACGAAATAGTCGGCGATCGCCTTCTTGAGCTCCGGCTTGGTGACGATGATGTAGTGCCAGGGCTGCGCGTTGGCGCCGGATGGGCTGTGCCTTGCGGCTTCGAGGATGAGTTCGTAGTGCTCCCTCGGTACCACGTAATTCGGATCGAACTGGCGCGTGGTCATGCGGTTGCGCACCACGTCCATCAGGGCGTTGTAGCGTTCGCGTTGGTCGTACCGGGATTCGCCAGACATGATGGTCTCCAGCTTGTCTTTGGGGCACCATCATCGCAGGGAATGCCGGGGCGACGCAACGCTTTCAGACTGTTCCAGGGACCGGCATTAGAATTCAGTAAATCGGCACTTGACCGCGTCGCAATCGCTCCGGTCCACGGGGATCACTGTCGTCGATCTCGCTACGGCGCGAGGTGGGGTCGCTTCGCCGCAAATACCTCGAACGCCGCGAGACTGGCTTGGGGCTCCGTTCCGGAGTCACGAAGAGGCCGTGGGGGTCGCCGTAACGCAGGCACCTGGAGCTGCCGGCCGCTGCACACCCCCGCAACACCGTGCTGGGTTCTGCGGGCACTGGCCGCCGGCGGGAGGGTGCGCTCTATCCCTATTTCAGGAGCCCGTAAAGTCGGTACAGGCGCCAAAAATACGCCGTCGCATTGTCGCGCCCATGCCAAGGGGTGTCCGCTTCTGAAATCTGTGAGATGGCGCCATCGACCCAGACCCGCCTCTGGCAAATATTGGAAGCGGACCTTCGCCGCGCGCAAGAAAACTGAGAAGCAGCCGCTGGCAATCCGCAAACGATATTTTTGCGTGGAACGGCAGGTTCGCAGCGAAAGCCGTCAGTCGCAAGTCAGTGGATAGGGGGGTCTCTGGACTGCTAAGGTTAAAATTCCTATTGCTCAGGTTTGCGGCGCTTTAGCGCCCTCAGTCAAAAGACGGTGATAGAAGCGGATCATCTCCGCCAGATTGCTGGATGCAATACGCTCGTTTGTACCGTGGAAACGGGGTAAATCCTCAGGTTTGGCACGCACGGGCGAGAACTTGAAAATATGGTCGCTGATCTCACCAAAACGGATAGAGTCAGTTGCGCCAATCATCAAGCCCGGCGCGACCAGAGTGCCTGGAAAAACTTCGCGGATGGTGCGGTTGATCAATGCATATTGCGCGGAATCAGTCGGAGACACCTTGGATGCATCCACTGCGCCCGGTAAGGCAAATAGCTCAAACTTGTCGCTTCGCGTAGCCTCCGCAACCTGATTTTTCATACGATCTAAGACTTGCTCTCTTGTGTCTCCAGGGAGCAAGCGAAAATTTACGGTGGCCTCAGCGCGCCCTGGCAACACATTTTCCCTATTGCCCGCATTGATGATGGTCAGTGCCGTGGTGGTACGCAGCATGGCATTGGTACTGGCGCGAGCCTCCAACTGCTTTTGAACCACCGGGCCGAATAGCCACAGATTAGACAATGCCACCCGCGAAAATCCACTCATCTCGGGCGCTAGCGTCGCAAACATTTCGCCTGCCACACCGCGAATTCCTCCGGGTAACTGATCGTCATCCACCCGTTTTAGAGCCGCACTCATCATGGCGATGGCGCTGGTTCCTTTGGGCGGTGGCATGGAAGAGTGGCCTGGCGTGGCTGACATCTTAAGCACGACCGACAATAAGCCCTTTTCCGCTATGCCAATCAGTGCCGTTGGTTTATCGAGGCCAGGCATGAGCCCTTCGGCGATTAGTAGTCCTTCGTCCACGACAAGGTCCAGATGCACATTTCGTTCTTTGAGCAGTGCTGCAATCCGCGCAGCACCTCTGGCGCCAAAGACTTCTTCATCTGCACCATAAGCAAGGTAGACCGTTCGTTCAGGCTTGTAACCGCTGGCTACCAGGATCTCAACCGCCTCCAGTTGAGCCATCACATTGCCTTTATCGTCCCAGGAACCGCGTCCCCAAACAAACCCGTCTTTGACCTTGCCAGAAAATGCATCCTCAGACCAGTCTTTCTCGGTGCCAGGTGCGACGGGAACTACATCCAAGTGCGCCATCAGCAAGATAGGCTGGGCCTTCGGATTGCTGCCTGGCCATGTGTATAGCAAGCTCAGGTCTCCCACCACTTCTCGCTTGAGCGCGGCATGTGTTTTTGGAAACCTTTCCTGCAAAAGTGCATGAAATTGCTTGAATTGGTCGGCATTGAGTGCTGCGTCGTCGCGTGAAGAAATGGTGCGCAGACGAACAGCTTCACCTAGCCGTGCGGCGGCACCTGCCTCGTCGAGTTGCAGCACCGCAATCGGGGGCACGTCAAGCTGACGCGAGCCTTTGCGAATCGTGTTAAATGCCAATACCACGACGAGCAGTAGAACCAAAGCCAGCACACCCAACATGAGTTTCTTGATCATTTGCATCCTTGTGTTGCAATATGAGCAACCACTTGTTATCAGCCCACAATAAGAAGGCTTGAAAAACATTTCGCAACAACCAAGAGGGGTGGCGCTCAATCCGCGCCACGCACTTTTCAGTCTGTCACATTTCTTCTATTGCGTGTTTGGTTTAGGCAACTGGAGCGATTGAGGACATCTAGTACCTGCCCTACAAATGCGGAAGAAGAGGTGACCGTCGCCTTTCAGTCTTGAACGGCCATCAAGGCGAGGAAATGCTAGAACCCACTGCCACCGGCAGCTTGAGACTGCGAGCGGACGCTCAATTTTCGTGGCTGTAAGTCCATACCAGACCCTAACCGGCCGGTCGATCTTATCCAAAGCGGTCGCTCGCGCCGAAATACTCGGCGGCCAACGGTGATCGAGTCGGTGAAAAACAGAGCCCCACCGACGTGGGGCCTGTTCGAGCACAACCAACTGGCGTTGGCGCAAATATTACTTGAGCCGTTTGTATGTCAGTTCAGCTGGCCGATCGGCCAATAAATGTCTTCATGGATGCCTGTGCTTTCGACCCGTCGTGAGGTCGATGGTCTACATATTCCCCCTTCGGCATTTCTTAAAGCTTCACCCTCTTGTAAAAAACCGTTTTCACGATTTCTGCAGAAACAATATACAGCATGATAACTATTGCTATAAGCAGAAGGAAGGAGAGCGGCAGCGGCCTAAATTGAAAAATCCCGCCAAGTGGCGTGAAGGGCAGAGCGAGTGTCACGAGGACGGTTAACAGGGTCGCCATCAGCAGATACTTTGCCGGTCTGCTCTTGAAGAACGGCTTGCGGCTTCGAATGACGAGCACGATCAGGCACGCCGAAATAACCGACTCCAGAAACCAGCCTGTTCTGAATTGGTCCTGGGTAGCATGAAGGATGAATAGAAGTGCGCCGAAGGTGAGGAAATCGAATACCGAACTCACCAGGCCGAAGGTAATCATGAACTTGCGAATGGCCTGGATGTCCCAGCGCCGCGGATGATCAACCATTTCGCTATCCACCCGGTCGGTGGCGATGGTCATCTCTGGAAAATCGGTCAGCAGGTTGGTGAGCAGGATCTGCACCGGCAACAATGGGAGAAACGGCAGGAAGAGTGACACTCCTGCCATGCTGAACATATTGCCGAAATTGGCGCTGGTGGCCATAAAGACATACTTCAGCGTATTCGCGAATGTCGTCCGTCCCTCGCGCACCCCTTGCACAAGTACACCCAGGTCCTTTTTGAGCAGGACGATATCGGCCGCCTCTTTGGCAACATCCACCGCACTCTCGACGGAAATACCGACATCGGCGACATGCAGCGCGGAGGCATCATTAATGCCGTCTCCAATATACCCGACGACGTTGCCGGCCTTCTTAAGCGCGAGTATGATGCGCTCTTTCTGGTTGGGCTCGATCTCAGCGAAGACGTCCACGTCGACTACCTGGTTGAGCAGCGCGCCGTCGCTCAGCCGGAGGAGGTCCGGCCCGATGAGGATTTTCGTGCTCGACAATCCCATCTGCTGACTGACGTTGGCCGCGACCAAGCGATTGTCTCCGGTGATGATTTTCAGTGAAACGCCCAGGCTTTTCAGGCTGGCAATGGTCTCGACGATGTTTGGCTTGGGTGCATCGAACAGGACGAGGAACCCCAGAAACGTCATGCCGGCTTCATCGGCTTTGCCGATCAGTGATGTGGATCCGATGTTCTTGCATGCGACGCCGAGGGTGCGATAGCCCTTGCTGCTGAACTCCTCGAAATGCTGTTGAATTCGGTCCCGCTCCGCGGCGATATCCACGAGGGGTCCCGCTCCGGTTTCCGCCGTAGAACAGACGGCAAGCACGTTTTGCAGCGCGCCTTTGGTCACCATCAGATGGGTATCGTCATGGGCAATTAAGATGCTCAGTCGCTTGCGCAGAAAATCATATGGAATCTCGTCGATCTTTCCGTACCCGGACAGGTCGAATTTGCGATGGACGCGGATGGCTTCATCGATGGGGTTGGTAAACCCGGTCTCGTAAAACGCATTGAGATAAGCGTACAGAAGCACTTTGTCGCTCGGAGAGCCCGCCACATCAAGGGCAGATTGCAGGTGTACGATCCCTTCGGTCAGGGTGCCGGTTTTGTCCGAGCAGATCACGTTCATGCTGCCGAAGTTTTCGATCGAAGCGAGCCGTTTGACGATCACTCCTGCTTGCGCCATTCGTTTGGCGCCGCGGGCAAGGTTGATGCTAATAATCGCCGGCAACAATTGCGGCGTGAGCCCGACCGCCAGTGCCAAGGAAAATAGAAGGGAGTCCAGAACCGGACGTTTCAGGTAGACGTTGATGGCGAAGATGGCCATCACCAGCGCCAGCGTCACCTCCATAAGGAAATAGCCGAATCGCCGAATGCCACGTTCAAATTCCGTTTCCTGCGGCCGGAGCCTTAACCGCTCGGAGACCTTGCCGAACTCGGTTAGCTTGCCTGTGTTTATGACCAGCACGTTGGCGCTGCCGCTGACCACATGGGTTCCCATCCATAGCGCATTGGTCCGCCGGCCAAGGGGTGTCTCCGTCGCAAGTACCCCGACCGATTTCTCCACAGGGTAGGTTTCACCGGTCAGGGTTGCCTCATCGACAAAGAGATCCCTCGATTCATCAATCAGACAGTCACCCGGGACGACATCCCCCGCGTTCAAGATCACGATATCTCCGGGCACAATCTCCTCGACCGGGATTTCATTGGGCTTTCCATCGCGAAGCACGCTGGCTTTGATTTGCACCATGGCCAGCAACTTCTCTACGGCGCTCGTTGCGCTGTACTCCTGCCAGAATCCGAGAAGGCCGCTTACGAGGACAATGGCGAGAATGATGAGAGCGTTGACAGGATCATGCAGAAAAAAGGACATTCCGGTGGCAAACAGGAGAATGAGGATAAGCGGACTCTTGAATTGCGCCAGCAGTAGCGTGAGAACATTCGACCGCTTTTGGGGCTTCAGGAGATTGGAGCCATAGCGGGCGAGCCGCTGCCTGGCTTCCTCGCCGCTTAGTCCTTCCCTGGCTGCGCCGAGTTGCTGGAGCGTCTCGTTCGCAGAGACGCTCCAGAAGGCGGAAGGAAGTTGATTCATACCGATGGTCGAACGGGCAAGCTCATCATTTTAGAAAGTGCTGTCGCACTTTTGCCGCAATCTGGCGATCGGTCATCTTATCGACTGTTTCGACACCGACGACGCGTCCACCGAGTCCCGCGTTCGCGAGACGTTTTTCGAGCTCTCCCTTTGCCTCGCCCGGGCCAAAGAGCAGGATGGATTCTGCGTCGCGAATATGCGAGATCACCTCGTCATAGAATTTGTTGAGATGGCTCGCGAATTGCCTGTCTCGCTGGTCGTCTTCCGAACCTTCTTCTGATGCGGAACGACCGGAAAACCGGACATGTTTCTCCATGCCTGATTCTATTCTTTCCGTTTCTTCTGCGTTGTCGCCGATTAGCACGACGAACGCCTCCCTGTGGTCAATCCACAAACCCGCTTGTCTTTTCATTGATTTTTCCTTTGTCTGCGAAATTCGACTGAAATTATCCAAGTGAGCGTCGCGCCGTGTTCGGGCGGGACACACGAGGATTACAGTACTCAGCTCACTCCGTAAATCATTCTGTGAGATAGGATATCGACTTCCGCACCCTCGTCCTCGACGTCGAAAATATTCTCGCTGACTCGATCAGTCACATGTGTTCTCGGCACTGGCCGACAGCGCAGCGTACTCGGCCTCACGCCAAGCGATCGGCAGTTCGGAAGATTGTCGGTCGCGAAATGCGAAGCTTTTCATGATTTCCTCTCGCTGAACAAATTGCCATCGCCGCCCCAACATACGCTCGAATCCGACGGCGGTATGTGCGCAAGCATACATAATGACGGCATTTCCCGCGTAGCGCGTTCTGCGCAGCCTGGTACATCGGGTTGCTCTGACGGCGAAGATATGCTTTCAGAAAGTGACATAATTAGTGTTTCGAAAGGACAGCCACCGTTCAAAAGGCGGAAGTTGGCCACCAACAACTTGGGGAAAGCTCAAAGCAGAGTGACAACCCTAGGCAAACTCATAGGGGTTTCCACGCGGCTCCACCTCTTCGCTTCGCTCAAATGGTAGATTATCAAGAAGGAGCGGTGAATATGCTCCACTGGCTGCATTCGTTACTACCCGATCTCCCTCATTACGGATATGCGCTCGTATTCATCGTCGTGTTCTTGAACAACATCGGCGTTCCCCTGCCGGGCGAAACGATTCTTCTGGGGGCCGGATTTGTGTTGGGGAGATCCGAGAGTTCGCTGTGGCAACCCGTAATGGCCAGCACGGCGGGCTGCTTTCTAGGCGGCATTTGTGCCTTTTGGCTGGGCCGGCGCTTGGGCCAAAGCGGCATAGCAAAATTTCACTGGCTCCATCTCACACCAAAAAGAAGAAAGTGGCCCGAAAGACTTTTCAAACGTTATGGCGCTAAAGTCGTTTTTATCACGCGGTTCATCGCTCTGTTTCCACCCGTCGTGGCCAATCTTTTGGCAGGAACGACGACAATGCGGTGGGGGACTTTTCTTTTCTATAACCTCACGGGGTCGGCTGCCTATGCCGTCACTTACATCCTGATCGGATTCTTTTTTGGGAAGAAGTGGAAACTTCTCGAAGTCTGGCTTGGACCCACGGCGAGCTACTTGATTCTCGCGGGGATAGTCCTTGTTATCCTGAGCGTGATATTTAGACATTCCTTGTCTACGTTTTTGGCGCACCATTTTTCCAATAAGAGTAAGAGAAAAGTAATTGACGGCTGACCGCTCAGGTTGAACTGCCAACGACTAGGACGCTTTCCAGAGCGTCGCCTTCGCCAGCAAAACAATGCTGCCGTTCGCCCAGAAATGGCTCGGATATGCCAATGACCGCTACTGGGTGATCGCAGGAGCTGAACGTCCGGTCTGGAGGAGTCGTTGCTAGGTCCGCTATTGGCCCGGAGGCAGAAGGACACCCAGAAGGACCCAGTGTCCGGAATCGCTGCACAACTGCCGCTCAGGCGCGAAAAATTGATAGCGTCGATCCGATGGCGGCTTTCGGGTGCGCGGGCCGAACGAACGTCCGGTATGGAGGAGCGGCGCCAGTGACCGGAGTTGGCCGGGTGCCGAAGTTCATCAGAGAGCAGCCACTGACCGTACTCGCTGCATAGCCGACGGTGATCGATCATGCCGCGACAGTCCGCAAGGGGTCGATAGCGGGCGTTGACCGTTGGCTGCCTGACTAAAACTCGATCCAAGCTGGCGCCGCAGTCCACCGAATTCACCAGTTTCTAACCTGCGATAATAAGAATTAGTGAAAGGTATGCCCGGAAGTGGGCACAAATCGCGCTAGACAGGTGATCTGCGCAGCGAGCCTCGGTTGCGACCCGAAACATCAGGCGCTTCTTGGATCTGAACGTGCCTGTGATGGATCCGTGGCAGGCACGGGGGCGCGCTAGCGTTACCCGATATTGCGCTTGAACAGCGCGAAGAGACGCTCCCAGTGCCGCTCGGCGCTCGGTTTGTGGAAAATGCCTTGGCGCTGCGGAAATGCGAAGCCGTGTTCCGCGCCCGTGTACCACTCGACAGGGTGCCGTAAGCCGGGGATGGATTTCAGGTGCGCTTCCAGTTTGTCGATCATTTCTTTCGGTGCGTATTTGTCGGTCTCCGCACAGCCAAAGTAGAGTTCGCCCTTCACCTTGTCCGCGTTGTGATGCGGCGAGTCTTTGTGGTCGGTCGCGAGGCGCACCCCGTAGAGCGACGCGGCGCAGTTGACGCGCTCGGGAAAGCGCCCCGCTGCAGCAAATACGAAAGGCCCGCTCATACAGTAGCCGACGATGCCCAGCGCGCTCGCCTTGGCCTCCTTGCGGCCATCGACGAAGTCGAGCATCGCTTGCGTGTCGCGCATCACCAGATCGGTGGACAGGTGTTCCATCATCGCGAACATGCGCTTGAAGCCTTCCTCGTCGCGCACCATGACAAACTCGCGCGTCTTGCGGTAATAGAGGTTCGGCAACACTACGTAGTAGCCCACCGTGGCGATGCGCCGCGCCATGTCGTGCAGTTCCTCGCGCTTTCCGGGCGCATCCATGTAAAAGAGCACCACTGGAAACGGCCCGCCTTCTTCCGGATGGGTGATGAAGGTGTTCATCGCGCCATCGGCGGTCCGGATATCGAGATTGTGTTCAATCATGCTTGTTCCCTTTGTGATAGTTTCCAGTATCCTGTATAGCGATAGGAAATTCAATCTTGCCTCTCTTGCGGAACTGAACGCTGGAAAATGGGGCTTTTCAGTAGTGGCCGATATGCGCGCTGAGCAGCTAGCAGAGCTTATTTTGTGGAGAATTGACTATGGGAAAAGGTGATAAGCGCTCTTTCAGGGGCAAGCTATTCAAAGGTTCACATGGCAAAACCAGACCAGGCAGGACCGCCAGGAAGCCGCCAGAGACGATACGGAAGCCAGCCAAGCCGAAGCAATAAACAACCCCGCGGCAACCTGGCGCGATCATTTGGGTCTGGAGCTGCCTGCTCACGCCGAGGAGCGGCCGTTCATGACGACGTGACCGACAGCCTACAGCGGGTTAATAGCATTTGGCATTGGCTGTCTAAATACGGCTCGAAATCCAGGGTAGCGTTGCAGTTCGCCGAATCCTCCAAGTTCTGACCTTCGCTAATGTGTCTTACCGCCGAAACGGAGGCGTTGAGACTTTGTCGGCGCTAGCGTGGGGCTGCAAAAACGGGGGGCGGGCAGATTGATGGCCATGAAGGTCTGCTACTCGGCTAACCGGGCGCTCGCACGTTACTGATCGGGATAATCAAGACTGCCCGTGCGGGCGTCTGCTCCCGAGAAAAGCGAACTCACACTTTCGACGGCGGGTTCAACGGATCAACGCAACACCTTCTAATCTAGTGATCAGATGAGGAGGTACGCGTATGGAGAAGATGAGGCGCCGGTGGTTCTCTCAGGAGCAGAAGGCCGAGCTCTGGGAGCGTTGGAAGAGCGGCCAGGCCCTTGGCGATTGGCGAAGCTGCGATTCGACGTCGACACAACGTGCTCGCCATCTCCTGCGATGTCGCCATTTCCACCCAAGCACATGGAGCACCCTGGCAGGCGCCAGTCGAAACCGGCATCCATGAAGATCCGG
>OBLU010002242.1_pt1 | contig 17905 bp, 15 predicted proteins | sample 1518681 | NCBI WGS metagenome assembly OBLU01 (sample SAMEA3539304, study PRJEB22396) | soil metagenome | biome: tundra; feature: field; material: soil | place: USA | collected 2010-05 | depth 0.15 m | reverse complement strand
GAGGGCGCGGGTGCCGACGCCCTCTCGTTCGTGAGCGAGGAGCGGGCGCTTTTGCGCGCGGCCGCTTCCGCGGCCGGCGCCCTTCTCGCGCGGTCGGCCACCGCCCTCCCGGGCCGGACCGTGATCGAGGTTTCCGATCCGTCGACCGCGCTCATCAAGGTCCTTCGCCTCTTTCATCCCGCGCGGGCCCCGCGGCTCGGCATCCATCCGACGGCCGTCGTCGACGCGGGCGCCTTCGTCGACCCGTCGTCCGAAATCGGGCCCTACGCCGTCGTGGGAGATCTCTCGAGGATCGAGGCGAACGCGATCGTCGGCGCGCACGCCGTGGTCGGAGCCCGGTGCCGGGTGGGCGCGGGTTCGTGGCTGCATCCCCACGTCGTCCTTTACGACGACGTCGCCCTGGGCGAGAGGGTCGAGGTCCATAGCGGCGCCGTCCTCGGAGCGGACGGATTCGGCTATGCGACGACGGACAAGGGCCTCGTCAAGATTCCGCAGGTTGGAAGCGTTACGATCGGCGACGACGTCGAGATCGGTGCGAACTCCTGCGTCGACCGGGCCGCGCTCGAGATGACGCGGGTCGGCGCGGGCACGAAGATCGACAATCTCGCCCAGATCGGCCACAACGTCACGCTCGGCCGGCACGACGTCATCTGCGCGCAGTCCGGGATCGCGGGCTCGGCGGTCCTCGGAGACGGCGTCGTCCTCGGCGGGCAGGTGGGCGTCGCGGGTCACATTACGGTCGGCAACGGCGTCAAGGTGCAGGCGCAAAGCGGCATCGCAAGAGACGTGCCGGACGGAGAGGCCCTCCATGGGTCGCCCGCGATCGGCTATCGCGCCTATCAAAAGTCCTACATCGAATTCAGCCGGCTGCCGGAGACGGCGCGCCTCGTGCGCCGCCTGGCCGAGAAAGCGGGCCTCCTCAAGGGAGCACCTAAATGACCGAACAGAGCACGGCCCGCAACATCCTGGAGATCATGCGGCTCCTGCCGCACCGATATCCCTTCCTCCTCGTCGACCGAATCCTCTCGATGACCGAGGGGCCAATGAGGGCGGGCTCGAAAGTCACGGGACTCAAGAACGTCTCCGTCAACGAGCCGTTCTTCCAGGGGCACTTCCCGGGGAACCCGGTCATGCCCGGCGTCCTCGTCCTCGAGTGCATGGCCCAGGTCGGGGGATGTCTTTTCTTCTCGACCGTGTCGGAACCGGAGACGAAACTGATGTATCTGTCGGGAGTCGACAAGGCGCGCTTCCGCCGTCCCGTGTTGCCGGGAGATCAGCTCGTCGTGGACGCCGAGATCGTCCAGGTGCGCTCGAACCTCGTGCGCATGAAGGCGGAAGCGCGGGTGGATGGCGCCCTGTGCGCGGAAGCGGAGTTCATGTCCAGCCTCGCCGAGCGCCCCTCGGCGGTGCGGTGATGGCGATTCATCCGACGGCCGTCGTCGACTCGACGGCCTCCGTTCATCCCACCGCGGAGATCGGTCCTTACGCGATCATCGGCGCGCGGGTCACGATTGGCGCTCGCACGCTGGTGGGCGCCCACGCCGTGATCGAAGGCCCGACGACGCTCGGCGAAGACAACCGGGTCTCGCCGCAGGCCGCGCTCGGAGGGCCTCCGCAGGACCTCAAGTACAAGGGGGAGCCCACCACGCTCGTCATCGGGCACCGGAACGCGTTCCGCGAGTTCTGCACGGTGCACCGCGGGACGGTCACGGGACACGGCACCACGATCATCGGCGACGACAACCTCTTTATGGCGTATTCGCATGTGGCTCACGACTGCGTCGTCGGAAACCGCACGGTCTTCGCGAACGGCGCCTCGCTCGCGGGCCACTGCGTCGTCGGCGACGACGTCGTCCTCGGGGCTTTCGCCGCCATGCAGCAGTTTCTCCGGGTTGGCCCATATGCCTTCGTCGGAGCGTTCGCCGGCATGAATCACGACGTCCTGCCGTTCCTGTGGAGCTCCTCGGAACGCGACGTGCGGGCGTGGAAAGTGAACAGCGTGGGACTTCAGCGCAAGGGCTTCTCGGCCGAGCGGGTGGCGGCTCTCCAGAAGGCTTACCGCATTCTCCACCGCCACCGCCACGACCGCGCCGCCATGATGGCGGCGCTCGAACCGGTCGCGAGCCTGTCCGCGGACGTCAAGGCGCTCCGCGACTTCATCGCGAGCTCGAAGCAAGGGATCCACGGGGCGTAAGAGAGCGGGAAGAGAATTGGGGATTTCCTAGAAGGGTGAGTGAGGTCGCGGCCGCGACGGCCGCCGAGGCTCATCGGAGAGGCGGGCCGCCCAGTCCACCTTCTAAGAACTCTTTATCTTTGTCTTTCTTTCAATCACCTTCGAGAGGCGCTTGATCCCTTCCTCGATGACGTCGGGGGCCGCGTAGGAGAAATTCAGCCGCATCGTCCGCTCGCCGCCGCCGCACGGATAGAACGCGGCGCCGGGCACGAACGCGACCTTTTCGCGGATCGCCTCGTCGAGGAGCTTCAGCGTGTCGAAGCCTTCCGGGAGCGTCGCCCAGAGGAAGAGGCCTCCGCTGGGCCGTGTCCAGCGCACGCCCGGAGGAGCGTGTCGGTCGAGGGCGCGGAGCATCGCGTCGCGCCGCTCACCGTAGACGTTCCGGATGCGGCGAACGTGCCTATCGAGGAAGCCGCCCCGGGCGACCTCATAGGCGACGTACTGGCAGAACGTCGAGGTGTGGAGGTCGGCGCCCTGCTTGATCTGGACGAGCTTCGAGATGACGGCCTCGGGCGCGACGACCCACGCGACGCGCAGGCCGGGCGCGAGCGTCTTCGAGAGCGTCGAGAGGTAGAGGACGTTGCCGGTGAAGGCGCGCTCGCCGCTCGCGCACCCGTGCGTCTCGGCGTCGAGCTTCACGAGCGACGGGAGGTGCTCGCCCTCGTACCGCAGCTGTCCGTATGGGTCGTCCTCGACGATCGGGATTCCGTAGGCCGCCGCGCACTCGACGAGGCGCCGCCGGCGCGCGACGCTCAAGGTGACGCCCGCGGGGTTCTGGAAGTTCGGGAGCGCGTAGACGAACTTCGGCCCGCCCCTCAGCTGCGCCTCGAGGGCGTCGATGTCCATCCCGTCGTCGTCGATCGGCACGGGGAGGTACTCGGCCTGATAGGCGTTGAAGGCCTGGAGCGCGCCGAGGTACGTCGGCGCCTCGGTGAGGACGCGGTCCCCGGGGTTGATGAGGAGCTTCCCGATCAGGTCGAGCGCCTGCTGCGAGCCCGACGTCACGAGGACGTTCTCGGGCTTGACCTCGACGCCGTAGCGGCCCATGTGCCGGACGAGAAGCTCGCGGAGCGGCCGATAGCCCTCGGTCGTCGTGTACTGGAGGGCCGTCGTTCCGTGATCCCTGAGGACGCGCTCGGTCGCGGCGCGCACCTCCTCGACGGGGAAGACTTCGGGCGCGGGCAGGCCGCCGGCGAAGGAGATGATGTCGGGATACTCCGTGAGCTTGAGGAGCTCGCGGATCATCGAGGCCGTGATGCGCTGAGTCCGCTGGGCGAAACGCTGGCTCCAAAGGGTTTCCGGGACGGGAGCGGGCGGGCGCGCGATGGTCCCGTCCGCGATCCGGCTGCCGAGGAGATCTTTCCCGGCCGTGACGATCGACATGGCACACCCCTAGAGCAAGGGTCGCGCCTAGGGTGCCCGGCCGCCATGATGCGGGCTGATCAGGGCGAAATGCCGGCTGTGGGCGTGCCAGAGGAGCGCGTCGCCCAGTCGACCTTCTAAGAAATCCCCGTTCTTCTCCCGGTTATTCCTCGACGACCTCCACCTTGCGGTGCTTGGCCCGCTCGGCGATGAGCTTTTCCTGGAGGGGACGCGGAACTTCCTCGTAGTGGCCCATCTCCATGTGGAAGGAGCCCCGCCCCTGCGTGATGGCCCTGAGAATCGACCCGTACGAGATCATCTCGGCGAGCGGGGCCTCGGCGCGGATGATCGAGTCCTCGCCTTCCTGTTCCATGCCCGCGGGTCGGCCCCGGCGTGACGTGAGGTCGCCCATGAGGTCGCCCATGTACTCCTGCGGAGCCCGGATCGCGATCTTCATGATCGGCTCGAGGATCGTCGGCTTCGCCCTCTCCATGGCGTCCTTGTAGGCCAGCGAACCCGCGATCTTGAACGCCATCTCCGACGAGTCGACGTCGTGGTACTGGCCGTCGTACAGCTCGACCCTGAAGTCCACCATCGGGAAACCGGCCAGAAATCCGCGCTTTCTCACGTCCTGAATGCCCTTTTCGACCGCGGGCACGTAGTTGCGCGGAATCGAGCCGCCGTAAAGGTCGTCGACGAACTGGAAGTCCTCGCCGCGCGCGAGGGGCTTGATGCGGATCTTGCAGTCGGCGAACTGGCCATGGCCGCCCGTCTGCTTCTTGTGGCGGCCGTGCCCTTCGGCCGGACGCGTGATCGTCTCGCGGTACGGAACCTTCGGCGGGTGAAGGATGACCTCGACGCCGCTCTTTCTCTTCATGCGCGCGACCGCGATCTCGACGTGGAGCTGTCCCGCGCCCGCGAGGAGGAACTCGTGCGTGTCGGCGTCGCGCGAGAAGCGGAGGGACGGGTCCTCCTCGATCAGCTTGTGCAGCGCGACCGAGATCTTGTCCTCGTCGCCCTTGGATTTCGGCTCGATGGCGAAGGCGATCGCGGGCTCTGGAAACGCCGGAGGCGCGAAGATGAAGGGCTTCTCCTTCATGGAGAGGGAGTCGCCCGTAAGCGTCTCCTTGAGCTTCGCCACGCCGCCGATGTCGCCCGCGGGGATCTCGGCCACGTTCTGCATCGCCTTGCCGAGGGGCGAGAACACCTGACCGAAGCGCTCGGCCGTCTCACGCGCGGGGTTCCAATACGTGCCGTCGCTCTTGAATGTGCCCGAGACGACGCGGAACAGCGTCAAACGCCCCGCATAAGGGTCGGAGATCGTCTTGAAGACGAATGCGGCCGCGGGGCCGCTCGCGTCGGCGGCGAGGGCCTCGCTGGCACCGGCCTTGTTGCTGGCGACGGTCTGGAAGGAGTCGGCGGCGGGGAGCAGGTCGACGATCTCGTCGAGGAGCTTCTCGACTCCCGTCTCGTGGTCGCCGCTCGCCGCGAACAGGACCGGCGTGATCTTGCGATCGCGGATCGCCTTCGTGAGTGCGGGCTTCATCTGCTCCTCGGAGAGGTTCCCCTGCGCGAAGAACGTCTCCATGAGCTTGTCGTCGCCCTCGGCGACCATCTCGACAAGCGACTCGTGCAGCGTCGCGGCATCCTTCGCGAACTCGTCCGGGACGGGTCCCGGCACCGTTTTACCGGAGGCGTCGGTCAGGTAGCCCTGCATGGCCACGAGGTCGATGACGCCCCGGAAGGACTTCTCGCGCCCGATGGGAGCCTCGAGACAAATGCAGGATCGGCCGAACTTGCGGGAAAGCTGATCCATGACACGGCCGCCGTCCGCGTTCTCGCGGTCCATGCGGTTGACCACCACGAGGCGTGGGAGGCCGAGCTCGTCGCAGAGCTTCCAGGCCTTCTCCGTCTGGACCTCGACCCCCGCGACGGCGTCCACGACGAGAAGCGCCGCGTCCGCCGCTTTCAGGCCGCAGATCATTTCGGAGACGAAGATCCCGTAGCCGGGCGTGTCGATGAGGTTCACCTTTTTCTTCTTCCACTCGAGCGACGCGACCGCGAGCGAGATCGAGATTTTCCGTTCGATCTCTTCCGGGTCGAAGTCGGTCGGCGCGTTGCCATCCTCCACACGCCCGAAGCGCGGCGCCGCACCGGCCTCGTGCAGGAGAGCGGAAACGAGCGTCGTCTTGCCGACGCCGTTATGGCCGACGACGGCGACGTTGTGAATGGCGGAAGCGGGGTAAACCTTCATTCGGCGACCCTCCGGATTTTCGTTTCGGGGCTGGAATTATAGGGGGGCCCGTCCGGCTGCGGCAGGATCTTTTCATACCTGCGACACTGCGCAGGAAGAGCGCACAGGCGATGTGAGGACCGCGCACACGACTCGACGTGCGGCTGTTAGAATTTCGGTCCCCGGGGATCCGCCCGGTCGCCTGCGCGGCCGCGCAGGCATGGAGGCTGTCTGCCGCTCGAACCGGGGTCGTCCCATCTGCCCAGAAAATTCGCGCGTTACGAGGTAGAGCGCGAGCTTGGCAAAGGCGCGATGGGCGTCGTCTTCCTCGGACGCGACCCCGTCATCGGCCGCCGCGTCGCGCTGAAGACGATCCGGCCCAGCACCGAGGACGACCCGGACGCGCGGGAGTTCGCGGAGCGGTTCCTTCGCGAGGCGCAGGCGGCGGGCACGCTGTCCCACCCGAACATCGTCACGATCCACGACGTCGGCGAGGAAGTCGAGACCGGGACGTCCTTCATCGCGATGGAGTACGTGGAGGGAGAGAACCTCAAGCAGATCCTGAAGGACAAGGTCTCGTTGTCGTACGACCGGATCGCCGAGATCGTGAATGCCGTCGCAGACGCCCTCGACTACGCCCACCGCCGCGGCATCGTGCACCGCGACGTGAAGCCGGCCAACATCATTCTCACGCCCGACGGCACGGTGAAGATCATGGACTTCGGGATCGCGAAGATGGAGAGCTCGAGTCTCACGGCCACCGGACAGTTCCTCGGCACGCCGAATTACATGTCGCCCGAGCAGGTGACGGGCGAGGCCGTGGACGGGCGGAGCGACCTGTTCTCGCTTGGCGTGGTCCTGTACGAGCTCCTGACGAAGAAGAAACCGTTCGCCGGCGACAACCTCACGTCGATCTCCTACAAGATCGTCCACGAGGAATTTCCGTCTCCGCAGACCTACGACGCGGCGATCCCGGCCGAGTTCAACCCGATCCTCGCGCGCGCGCTCGCAAAGGACCCGGCGGACCGCTTTCAGAGCGGAAAAGACTTCGTGCGGGCCCTCTCCGAGTTTCGCGGCCGGCACGCCGAGATGGAAATGCTGAAGGATCTGGGCGAGATGGTCGCGCAGGCCGAGCGGCTCGGGCCGGTCTCTGCGGTCGAATCCAAGGAGATCTCCCCGGGGCCTGTGGCGACGAAGCCGTCACCTGCGGCGACGAGTCCCGCGCCTTTCGTGCCTCTCGCGCGTCCGGGAGCCTCGGGACCCCTCGGCGGAGGATCCACGTCCATCGAGGACCTCGCCCGCCGGGGGCGAAGCGAGCTCGATCCGTCCCTGGCCGCGATGCCGCAGCACGCGCTAAGCGGTGGGTTTTCGGGTCCCGAATGGAGCCTGGACACGGACGCCTTGAGGCCAAATCCGGCGCCGAAAGGCCGCGAGAATGCTGCGCCGCGCGAGGTTGTGGCGTCCTCGCCGGGCACGCTCATTTCCGACGTGCAGCGAGGCATCAAGCCCGCGAGAGCCGGATCGCCTGTCTCGCCCGCCGTCCCCCCGGCGCCGACTTTTCCAAAGCCGCAATCGCCCGCTCCGCCAGTGGAGTCGATGGGCGATCCGAAACGCGTCGCCAAGGTCGGCCGGGACATCACCAGGCCGATCCAGCCGGCACGCCCAGCGGGTCCGGTGGGGCCGCCCGCCCGGCCGCTCACGGGCCGGCCCGCGAGTCCTCCCCGCGTTCCGGGCCGAGACATCACGGGACCTGTCGCGATGATCCCGCCCCGCGCCGGACCGCCGACGTCAGGCAAAGTGAGCCTTGCTCCGGGCCCGCAGCCTCCCCTAGAAAAGGAGAAAGTGCCCGACATCCTCAAGCGCGAGGTCAACCGCCGCTTCGTCGTTCTGATCGTCATCGGAGCCGTGCTTCTGGCGCTCGTGGTCGTCGGCGTTCTCGTGGAGCGGAGCCGCGCGATCGCGGGAAAGGCCGCCGACGAGGCGGCCGCGCGGGAAACGCTCGCGCGAAGGAAGCTTCTCGAGGACGGGTCCCGGATGCTGGCCGAGGGCCGACCGGCGGAGGCGCGCGCCGCTTTCCTCGAGCTGGTGCGGCAGGCTCCCGACTCGATGGCGGCCAAGGCGGCCCTCGAAAAGGCCGAGGCAGCGCTTGTGAAAAAGGACGAGGAGAGCCGCCGCCTCGCGGAGGTCGGCGCGCGTCTCGCGGTCGCTCGCGAGGCTCGCGACGCGAAGGACTTTCCCCGCGTAGTCGCCGAGGCGGATGTGGTCCTCGCGCTCGTCCCCGATTCCGCCGAGGCGACGGAGCTGAAGGCCGCCGCTCTGGAGGAAGTCGCCAAACAAGGGCGAGGGTCCCAGAAAAACGCCGTTCAGAAGACCCGCCAGACGAAACCTTCTTCGAAAGTCCCTGCTGCCGTGCCGACGGCGGCGCCCGAGCCGATTGCCGTCGCGCCGAAGCCCGAGCCTTCGCCCGTGCCGACGCCGACTCGCGTCCGGCTGCGCATTGCCGTGACCGTGCCCGCGCCGCAGGGATACGTCATGGTGCGCCGCAACGACGTCGAGGTCTTCCGGCGCACGTTCGATTTCGGCCGCAAGTCGGGAGGAGGGAGCCTCGACGGCGAGATCGACCTGCCGACGGGGCCGGCCCAGTTCAAGGCCTGGGTCATCGCGACGGATCGCAGCGTCAACCAGTACAAGGTCGTCACGTTGACACTCGGCAGCGACGGCCGGACGCTGACGCTCGACGTGGATGCCGCAAAAGGCCTCACGGTCACGTTGCGTTAGGTTTCGTCACATGCGCACGCGCCTCGGCGCCGGCCTCGTCATCGCCGTGTTCACCGTCGTGCTCGCCGACGGACCCGTGCCGCCGCCCTCCGCGCCCTTCGGCGAGGCGCGGACAGCGCGTTCAAGCCGCGGCATGATTTCGGCCGCGACTCCGGAGGCGGTTGAGGCGGGCGCCCGCATCCTCGCGGCGGGAGGCGGCGCCGTCGACGCCGCGATCGCAACCGCATTTGCCCTTGCCGTGACGTATCCGCAGGCCGGCAACCTCGCGGGCGGAGGCTTCGCGGTGGTGCGCACGAAGGACGGAGGATTTTTCGCGCTGGATTTTCGCGAAGTGGCTCCGGCCGCCACGTGGAGAAACACGTACCTCGACGCGACCGGGGTCCCTCGCCCGAACGCGTCGCGGTACGGCGGCCTCGCCGTGGCGACGCCCGGCACAGTGAGAGGCCTCGAAGCGCTGCACCGAAAGCTCGGCCGCCTCCCCTGGTCCAAGGTCGTTGCGCCGTCGGTCTCCCTCGCGCGGAAGGGATTTCACGTGCCGGCGGGCCTCGCCCGGCAGCTGGCCGATTCCCGCCGGGAACTGACGCGCGACGCGGAGGCCCAGCGTCTCTTCTATCCGGGCGGCGAGCCGCTTGCGAAAGGAGCGCTTCTCGTGCAGCCGGACCTCGCGTCGACGCTCGAGGCGATCGCCGCGCGGGGAGCGGACGGATTTCACCGGGGAGACGTGGCCCGCCGGATCGCGGCGTTCGTCGCCGCGACGGGAGGCGTTCTATCCGAGGCCGACCTCGCGGGTTACGCTCCCTCTTGGCGAGTGCCGTTCGCCTTCGACTACGGGCGTTTCCGCCTCGTCACGATGCCTCTTCCCTCGGCGGGAGGCTTCCTGCTCGCCTCCATCCTCGGGCAGCTCCGCTTCGTGCGCGGGGACACTTCCTCCCGCGACGCCGCCGAATCGATCCACCTGATCGCCGAGGCCGAGCGCCGTGCGTACGCGGACCGCAACCGTTTTCTTGGGGACACCGACTGCGTGGACGTGTCGCTTGCGCGCCTTCTCGCGCCCGCGCGACTCGCCGCGCTCGGGTTTTCGATTGATCCGGCCCGGGCGACTTCCTCTTCCGCGATCGCCGGCGGAGACTGGCCCGGCGAACGCGACCAGACGACGCACGTTTCCACGGCAACGGCGGATGGAGAAGCGGTGGCGCTCACGTATACGCTGAACGACACGTTCGGAAATGGCTCGATGGTCCCGGGCGTCGGCGTTCTCCTCAACAACGAGATGGAGGACTTCTCGGCGGTCCCGGGAGCCGCGAACCTGTTCGGCCTCGTGCAAGGGGAGGCGAACGCCGTGCGCGCGGGCGGACGCCCGCTGTCCTCGATGGCGCCGACCATCGTCCTCGAGGATGGCCGGCCGCGCTTCGTCCTCGGCTCGCCGGGCGGTTCCACCATTCCGACGACGGTCCTTCAGGTTTTCCTCAACGCCGGCCCCCGCGGGCAGACGCTCGCGGAGGCCGTCGCCGCGCCGCGCTTCCATCATCAGCACCTGCCCGACCGCATCGAGGTGGAAATCGGAGCGTTTCCCGAAAGCGTGAAAGCGGCGCTCCGCGCAAAAGGCCACGTCGTCGACGAGCGATCACCGAAGTCCACGCACGGGATGCTCGGAAGGGTTCACGCGATCGCCTTCGAAAAGGACGGAACGCTCACGGGCGTCGCGGACCCCCGCGGCTACGGAGCCGCCGCCGGACCGTAGCCGATCGCGGAGCGTCAACCACCCGTTGGCGGCGAGGGTCGCCGGGATGGTATCGTCCGCGCTCCTCGGGGCGTAGCGCAGCCTGGTAGCGCACACGGTTCGGGACCGTGGGGTCGGAGGTTCGAATCCTCTCGCCCCGACCATCTCCTCGCACCTCGGCCCCGCTTCCCGCGCGGGGCCTTTTTCGTTTCGGGAGACCGAGGGCCTAAGATTCCGCGCCATGACGCGAAAGGAAGTTGCGGGGACGCGCGGCGGAGGCACGGCCCGGCGCCGGGCCCCTTCGGCGCATGTCGAGACGAAGCGCAAGGCCAAGCGCGCGCAGATTCTCGAGAGTGCCGTCCGCAGCTTCGCGGCGAAGGGGTTCTACGGCACCTCCATGGACGACATTGCCGAGGAGCTGCTCCTCACGCGGGGCAGCCTCTACTACTACTTCCGCGACAAGGAAGAGATTCTCGCCCTTTGCCACGAGACGGCGCTCGAGGCGATGCTCGACGTGACCGAGCGCGTGCGCGCGTCCGCGTTGCCGCCCGATCAGGCGCTGCGCCGGATCGTCGTCGAGCACGCGCGCGTGATGGTGGATAAGTTCCACGGAACCGCCCTGGCGCTCCAGTTCGACGCGCTCGACGCGCGGCGGCGCGCCGGCGTCGTGGGCGTCCGCGATGCCTACGAAAGGAGTCTGCGCGACGTGATCGCCGAGGGCGTGGAGCGGAAGGTCTTCCGGCCGGTCGACCCGAAGCTGGCGGCCTTCGCGATCCTCGGCGCGATCAATTGGATGGCCCGCTGGTACCGCGCGGGCGGGGGATCGTCCGCGGACGAGATCGGCGAAGAGTTCGCGGGGATCTTTCTCGAGGGCCTGCGCGCGACGGGCGGCGGATGATCGTCCCCTCTAGCGGTAGAGGATCTCGAGGACACCGAGCAGCGTCTCGGCTCGGTCCGGCACGCCCGGAGTCCTGAGAAGGGCCGCGTAGACGCCCGTGGGCGGCACACCCGGCGGCAGGCGAAGCGACACGTCGCCCTCCTCGATTCCCTTCGACGGAAAAACGGCGGACTCCCACGCCACTCTCTTTCCATCGGAGAGCGCCACGGTCCATGTCGCGTTTCCGCCGTCCAGCAGCGAACGTGGAAAGCAGAGGAGGAGCGCGCCCCCTGGGGCGCGCCTGAGGCGCGTGAGTGACGGGCCCGCCGGGCGGCTCTCTCCGAGAACGACCGTTTGCGCCAGCGGGACGACGCCCGCGTGGGCGGCGGGATTGGCGGAGGGCGCGGGCCGCGCGGCCAACTCGAGACGCGCGCGCGTGAGATCGCTCTTGAGCCGCATCGCCGAGAGAAAGGCGGCCACGAGGAGGAGAGTCAGGAGAGAGAACGCCACACCGACTCCGGTGCGGCCCGGGAAGAGCCGTGCGTCGCCGACAGGCGGGGCGGCGGCCTTCTGGAAGAGCCCCGGCAAGCCGACCTTCAGCTGGAGCCGGCTCGTGGTCTCGACCCGCTGCTTGTAATACGGCGTTCCGAGAAGCGAGTCCTCGAAGAGACGCTTTTCACCGTCGCTCAACCGGCCGAGGACGTAGTCGGAGACGAGGGCATCCTCCTCGGCCTCGATCCGGTCCAGCAGGGTGTCGTCGCGAAAGTAGGCTTCCTCGAAGCGGCCTCGCGTCGTGTCGGCCATGCGGCGGAGCAGGTAATCGCGGATCTCCGCAGAGCCGGGGGACGACGCGCTCACGAAACGGAGTCCGAGCCCGGCGGTGGAGCCTCACCTCTCTGCGCCGCCTTTTCGCGGTCCATACGTTTTTTCAGCTCGCGCTTCGCGCGGTACACGCGCATGTCGATCGCGTCCGTCGAGATCCCCTCCTCCCGCGCGATCGTGCGCGACGGCACCTCCTCCACGAACCGCTTCAGAAGGAGGCTCCTCATGCGCTCAGGCAGAAGCTCGAGCGCCTTGCGGAAGCGAAGGGCCTGGCTCGAGGCGAGCGCGTCCGTCAGGGGGTCCTCGCCTCCAGCGAGCTGCACGGCGCCGGACAGGCCGTCGTGGGCGTGGGATTTCGCCACGCGCCGACAGTATTCGAAGAAGACGTTCTTCGCGACGCCGAGCGAGAACGCCTCGGGCGAGTCCAGCAGCTCGCCTCGCGAGAGCCGCTGAAGCACGCGGAGGAGCGTCTCCTGCGCGAGATCCCGGGCGTCGTCCTCCGTACGCACGCCGCGCGACAGGAAGAAGCGCCTCAGCTTTTCCGGCAGCCGCCCGAGCTCGGTGTCGAACGGGTCGAAAAAGCGCGTCGGAATCGTCACAGGCCCGGCCGGTGGGAGACGTCGCGCCACATGCGTGAATTCTAGCCCCCAACGCCCCCGCCTCGCCGTGCCATGCTTCACGAAAGAAAATGCTTGACGTGCGGCCGGAATGAATGAATATTCGCATTGGTGAATAGTTATTCGACCGCATTGCGGCGTCGCGACGAGATCCTGAAGCTCATCCGCGATGGCGCCGTGCATTCGCAGGAGGAGCTTCAGCATCGCCTCGCGCGCCGCGGGATCGACGTGGCACAGCCAACTCTGTCGCGGGATCTCAAGGACCTCGGCCTCGCGAAGACGGCCTCCGGCTACGTCGTGCCCGGAGCGGAAGCGTCGGCGACGGACGGTGAGCTGAAGGCCCGCCGGGAGGAGCGCCTCGAGCGCGCGCTGCGCGAGTGGGTCCTCGGCGTGGAGACGGCGGGGAATCTCGTCGTCCTCAAGACGCCTCCCGCCGCGGCCCACCCCGTGGCGCGCGCCATCGACGAGGCGGCGCTCGAAGACGTCGTCGGCACGATCGCGGGGGACGACACCATCTTCCTGGCGGCGGCGACGGACTCCGTCGCGCAGCGACTGGCCCGCCGGCTCGAGTCGGGCCTCACGCCGGGACGCCTGCGGCGGGGGCGCGTGTGACGCGAGCCGCGATCGTGGGGGCCACGGGGTACTCGGGGGCGGAGCTGTGCGCTCTTCTCGCGCGCCATCACCACGTCGAAATCGTCTCCCTGTTCTCTTCCGGAGGGAAGGACGCTCGCGCCGTGCGGTTCGCGCGGCTTCATCCGCTGCTGGGGGGCTCGACCGGGCCGGACGCCGAGCCGTTCTCCCTCGAGCGCCTCAAGGCCACGCGGCCCGACGTCGTCTTCCTCGCCACGCCAAACGAGACCTCGGCCGAGCTCGCACCGAAGATCCTCGAGTCGGGCGCGAAGGTCATCGACATCTCCGGGGCCTTCCGCCTCCGCGAGGCGGCCGCTTATCCGAAGTGGTACGGGTTCGAGCACCCCGCTCCGTGGCTTCTCGCCGAAGCCGTGTACGGCCTCACGGAGTGGTGCGGCGGCGAGCTCTCGGGCGCGCGGCTCGTCGCGAACCCGGGCTGCTACTCGACATCAATCCTGCTCGCGCTGAAGCCCGTGCTCTCTCTCCTCGCCAAGGGCCAGGCCGTCATTTGCGACAGCGTGAGCGGCGTGTCGGGCGCCGGCAAGAAGAGCGATGTCGCGTACTCGTTCTCCGAGGTCGAGGGCAACTTCAAGGCCTACGGCGTCGGCGTTCACCGGCACGAGCCGGAGATGCGGCAGGACCTCGGCCTTTCCGCGGACGCACCGTTCGTCTTCGTGCCGCACCTTCTTCCGACGGTGCGCGGAATTCTCTCGACGCTTCACGTCTCGTTCGCGCAACCCCAGACGCCCAATGTGCTGGCCGCCGCCTACGAGAAACCTTACGCGGCGACGCCGTTCGTGCGCGTGCGGGCGGCGGGGGAGCTTCCGGAGCTGCGCGATGTCGTCGGCACGCCGCGTGCGGAGATCGGTTTCGCCCTCCTGCCGGGCGGGAGGCGCGGTGTTCTCGTCTCGGTGATCGACAACCTCCTCAAAGGCGCGGCGTCTTCGGCCGTGCAGAACATGAACCGTGTGTTCGGCCATCCGGAGACGGAAGGTCTCGCGTGAGCGCCACCCGCACCGGACGCCCCGTCGTCGTCAAGCTGGGAGGGAGCCTCCTCGAGGAGCCCGCGCTTCGCGCACGCGCGCTCACCGTGATCGCGGCGCGTTGGACTGCGGGGCAGCGCATCGTGGTCGTGCACGGGGGCGGCAAGCGGATCGACGCCTCGCTGCAGGCGCTGAAGATTCCGAAGAAGACGTACCGCGGCCTGCGCATCACGGATCCCGAGACGCTCGACGTCGTCGTCTCGATTCTCTCGGGCCTCGTGAACAAGTCGCTCGTGGCCGAGTTTCGGTCGCTCGGCATCACGGCGGCGGGCCTTTCGGGCGCGGACGGCGAAACGCTGTGGGCCGAGTTCCATCCCCGCCTCGACGGCGTGGACTTCGGGTTCGTCGGGCGCGTCACGTTCTCCAATCCAAAGCTCATCAGCGCGATCCTCGGCGCCGAGCTGCTGCCCATCGTGGCATCCGTCGCGCTCGGGCGCGAGGGCACACTCCTCAACGTCAACGCCGACTCGGCCGCCTCGGCGCTCGCCGTGGCGCTCCGGGCCGAGAGGCTCGTCTTTCTCACCGACGTCGAGGGTCTCCTCGATGCCAAAGGAAAGCTCGTGCCGGAGCTCGACCCGGATTCTGCCTGGGCGCTGCTGTCGTCCGGCGCCGTGGGCGGCGGGATGCGGCCGAAGCTCGTCGCCTGCCTCGAGGCCGTGAAGGCCGGCGTTTCCCAGGTCGTCATTGCTGGACCGAACGGTCACGCCTCGGCGCTGTCCGAGGGCATTGGAGGAACCCGCCTTGCGTCAGCCGCCGCCTGAAGCCCCGTCTCTCGTCGAAAAACGCGACGCCGAGAACATCCTCGACACGTACAAGCGCACATCGTTCCACCCGCGCGCGGGCAAGGGCGCGAAGCTCGTGGACGCGGACGGAAAGGTCTACTGGGACCTCCTCGCCGGCATCGCCGTGAACGCGCTCGGCCACCGGCATCCACGTCTCGTGAAAGCTCTTCGGGAGGAGTCGAATCACCTTCTCCACGTCTCGAATCTCTTCTATCACCCGGCGCAGGGCCTTCTCGCCGAGCGCCTGACGCATCTCTCGGGAATGCCACGGGTCTTCTTCTGCAACAGCGGCACCGAGGCGATCGAGGCCGCGGTGAAGTTCACGCGCCTCGCCGCGCCCGGGCGAAGCCGGATGATCGCGCTCGAGGGCAGCTTTCATGGGCGCACGATGGGCGCGCTCGCGCTCACGGGAAACGAGGCGTACCGCAAGCCGTTCGAGCCGCTCGTCGGCGAGACGGTGTTTCTTCCCGCGAACGACATCGTGGCCCTCGAGCGCGCCGTGACGCCCGACACGGCTGGCATCTTCCTCGAGCCGATCCTCGGCGAGGGCGGGATCGTGCCCTTGACGCCGGAGTACGTGAAAGTCGCGCGCGCCGCGGCCGACCGCGTGGGCGCGGCCCTCGTCTTCGACGAGGTGCAATCGGGTCTCGGGCGGACCGGTTTCCTCTTCGTCTTCCAGGATCTGGGCGTCCAGCCCGACCTCGTGACGCTCGCCAAGCCCTTAGGCGGCGGGCTGCCGCTCGGAGCCGTCCTCGTGGGTCAGCGGATCGCGCCGCTCGTGAAGCCCGGACACCACGGCACGACGTTCGGCGGCAACCCGATCGCGTGCCGGCTCGGCCTCGAGACGCTCTCCGAGATCGTCGACGGCGGCCTTCTCGAGACGATCCGCGAGACGGGGGAGTGGTTCGGCAACAAGCTCCGGAGCGCGAAGAAGCGCAGCAAGGGTGCCATCGTGGACGTCCGCGGCCGCGGACTCATGTGGGGCGTCGAGCTGGATCGCGATGCCGTCGAGGTGCAGAAGGCGCTCCTCGACAAGGGCTTCGTCGTCGGGACATCCCGGACGAGAGTGCTGCGGCTCCTGCCTCCGTACGTCGTCCCCCGGCCGGCCCTGTCCGGATTCGTGAAGGCGCTCGAGGAGATCCTCCGCGGGGCGCCGAAGGAGAAAGTCCCGTGAAGCCGAAGATCAAGAAGGCCGCGCTCGCGTACTCGGGCGGGCTCGATACGTCCGTCATCATTCCCTGGCTCAAGGAGAATTACGGCTGCGAGGTCGTGGCGGTGGCGGTCGACGTCGGCCAGGCCGAGGAAACGGCCGGCCTCGAGGAGAAGGCGAAGAAGACTGGGGCCTCGGAGTTTTTCCTCGTCGAGGCGAAGGACGAATTCGCGAAGGACTACCTCTTCCCGGTCTTGAAGGCCGGCGCGGCGTATGAGCACGACTATCTGCTCGGCACGGCCACCGCGCGTCCGCTCATCGCCAAGAAGCAGGTAGAGGTCGCGCTCGCCACGGGCTGTGACGCCCTTTCGCACGGCTGCACCGGAAAGGGAAACGACCAGGTCCGATTCGAGCTGGCGTACATGGCGCTCGCGCCGGAGCTCGCGATCATCGCGCCGTGGCGTGAGTGGGATATCGTCTCGCGCGAGGACGCGATCGACTACGCGGCGGCGCGAGGCATCGCCGTTCCTGTCACGAAGAAGGATCCTTACTCCAGGGATCGCAACCTCTGGCACATCTCGCACGAGGGCGGCCCCCTCGAAGAGCCCGGCTTCGAGCCCGAGCCGTCGATGTTCAAGCTCACGGTCGACCCCGAGAAGGCGCCCGACACGCCCGAGCGCGTGACGATCTCGTTCGCGGCCGGCCTGCCGGTGGCCGTGAACGGGAAGAAGCTCGCCCCGGTGGCGCTCATCCAGACGCTCAACGCGCTCGGCGGCCGCCACGGCGTGGGCCGCGTGGACCTCGTCGAGAACCGCCTCATCGGGATCAAGTCGCGGGGCGTGTACGAGACGCCGGGCGGTACGCTGCTCGTCCAGGCGCTCCGGGCGCTCGAGACGCTCACGCTCGACCGCGACAGCGTGCACGAGAAGGAGAAGCTAGCCGCGCGCTACGCCGAGCTCGTGTACTTCGGGCAATGGTTCTCGCCGCTCCGGGAGGCGCTCGACGCGTTCATGAACGCGCTCATGCCGACCGTGACGGGCGACGTCACGTTGAAGCTCTTCAAGGGGGCCTCGTCCGTGGTGGGACGCACGTCGCCGCACGCGCTCTACTCGGCTCACCTGGCCTCGTTCGACATGCGTGGCTACACGCCGGCGGACGCGGCCGGCTTCATCCGCCTGTTCGGCCTGCCCACGAAGGGGCGCCTGCGCCTCAAGGCCGGGACGACCTACCAGGCCGTCGTGTCCGGGGAGGGGTGAGGCGTTGACCCGTCGCCAGCTCTGGGGTGGGCGGTTCTCCGAGCCCCCCGCGCAGGCCCTCCGGGCCTTCAACGACTCGTTCGGGTTCGATCGCGCGCTTCTCGCCGAGGACATCCGCGGCTCGATCGCTTGGGCCGAAGCCCTCGGCTCGGCCGACGTGCTGTCGTCCCAAGACGTCAAGAAGCTCGTCACCGGCCTCCAGGAGATCGGGTCAGAGGTCGCGAAAACCGGGGTGCCTTCCGACGCGGACGACGAGGACGTGCATTCCTTCGTCGAGGCGCGCCTCGCCGCGAAGCTGGGACCGCTCGCGGGCAAGCTCCACACGGGCCGGTCGCGCAACGACCAGGTCGCGACCGACTTTCGTCTTTACGTGAAGGACGCTCTCGCCGAGGGAGCGGCGGC
>OBLU010002241.1_pt1 | contig 17908 bp, 17 predicted proteins | sample 1518681 | NCBI WGS metagenome assembly OBLU01 (sample SAMEA3539304, study PRJEB22396) | soil metagenome | biome: tundra; feature: field; material: soil | place: USA | collected 2010-05 | depth 0.15 m | reverse complement strand
GGCATACGAGATATTGGCGTGACTGGAGTTCAGACGTGTGCTCTTCCGATCTGTGGCGCAGACGTCGAGGAGATCCTCGCTTCGGGTGATGACCTCGCGCTGTTCTTCGATTTGATTTGGTCGCGCGCCCAACTGCTCGTTGAAGACCTGCATCGCCACCGGGACCAGGCCGGGGTGCGCAACCCATGTCCCGTCGAACCCGTCTGTCGCCTCTCGAAGTTTGTCGTCGTGAACTCGCTGCAGTGCTGCTTCGTTCAGCGCCGTGTCGTTGCGGTTGGGGATGTAGGCCGACATGCCTCCCATGGCAAACGTGCCGCGCTTGTGACAGATGGATACGAGCTGACGCGTGTATGCACGCATGAACGGCACGGTCATGGTCACTGAGTTGCGATCGGGAAGCAGAAACTCGGGCCGGCCGCGAAACGTCTTGATCATCGAGAAGAGGTAATCCCATCGACCGGCATTCAGCCCGTAGGAGTGGTCCCGAAGTTCGAAAAGGACCTCTTCCATCTCGAAGGCCGCAGGGACGGTCTCGATGAGCACCGTTGCGCGAATGGTGCGGGTGGGAACACCAAGAGTGTCCTCAGCATGACTGAATATCTCGTTCCAGAGTCGAGCCTCGAGATGGCTCTCCATCTTGGGAAGGTAGAGATAGACATGCCTGCCTTGGTTCACCAGCCTTCTGGCTGCATGGAACACGAAGAGACCGAAGTCGAAGAGGGCACCTGAGATGCTCTCGCCATCGATCTGAACGTGCCTCTCGACCAGGTGCCATCCACGCGGCCGCGGCATCAGCGTTGCCAGAGTGTCAGCGAGTCGGTAGACTTTTCCCTCCGGCGATGTGTAGCTCAGACGCCGGTCGATGGCTTCGATGATATTCAGCTGACCCTGCACCATATTTGCAAATGTCGGGCTGTTGGCATCCTCGAAGTCCGCCATGAAGACGCGCGCTCCGCTGTTCAGCGCGTTGATCATCATCTTGGCGTCGGTCGGTCCGGTGATCTCGACACGACGGTCGGCCAGCTCCACCGTTGGCGCAACCCTCCATGAACCGTCATCGCGAATCCCGCGCGTCTCAGTCAGGAAGTCGAGGCGGCCGGTTTCCGTAGCAAGCCGCTGGCGGTCCTTTCTGCGTCGCAGCAGGTCCCTGCGTGTCGCGTCGTAGCTGTGATGCAGCTCCGCGACGAATTCCAGAGCCTCCCGGGTCAGCACCATGGCCGAGCGCTCGTCGAGTCCTTCGGAGTCAACAACGACCGGCGCACTCACGACGGCTCACCCGACGCAACTGCTGAAGCGGTGGCTCTCGGCACGTTTTCACGAGCGACGATGTACGCCGCGAGGTATGGTAAATCGAACACCTGCGGCACCCAGGCGGTACTCGGCATGCCCGCGAGCAAGTCGGACGCATGGGCGCGGTTCCACGGTTTGAGGTCACGAAGGTAGTAGGCAGCATCCCTTGATCCATGCTCGCGGTCGGCCGTCTGGATCTCAACGTACGTCTCGTCGAACCGGGTGGGGATATCCTGGTCGAGCGAGACTGTGACCCGTTGCATCAAGTGGGCGAAGTGAGCGTTGTCGTTGAGATGCAGTGTCGGGTCGGTAAAGGACCCATACGCCGCAGGATAGTTGGTCGCCAACGTCGCGACTGCCTGCGCGCTGTAGCGCGCCTCGCGAGCGCTGCGAGGTTTAGGTTGGTTCAGGTGCGGGATCTCCGGGATGCGGATGTGGATCGGTCCGTCCGTTGCTCTGTCACCCGCCAGCGCTTGGAACAGCGGATTCAGAAACAAATTGCATGGATATAGCTTGAAAATCGTGGAGGGAGGCTCGAGCGTAACTGAGGTGCTTCCAGGATCGAGCAGAGCGGATTCGAAGACGTGACCTGGGAAGTAGCTCTCCAGCGCGGCCTCGAGATCCATGGACGCGGTCCAACCTCGCAAGGCGAGCCACGAGGCCTCGAGACCGTGGCCTGCAGCCCAGCCGAAGTGCGTGAGACAGATGCGTGCTGATCCGCTGTTGGTGCTGAGACCGCTCATCCGGGTGAGGGCGATTGCGAGGGCCTTGCTCACCTGCGCCGTGTCCGCTCCCAGCAGACGACTCACGCTTGCCGCGGCTGCGATCGTCCCAAAGGTGCCTGAACTGTGGAAGCCGATACCCGGGCGCACGCCGGAAATCGCCATCCGCAAACGAGTCGCGGTCTCGATGCCGGCAAGCACCGCTGTCGCAATCTCATCGTCAGACGTCGCGCCGGTGAGCCGGGCAGCGCCGCACGCGGCAACAGTTGCGGGGAGTGCGATGTGCGAGGGGCCGTATCCGAGAGGGTCGAGATCGGAGGCGGCGCCGACGGTGGCGTCAAGGAAGGCGGTGAGGATGCAATCGGGCCACCCCTTAGGCTCGCCGCGAGTCTGCGGACCGAGTTCCTGGATCAAGGGGGTTGTGTCGTCGTCCCCGTACGCAGCACCGACGCCGATGCAATACAGACAGCACCGGATGATCTTGTCGAGGAGCGAACGCTGTGACGCGTCCAGGGAGCCGAGGGTGGTCGTCGAGCAGCCTTCGGCCAGTCGCTGGATCGCGGCGCCCTCGCTGAATCGGTGGACCACCTGACGCCCGCTGTCGTCGTCAACACTATCGAGCGTTCGGTTGCTCACGCTCAGCCTTGCTCGCGGCTGTATTGATAGACATATGTGCGGTTGGCGAGATCGGGAACGCTCATACCGGAATCGATGTCCTCGTGACGGCGAGCTTCACCTGCGGCAATCTCCTGGCATCGCGCCAGGATGTCGGCTGCCAGCTCGGCCGGGACCACACAGATGCCGGTGTCGTCTGCTGCGACGAGGTCGCCGGCACGCACTGTGACCCCGCAAATGGAGATGGTGCCGTTGATCTCGACTGTCTGCGCGCGCCACTTCCCAGTGACAGGTGTGATCTCGCGGGACCAGATCGGGAAGCCGATTGACCGCTGCCACGTGACGTCACGGATGCCGCCGTCCACGACCGCGCCGATCTCACCCTGACGGCTGGCGATGGAGGCTGAGATGCCTCCCATGTTCGACACGCCCTTGACTCCCTGGATCACAAGGACGTCTCCAGGTAGCGCTTGATTGTGCCCCTCGATCTCCGCAAGGCGCGACGTATGCTGCAGGGCACTCGCGTACGGCTGAGAGCGTTGCAGGATGTTGCGTACGGTCACGGCTCGACCGACGATGCGCGCGCCACTGATGGTCGGTCGTAGGGTTGACGCCCCCACGGCACCCACGAGACCCGACTCGTCCAGAGCGTCAGAGATGGTGCCGGCGAGGTCGTCCAGCGCACGATAGCCGTCGAGGACTTCATCGGAAACCAACCGCTCGACCGTATGCACGAACGCCGCTGGGACCTTGCCGGTGAGTTGTCCTGCTGTCACCGATCGCCCTCCGCGACCTTCGGAAGGTCGCTTTGACCGCGCGGAGAAGGTTGACCGGCGCGCTCACGGTCGTCGAGGACCTTGGCCAGCAGGTTGAACCCGTGCGTGTACGCGTGCGGTCCAACCATGCGGCCGGTCGCCAGAACCACGTCGGCGAGCTCCTGCACCGTCGCCCCCTCCTCGAGCGCGCGATGAAAATGAACATCGGCGTAAGGGGACGGCCAAGCAACGACGCAATTGACGACGATGGCCACCATTTCGCGAATCTTCGGCTCCAGCTCGACGTGCTGGCGGGCGCGTGTCGTCCATTCGACGTACGCCTTGTACATGCCGGGGTCGTACTCGTAAAAGACCTTGCCCCACGGCATCGCTGGGATGTGCCGTTCACTCAGCCGTGACTCCAACTCACCAAAGGTCTCCATCAGGAACTCCTCCACAAGACTGATTCAATCGATGCTGCGCGAGATCTCACGATTTGCTCTCAATGAGGATCAACCGCCCACCACATCGGGTGACGTGGACTCCTCAGCGCCCGAGTCGGCGGCTGTTCGAGTCTCGGGATTGTCGACTGCAAAGCGCTCCGGGATCTTTGGGCCGTAGCCGCGACGGTAGACGAGGAGCGTACGGCGAAACGTGATCACCGTTGCCAGGTCTTGGTTGAACCCCTCGGTTCGAACGGTGAGCACGCCAACGTTGGGACGCGACGTCGAGGGTCGCTTGCTCAAGACTTCGGACTCTGAATAGATCGTGTCGCCCTCGAAGACTGGGTGAGGCAATGTGATCTCGTCCCAGCCAAGGTTGGCCATGACATTCTGAGAGACGTCCGTGACGCTTTGGCCGGTGACCAGCGAGAGCACGAGACAAGAGTTCACGAGCGGACGCCCGAATTCGGTCTGGGCCGCGTATACGTGATCGAAGTGAAGAGCTGCGGTGTTCTGGGTCAGAAGTGTGAACCAAATGTTGTCCGTCGCCGTGATGCTTCGGCCCAGAGGATGCCGGTAAACGGCGCCGACCCGGAAATCCTCGTAGTAGCGCCCGCGCCACCCTTCGTCCGATCGTACGGACGGCCGTTTCGCCGTCATGAACGCGTTGCCGCGCTCAATTGAGCGCTACCCCGGGCGCAGGCTCGCGTCGAAGGTTCGACTCCAACCACTCCGCCCGCACCCGGTCGTTGATCAAACAATCGACGAGCAACGGACGCGTGAGTGTGGAAGCCAGCTTGGCCGCCAGAGCCGGAAGATCGTTGAGTGTGTGAATCGTCATGGCGTCGGCTCCCATCGCGATGGCGATGTCCTTGAACGCGGGGTTGACGAATCGCGCCGTGTCCGCCGGGAGTCCGAGCATGTCGAGGTAGTGGCGTTCGGCGCCGAATCCGCCATCGTTGACGATCAACAGCAGTAGCGGCAGGCGGAGCTGTATTGCCGTGTCGAGTTCGCCGAGGCCCATCATCAAGGCGCCGTCGCCCAAAGACACAACCGTGAGGAGATCGGTGCGCGCTATGGCGGCGCCGATTGCCATTCCCAGCGCAGTGCCGATGCACTGGAACTCAATGGGAAAGAGGAATGCGTCTGGATCTGGTACCGAAAGATGTGCGCATGCGAAGGTGAGCTGATGACCGGCGTCGACGGCAACGATGCGCTCTTTCGGGAGGATGTGATCAAGTTGGCGCATCAGCTCACAGGGGTCGAGCACAGCGCTATCGTCGCTCGTCGCTATCGTTCCGTTAGCCGTCGAGAACGGTGATCTTGGCGCGATGCTTGCGTGGTTGCGGCCGCGACCCTTGAAGCCTCGTCGCTCCAACTCGGCAGCAAGCTCGGCGGCGCCGCTACGGACATCGGCGTGGATAGGCACGTTCGGCGTGGTGTAGCGACCAAAGGCGTCATGATCCACGTCAATCTGGATCACAACCGCACTTGGGAACAGCGCTCCTTTTTGAGTGGTGAACGGATTGAGGGACGCGCCTGCTGCGATGAGAACGTCTGTGCCTGCCAAGTACTCGCGCGTCGGTGTCGAGGAGAAGGTGCCCACCACGCCGAGGTTGTTGGCGGAACTGTCGAACAGGGACTTGGCCATGATCGTCGTTCCCATGAGCGCACCAGTGATCTCACCGAGGTGCGACAACGCGGCCACCGAGTCGGTGGCGATTGCCCCTCGGCCGGCGACGATCGCAATCCTCGCGTCGCTTCCGCAACCCTCGATCAGGTCAGCGGCTGCATGAACGCTTGCAGCATTGGCGCTCACCCGCTGATCGTGCGCCTTCGCCTCAGGAACGTTGCCAAGCGGCCGGGAATCTGCCTCGAGGACGTCAAGTGGGATCAGCACGGCGACCGTCAGCCCCCGCCGGGCTTGATCAAACGCGTCGCGCAGCTCACCCTGCGCCGTTGCCGCGGACTCTGGATGCGTGACGCGCACCCCGGCGGCACCAAGCATTGCGCTCTGGTCGACATACTTCGGATCGCGACCGCGGCCATCCTGCAGCAGTGGTTCGTCGCCACTCAGAACGATGAGCGGGGTCCCGGCCTTTGCCGCACCCACGATGCCGCTCATTGCGTTGGTGAGCCCAGGACCACGACTCACGATCGCCACAGCCACCGTATGAGTGACACGCCCATATCCCGCAGCCATGGTGACCGCGCCCATCTCGTGCCGTGCGGCGACATACCGCAAACCTCGGGTCGCCGCGACGGCCGCAAGGCGCATGGTGTCTTGTCCAATGAGGCCGAAGATCGTGGTCACGCCCTGTTGTTGGAGTTCTTCCGCGACCTGCTCGTACACTCGCATGGGATACGTCACCGAACCTGCGGTAACTGGAGATCCACCCGGCTGCCGTCCATCGCCACCCCGACAGCGGTGTCTCGCGAGGGGAGGAGTACGGTGGCGACCCCCTTGGTGGTCACCTCGTTGCGCTGGTTCTCAGCCCAGATCTCAAGATCCACAAGGCGTTGACCGCAACTCTCGTACTTCTTCACGACCTTCCCACGGCACCAGGTTGTATCGCCCACGACGTTGAAACGGCGCAGATCGGCACGCAACCGCTTGATGAAGGCCGAATCACCCATCCAGTTGGTAATCAGCGTGCACATCCACGCGGTGCGCTGGGGGCCGTAATCGTAGGTTCCCGGGACGCCCACCTGGCGAGCCACCGAGTCGCGATGGTGACCGATGCCGGTGTACTCGACGCCGCCGCCGGCCTCCGGATTGCGGAAGTAGTGGCTCGGGTGCCGCACTGCTGAATCGAGGAGCACGCCGTGCGTATAACCGCGGCCACAGCCGACGAGAAACCCCATGGTGTCCATCAGGGAAAGCGGTCCGCGCACGACAGCCGGGATGACCTCGTCGACCTCCACGTCTTCCCAGTAGCGAGGCGGCGCACCTCTGATTCGTTCGCGCTCTGAGAGGACGGCATCGTCGATGGCGTCGTGCTCAGCGTCCGTATACGTGTATGGAGCGATCTGGGAGTACTTCGCGTTATCGCGAGCAGCCTGGCGCTCGTGACGCGTCGTCCAGCCGAGGACTCGAGCAACCACCTCGTCTCGCTGGTTGAAGAAACTCGATTCGACGTACTGGATCACTAGTCTGCCTGAAAACGAACCGGTCTTCTCCTCCACGCCAACCACTCGCTCGACGCACGAGACTCGATCGCCGGGACGAAGATGACGGAAGAACTCCCAGTCGTTGCCGACAAAGAAACCGTGAACGCCGGGAAGGCCCCAGCGACTCCGCCCCGGCCAGCCGAAGGCGTAGGGAAACATGGGATGGGCGACCATGCTCGAGTACCGACTCTCCCGCCCATACTCGGTGTCGCGATAGAGTGGATTGAGATCGCCGATGCCGTTGCAGAAGTTGCGCAACGTGTCCTGTGTCGCATCCTGGAGATACGGACCTTCGGGTCGAAGGATCGTGCCGATCATCTGTCGAGCATTCTCGATCGCCTCGTCGGTGATACGGCCTTCCACGATGGCGTCGGTGACCGTTTGAGAGGGCTCGACGGCAGTCGGTTCGTCGATCATTGGCGTTGACCTCCGGCGCACAGCTGTGCAGCGATTGGCACGACCTCTGCCAAGGTCGCGGCGACGGGGACGTGGGCGAGTTCCAGGGCCGTGACCTTGGCATCGAACCCGGACCGGTCAGAGTCGATCAAAGCACCCGCGTGGCCGAGCTTACGACCCCGCGGAGCCGTCCGACCAACCAGGAATGCACCGAGCGGCTTGGCGTTTGGCTGTTGCGCATAGGCGCAGGCGTCGTACTCGTCCACTCCCCCGATTTCGCCCAGAACGAGGATGGCGTTGGTATCCGGATCCTGATGGAGCAGGGCGAGCGCCTCTCGCATGGTCGTGCCCTTGATGGGATCGCCGCCGATCCCAATGACCGTCGATTGCCCGATCCCAGCTTGCGTCAGCCGCAGGCAGACCTCGTACGACAGCGACCCACTCTTCGTGACTACGCCGAGCGACCCTCGCGTGAAGCAGTACGAAGGCATGAAGCCGAGCTTCGATTCGCCCGGCGTGATCACCCCCGGAGTGTTCGGTCCCACGAACACGCTACCCCGGCTGAGAGCGACCTGCCGAAGACGCAGGGCATCGTGAATTGGGAGCCCATCGCCCGGATAAATCACTAGGGGCAACCCTGCCTCAAGCGCCTCTACGACCGCGAGCGCAGCCACCGAGGCGGGAACGTAGGTGAGAGCGGCATTCGCACCCGTGGCACGCACCGCCTCGTCGACACGGTCGAACAGCGGGATCCCGTGATGGGTCTGTCCGCCTTTGCCGGGTACAACTCCCGCAACCAGACGAGTTCCATAGGCAGTCATGTCCTGGCTGGACCAGGTGGCCTGGCGTCCTGTCAATCCCTGAACGACCACCCTGGTTGTTCGGTCGACGACCGCGCTCACGGTGCAACCTCCCTCGATCGTTGCCCCGACCGAACTGCTGCGTCGACTGCGGCCTCGAGCCTGTGGTGGTTGTCGAGTCCTGCGCTTGCGAGGATGTCATCGGCCTCCCGCAAATTCGTCCCCATCAGGCGGAACGTGAGCGGTAACTCCACTGGCGTGCCGGCGAGCAGATCGATGAACGTGGACGCAACGCGATCCACGCGCGTCAAGCCGCCGAAGACGCTCACGAGGATGCTCGTGATCTGAGGCATGTTCAAGACAAGATCGAGCGCGGCACGATATCCTCGCGGCGTCACGTCGGCGCTGCAGTCGAGGAAGCAAGCGGCTGCCGCGCCTCGATCCGCGATGAGATCCATCACCGCCATGGTCATGCCGGCCCCCCCGCTGATCACAGCGATGGCCCCGTCCAGTGGAACGAATTCCAGCCGCGTCGTCTCGCGAACGATGTCCTCCGCTCGACGGGGGCTCATCGCATCGACGAGCGCCTGAAGATCTGGATGGCGAAACAGTGCGTTGTCGTCGAGTATGACACGCGCGTCGACCGCGATCCACTCACCATTCTCGAGTTGACCGAGTGGATTGAGCTCGATCGTGCGAGCTTCGAGCGCGAAGAATGCATGTATCAGATCGTGTGCGATGGCGGCCAACGAGTCAGCGGCAGCGGATGCGAGTCCACTGAGGTCAGCGTGCTCACGAACATACGAGAACGACAGTTCGTGCTCAATGGGAATCGGCATGATGCGCAGGCTCTCGGAGTGCGACTCCACGTCGGTCCCGCCGACACGGCTGAAGAGCAACACAGGCGCCTGCAATATCGAATCGAACGAGACAGCCAGATACAGCTCGTCCAGCATCCGTTGCCAAGGCTCGACCCGAGCTTCACGCGCACGCAGACCGTCGACGCTGATACCGGTAACAACGTCAAAGGCCGCGGCAGCCTCGGTCGGACCCTCGGCGCGAATGATGGCTCCGGACCTGCCTCGCGAGCCCACCGGTATCTGCGCTTTGACGGCCACAGGGCTGGCAGCTCGAGCGGCAGCTGCACTCGCAGATGCGGAGCTGTCGACTAACTCCCCAGAGCCGATCGGAAGGTTAAAGCGCTCGAGCAGCCCCTTCGACAGGTGCTCTGTGAGCTGTGCCACACCGTATCCTCCAGCCGAGTTGACCCGGATCTGGAGCCCTAGGTGCCTTCGACCGCTGTCCGAGGTTTGCGCCTCTAGGTCTCAGCTCGACTCCCGGCACCTCACTGCCTCCCGGGCAGTTGCGTGGTGCCGTCGATCTACGCATTGGATGGGGTGTTCTTCACCGTGCCGCTGCGTAGCTCTGCCCATGAATTGTAGAGGTCTCGAATGGCCGCCGCAAGGGCCTTGCGCGATCCTCCCAGGTAATACTTATGCAAGAGATCGAAGACCTGTTGCGGAGGGTCGTCAAGCGAGACACCCAGGAGGAGGCGATGGACGAATTCCTGCGCCGGCCGGGTCACCATGCTGCACCCAACGTCGAGCATCGCTCCCGTCTCGGGATCGATGGTGACGACAACCGTGAGAATCTCATAGACGGACCGGGCGACTGCATCCTGGGGGAGCTTCGCGTGTCCGGAAAGAAGGTAGCGTGGCCAGACGTCCATGGTTCGATTGTAGACACTCCGAGCGACGCTCACCGGCGGGGGTGTGTGTGAAGAGAGCGATCAAACTCATGGTAAAATCGGTCCCGGACTCGTGAGGTCCATCCGGTGTTGCACTGTCTTTCTGTGCTGCAACCTTCATGTAGCGGGAGTCGAACGTGTCACTACGTAGCGAACGTCTCAGGGAGGTACTTCGCGGACCCGGCTGCCTGCCCGCGGCTCCCATCTTCGACCCTCTGTCGGCGCGGATCGCCGAGGTGTCGGGGTGGAGGGTGTGCAAGTTGGCGGGTTCGGTGGCCAAGGCCACCGAACTATGTTTGCCCGACGGTGTTCCACTCAGCAATGCCACCGATATTGTGGAGATCTGTCGCCGTATCAATCGGGTGATCGAGACGAGCCTGATGGTAGACGTCGATGACGCGGGCGAAACCCCGCTGCAGGTGTACCGGCTGGTTCGCGACCTGGAGGAGGTCGATGTCGCGGCCATCGAGATCGAGGACAACCTGGTCCCCCGCGAGTTGGGGAGCGCGGAGGGTCGTCACTCGCAACTGATTCCAACAGACGAACAGGTCGACAAGCTCAAGACGGCGCTTGCGGCGCGGCGTGACGCCTCCACGGTGATCATCGCGCGGACGAGCGCCCTGAGCGAGCTGCCGTTGCCTGACGCGTTGCGCCGGATTGAGGCCTACGCCGGGAGTGGAGTCGACGCCCTGATGCTTCCCGGCATCGCTCCCAAAACGCGCTCACTCATCGAAGCGGTTCATGAGGTCACCGATCTGCCGCTGTGCGTCGTGGGTCTCACCCAGGAAATGATCGAGGATCGTGGTTACCTCGAGCGCAATGCGGTGCGCATCCGCTACTTCGGCCAACCCGTGTACGGCATGGCCGTCAAGACGATCCACGACTCGTTGGAACACCTGAAAGCGGGCGGGCGGCTTGAGGAACTCGATTCTCTTCGCGCGAAACCCGAGCTATTGAATGCGATTACCCGCAGTGGCGAGCTCGCCGCGTGGTCGCGCGCTCACCCCTTCTCGAGTTAGCGGCGATCAGGCGATCGCACCTCCGGGGAGGGGCGTGTGTCAGTTACCGGCCGCCGGCGCCAGCTTGTTGACCTGGCTCTGCGACTCGAGGAACAGGTCTTCAAAATCGGGACGAGCCAGAAGCTCAGCCGAGGAGCCGTGAATGAGGTTGCGACCACTGCCGAACACATAGACCGTGTCACTGAACTCCATCGCGAGCCGGACGTTCTGTTCCACGGCCGCCACAGCCACGCCGTCAGTTCTGGCGAGCGCGACGACGTGCTCCCAGAGGTCTCGGGCGACCATTGGCGCGAGCCCACCGGTCGCTTCGTCGAGGAGCAGAACCACGGGATCACTCATCAGCGCACGACCAACCGCGAGCATGTTCCGCTGGCCGCCGCTGAGCTTGCCTGCCTGACGTTTGAGCAAGCCACGGAGGTCGGGAAACAGTTCCATGACCCGCTCCATCGATCCGGCTGTGCGCACGTACGTGCCAATCTCCAGATTCTCCTGCACCGTGAGGGTTCCGAAAACGTTCCGAACCTGGGGAACATATGCGATTCCCAACTTGACGAGGTTGCGGGCCTGCGGACGTATGGGGTTACCTTCCAGGAGGATGCTGCCCGACGTCACTCGGGCGAGCCCGTAGAGGGCTTTGATGAAGGTGGACTTGCCGGCCCCGTTGGGTCCGATGATTGTAGTCACGCGACCGCTGGGAAACGACGCAGAGATGTCGAACAAAATGTCCTGCTGGCCATATCCAGCGCAAAGTTTCTGCACTTCCAACCGAGTGTGACCCGAGTCGCCGGTGATCGGTTCGCTTTCGTCGTTCACGGCGCTGCCCCCAGATACGCTTCAAGCACCTGACGGTCTTTCCTCAATTCGTTCATGGTGCCGCTCGCGAGGATGCGTCCGTTGGCCATGACATGAACCGAGCTGCAAAGCTGCTCTATCCACTCCAGCCGATGCTCGACCATCACGATGGTCACCCCGAGTTCCTGCCAGAGGCGGACGAGATGCTCTGCAAGCCGAACGCGGTTGGCAGGACTCACGCCCGCGAAGGGCTCATCGAGGAGGATCGCCTTGCAGTCGGCCATGAGAGTCCGGGCGAGTTCGGCGATACGCTCCTGGCCGCCTGACAACTCGGAGCAGTAGTTATCGAGAACGCGCTGCAACGAGAAGCTGGCAGCCACACTTTGGGCATGCACAAGATTCGTTCGCTCCTCATCCCTCCACGATCCGAGTACCACGCCACGAATGGTCTCGCCTATCTGGCGCGGTGGCGCCGCCATGAGGTTGGACATCACCGTCATGCCGCGGAAGAGCCGAGGTGTTTGGAAGGTCCTGACCAATGATTTCGACGCAATCCGGTGTGGCACCCACCGCGAAATATCTTGGCCGCCGAGATACACGTGTCCGGAATACCCGCGGTTGAACCCGGAGACGCAGTCCAACAGCGTTGTCTTTCCTGCTCCATTGGGTCCGATCAAACCGATGAAGGCCCCCGCCGGCACCTCGAAGCTCACTCCATTTACGGCTTGGACTCCGCCGTACGCGCAACGAACATCCTCAAGGCGAATGCTCACCGCCGCCGAGGTGGCCGACGACTGACCAGCTGCGGTCTGAGGGGAGTCGCCGTCCACAGCAAGGCCGGTCATGGCTTGACCGGCGACTGCTGCGGAGTCGGGCCTGGTCTCGGATCGGGTTGCACCACCATGGGTGGGAACTTTTCCTTCTGTTCCGGAAGGATGCCCTGGGGACGCCACCACAGGAAGGCCAGGAGGAGCACCCCGATGGCGATAGCCTGCAGGTTCGGAAGGATTTCCACGCTGCCGATGGTGGGAAGGAAGTTGCTAACTGTGACGATTCCTTCGAGAACGATCAGGGACCCGACCAAGGCTCCGAGATTGCGTCCACGGCCACCGACAATGACAGCAGCCAGCAGTATCAGGGTCTCCCCCGGTTGCCAGGCCTGGACGTTCCAGCCCCCGACGTAAATCGCAAACAGTCCGCCCCCCAATCCGGCTGCAGCGGCTCCGACTGCGAAGGCGATCATCTTAACGCGCCAGGGATTCTTTCCCAGCGACGATGCCGCGCCCTCCTCCTCGCGCACTGTCTTCATCGCGCGTCCTAGCGGTGATCGCACCAACCTCGTAGTGACGAGCAAGACGATCACGAGTGCTATGAACGAGACGCCGAAAAAAATCCACTCGTAGTCCGTGACTGAGGCGCCAGGGAAGGGTCCGGCGACGCCGTTGACCCCGGCTGTACCGTTGAACAGGCCGACGTCGTTTGTGCAAAGGATCAGGAAGCCTTGACCGATTGCGACGAGAGTCAGAGCCAGATAGTCGTTGCGCAGACGGTGCAGCGCGAATCCTCCCAACACCAGAGCGAACACCACCGTGCACGCCACACCGAACAGGAGATCCCAGGGGAAGGCCCAGCCGAACCCACCAATGTAGTGGGTGACGCCATCGTTCGGCGGCGGACCGACACCGGCAATTGAGGTCATGTAGGCGCCAACAGAGACCAACAGGAAGAACGCGAGGTTCATGATGCCGGTATATCCGAATTGCAGGTTGAAACCAAGCGCGAGGATCCCGTTGAGGCAGCCGTAGATGCCCAGGGTGAGGCCGTAGTAGAGCCACACCCTAGTGTTCTCTCGAGCCTAGCAATTCACGCGTCCATACGTGCGCCCTCCCAGCGCTCATCGGAGCGCCAGGGGAACGCATCACCTGCAGTCGGGGCACCACAACCAACGCAGATTACAGGAGGGGCTGCAAGCTGTCGGCTGGGATATTCTGAATCAACGTCACCGTTCCGCTCGGCTGCAGCTGCTCGGCGGCGAAGGTGGCAGTGACGCGGTGGAACTGGTTGTACGTCATCGGAGATCCGACCCCGACATACTTGATCTTCTTCCCTTGAGCGAGGAGCGTCTCTCCTTGCTGATAGGTATAGACGTTGGTGACCCCTGGTCCCGGGGTGGTGACGTCGAGCACATACTTGTAATAGACGTTCGGGTCGGTTGACTTCGCGGCGTCCATTGCCAGTGCCGCGACGGTCATACCGTCGTATGCATAGATGGAGAGGAACGCTGCGGCCTTGTGATACTGCGCCTCGAAACCGCTATTGAATGTCGCAAGTCCTGGGCCCGTGGCTTGGGTCGCTGCCTCGATGGAAGTGACATGAGCAGCGTAGTACGAGGCGCCGACCGCCTTGACCCAGTTCGGATCCAGGCTCACGTCAGTCGCGATGATCGGGATGGACGCGCCACCGAGTGCTCGTAGCTCTGGGAAGAAGGTTCCCGACGTCCCAGGATCGAGCTGCAGCAGGATGGCGTCCGGATGCGAGTTGATGATCTGCTGAACCTCAGCTTCGTACGACGGAGCGCCGACGGGAATCGAGGGTTGAGTCACGATGTTCATCCCGAGGACCCCTGCGGCGTGGGTCAGACTCGGGACCAGTGTCTGCGCAGACTGTGACGCGTCGAACACAACAGCGACGTTGTGGTAGCCCTTGCTGTTGGCGTACTCAGCAACTGCTGCGCCTTCAACCGCATCCGACGGTCCGGTGCTGAAGCTATACGGCATGTTCAACTTGTCGATTGCCGGCGATCCGATGTGAGTGAAACTCACCATCTTCGATTGGTTCAGAATTGGGAGAGCGTCCGTCCAGTCCAGAGCCGCAAGGCCAATCGACAAGACGATGTTGTCGGCTGCAAGCATCTGACGAATCGCGGTGACGGCATCAACCGGATCTGACGCGGTGTTCACGGGGATCAGATGGATCTTGTGACCGTCTGCCCCGCCGTACTGGTTGATGTAGTTCGCCGCGGTCTGAACGCCATCAAAAAACGGAGTGCCATAGATGACCGTAGTGCCGCTGTACCCGGCCGGCACCCCCACGTTGATCGGCCCGCTTGCCGCCGATGTCGACTGCCCGCAGGCGGCGATCCCGAGCACCACGGAGGTGCCCATTGCGACACGGGCCAGAAGGCCACGATGTCCTTGGCTATTGCGCGCCATGTCTTCCTCCTCGATGTTCGGCCCGATAGTCGGGCCGGATGCGTGGCTGAACTCGACCAGTAAGCGACAGGCCTAACGCGAGATAGGTATTCGCGACACGATTGCCGTGGATGTGTGGCACGACCGGGGCGACGCGCTTGGAGATCTCGTCTACCCTCCGGCGAAGCTGGTACGACCGGTCGAGCCAAAGAGCCCCTGCGGCCGAAAGAGCATCAACACCACCAAGACGACGAAAACCGAGACAGGTGACACTTCAGATCCGACGATGGGAACCGACAGTTGCGTGACTAGGCCGATAATGACCGCGCCGAGCACGGCACCGACCGGGCGACCGATTCCCCCGAGGACAACCGAGGCGAACACGAGGTAGAGGAATGTGTCGCCGAGGTTGGGAGCAAAGCTGGTGGTCTGGAGGGCCTCGACGATGCCAGCGGAGCCGGCGAGGAATCCCGTGATCAGCCAGGTGACATTAGTGATTCTGGCCAGGTTGAGTCCGCAAACCGTCGCCAGGTCGCGATTGTCAGCGATTGCTCGCATGGACTTGCCCAGCCGCGTGTACCGCAGCACCAGGTGAGCGCCGACGAGGCAGATGACGGCGTAGACGACGAACAGTACCTGCAGAGTGGTCACAGCGACGCCTGCCACCGTGTGCACATCGGCGCTGCCTGCGGGATATGACGACGTGTCCAGGACGCGAAATCCACTTCCCCAGATCACGAGGTACAAGTTGAAGAGGATCAGCGAAACGGCGAATGTCAGCACCAGGGAGAAGAGCAGTTGCGAGCGCCGCTTGAAGAACGGCCCGTAGAGAAAGCGTCCTATCACGAAAGAGAGAACGGCCCCAGAGATCCCGCCGACGATGAGCGTCGGCCAGAAGCTCATATGGACGCCCAACGCGTTGACAATGACGACCCCGTAGGCTCCAAACGTGATGAATTCGCCGTAGGCGAAGTTGACCACGTTGGTGATACCGAACTGGAGCGTGAAGCCCAGCGCAGCCACTGCGAAGATGGCTCCATCGATCAGGCCGAATACGAAGAGAGGCAGGAATGTGGACATAGGATCAGGTGAAGTGACGGTTACGTCGTAACGTGCGGTGGGGAGGCGTGCCGAAGGGGAGCGCGCGCGCGAAGCTACAACGCCGACACTCATGCCCTGCCGTCATTGGCTATGACGCCACACGATCACCCGAGTTCCTCCAGACAGCTGATGAGGCAGAGCCTCGTTCTGCCGCTGCCCGCTCTCTGAGGAAGGTTCCCCGGGGGTAGCGGCCGACTTCAGCACCCCACTGCCGTCTGGACAGTGATCGAGTGCTGGCGACGACCTGGGCGTACCTTAGCCTCGCGTGGGCCCGTCGTCAAGTGGCAGGCGGGTCCCGAGGAACCGCCAGTGGATCGAGGCGGGACATGCGCGGCCTGCGACGACGTCGGGGGCCATGGTGCCGACGACTCAACGCCCGATACGTCGCCACGGCCGCGGACACCCGGTTTGCACACGAGCGCGGGAATGGCGGCAACTTCCGTCCAGACGGCAACTTCTGGATGCCCGGGGAGTCGGCGAACGTCCGTTCGGGGAGTCCAAGGTTGCGGCGATGGTGCGGTCGTAATACGCCGCGTCTCGGGCGCACTCGGTTGTCGTCGCCCAACCTGCGGCTCGTCAACGTCAGCGCTCACAACTTCAGCGCTCACACCATCAGCGCTCATATGAGTCCGCTGTGGCGTGGCTGGCGATCGCGGGCTGACATCAGCAGTGTTGTTGCTCGACGTCGTCATGGAGGTGCAGCGCGAGATCGTGCTGCTGCTGCGCACCAGGGCGCCTCACCTCACGCGTCGAGGGCCCCATCGGTCGCATTGGAGCAACGACTGGATTGGTATCATCACGTCCTAAATTTCGAGCGATTTTGGGGCCTTTCAATGCACCCGATTATTCAATCCAAATCGGCCCCCCGCACTCGCTTAGTCGATGCACAACAGGTGCTAACCAGAGTTAGATGATGCTGTCGAAAGCCACGAAACGAATTCAGGAGGTGCAACCAGGAACGCGTAATTCTGGATCAGCCTCTGCAAGGGGACAACTAGTAGTGCAGTGAGGGGTACCAGTCGCCGCGGCCGTCTGGCGTCAGATCAAGGAGATGCCACACCGGGGTGAGCAGATCGATGCCGCGCTCGCGTCGGTCATCGGCCATTTGCGCACCTTTGGAGTAGACGTGACGCACGGTACCGTCGTCGCCGCGGATGAATACCGATACCGACTCGATCTGGGTGCCGTCTGCCTCCTCGCTGCCGAGGTCGTACTTGAAGGGGCTGTCGGCGGCGCTGAGCAGGCGCAAGTTGCTCCAGCCGCGAGACGCCGCGTGGGCGGCGATGGCAGCGGGATCAGCCGCAGCGACCACGACGAAGTCCGCGTTCTGAGTGAGATGTGGCGCTGCCGCGTTGTACCCGTCGATCCACATCGTGCACAGTGGGCAGGGCTCCGTCTGGGCCTTGCCGTACATGAAGTGATACAAGATCAGTGGCCGGCCCGGAGCGCTGAACAGTTCCGAAAGCTTCACGCGGCCGCCGCTTGCGACGTCGATCACCTGGTAGTCGTCGACAACAGTGTCGGCTGGCAGCCTGCGCCGCAATGCGGCCACGCGTTCGGCCTGATCAATGAGATCCAATTCGGCGACCCGTAGCTCCTCGCGCTGACGCCGATATTCGTCGGATTCGCTCAATCGAGTGAAGCGCATGTCGGGTTCCTCTTAACCAGAAGTCGATTGACGATACGGGGGTCGGACGGTGGTCCCGGCCGGGCCAACGAACCAGTGCCTCGGGCCTAATGCATCGTCCCCATAGTGCTCATGCCTGCGCTTCCAGGCACCACCAGCCCAGGCACCGAGTGGGGGGCGACAGCCACCATCACCGCCAGCGCCAACAGGAGAGCGGTCGTCCCCCACACGACCGGCCG
>OBLU010002240.1_pt1 | contig 17915 bp, 17 predicted proteins | sample 1518681 | NCBI WGS metagenome assembly OBLU01 (sample SAMEA3539304, study PRJEB22396) | soil metagenome | biome: tundra; feature: field; material: soil | place: USA | collected 2010-05 | depth 0.15 m | reverse complement strand
TCGAACGGGAGGAAAGCTCAAGTATTGATCGACAACTATGGGTAAACTAAGCTCTGGCTCATTTATTTCAAGGTTTGATACGCAGACTCGACTCATCATAACCCTCAACTCACATAGCGCCTGGACGCCCCTCGATGTGCACACTTCGAAGGGTCGTCTTGAAACAGAAAAATTGGCAATTTCACTTAGAAACCACTGGATGCTCAGCCGCTAACCGGGAAGACCCATCTGGCACTGGCCCTTGGCTTGGCCGCCTGCCAGCAAGGCCACCGCGTGCGCTTTACCACTGCCTCCGCCCTGGTCAGCGAACTGATCGAAGCCCGCGACGAGAAGCATCTACTGCGATTCCAAAAGCTTCTGGCCAGCTATGAGCTTCTCATCGTCAATGAGCTGGGCTTCGTCCCTCTGTCCAAGACCGGCGCCGAGCTACTCTTCGAGACCTTCGGCCTGCGCTACGAACGCGCTTCGACCCTGGTCACAAGCAATTTACCCTTCCAGGTGTGGACCGAGACTTTCGGCTCTGAACGGCTCACCGGCGCACTGCTCGATCGCCTTACCCATCACGTTCACATCCTGGAGATGAACGGTGACAGCTACCGCCTCAAGCAAAGCCGCCGCAAACGAAACACATCCTCAGAACGCTGAACCTACCCCCCGCCGAACGCGCCTCGGGGGAGAAGGGCCTCTTCCGCTACGCTCCAGAGCCCCTTCTCCCCCGAAAAACCCCGCCTTACCGTCCACTCTATTGGTTCCCTTTTACTCCGCCTCAGTGGTTTCCTTTTACTCCGGCCTTGACACTCTGCTCAGATCGGCAAGAAGGAGGCGTTCCACAGTCGGCGTCGGCACTCTACTGAGTAGAGCATCCAGCATGTCCGCGCTCTTCTCATACAGAGTGATTGCTGATTTCCTGTCCCCGAGGCGAGCCATGATTTCTGCCTTGATTGCAAGGTCCCTTGGGACGAAATACAGCTCATCGGGAATTTGTTGGTTGGCTGCGATGGCATCGTTAATCGCTGTCAACGCAGGCTGCAATGCCCCTTGATGCAGGTATGCCGTTGCGAGAAGACCATCCACCTGCGTCAAGCCGCGCCAATACGAAAGCTGCTTGGCGTATTGAACTGCCTGACCGTAGTCGGACACCGCTTGATCCCACTGCCCCATTCTCTCGTAGACGCCAGCCCTGGTTTGGTAAAGCTCATAGAGATGCCCGGCAAGATGATAGTCGCTCACTCGACGCAAATCCTCGTCGGCCAGCGCCAGCGCTTCCTTGTTCTCTCCGAGACCGCTAAGGGCCTCGATCTTGGCCGTGATGGCAATCGTCGGATACGCTGCGCCGCGGGTCTTCCCGGCAACTTTGATCGCTTCATCAAGCGGCCCAAGGGCCTCCTTGTACTTGTGCAGTTCAACCAGGCCAGTGCCATACATGCTGGCGTATCGAATGTGAGCGCTGGATCTGCTGCCTTCGCGATCATCCAAGCTCTGACCACCTTCTTTTTTGCGGTCGCGATGTCGCCTAGTAAGAACGCGGCGATTCCCTGCTCGCCGATTGCTCTGGAAGCCAGCAAATAATGGTGCTGGCGGAGTGCCAACGTCTCCACCTCTGTCCAGGTCTTCTGCGCCATTTCTGAGTCATAATTCACTTCGAGCATCCCGAGGATTGTCAGAACGCGAAGTCGTGTCTCAGGTTCCTGCGCCTCGGGCAGCGCCAGGTCACGTGTCAGTAGCGCAATCTGGGCTGGGACGCTCATAGACGACTCGCTATGTGCCGGCATTTGGCTGACACGTGCGTAGAGCGCCTTCGAGAGCTGACGTCTCTGTTTGAATTGAACTTCAGCTTGTCTGTAGAAAGGTTCCGCCCCTATCCAGCTATTCAGCCACGACATCTCGTCGGCTCGCTCAAGGAGCGCCTCTGGAGAGGCAGGATTCCTCCAGCGGAGGACTAGGCATCCGACAACACCCAACAGGACGGCCAACAGCAAACCGGCGGCGATGCGAAGGGTGGGGGGAACAGCGATTCGCATAGCAACCCGTTACTTAACTGGTATGGTGCCAGAATCTGATCGTCAGATCAAGCCTGGACCGAATGCTTCTTTCAGGAGCACGAAGTACGGTTTTCAGCTCTTACGCGCAGGCCCGGCCCCGCGACCTCTGCCGTGACAGCAAGGCGGAAAACCGTAACTCATTGAAACCAGGCGCAACGGATGGCTATTCAGAGCGCCCTGATACACCCTGGGAACGGATTATCGAACCCTTATCGCACCCGCGTCCTCTGTCTATCTGACCTCTGTCCACTGCACCATTTCTGTTGCAAAATGTGACGCGAAAACCGGTATCTATGAGCGAACTTATAGCGAAGATATAGCCTGCTCTGGCGAAAGGAAAGCGGCAATCCTCTACCGCAGCACGGCAGAGGTCGTGGGTTTGTTAAGACCTACGAATTGGGAAAGCGGCCGCCGTGATCCCGATAGAAGCGTAAAAAAGATGAAGCACATCTTGTTGGTAACCGGCGCGACAGGCAAAGTAGGCAGTCATTCTATTCGCCGCACGGTGAATTCGGATGAATTTAGCGAACCGTCGATTCGCGCTCTCCGCCACTTCAATATCACTGCCTGCAACGCAAAGGCAGAGAGTTATATCGGGGATTTTCACCACTTTTTAAGACAAGCGAACTTAATGTAAGAAGGACTAGCTTTCACACAATATCGGGTTTTTGGGCTTGCCTGATGACCAGGTGAGCGAATGTATCGCCCTCACTGGGGTTATGTTTCCACTTTCACCAAACATGATCGAAAACTGAAATGGCGTTAGTTCCCTTTTGGGATTGCTGCAATCCCGGACAAAGCGTCCATTCGCACTATGCGGTTGTCCGACCTGCCAATTGCTCTTTAGGGCCGAAAGCATCGGAAGAATCCTGGAGGGCCTAGCACGCTAGCGAAAGCGTAGGCATAACCCGCGAGCTCCGAAATATCCGACGGGCGACGGCAGAGTTGCACTTCCCATCTTCAGTTCGGTTCAATTCGATCGGCCCCTTGGGCTGAGAGCATCTCCCGGTACTTATGCTGTAATCCGTCTCCGGTTATCCCTAAGAAGAGTCGACATGAAGAGGGCACTGTTCAAGGACGCGATTAGTCGGCGTTTGAGGGCCTGCAGACGGCAATTCTGGCCATTCGTCGCAAACAAGATGACTTCCCGTCGGGGCCAGTGGAATATGGCCTCCTAGGGGAATACACGATGCAAATCAGAATCAGCTTCAGTGTCAGTGTCACGTGAAGGGCAATATCGGCCTCGTCGCGTGGCTGGCAGCCGGATTTGGTTCGATGAGCGTAGTGGCGTTTTTGCTTAAATCAACCTGACGAGGCGCGGTGCGATTCCCCGCAATTCTCAATTGGTCGGCAATTCCGTCTGATCAGTAGGTAAGACAGATCCTGCCGAAATGATGTCGAACCTTCTGAAGCCGAAACACATCCCAGATTTTGTTTAGCGGGAAGCAGGCATCCGTCACTAGGCGTAGATTCATTGTGTCCAAACGGTTGATCATCGCTGTTTTGTCACATCTGGTGCTCTTCGGTAGTGAATCACAGGTAGTCGCGAAACAATTCAGCGGATGGCGCCGGAATCACACTGCGTCCCACGAGCATCCCGTCTTCCACAGCAACTGCGGATGCGGCCGCAACGGCTGCTTGAACACTTGCAACATCTCCCGCCATCAGCACGAATCCTTTCCCTCCCAAGGCCATTGCCAGGTGTACGCGAAGCAGGGTTACGTTGGCGGACTTGACTGCTGTGTCTGCCACTTCAATGATGCTTGCAGCCGAAAACGTTTCGATCACGCCGATCGAACGCAGCTGCTTGGGATCAATCTCGACAGACTGAGAAATTGCGGCGAGCACCGAAGGATGTACGCGGGCGATTTGGCGCCGCTCGATCAAGGATGCTCCTGCTGCTGCAGCGCCGGCATGGAGTGCAGCCTGGACGGATGTTACGTCCCCAGCGATTACAATCAAGAACTTTCCGGAGCAGATGGTGCGCGCCAGCAACAGTTGCACGTCGGCGGCCTTCAACGCTACATCCTCCACGAGATATCCGGCCGCAATGCTCGATAGTTCGATCAGCCCAATCGAATTCAGTTCCGGTTGCAATTTGACTCCTTCCGCCGCCCGCTCGTCGTCTGTCCCATCACAGAGCGTCGATCACAATTGCATCGTTTGTAATCATTACGCGGCCTTCAATACTGGCGTGCACTGGGGCGCCAAGCTTTCCTTGTTCGGGCGTGGCAATCAGATCGCCTTGCCGCACCCTGTCGCCGGTCTTTACTACCGGGACTGCAGGAGCCCCGGCGTTCTGCTTGAGCAGGATATTCACTCTTCGTGGTGCAAAGTGATGTTCAACGAGTGGCCCAACGTTCTTGAAGTCGCTCAGCCCGAGCTTTGCAATCAGGCGTCGCATCGGCACGCGCCGAAATTCGGCCATCGGGTGCGCCACCAGGGAATCGGCCGAGCTCTTGAAGACCAGCCCGCGCTCACGAGCCACCGGCTTGGATTGCGCGCAAATCGTCTTTGGGTCCAGGTCTTCAGGGCACGCAAACATGGTGCAGAGGTTGCATTCGCAGCAGTACAGTGTCCCCGCTACCATCTTGTCCGCAGCGCTGGAAAACCCCAGCGATTGCATCGCGAGATGCGGTTGGATGGGATGCCCGAGCAGAAATCGGGGACAGTACTCCGTGCAGAAGCGGCACTGGTCGCATGCTGATCTCCCAATCCTCTGCACTTGTTTCAACGGCAAGTTGTGTCGGCGGATGAGGCTGTGCGACGAGGGAAGAGCCACAATACCACCGGTCGTCTTCGTTACTGGAACGTCCAGACCGGCAGCGGGTTTTGCCATCATTACGCCGCCCAGAAGGATGCCGAAATCAGATACTGTCGCCCCGCCCGCCGCGTCGATAGCCTCGCCAATCGAGATTCCGATCGGTACCCGCACGGTGATGGGATTCTGCACGGCACCCGCCACAGTGAGGTATTTGTGAGTTACCGGCAGATCAAGTCCGATGTTTACGAGGGTTTCAACGTTCGCAACGACAGTGTCGACATCCTTGGGCAGGCCGCCGGGTGGAATGATTCTCCCCGTGACCAGGTGCACCAGGATGAACTCGTCGCCCGCGGGGTACACATCCGGGAGTGGCACAACCCTGATGCCGCGGGAAGCGTTCGTCGCCAGGACCTCGATGATGTCGCGGTACTTCTCCTTGATTCCGATCACGCCTTCGCGCGCACCAACGATCGACATCGTTGTCTCAAGTCCACGGATAAAATGCTCGAGTTGGTGCACGAGCAGTTCTTTGTCCTTGTGTAGCAGAGGCTCGCACTCAGCGGCATTTGCGATGACGGTCGAGACTCGGGCCTTCAGCTTCGTGGCGGTTGGAAACCCTCCACCGCCGGCGCCGACGATCCCCAACTCCTCGATCCGGCTAAGCGCCCTATCAACCGTAGTTGACGTCCGAGTTGTGCTTATTTCTTGAGCCATTTGCTGAAAACTTTCACAGTCGGGCAACTTATTGATTGACTTTGATTGAAACTATAGCATATAGTTCACAGTCGATCAACATCAGTCATCTTTATGATCTGCCTAATTCCAAATATCGGCAGTACTTCGTTCAAATACCGGCTATTGGACACAACGCGTGAGGCAATTTCATTGGCTCAGGGCCGCGTCGAGAGAATTGGCCAATCCGGAGGGGAGTGTGGCGACTATCCAACGGCCATTCGCAAGTGCATATCTGACATCGTGGGTCCCGGCAGGCCATTAGCAAGCTTGTCCCAGATCGGCGCGATCGGCTTCAAGGTTGTTCACGCCGGCGCTCGAAACGCCTCTCAAGTGATCGACGACGAGTTCCTCGCGGCCATGGAGGAGTTTTCATTTCTCGCTCCTGCGCACAATCCTCCGTACATCGCAGCCATCAAGGCATTCCGTGCAGAACTTCCAGATGTCCCAATGGTCGCGGTTATCGAGACGGCGCCTTACCGGCTCATGAGCGAGGCCGCGACCACGTACGCTGTTCCGTATGAGTGGCGGGAAGAAAGCGGCATACGGCGCTATGGCTTTCACGGCGCCAGCCATCGGTCGGCAAGTGCACGGACACAGGAACTGCTGGAGCGTTCCAACTTGCGCCACATCTCGTGTCACCTTGGTGGCAGCTCAAGTGTCGCAGCGTTTCGTAACGGAGTTGCCGAGGACACGAGTTTTGGAACTTCGCCCCAATCGGGGCTACCGCAAAACAATCGCGTCGGCGACATCGACGTATTCGCCGTGCTTCACATGATGAAGAAACTCGGGATGGGCCCTGACCAAATGGCGGGCCTGCTTGCCAGCCGCTCGGGCCTTGCGGGTATCAGCGGGGCAAGCGGCGATGTCAGAGATCTGTCCCTGGCTGCTGCCCGTGGCGACCGTCGTTCGAAGCTTGCGCTCGATGTGTTCGTCTACGCTATCCGCCACTACCTGGGAGCGTTCATGGTCGTGCTCGGTGGAGTCGATGTGGTCACGTTCTCAGGCGGCATAGGGGAGAATAGCCCCGATATCCGAAGTACAGTCCTCGCGAACTTGGCAGCCTTCGGAATTGAACTCAGCGAGCAGAGAAACACATCGTTGCAGGGCGAAGGAACGATCTCGGCCGACACCTCCCTTGTCAAGGTCATGGTGATCCCGGCCAACGAAGAGATGATTGTCGCTCGGGAAACGGTCAACCTTGTTTCTCACATGCAGGCCGCGGGAACAGGCGCGGCTCAACCGGCGATTCTTGTCAATACACTGCAGGTTCAGCATGAGTAGCGCTACTGCGATGTCGCATTCCATTGGGTCCATCCAAAGATCGATGGTCGAGCAGATTGTCCGTCAAGTGGCTCTCGAGTACCTGAAGAAGGGAAGTGGTGGCGAGGCTCCACTTCTGACGGTGCAAACTTCCTCCCGGCACATGCACATTTGCCGAGAGGATATGGACGTTCTGTTCGGACGTGGAACAGAACTCACTTTCGACCGTCCTCTCTTTCAGGAAGGGAACTTCGCTGCCAAAGAAACCGTGACCATCGTCGGACCGCGCAATCGCCTGATTTCCAATCTTCGCATTCTCGGGCCGATGCGCAAGCAGTCCCAAGTTGAACTGGCATTTACCGACGCCATTATGCTCGGCATCAACGACATTCCCGTTCGGCTTTCAGGAGATATTGCAGGTAGTCCGGGCGCAATCATCATAGGGCCCAAGGGTGTTGTCGAACTCAAAGAGGGCGTCATCCGTGCTGCAATTCACGTGCATATGAGTCCGGCCGAAGCGGCCCACTTCGATGTGGCTAAGGGCGATCGGATGAAGTTGCACATCGGCGGCGCATCGGGTCTTACATTCAACAACGTTCACGTGCGCATCGATCCGGCATCTCGTCTGAATGTTCATATGGATACCGACGAGGCAAATGCCTGCGGTCTGCACCTGACCAAGGAAATTGAGCTCTCTAAATAACGTCAAGGAGAAAGAGGAAGCGATGAAGCAAGCGCTTGGAATGATTGAAACAAAGGGCCTCGTCGCGTTGTTTGAGGCAATCGACGCCATGCTCAAGTCAGCAAACGTGACTTTTGCCGGGTGGCAGACAGTCGGCTCTGGATTGGTGACCGCATTTGTGGAAGGAGACGTGGCTGCGGTCAAGGCGGCAACGGATGCAGGCGCAGAAGCGGCCGCCAGAATCGGCGAGGTGATCAGTGTTCAAGTCATTTCCCGCCCTCACGACGAACTGCCTTCGTTCGTTCAACAGAGTAAAAAGACGGCTGCCCGCGAACCTGTTGCAGTCTAGCCGGCAAAGGAGACCGAAATGAGTGAAGCAATCGGATTGATTGAAACCAGGGGTTTGGTAGGCCTCGTTGAGGCCTGCGATGCAATGGTAAAAGCTGCCAGCGTAGAGCTCGTGAAGACCATGCAGATTGGCGGGGGATTCGTTACCGCAATCGTGCGTGGCGACGTGGGGTCAGTGCGTGCGGCGGTCGATGCCGGCGCGGCTGCGGCCAAGGTCGTTGGCGAACTGGTCTCATCACACGTGATTCCGCGCCCCCACGATGCCCTCGTGGAGAGCATGCTCAAGTAATAAGAGGAATTGGAGAATTCGAAATGGCGAATGAAGCGGTAGGAATGATTGAAACCAAGGGCCTGGTGGCGCTTGTGCAAGCGACAGACGCGATGCTCAAAGCGGCAAGTGTGAAATTCATGGGTTGGAACAAGGTCGGCAGCGGTCTGTGCTCGGTCTATGTTACTGGCGATGTGGGTTCAGTGCGCGCAGCGGTCGATGCCGGAGCCAGCGCTGCCCGGGCAGCTGGAGAAGTGCAGAGTGTGCATGTGATTGCGCGCCCCAGCAGCAACCTCGCAAGTGTATTGCCTAAGTAATTCACGATCCGGACGCGGTCGAACAGACCCGAGAGGTGAGCCGGCATGTTTATCGCGAAAGTTATCGGCAGCGTAGTATCCACCCAGAAGATTTCGAAGTTCCGCGGCATGAAGCTCCTGCTGATTCAGCCTTACATCAGCAAGGAAGGAAAGCTGCAGGGCTCCGGCAGTTCGGTAGTCGCCGTAGACAGCGTGGGAGCGGGCGTGGGTGAGTGTGTGTTGTTCACACAAGGAAGTTCGGCTCGCCTTACGCCGACTACAAAAGACGCGCCGGTAGATGCGGTGATCGTGGGTATCGTCGATTCCGTCGAAGTGGAAGGCAAGGAATTGGAGAAGCCTTAAATGCAGATCCAGGAACAGATGGTCACAGAAATCGCGAAAGCCGTGGTTGCGAGGCTCCGTGTTCAGTTGCAGCAGCCGGTTGCCGTCAAAGGCGCCCTGCAGCACAACGCGGCAGGACATGACGGCGTCTTTGCGACTGTAGATGAAGCGGTCATCGCAGCTTACGAAGCGCAGAAGCAAGTTGCGGAAATGGACTTCGCGCAACGCGGCCGCATGATCGAGATCATTCGCGGAATATGTAACGATCGCTGCGAGGAACTTGGCCGCATGGAGTTGGAAGAGACCAAGGTAGGACGTCTCGATCACAAGATATTGAAGCTGCGGAATATGCGTTTCGTGCTCGGAGTCGAGGCCATGCGAAGCGATGCCCGCAGCGACCAGTCGGGATTGTGCATCATTGAGCGTGCTCCCTGGGGCGTGATCGGCATGATACTGCCGGTCACTCACTCGGTGCCGACGATGGTTTCGAACGCCATCAACATCCTGGCCGCCGGCAACACCGCGGTTTTTGGGCCGCATCCGTCCGGAGCGAGGGTAGCTCAATACGCACTGCAGCTTTTCAACCGCGAGATTCACCGGGAGCTTGGTGTTGCGAACGTGCTGACGATGGCGAACGAGGCCAGCATCGAGGCAGCGGGGCAGCTCTTCAATCATCCGAGAATTGCTCTCATCTGCGTCACGGGAGGCGCAGCTGTTGCGCAGGCGGCAGCCAGGTCGGGTAAGCGCGTCATCGCGGGCGGCCCGGGTAATCCTCCCGTGGTCGTTGACGAAACCGCCGACTTGGATCGTGCCGCAAAGTGCATCATCGAGGGAGCGGCTTTCGACAACAACCTGCTCTGCATCGGGGAAAAAGAGATCTTCGTGGTGAGGTCTGTCGCCGACAAGTTCATCGCTGCTATGCGGCGCGCCGGTGCATTCCAGCTGGATGCTGAGGCCATTGAAAGGCTTACGAAGGCCGCGTTCACCTTTGATGGTCAGGGCACCGGCTGCGCGCGAGCTCATGTGAAAAGGGATCTCGTCGGTAAGGACGTTGCCGTGCTCGCTGCCGCTGCCGGAGTGCGCGTGCCTGAAGGCACGAACCTCCTTTTTGGCGAAACTGACGAGTCCCATCCGTTTGTTGTCGAGGAGCAAATGATGCCATTTGTTCCTGTGGTGCGCGTGAATAACGTGGACGCGGCGATTGCGGCCGCAGTGGAAGCTGAGCACGGTTACCGGCACACTGCCATTATTCATACACAGAATGTTGAGACGGCTACGCGCATGGCCCGCGCGATGAATACAACGCTCTTTATCCATAATGCTGCGTCGCCAGCCTCGCTGGGTGTGGGTGGTCCGGGATATTTTAGCCACACCATTGCAACGCCCACGGGCGAGGGCATCACAACGCCCCTCACCTTTACGCGTGAGCGCCAGATGGTGGTTGGAAATGCATTGAGGATCATTTAGTCATGTTCATGGCTCGAGTCAAAGGCACAGTGGTAGCGACTGTAAAACACCCCACGCTGGAAGGTTGCAGATTCCTCCTGGTGCAGCGGGTGGATGCAGACGGCACTTTGGCTGAAGAGCCGAACCTGGTTATCGATTGGCAGGGCGCGGCAAACGGTTCAACCGTGATCGTTTCCACCGATGGTGATATTGCGCGCGCCAAATTTGGAAATACTACGCCCGCGCGAATGGTCGTGATGGGCATTGTGGATACACTGAGTGCTTTGGCAGGCTCCGTAATGGTGGGTGCATGAGATTGGGAATCGTTCGCGGTCACGTAGTTCTCAACCCGGCGCTCGATTCCTATCGAGGTAAAACGCTGATCGTAATAGAGCCGTTATCCATGCAAAACATCAGGGCCAAAAACGGTCTCGGTGGCGGCAAGGCGCTGGTTGCGATCGACGAGCTTGGAGCCGCCGAGGGACAAATCGTGGCGTTTACCGAGGGCCGTGAAGCAGCGAATCCCTTCTGGCCTGATTCGGTGCCTGTAGATGCGTACTGTGCCATGATTGCCGACTCGATTGAAGTCCAGCCGTAATGAAGTCTTACAAGATCCGAGGTGTGAAAGTGACGCAAGGTAAGAAAAGCATCGATATTTCAAGTCGCAGAGTTGTAACAATGCGCGATGTCCAGGACGCGGTTGCTGCCGGCGCCAGCACTATTGTCACTTCCCATCAAAGCATCATTACTCCATCTGCCCGTGACTTTCTGCGATCCGAGAACATCGAGATGGTGCGAAATGGCCGTGTGGATTCCGCCGGCCCGGAAGCGGGCGGGGTTTCCCAAGCCGACGCTCGGAACGGGTCGCAATCCAATCGTACCGGTGCAGACTCCGCACTGTTCTTCACGCCCGAAGCGGAAGTAATCAAGAAAGAGATATGCGCCGTTGGCCGAAAGCTCTGGATGCGGCAATTCGTCGATGGGAATGGAGGTAACATCTCCTATCGCATCGGTCCCAATGAAGTTATCTGCACGCCGACCCTTGTGAGCAAGTACGATCTCACTCCCGATGACCTCTGCCTTGTGGACTTGCAAGGCAATCAGATCGCCGGAACCAAGCCCCGCACCAGTGAAATCTTCCTCCACCTCGAAATCTACAAGGCCGTTCCTGAGGCAAAATCCGCCGTGCACTGTCATCCGCCGCATGCAACCGCGTACGCCATCACCGGGCGCGTTCCTCCAAACCTGGTGATACCGGAATTTGAAGTCTTCGTCGGCAAGGTTGCTATATCCCCCTATGAAACCCCTGGAACGGAAGCCTTTGCTCGCACCGTCCTCCCGTTTGTGCAACAGCACAATACGGTGCTGCTCGCGAACCACGGAATCGTCTGCTGGGCGGATACCGTTACGCACGCCGAATGGTATGCAGAGGTGCTTGAGACCTATTGCTGGACGCTGATGCTGGCCACGCAACTCGGCGCTCCCATCTCATACCTCACTCAACGAGAGGGGTCCGATCTATTGGCGATCAAGAAACGCCTTGGCTTGCCTGACGTGCGATTCGATACGTCGAATATGAAAGAGTGCCAGCTCTCAGAGCTTGAGGTTCCTGGCTCCATCGCGCTCAACCCGATGCCATGCGATGGAGGCAAAGGCTGTTCGGTTGAACCAGATATCGAACACCTTGTCAAATCCGTTACGGATGCAGTGATGAAGGAGCTCGCCGTTGGATAGTTTGGTTCTGCCATGACCGAAGGCCCGATTGCACGAAGCGTAACTATCAAGTGTTCCGGTACCATGCTGGCAGGCGATGAAAGCAGCAGAGCGGCAACTTAGAATCCGACAGATGCTCGAAAGCCGCGACTTCCTCGATGTGGAGACCCTTTGCCACGAATTAAAAGCCTCCGAGGCCAGTGTTCGACGCGACCTCGGCGCATTGGAGAATGAACGGGTTCTCAAGCGAGTCTATGGCGGTGCAGTTCCGGTTCAGACCTCGGGTGATTATGCTGTTGAGACCGTCAAGCAGAGCGATGAAAAGAGCCACATAGCCCGGCTGACCGCAAATCTGATTGAAGATGGTCAGACTGTCATTCTCGACGGTGGCACTACGGCCGCTGCGGTTGCTAAGGCGCTCGCCACGAAATCAATTCATGTCATCACGAATTCACTGCCAATCGCCGAAGTGCTTGAATCGTTTCGCAACATTGAATTAACCCTTACGGGCGGTTATCTTGATCCGCGCATCCGAGTTATGCTTGGGCCATCCTGCGAGCAGATGCTGAGTTCCATTCGCGCAGATGCGGTCATCATGGGAATCGGCGGAATCACAGAGTCCGGATTCAGCAATAACAACACATTGGTGGTCGGATCAGAAAAGAAGATGATCGAGGTTGCTGACAAGGTCATTATCGTGGCCGATCACACAAAATTCGGCCGCGGCGCGATGTTTCAGGTTGCTCCTCTCAGCGCCGCCGATATCGTAGTTTCGGACTCTGTGCTCGCGCCGGAGTATCTGGAACTTCTTCGCAGACATCAAATCGAAGTGTGTCTCGCCTGACTTCTGACCGGTTCATCCAACAGCGTACGACCAAGGTAGCGCTCTCCTCCGTTCTCCAAGTTTCAGCCACCGGGTGAACCGAGGGGCGGGCGCCGTCAAAGATAATATGCTTCCCGATATTTATTGAGAGACGATTTCTGCAAGGTCCGGAAGTGCAAATGGCCCTTTGATATTCTCAAGCAGCCAGGCGATGTTCTTGCTGAGCGCTTTCATCGTTGCAAGGCTCTCTGTATCGGGTTCCACATCACCGTCCTCATGGCCGATGCCTGCATTCCAATACGACGAGCCGGGGACGACCATCTCATTAATCAGGAAAAAGTGATTCAAGGAATCGAACGTATGAATGGCGCCCGCTCGGCGCACTGACACTACCGCCGCACCAACTTTGTGGCGAAACATTTGGTCGTTTGCCTTAGCCACATTGCAGGCTCGATCCATCAATGCTTTCATCTGAGGCGAGACATCGGCTGCATGTGTCGGCGATCCAAACAGAATGCCGTCCGCCCGCGCCATCTTTTCAATCACTTCATTGCCCATATCGTCAGATTTCGCACATCGCCGGTCCTTGCTGGTTGAGCATTCCCGGCAAGAGAGGCAGTCGTGAATCGTTGCGCCGCCGAGTTCGACCAGCTCAGTTTGGATTCCTTCCATTTCCAGTTCTTTGAGAACGTACTGGAGCAGCGCGGCCGTGTTTCCGCCCTTTCGTGTACTTCCGTTTATCGCAACTACCTTGATATGTGAGGCGTTCATAGTCTATCTCCTGCGTTTGGATCTTTCCGTATTCAGCGAGGGAGGGAACTTCTGTATCAGAAGCCATTCTCCGGCTTGTCCGGCAATCTCTGGCTGTGTCGAAGATCACATCTGTTCTGCTGTCAGGACTCTCTGGGCTTTTGGAACCGGTGAACGATGGACGCCTTTCGACCTGACGATGTTCCGGCCAGCGACAACGCCTACAGAGGGCATTGACATGAATCAGGCTGTGCGAGAGCTGCTGCAATCAGCCGCCAGCCTCTCTCTGAGGGACTAGTTGGAATATACGATTGGGCCGGCAATGCTAGACATAACGGCCGCACCGTACGGTGAGACACGGTATCCGATCGAGGTGCGCATGGACGGGAGGATTTTTGCACGATTTCATCTGGATGTGGGTATCGGCGACATTGCAATTCACCCGCTGGAAGCCATCGAAACCCATGCATGGCTTGAATTCGCAGGTATTTCCGCTTCGCGGGTCCCCATGATTGCCAGAAACAGCAGTTCGCCGAAAAGATTCACGCCTACACATTGCCGCGCACTACTCCAAACAGCCGCGTAAAAGACGTAATGACACGCGGTTCAATTCGGCATTGTATTTCGCCGAGGATGCGGAGATGCCGAGAGTATCAATCTCCATGGGAAGCCTCCTGGGTACAACTCTTACACCGTGGGGGAAAGCGGCGGACCATGCCGTTGATTACCCCCGCCAACGAGTTATGTCAGAATAGCGGTGACTCGCCCGCATCGCCGAGCTCGAGTTGGTCAAGACCTTCGAAGCGTCCAATAGCAAGATCGCCCCGACTCCGAAGCCGATCCACTCGGGCCGCCAGCATCCAGCCAAAGAGTCTCGTACTTGGAAATCCCCAGGTAAACCGTCCTCTCACAGAGACGATTGGTGGAAGAACGATGCCTGGCAGGTTTCGTGCCAAGGCAAGTCAGTCACTTGCCGCATATCTCAACGTGACAACGAAACTCGTGACGCAGCTGTGCGAGCACTAATTCTGTATCCGATGAACGCGTTGGTAGAAGACCAGATGTCGCGGCTACGGCGAGCGCTGGATTCCGAGAAGGCACGTGCTTGGTTGATGACAAAGCGCGGCGGCAACCGCATCTACTTCGGCCGGTACAACGGCAATACGCCGGTTGCGGGAAGAGAATTCGATCCAAACGGAAAGCCTAACCGACTTAAAATAGCAGCTCTTCTGAAAGAGCTAAACGCGATAGAAAAGGCTGCCGATGCGGTTGCAGTGCATGCGAAGAAAGCCAATCGCGATGATATGCGCGCGTTTTTCCCCCGGCTAGATGGCGGGGAAATGAGATGCAGGTGGGACATGCAAGACTCTCCCCCCGACATTCTCATTTCAAACAACAGCATGCTGAGCATCATGCTAATGCGCGACGCTGACGCTCCGATATTCGCAAAGACTCGCGCCTGGCTAGAAAAGCCGACCAGCGTGTTCCACTTGGTCATCGATGAACTTCACCTCTATCGAGGAACCGCGGGAACGGAGATAGCTTACCTTTTGAGGCTTCTGCTATCGCGATTAGGTTTACATCCATCACATCCGAAGCTTCGCATCCTGGCGTCGTCTGCTTCACTCGAGCCGGGAGATCCAAAGAGTTTGGCCTTCTTGTCAGATTTCTTCGGGACCGGTTGGATGCCGGACCAGGTAATTTCTGGGAGTGAATTGGCAGTTCCGAAGATCTCAAGTCATGATCCCTTATCACTTGTGCCTTTTGCCGATTTTGCGAAGACCTATAAGGACCACGGCGTAACGGACGAAGCAATTCGCAAATTGAGCGGTTCGTTCACAACCACCGACCCAACTGTTGAACCGTTGGAAGAGCTGGAGACCGTCCTAACGTCTCCGGCGTTGGAGTTATCCACCCGGCTCCTAAACGCGTGCTCCACATCCGGTTTTGCAAGGGCGATACCCCTTTCTGATCTATCTTCACATCTCTTCGGTGACAACAATCCTCCTGAAGATCGCGAGCGTGCTATCCGAGGTCTTCTGATAGCGAGAGGGCATTTGGAAAAAAGCAAGCTTCCGGCATTTCGTTTTCATTGGCTGTTTCGCAATATAGAAGGGCTCTGGGCCTGCACAATGCCGGGCTGTGGATGTGAGTCTGAAGAACGAACAGTTGGTCATTTATATCCAAACGCTCGAATCCAATGCTCTTCATCGAAAAACCCGCATCGCGTGCTTGAGCTTTTGTATTGTGAGCAATGCGGTTCTGTCATCGTAGGCGGAAGTCGACTCACGCTTTCCAATAACGGGGGATGGGAATTACTAACCGTCGAGCCCCACATCGAGGGTCTTCCGGACAAACAGGTTGCCCGGTTTGTTGATAAGCGAACCTACGCAGAATTTGCAGTCTTCTGGCCATCTGGCAAGCAGACCGTAAATCCTGATTCCGACTCGTGGACTCAGCCGTCTCTCGACGGACCTAATGTCGTGGGTAAGTGGCGCGGTGCCTCTTTCGACACCACAAGCGGTCGAGTGATCCTCGGACCGAAGGGCCCTGTTTGTCCGGAAGGTCCTTGGGTCAAAGGATACGTGTTTGTGCTTCCCCCAACTGCACAGGGGGAGAACTTCTCCGCGTTACCAGCTCGCTGTCCATGCTGTGCTGCTGACTACGCTCGACGGCAGATTCGGCAGTCTCCCATCAGAGGATTTCGTACGGGCTTTTCAAAAATGTCCCAACTACTCGCAAAAGAACTGTTCTACCGATTACCGAAAGGGGACCAAAGAAAACTCGTTGTGTTCTCTGATAGTCGAGAAGATGCAGCGAGTATATCGAATGGAATTGAACGTCTTCATTACCGAGATCTCGTTCGCGAGATGATGTACGACCACCTCCGGTTTGCTCTTTTAGAGGCCAAGCTTGCAACAGAGATGGAGTCAAGCGGGAAGGCATCCACGCCAGCCACCGTCGAATTTGCTAAGGCACGGGTCAAAAGAGCCGATGAGTTGAAGACTTGGGTGACCATTGTGCAGACCCCGATTCCGGGCGGATTGCCTGACGTATTGAGGTCAGCACTCGAAGCAGCTCGCGCCACAGCGGATACTGCACTAGAACAGCTGCGACAAGAAGCAGCTAAGAGCGCTGTTCCACTCCGACTCCTGTTTGAAGGATTTAACGATAAGGCAGGCCCAGGAGAACTCATTCATGGCCTGAAATCCTTAGGGGTTAATCCTGCAGGCAATGATGTTCAATACCAGGAGTTCAAATACGACTCGAAGTGGAATTTCTGGACCGAATTGTTTGATTTCAGCGACTCTGACAAATGCTGGGTGTCTAACCTCTCTCCTGAAGCCGAAGACAAGAAGAATTCAAAACTGCGAAAGAAAGTCATATCAGAAATAAGTTCTGTGCTCTTTAATCGTTCATACTTCGGCTTCGAGTCAGCTGGTCTGGGGTTCGCTCAAATTGATCTGAGGCAAGATCAATGGGAAATATTGGCTTCGGAAGCGGGCATCGCCGATTCGGCATTTCGTGAAATTTGCGCTGGAGTATTACGCATTCTGGGGGACCTATTCAGATATCCCCAAGAACCGGAGAAATATAAATTAGATTCATGGCCCGACTGGCTTTCAGCGCGAGCTGTGCTCAGGCGATTTGTCGAGAAGTGTTCGATCAACCAAAAGGTAGAAAAGGCAACACTCCTCGACACCGTGTGGAAAGCGGTCTGCGAGTGGGGTGGTCATTCTCACATGATCATTGAGCCGCGCAAAGTAGAGGTTCGTCTGACCTCGCAGCATGACTCTGTCTGGATCTGCCAAAACTGCAAACGGGAACATCTCCACGCAGCCGGTGGGGTGTGTACGCGGTGCTTACAACTCCTTCCCGAGGCCCCATCCGCCAGTTGTCTAGATCTATACGAGAATAACTATTACGCATATGAGGCTTTCAGTAGGCGAAAGCCTCTTCGATTGCACGCCGAGGAGCTTACAGCACAAACGGACGATCAGCCACTGCGGCAACGCCACTTCCGAAATGTGATTGTGAACACCGGGAATAACCAAGACCGCCAATATATTCAAGAGGTCGATGAGATCGATTTGTTGAGCGTCACTACAACCATGGAGGTTGGCGTTGATATCGGATCTCTCCAGGCGGTGATGCTCGCAAATATGCCGCCTATGCGATTCAACTATCAGCAACGTGTGGGCCGTGCCGGCCGGCGAGGGCAAGCATATTCCATCGCACTGACGCTGTGTAGAGGGCGAAGCCACGACAAATACTATTTCAAAAACCCGGAGAGAATTACAGGCGATAGGCCGCCCGTCCCCTTTCTTTCAATGGGGCGTCCTGAGATCGCGAGACGTCTTGTCGCTAAGGAGGCGCTTCGCATGGCGTTTGTGAGTTTTCGGCAGCGCTGCGTAATGCAGCGACGTGTCTATTTTTGTTTGGGCT
>OBLU010002239.1_pt1 | contig 17920 bp, 18 predicted proteins | sample 1518681 | NCBI WGS metagenome assembly OBLU01 (sample SAMEA3539304, study PRJEB22396) | soil metagenome | biome: tundra; feature: field; material: soil | place: USA | collected 2010-05 | depth 0.15 m | reverse complement strand
TCTGCCACCACCGTCTACGACCCGACCTGCGGCTCTGGTTCGCTGCTGCTGAAGGTGGCCGATGAGGCCGCTACCCCCGTCACTATCTACGGACAGGAGAAGGACTCGGCCACCAGTTCTCTGGCCCGGATGAATATGGTGTTGCACAACTACGCGACGGCGGAGATTATGCAGGGCAATACGCTCACCGACCCCAAGTTCAAGGAGTCCGGCACACTCAAAACGTTTGACTTCGTTGTCGCCAATCCGCCCTTCTCTGACAAGCGGTGGAGTACCGGACTCGATCCGCTCCATGATCTTTACGACCGCTTCCAACCCTTCGGTACCCCACCAGCGAAGCAAGGTGATTATGCTTACCTGCTGCACATCGTTCGCTCGCTGCGAAGTACCGGCAAGGGTGCATGCATTCTGCCCCACGGAGTGCTATTCCGGGGCAACGCCGAAGCCGACATTCGCCGGGCTCTCGTGCGTAAGGGGTACATCAAGGGAATCATAGGACTGCCCGCCAATCTCTTTTACGGCACCGGTATTCCCGCCTGTATTGTCGTTGTTGACAAGGAGCACGCCCACGCCCGCAAGGGCATCTTCATGATCGACGCAAGCCAGGGATTCATGAAGGACGGCCCCAAGAATAGGCTCCGCGCCCAGGACATTCACAAGATCGTGGATGTCTTCACCCGGCAGCTTGAGGTGCCCCGCTACTCGCGCATGGTCGGCTTTGAGGAGATCGAGAAGAACGACTACAACCTGAACCTGCCGCGCTATATCGACAGCCAGATGCCTGAGGACCTGCAGGACATCGAGGGCCATCTCAAGGGCGGTATCCCCGTCGCCGATGTCGATGCGTTCGAGCGTTATTGGAAGGTGTGCCCACAGCTACGCCTCGCACTCTTCAAACCCAACCGCCCCGGTTACGTCGATCTGGCGGTGGAGAAGGCGGGCATCAAGGCGACTATCTACGGGCACCCGGAGTTCACCGTCTTCATCACCGGCATGAACGCGCATTTCGCGGCTTGGCGGGAGAAGAGCGCCGCCACGCTTAAGGCACTCAATGCCGACTGTCATCCCAAGCAGGTGATTGGCGAGCTGGCAGAGGACTTGCTGGCCCATTACAAGAACAAGCCGCTCATCGATGCCTATGACATCTACCAGCACCTGACGGACTACTGGGCTGACACCATGCAGGACGACTGCTACCTGATCGCTGCCGACGGGTGGAAGGCCGAGACCTCGCGCATCATCGAGACGGACAAGAAGGGCAAGCAGAGGGACAAGGGCTGGACCTGCGACCTGGTGCCTAAGGCGCTGCTTGTGGCCCGGTACTACAGCAGCGAACAGGCAGCCATCGACAAGCTCTCCGCCGATCTTGAGGGCGTCACAGCCAAACTGACGGAGCTTGAAGAGGAGCAGGCTGGTGACGATGACGCCTTTGCCGAGGCGCGGACCGACGCCGAGGAAGGCAAGGAAGGCAAGGTCACGAGGACCACGGTTGCGGCGAGGCTCAAAGAGATCAAGGGAGACAAGGAAGCCAAAGACGAACAATCCCTGCTCAGTAAGTGGCTCACTCTCGATGCGGAAGCGATCGATCTGAAGAAGTGTTTACGGGAAGCCGAGGCGGCGCTCGACGCAAAGGCTTACGCCCGTTACCCCAAGCTTACTGAGGACGAGGTGAAGACGTTGGTGGTGGACGACAAATGGCTGGCCGCGCTCGATGCCGCCATCCATGGCGAGATGGACCGCGTCAGTCAGCAACTCGCCCAGCGTGTAAACGAGCTAGCCGAGCGCTACGAGACCCCGTTGCCACAGATGACCAGCCGCGTGGCCGAGTCGGAAGCCAAAGTGAACCGGCATCTCGAAAGGATGGGGTTCTCATGGGCCTGAAGCCAGGGTACAAGCGGGCCGAGGTGGGCGTGATCCCGGATGATTGGTCCTCAAGCAAACTCCATGAAGCTAGTGAGCGCATTTCTGTGGGGCTCGCAACATCAGTGACGAAGCATTATCGTGCTTCAGGTGTGCCGATCGTCCGTAACTCCAATATCAAGGATGGGTTTTTTGACGGGCGCGACATGCTTTTCATTTCCGAAGAGTTTGCGATGTCGAACCGGAGCAAAGCGGCAAGGGCGTATGACGTTTTGACCGTTCATACAGGTTCGAATTTGGGGGATACTTGTGTTCTGCCACCTACGTTCGACAACTGCCAAACGTTTACGACGCTTATTACAACACCGCTACCGAGCTTATTGACTCCGCAATTCCTGTGTCTCCACATGGGTTCATCTGCCGGTAAGGAAGAGATGACCCGACTGCAGGTTGGCGGTGGAAAAGGTAATCTGAACACCGCTGACCTGAAGCAATACAGAGTGGTCATCCCTCCTCTGTCCGAGCAGCGAGCGATCACTCAAGCGTTAATGGACGCGAATGTCCTGGTCGAATCCCTTGAGCAACTGCTCGCCAAGAAGTGCCACCTCAAACAGGGCATTATGCAGGAACTTCTCACAGGCAAGAAGCGCCTGCCAGGTTTCAGCGGGGATTGGCAAATGAGGCGCATGGAAGAGATTTGTGAGATCGCAATGGGGAGGACTCCGTCGCGGCTCATCGATGCATTCTGGGGTGCAGGGTACAAATGGCTTTCAATAGCCGACCTTAAATCGAAGATTGTCGCCGAGTCGAAGGAAGAGGTTACTCCGCTCGCCGCTAATCAGATGCAACTTATCCCGAAGGGAACCTTGTTGATGAGTTTCAAGCTCTCGATCGGTCGTTTGTGCTTCGCAGGTTGCGATCTCTTTACCAATGAAGCGATCTGCAGTTTCAACAATCTCAAGGCCAACGCCGACTTTCTGTTCTACCTACTTCATCGAACGGACTTCTCGCTCTACGGGAAACAGGCGGTGAAGGGGTACACCCTAAATAGGGTAAGAACATACTTGCCAACTCACCGTCTGGCGGTAGTGGGTCAATTTGAATCCACAGACTGCGATAGCGGAATCTGAATTGCTAGCTATGGGGTGATAAGAGATATGAGGTACGAGGCTTTTCGATCCAATCAACCACATACTGAGGGCACCATCCAATGAATGACTCTTTATTGGGAACCTCACAGATCACGAACGAATCTTGAGATTCATTTACGACAGCCTTGATCCTGCCATGCCACGTAAGAAGATTTTCGGATGTATAGATAATCCAATTGCTGTTTCCGTACATAACCCAATCCTCAGCGAGATCGAAGATAGGGCGCAACTGGTCAAGTTTCTTTTCCGGCCCTCGCCAAACAATAGATATGTGCATAAAACTCATAATTCTCCCTCTCTTTTCTCGGAGGGCTTGAGCGCTGTTTTAGGCGGTACATTTATCAGTTCGCCTTGAGAGTTGGCTGAGATGGCAGGGTGATTCTTAGAAGCCAGCCAAATCTGTTCCTGATGATGCGCCCAGTCGGGGCCTTCCAACATCGCCTTTTCAGGGAACTTATTTACAAGCCAGAGTATCGGGAAAAACCATACAAAGACGACAGCAGCGCCAATGATGAGCACGTTTATGACTTCGGATGGTGGTACTCGAACTAAAGCTATTCCGACGCAAATAACCAAAAGGGCCATGAGCCCAGCAGACTTCCCCAAGATGCCACCTCCACGGCGAATGACACTAACGATTTCCCTAATAACAATCGGAAGTGGTTTGTCGTCGTTCATGAGGTATCTCGGGTGTTGAAGTTTGGACGATCCCGAGGTACACTCATCCTGTGCACCCCAAGAGGGTCGCGTGAATCCCGTTCATCCGGCCAAGAATGAAATTAGGGGATTCTTGAAACAGCAATAATCTGTGGATATTCTACGCTGCCTGAAAGATTCCATCCAGAATCGATTTCGGCTCCATCAGCTTTACCAATTCCTCAATCGTCCAGACGTGATGTGCCAACCCTGCTTCCATCGCAGGTGTGACGCGCAAGGTCTGATGAATCCTGACGAAGTTGCAATACATGAAATGCAACGCGACTGCGTAAGCATGATTGTCGATCTTCTTGCTGAATGCGTTCGTCAGGCGAGTGAAGCGCCGCATGTTGGGCGTCGCCCATGCGTTGTCATGTCGCGTGGACTCGTGAACAAGGGGAATCCGGTCGTAGTCGTACCTTTAACTTCGGAAACGCGCAGAGCCAGCTCATATAATATTGCACTTCCCGCCAGCGAAATCGTGAAAGATGCGGGGAACAATTCCTCAATCGTCGACAGCGTCGCTCTATGCAGCCAAGTATTCATGGTTGACAAGCGGAAGCTCGAAAACAAGATAGGGAAACTTTCCTACAATGCCGTGCTCGCGGTGCAGCTTGGTCTCGCTTACGTTTTCGACATCCGATAGCCAAACCCGGTGGGCTAGATTTCAAACTGAGCCACTACCCGTCTGGCGGGAAACTGCGGGAATTCGCGGGAAATGGCGGGATCGGTAGTCAGGCTTTCTTCGTCCGCTTCCTGTCCCGCTTGCGCTTCGACTGCGCTTCCCGCTTGAGAAGGTCTTGCTTCGAGACGGTGAGGACGGCGCGAAGCGCGTTGCTCATCCGCTCTGCGTCGGTGTTGCCGGGCACATGGGGTGCTGCGGGAAGCGGTTTCACGCTTCGATGATACACCTACATCAACATCTCAAAAATAGCCTTCCAAGTCTTCTATAACAAATTCGACGGTTGCGACCATCTGAGTAATCCGTTGACCCCAGTTGTCGTTTTCGTGACAAGCGGGAGTTTAGACCTTCTCTGTCGCTTCCTTGACAGTCCGCGCGGCGGCTTGGCTGAAGTCTTCAGACGCTACCTTCTGATAGCGCTGGTTATGGAATCGCCTCATATAATGGCCCTCCACGCTCTTGCAGGGATCACCCGGTTTGGCTTTGCACATCGGGCAGACGATTCGAAGCGGCCTTTTATCCATCCCTCAACGTTAGCCTTGCTTTAGCCCTGCGTCTACGCCTGTGGAAATCCAAACTGCACCACTACCCACCACTACCAACTGTTGCAGAAATATGCAAGATCGACTAACCTAAACGTCGTAGCCCCTCTCAGGACTCCCCACGGAAAAATCCGTAGGGAGCCTGAAAGGCAGCAGACTCCGGTGTCTCACCACCGTTGCCTGTTGGTACTATGACGTGCCAATACATCCGGCACCTCCATCGGTCCTTAGATTCGCCCTTGCAGGCTGTGGACCGAATTCCGTTGTATCCAAGCCCCGGTCCTAAGCCGGGGCTTCTGTTTTATCCTCCTTCTTAATCGCAGTGTAGCGGTGCGGGTCCCGCCCCCTGCCTTGGTGTATCCGGGTAATCCGACCGCTTTCCGCGAGAGCAATAAGAGCCAGCCCCACAGCGTTCATTCCGGCATCATCATTCGGAAATGCGACTAGCCCGTGATCCACAAGGTCTGTCAGAACACTCCGCGAAGTCCACTCGCGGTCGGATAAGGAATCAATCAATCCAAGAATCGACACTTGTAAACGGGGCATTTGTGGCCGTACAGCATTAGCTTCTGGTTTCTCCTCTTTGATCACCTTGACGAAATCGAATCCGGGGTAACGCTGTTTAAGGCGAGTAAGGTCCTCGCTGTCTCTGCGTATTTCCCGCTCGGCAGTTTGGATAAGGTTTAAAAACGTCTCGCTCATTTCATTACACTAGCATGGATTCATGGAAAGTCAAAACTTGTTATATGGACAGCGACATGGAAACATGGATTATTCTGCGCCTTCCGGCCATTACGTCTACACTCTACAACTCAATCGGATTGACGTATCGTTTCCCGTTCAACCTGTCTTCTATATCGTCTGTCTTCGCCGATATGGCATCTACTTTTTCGTTTAACTCGTCAATCTTTTCATGCAAGCTAGCCAACTGTATTCCAATAGCGCTCCCGACTGCATCGATGGAAGTGACCAAATAAAAGACGGCAAGAGCCACTATGATAATGATTCCCCACTTTTCCATCCGCGCTCCTTTAGATGTGAGGTATTATAAGCAGCAAATAGAAAACCCCGCTGGCGGCGGGGTGTCTATAGTTCCTTGAGATGTGATTTGAGGCGCAGCGGCGCAACCCCATAGAGCGGATATTACCGCATAAGAGGGAATTGTGCAACGTTTGTCTGAAGTATCCCCTCGTATCGACGAGGAAACGCCTACCACTCCTTCAGTTTCTTCACCAACGAATTCACCGCTTCCCGAGATAGAACCTCCGTTAGATTGGGTCGAGGCGACGCGGTGGGAGCTAGGAATGCAAGATGTTCCTTATAGCGTTTTGATAGAGCGGAATGCCCACCTTGAGGAGCGGAATCGTTATCTAAGGTCCGTTGGATTGCCGCAACGGTTTTTCTCAAGGTGATAATTACCTCACTCTGTTGCACAAGGTATTCGGCCAGTTCGCGGTGAAGTGTCTGTAATTCTTTGATCTTTAAATCATCCATGACGCAATTCCTCCCGGTTGAAACTGCGGGAGAATTGTACAGAACGCTGCGGCGATCCAATTAGAGCATTAGGCCGCAAATCAACGCCACTCAGAACACGATGCCCAAGCCTTATGATCTGCCCGCTGCCCATCGGCTGTAAATGCCACATGCGAAAACTCGCAGGGGTAATAATATAGTTGGCAAAATGGCGGGATATGACGGGACGCGGCGGGATTTGGAAGGTTTGAAGCGGAAGATGTTCACAGGTCTATTCCTTCAGTTTTTCTAATGCTGTCAAATCGGCAACGTCATCCCGTGCGAGTTCAGAAAACCTTGCGCGGGCAAAGCTCTTGTTGACTGCTGATTCGTTAACGCTGGCGATGATCTTTAGGAGACGGTTTTCCTCGTCAAGACGCAAGGCCATGAGCGTCTGAAGGTTGGCGATCGCTTTAGTGTTCTTCTGTTTCATATCTTTCAGAACTATGGCAGTGCGGAAGAAATAGATCAATCCTTAGTCGCTTCTCTTACGATCCGCGCGGCAGCTTGGCTGAAGTCCTCGCGCGGTTTCTTCTTTGTGAAGCGCTGGTTATGGAATCCCCTCATCTTGTGGCCTTCAACACTCTTGCAGGGCCGACCAGGTTCGGCCTTGCAAAATGGACATGCAGTTTTGATCGGCGTTTCGTCCATGTCACAACGTTAGTCCTGCGCCAGTTCCCCGTCTAGACCTAAGAAAAACCAACCTGCACCACTACCGATAGAACCGGCCAGATAGAGGATGGCACCACATGCTCCTATAAATGATTAGCCACTCTTTCATTGTGTTTCCTTAGATGTGAGGCTATTATAGGCACCAAATAGAAAAGCCGCCCTGCCAGGGGCGGCTTCTACAGTTCTTTGAGATGTGGTGAGCGGGTGTGGTGCCCTTAGAAATGAGGGTACACAGATGGTGTCTGTCCGTCAACAGTTGCAATCCCCGTCTACTGTTTCTCCGGCCAAAATTTCACATACTCATTTACGATTCTTGGCGATTTGTCGGCTACTCGAAAAGGCGTTCTATGTCCGTTGTGGCAGAGTGCTCCCATCGTCCAAAGACTGGTTACGATCTCACTATTTGCCGATGGAGGTTCGTCTCGGTTCTCTATTAAGAGAATTTCTATTAGATGTGCGGACGGTTCTACATCGCATGGGACGGAGAGTAGATAAATTGCCATTCTTCTATACTCTTCCAATTGGGCCGTGCTTCCAACGCGATCCCAACGGCAATTGGGTTCCGAATACTCGTACACACGCTTGCATGACAGACATGCAACGTTTAGAGAAAGATCACCTTGCCGCCACCAACTTTGACTGGGAGATGTTTGTGATTGGATGGGAGGCGGGAGCCAAATGGTATGAGGGCATTGCATCTGTAACGCCCGCTCAATCTGGGCCAATCCACGAACAAAATACATATACTTCTCCAGACCGCGTAATTATAGACCGCAAAAAAGCGGAAGCCTAACGCTTCTGCTTCCCGCGTCCCTGCCTCTTCATCTACTTCGGCAAATTAGGGTAACAATATACTTCGCAAAATGACGGGATATGCAGGGAACTCACGGGAATCGGCGGGAAGCGTTAGTCGTCAACTTCTATAGTCACTTCGAAATTTCCCAAGAACACTGGTTCTCCAGCTAGAAGATAGCCTTCACATTCCTTTGCGAAGGCAGCGTCAATATCAAAACGGCGTTGTACTTCCTCCCATGTGAAATGCACACCAAAATGATCTTTACCTGTAAGAGTTCCGCGCTCATCGAGACCGTGATACAACATCTCAATATCATCTGGAAAACTAATCGGTTTTGTCGCAACTCGCGCGAAAATGGTGGTTTCCTTCATGGTCTCTTCGCCTGCGTTTTCTTGTCATGCGTTCTTTGCCACTCAGCCTCGCGGCGCTGCATCTCCTCTTTCGAGACGGTGAACGTTTTGCGGACGGCAACACCGAAGCGTTCGGCTTCGGTGTTGCCGGGGACATGGGGGACGGCTGGCAATGGCTTCATTTAGACCTCATGTCGTGCTTATGTAATAACATACTCTCTGGTGCACCCATGCAATTTAAAATTTCTATTTTCGCCATTCTTCTTGCTGCATCTGTACCACTCGGTTCGCAGACTAATGCGACAACCATTTCCTGCGATCCTGCTTCATGTCGTCACCGCTATCTCAATGGCGACGATTTCATTGTGTTGGAATCGAAAGAGGCGCGAATTGCGGTGGCATTAGAAAGGGTGAGTCTTAACCCAAAATTCCTTTCAGTCACGATTGCTATCACCAACATTGGCGATGATCCTATCGATGTCGTGCCGAGTAAGTCTTGGGTCGGTGTTGACACGCCCAAGAAAGATATCTTGCCTTACGTTGATCCAGAGAAAGTTGCGGCTGCGAATCACGGGAGTGATTATGCGACCGTTATGAAATTGGCAATGCAGGCAAACACGATAGACAAAGGGCAAAATCTTGTCGGGTCTATATTTTTTAAGGCAGACAAGAAGGCTCAATTAGTGCACTTAATCATCCCTGTTGGGTTGCACATGTTTTACGTTCCCCTTACATTACGAACTTCTCGATAAATCACTCGATGAGATTATTCAGATCGGCACAGCTAAAAATCGATAGGGCCAACCATCACATCAGTGATGTAGATGCGCGGATAAACATCTTTCTCGAAGCAAATCCATGCGCGCTCAGGCCGCAATACAATCCGAAGACGGCATTTACCGAGTACATGGTCGAGGATGTCACTGAAGTCGATCCGAGCATCAGTCTGGTCATCGGAGACGCCGTTCACAATCTCAGGGCGGCTCTTGACCATCTCGTGGTGGCCCTCGTCAAAGACGCTGGAAGCTCCCTTACGAAGAGCACGTATTTCCCTATTTCCGACAGTCTGGGCAAGTACACAACGACCGCTCCCGGACAGGTAAAGGGCATTAGCGTCCCCGATGAAAAGAGAATTGACAGCTTGCAGCCGTACCTCGGAGGAGATGATCGTTTCTGGTGGCTTCACAGAATGGACATTACCGATAAACACAACCTTATCCTCACGCAAACCCAATGCGTCGGCGGGATAAACTATGCTGTCAGTGATGCGGATGCTCTTGGATCGTTGGGATTCCCAGACTTCCTCGGACCCAACCCATCCACCGAGAAAAAACCCGTCATGATCCCCTGGAGTGGGCCGCTGCTTGTTCCTAAAAAAGGCGAAATACTCTTCCACTTCCCCGGCAATACAGAAAAAGACAAGGATATGAAGCCTTCCTTCGATATAGCTTTTGGAGATGCTGAAGTTTTCAAAGACAAGCTTGTTATTCCCACACTCCGCGAACTTGCGGACTTGGTTAAGGGAGTCGTCAAAGTTTTCGCATGAGTTCGGAACATGCACAGACATAGTTCAACCTTTCCGCCGCGTGGTATCATACGGCTAGACAAGGGCAGAACCGACAGCTATGTCACCCGATACTTTCCGCCAAAGAACGAGGCGGGCGACTGCGCATAGTTCCCCGAATTTTACTGGCCGGTGAGTTTCCTCCCCCGGCCTTGCCGCTTAGAATTGACTGGCTCCGACCTTGCCGGTCAAGCCTTGGTATGTAAGCCGCTTGCCGACGATACCCCGTACAGCCAAATTGAACCGCTCGCCATCTGTGAGCTTGCGATGGTTATAGCGGAACGTCTGCTCATCCAGATACCGGAACAGGTGGAACGGTTCGAGGCTGACATATGTTCCGTTGATGCTTCGTTTCAAGAGGCTCCAGAAGTTCTCAAGCCCATTGGTATGCACCCGTCCATCCACGTAGGCGACGGCGTGATCTACGACCGCATGAGCATAATCTTGAGCCAACCCACTGTAGGACGGCAATGCATCGGTATAGAGCGCCGCGCCAGCTTCGACATGCTTGCGGACTTCGGTTTGCAATGCAGCCCGCTTGCGGTTCGGAACGACGATAGTGCGGATGTGCCCGCCGCGCTCCAAAATTCCCATAACAGCGGTTTTATCCTTGCCGCCGGTTCCCGTGATGCGACGCTGCCGTTTGGAGATGTGCATGTTCCGGGCCTTGCCGCCGATGAAAGTTTCGTCCGCTTCCACTTCGCCAGAGAGTTTGTTCTTCGATGCCATGCCCAACGCCTCGCGGATGCGGTGATCCATAAACCATGCCGACTTCTGGGTGACGCCGACTGCCCTATGAATCTCGTAGGACGAAACGCCATTCTTGCAGTTGACAACCATCCACATCGCCATAAGCCACTTGTCGAGACCCAGCGGTGAATCCTCAAAAATCGTGCCCGTCTTCGCGGTGAATTGGCGGAGGTCATGCTTGCTGCCGCACTGCCAACGGTTATACTTCGCTTGGAAGAGAACCTTCTTGCTACCGCACCGTGGGCAGGTTACGCCGTCAGCCCAACGGTGAGCCACAAGGTACTCGCGGCAGTTATCTGGGCTTGCGAAGTAGAGGATAGCTTCTTGAAGCGTGGTCGGTCCCATGCTTAAAGTATGCCCGAATCACAGTGAGTTGTCAAGTATATTTATACCCTAAATAGGGATTCCCTTCGATCGATCGAAGTTCTGCTGCCCTCCTCCGAGGAACAAGCGGCCATCGCTACCGTCCTATCCGACATGGACGCCGAAATCGCGACGCTGGAAGCTAAGCTCACCAAAGTCCGCCTGCTGAGGCGAGGCATGATGGAGGAACTACTGTCCGGGAGGATTCGCCTGGTATGAGTTCGACGCTGTCTGAATCTCTGATCGTCATGAATCTGGCGGAGCAGGTCTGCCAGCGAATCACTCGCAAGGTCATCCGCGATCTGCAGGTGCTGGACAATGGGCTACAAGTCGGTGACGACTCTGGCCTGACAAACGCCTGGGAAGAGATATGTGTTCAGGTTCAGTATTGGGAAGATTATGATTTGACCGTCAGTCAGACCATCTCACTGGAAGTCGCAGAGCTACTGCCCCACGAGCGGGAAGCCGTATGGCTTCAGACGCCTGAGGGCGAGGATTGGGACAGCAATGGTGAGGAATCACGTGCAGAATATCCGGTTGCTGTGGATGACATCGTTGAATACCTGAAGAAAGAGTACGTTTATACGGCGGCGGCCAACTGGAGTAACAAGCGTATTCGAAAGTATGTCGATCGGTGAACGCTTCGGATATTTAGTTAAGAGGGCTTCCTTGGCTCAGTTGAAAAGAATCAAATTTACCAGAGTTAACTTTCCAAACTCTGTGCTAGCTGTTTCCGAGCTACCCTTCACCAAAGAAGCTCTGGTTCGCGCCGTTGTGGTTGCCGGTCGTATGGTCGGGCCCGCAGGACGGAGTATAGCGGCAAAGGCAGACATTGAGATGCGGATCGCGGCGCTCAAAAGTGCTGTCAACATGAACGGCGCCAGATTGCGTCCAACCAAGCTATTCTCCTCTTGCGGATCGACCGATAAGTCCCACAAATCTTTTTATGTTGGTAATGCCCTTTGCGCCCATGGCGCGTACATGTCTTTGAAAATTCCCTGGCTCTTAGACTTTGAAAAGCTGGACCCAAAATATAAGGTGACCAAAGGCCGGAGCAAAAGGCGTCCTGATTTCCTGGGACAAAATGCCAGCGCGAAATGGTTTGTATTCGAGGCGAAAGGCAGGTCCTCTCTGCCCCGACCAGTAAGTATCTCGGATTGGAAAAAGCAAACAAAGGCAGTCCGGAAGATAAATCTCAAAAAAATCCAGCAAGGCATTGTTTCAGCAGCCCACATCGGCAAAACAAATCATTGGGAATTACTTTGGATCGACCCTCCGCCTGAGGATGACGCTCAGGACATTTTGTTCGAAGAGGCGTCCTTTTTTGAGGCGTACTACCGACCGATCGTCGATTTCATCGAAGGAGGCGTTCTGTCTACTGAGTCCCAGAGCGGCCAGCTTAGAATAGTCCGCGACAGCTCGGTCCATATCGGGCTGCATCGAGACATCTTAGTGAGCCTCCAGGCGGGTGATGCGGAGGCGATTCGCTCATTCGCATTGCGTATGAGTGCAGATGCAACAATTGAACCAGACGGCAGCATGCTTTTTCGTGACGGTCTCATTATCAGGTTGAGATCAGGATGGGGTGACATGGACAACGAGCAGTTAGATCTGCCACTGGCCACCGAGAATAGTCCTGGGCCAAGAAGCTCGACACCTACATCAACGGCACCATCTGATATTGGGAAGCCGGAGCGCGTCACCCAGAACCGCGTGGTCATGCTCTTCGTGGACGAACTGGGCTACCGGTACCTGGGCGACTGGACCGACCGCGACGGCAACAGCAACGTCGAGGAAAGCCTGTTGTCGCCCTGGCTCGCGAAGCGAGGACACACCCCTTCCCAGATCAATGCGGCTCTTTACAAGCTGCGCACCGAGGCGGACAACCACAGCCGCGACCTCTACGGGAACAATAAGGAGGTCTACAAGCTGCTCCGCTACGGTGTGCAGGTGAAGACCGAGGCGAGCGAGCCAACGGTCACGGTGCAGCTCATCGACTGGGAGCAGCCAGAGAAGAACGACTTCGCCATTGCCGAGGAAGTGACGCTGATCGGCAACCACGAGCGACGGCCCGACCTGGTGCTCTACGTGAACGGCATTGCGGTTGGGGTGATCGAACTGAAGTGCAGCCGGGTGAGCATCGGCAACGGCATCCGCCAGAACCTCTCAAACCAGCAGCCAGAGTTCAATTCGTGGTTCTTCACGACCGTGCAGTTCATCTTCGCGGGCAACGACTCCGAGGGCTTGCAGTATGGAGCCATTGGCACGCAGGAGAAGTACTTCTTGCGGTGGAAAGAAGACGAGGAAGACAACACCCGCTTCAAGCTGGACAAGTATCTGCTGAAGATGTGCCGCAAGGACCGGCTGATTGAGCTGATGCACGACTTCGTGCTTTTTGACAGCGGCACGAAGAAGCTGCCCCGCGTCCACCAGTACTTCGGCATCAAGGCCGCGCAAGAGCATGTGCGCCAGATGAAGGGCGGCATCATCTGGCATACGCAGGGTAGCGGTAAAAGTATCGTGATGGTGATGCTGGCCAAGTGGATTCTGGAGAACAACCCGAACGCACGGGTGGCCATCATCACCGACCGCGATGAGCTGGATAAGCAGATCGAGGGAGTCTTCACCCAAATTGGCGAACCCATCAAGCGGACCACGAGCGGCAGCGACCTGATGCGCCAGCTCGGGCAGGCGACGCCGCGCCTGCTGTGCAGTCTGGTGCACAAGTTTGGCCGCCGGGGCGTGGACGACTTTGACGCCTTCATCAAAGACCTGGAAGCACAGCCGAGCCAGACGGTGGGCGACGTGTTCGTGTTTGTGGACGAGTGCCACCGTACACAGAGCGGCAAGCTGCACCGGGTAATGAAGGCGATGATGCCGAATGCCGTGTTCATCGGTTTTACCGGGACGCCGCTGCTGAAGAAGGACAAGGCAACCAGCCTGGAGGTCTTCGGCGGCTACATCCACACCTACAAGTTCAGCGAGGCGGTGGCGGACGAGGTGGTGCTCGACCTTATCTACGAGGCACGGGACATCGACCAGCATCTAGGTTCGCAGGAGAAGATCGACGCCTGGTTTGAGGCAAAGACCAAAGGGTTGAACGACTGGCAAAAGGAAGAGTTGAAGAAGCAGTGGGGTACGATGCAAAACGTACTCAGCTCCCGCTCGCGAATGGACCGGGTGGTGAGCGACATCATCTTCGACTTCAGCGTGAAGCCGCGGTTGTCGAGTGAGCGCGGCAATGCACTCCTGGTGGCTTCGAGCATCTACGAAGCTTGCAAGTACTTCTCCTTGTTTCAGAAGAGTTCGTTGAAGGGCGAGTGCGCAGTGGTGACCAGCTACAACCCGCAGGCCAGAGACATCACGTTGGAGGAGATCGGCGCTAACACGGAGACCGACAAGCAGTATATCTACAACACCTATACCGAGCTCCTGAAGGACGTGGAAGCCACGCCCGGCATGAACAAGACTGAGACCTACGAGGAGAAGGTCAAGACGCAGTTCATCAAGGAGCCAGCCAGGATGAAGTTGCTGGTGGTAGTGGACAAGCTGCTGACCGGCTTTGATGTGCCACCCTGCACGTATCTCTATATCGACAAGACGATGCAGGACCATGGGCTGTTCCAAGCTATCTGCCGCACCAACCGGCTGGACGGGGATGACAAGGACTTCGGCTACATCGTGGACTACAAGGACCTGTTCAAGAAGGTTGAGAACGCCATCGCGGTGTACACGTCGGAGTTGGACCGCAGCTCTGGCGGCGCGGATCCGGAGGTGCTGCTGCAGGATCGTTTGAAGAAGGGCGAGGAACGTCTCGATAACGCCATTGAAGCACTTGTCCTGCTCTGCGAGCCCGTGGAGCCACCCAAGGGTGAGTTGGAGCACATCCACTACTTCTGTGGCAACACAGAGGTACCCTCCGACCTTGAGGAGCGACAACCACAGCGGGCGGCGCTTTATAAGGCGGCGGTCGCACTAGTCAGGGCCTATGCCAATATCGCCGATGAATTGGACCGGGCCGGGTACAGCGCCGACGACATCAGCCGCATCAAGAAGCAGCTCGACTACTACCTGGACGTGCGGGAGATCATCCGCAAGGCCAGCGGCGAGCAACTCGATCTGAAACCCTACGAAGCAGACATGCGGCACCTCATCGACACGTACATAGAAGCCGATCAGTCGAGGAAGATTTCGGCATTCGAGAACGTGGGACTGCTGGAGCTGATCCAAAAGTCCGGCATAACCAATGCAATCAACTCGCAACTCGGCGGCATGAAGGGCAACCGCAACGCCATTTCCGAGACCATCGAGAACAACGTCCGCAGCAAAATCATCAAGGAGCACCTGAACGATCCTGCTTTCTACGAAACGATGTCGGCTTTGCTTGACGAAATCATTGCTGCCCGCAAAGCCAAGGCGATTGAATACGAGGAGTACCTGAAGAGGATCGCCGAGCTGGCCGCGAAGGTACAGGCGGGGCTTGCTGCGGGGACGCCGGAGAAGCTGGATACACCTGGAAAGCGAGCTCTCTGGAACAACCTGAGCCAGCACGAAGAGCTGGCGCTGAAGATCGATGCAAGCGTGCGGCATGTGCGTCCGGACGGTTGGCGTGGAGTACTAGCCCGCGAGCAGGTCATCAAGGCAGCGATCTACCGGGTCGTGCAGGACCAATCTGAGGTCGAGCGCATCTTCCTCATCATTAAAGCGCAGGGCGAATACTGATGACAGCGCGGATCGATCTAGGCGGTACCCCGGTTGAAGTAACGTTCAAAGACATAAAGAACGTCCACCTCAGCGTGTATCCCCCAAACGGCCGCGTCCGCATTTCTGCCCCGGCGCGGTTGAGCCTCGACACGATTCGCGTCTTTGCGATCTCCAAGCTGGGTTGGATCAAGCAACAGCAAAAGAAGCTCCGGGAACAGGAACGTGAGACGCCTCGTGAGTACCTGAATCGGGAGAGCAATTACCTCTGGGGTAAGCGGTACCTTCTGCGCGTGATCGAGGGCGACCAGATGCCGTCCGTCGAGATTCAACATAGCCGGCTATTGCTGCGTGTTCGCACTGAGACAACCGAGGAGAGGAAGCAGGAGATCATTGCCCATTGGTATCGGGCGCAAATGAGGGAGGCGGTACCCTCATTGATCGATCGGTGGGCACCGGTCATAGGAGTCAAAGTGGAGGGGTTCTATGTGCGACACATGAAGACCAAGTGGGGAAGCTGCAATCCTCGCGCCGGCTCGATTCGCCTCAACACTGAACTGGCCAAAAAGCCGAAGGAGTGCCTCGAATACATTGTGGTACACGAGATGGCCCACCTGCTGGAAGCGACCCACAACGCCCGTTTCATCGCGCTGATGGATAGGTTCATGCCGAACTGGCGCTTACGACGAGATCACCTGAATCAGTTGCCGGTGCGCCATGAGCAGTGGGAGTACTGAATTGAGGGGTACAAGTCCGATGTCATTCGTGTGGCGTCAATGCATGCGTCACTGCTTCGCTTTCTTTTGCGTGCAGAATTTCACTTGCGACTCGTCTGCGTGTGCGTGAAGATGGGATGAGGCGAACGGAAACAGCAAGCTGAATGGCGAGGTTGCACATGATTCACCCAGGGCTGAAGACGTGGATCCCGGCTGAATACAGAGCAGGGTATCGGGCGCGATTGGCCGAGATTCCTGACTCTGAGGTCGCGACCCACTCCTGGCGTTGCGGGTGGGAAGATGCTGACACGGAATTGCTGGAACTGGCCCGTCACAGGCGTGTCCTAGCCGAGGGCCAGGAAGATGACTACAGTGAAACGCGGGGTCTCCTCTTCGACGTCGGAGGAGATGCCCGTGCCCATGGAATCGCGTTTGATGAAAATTGCACTGAGCCTTGGAAAGGGAATTATATATTTGACTCCCTTTTCTGCTACGTACTTTGTACAATTGCAGAATTATGCTGAAGGTATTGGCGATCTTCATATTGTCGTTGTTCGTCTTCCGTATGCAGACTGATACCCAATCTAACCAAACACAACACAAGCCCAAGGACAGCAAGCCATCCTTTCCAGTCGCGCCCGTCATTCCACATCAAACCACCAGCCAAACAGGCCAACCCGCACATCAGGAGCACATTGATGCCGATGTAAGGGTCATCTCGACCCCCGCTAAGGATAGTTATGACAAGGCCGCTTTTTGGGCAACCATTGCCTTGGTCGTGGCTGGGTTCGTTGGCATCGGCGTAGCTGTATTGACCCTGCGGACTATCAAGCGCCAAGCGGATACCTTCGTGAGCAAGGAGCGCGCTAGGATCACGGTTGATATTGGACCACTCAATCCAAGCGATACGAATCCGTTTGGAATTTCCTATGACAAAAGCCCGATGCCGCCAGGGAAATTTGGCACCCACGACGTTGATCTCCAGATTTCCAATTCCGGAGAGACCAACGCATTTATCAGAGTTGCCTTCTGTAAAGCCTGCATTAAGCCGACAAATTGGAACCCGCGAAAGGAAATCACGACTTCCCAGATTCCGCTGCCAAAAGTTATGCATCCTCACGAAAAAGCCTTCAGGCACAAATCCAGAATTGAAACGGGTCATATCCTTGTGCCTGAAGTGGATAAGGATATGACGCAATCGATTGCTGATGGATTCCATGGAATCTTTGTGATTGGACACATTGAATTCGGAGACGTGTTCGACAATCGATGGACTGTAAAGTTCTGTCGTAAGTGGGGTGCGCGGTGGTTCGGCGGGGGATGGGAGGGAGCCTCCTCTTGGTATGATTTTGAAGCTCAAACGCGAGGAGGTATTCCAATGAACGGCGAGTTCCGAGTGAAAAATATTTCCGCGCTGAGGCTGGCTCTCCAAAATCTGCGCAGAAAGAAGTCTGACGTTCCCGAGATCAAAATAACGTAAAGACAGCGGGCCAAATAAAAGCAACCCTAAAGTATGCGTACGGCCAAACACACGGTTGACTTGGTGAGGCGCGGAAGTTTAAAGG
>OBLU010002238.1_pt1 | contig 17926 bp, 13 predicted proteins | sample 1518681 | NCBI WGS metagenome assembly OBLU01 (sample SAMEA3539304, study PRJEB22396) | soil metagenome | biome: tundra; feature: field; material: soil | place: USA | collected 2010-05 | depth 0.15 m | reverse complement strand
GTAAGGCCACGACCGGAAGCCGCCCAACTTCAAACTTTACGAAAAAAATTCCCCAAGGTTGACTCGCGGAGAGGGGACGGAGCCGCTTGATGTCTTGAATTTTGGCGGCGTTCGTGGCGTCGATGCCTAATTCTTCGGGCGTGTAGTCAAAGGTAAGTTCCTCGAAATTCTCGGACTCAATAGGCCAGTCCATCTCATCGCGCAGAAACTTGATGAGTTGAGGGAAAGTGTGAATTTTTCGAAGGGATTCGCGTTGGTCGGGCATTTTGGTTATCCCTCGTTGATTTCCATCCAGCACTTAAGGGAGGGCTTGACGCCCACGGGTGCATCTACGCGCTTTAGATAGGTGTTTTTGATGTGGTTGAGTACGTTGGCGCGGACTTCTTTGAGCGTCTTCTGCTCGAACGAACAGATTCTGGGAGTGCTTGGCTTGCAACGCAAGCTTTCGATAATTTCGCCGGGCTCTTCGAGGATTGCCTTCTTATCTAAATCGTAGAGATACCAGCGAGTGGTGCCCGCTGCTTCGCTAAACTCTCCGGTTTGTTTATCCAGCGCAGGCAGGGCGTAACAGAAGAAAACACCAAGTGTTCCCTTCGCCGGGCGTTTTCGGCCGCTGAAAAGCGCGCCGGGCAAACCCTTTAGGTGGTCAACCAGCTCAGGCTGATTTTGGATGAGCGCTTGATACTCGAGATGCATTTCTTCGACAACGGTTTTCGTCCCTTCATAGGAATGATTGAATTCTTTGAGTGCTTCGTAGTCGTCTTCGGGTCGAAAGAGTTTCTTGCCTTCAATTCCAAGTGTTTTTGAAATGAGAAGCGTCTTTGCCGTGACCTTTGTATAAAGAGTCAAAAGCACGTTGAGCTCATCGGGCGGCAGAAAATTCCAGAACGAGACCTTTCCGCGTGACGCGGCAACATCGGGGTGATCCCGGACTAACGCTTCTTCTGTCGCGGGATTCATGCGCCTGTCGACGCGGCCTATTCGTTGCATGAGTCGGACTGGATTCCAGTGGATGTCGTAGTTGATCATTCGGCTTGCGTCTTGAAGGTTCAAACCTTCAGACAGGACGTCGGTCGAAATAAGGACGCGAATCTCCTGCTTTCCTGCCGCTTGGAGTGCGGCCGAGTTTGTGCCGTTGTAGTAGGGAGAGAATCGCTGAAGGATCTCGGCGCGATTCGTTTTGGTTGCGCTGTCCACTTGAGCGAGTCCCTTGATGCCCGCCTCTGTGAGTTGCCGGAACAGGTAGCGCGCTGTATCAGCAAACTCCGTAAAGATTAAGACCTTCTCGTTCTCCAGTTCCTTCGAATTGAGGAGGCGGATTAGTTTCTTTAGTTTGTCATCGTGGCGCGGCTCAAATTTCTTCGCTTCTTCGAGAAAGCTAACTATTTGGTCGAGATCGAGGAAGGTTTCTTGGATTATCTCGACGACCTTGTATTCGTCGCGACTCAGCTTTTCGACTGACGCAAGCAATTCTTCCGAAACGATGTCCTCGTCGGGGTCCTCGACTTCTTCATCTTTCCACAGCTCAAGTTGGCGGTGTGTTACGTAGCTGATTACTTCTGCGTTTTGGTTCTTCCAGCGTTCGAGACGCTTAATCTCCGCTGGCGTCTCGCTGTGCACCTGCAAGAAAGCCAACAATTTTCTCATCAAGCGGTCACAAGACAACTCAAATGCGGCGACGGAACTTTCAAAGCGCTTGAGAAATGCAGTGCGGATTAGACCGACGACCTGCTTTTGGCGGTTCTCCTCCCAAGCTCGATTTTCCTCCAAAGCATCGATGTTCTTGTCACCTCCCTTGTAATACGCTAGGGGGTAGTAAATCGCGAGAGTGAACAAAGGGTTTTTTCGCTCGAATGCTTTTTCCAACAGATCTAGCAAGCGACCGTATGTCTGGCGGATTGAGTAATCCGCGACGATTGGCGGTCTTCGCTCTGGAAAGACTGCGGCGGTTCTGTTCTCGCGGACCTGGCTCTCCCGGGCATAAGCGCGGCTGCGCTGCACAACCAAGTGTCGAAATATTTCGTCACCGGTGAGGGTTTGCTGCGCCTCCACAACGTTCTCTCCGAGATCTCCATCGAGACGTTTCCGAAGCGCCTTTTCCATATTGTTGAAATGGGCGCGCAAGTTATTTACACCGAGGGTGCGCGCGAAATAGGCTTCGTCTTTCCGTGTGAAGAGCTCGGTCATGTGCCGGAAATCACTTAGGCGGTTGTTGATAGGTGTTGCCGTAAGCATGAAGAGAGTCTTGGGGCGAACGGATCCGTCCAGCAGGTCGTAAAGTCTGTAGTAGCGCGAACGCTCGTCGTCATTCTGATCAGCGCCCTCCTTTCCTGTATTGCGAAAGTGATGAGCTTCGTCAATCAAGACAACGTCTGCAAGCTCTGTAATTCGTCGAAATCGCTCTGGAAAATCGCCCTTCCGGCCTAGATCCGTATGGCTGAAAACCGCGAGGTTACTGAAGTCGGCCGTGCCGCTCACGCCGCCGATGTGGGGCAACCAGTCGCGCAGATGCGGTTCCCAAACGGCTTCTTTCGCGGCCTTTGGCGCAAAGAGGACTACGCGCTTTCCTTCGTGAAGAATTAGGCGCTCAATAAGCATGAGACCAGCAAAAGTTTTTCCGAGACCGACTCCGTCGCATAAGAACGCGCCGCCGTGCTGGCGCGCAATCTTCATTAATGCCCAATATGCTTCCTTCTGATAGCGATCGAGCTTCGAGAACATCTTTGAGCGGGTTTCTTCCCACTCGTCGGCCGTCATTTCGTGGCCCCGAAAGAACTCTTGCAACGCCTTCGTGTAAACGTCGTATGGCAGGTAATCCTGAGTGTGGCGCTCAATGGTTCTTAGGATTTCAGTGGAGACGTCCTCAGCTTCTTCCCAGTGCTCGTCGTACCACTCCTGCAAGACCGCAACGGGTTGCCCGGTGATCTGAACGTTCAGCTCAATATTCTCGGTAAGACCGGGGAATGTAAAATTTGCTGATCCGACGAGCGCAGAAGAGCCAATCACGTCGAGACGCGCATGAGTGATGTACGCCTTCGCGTGGAATTTTTCCTTTCGATAAACGCGACACTCTATCTTCTTTGAACGGATCCCTTCGACAATTGCGGAAACACCAGCGAGAAACTCGTTGGTTTGTTTTTCGTTTTCCAGGCTGGCGTCGAGGCGCTGCTTTACTTGTTCCAGGCCGGCCGCAAAAGCATTCTTGGTCCGCCGCGAGACCTCGTCGCCCATGAGGATTCGAATGTGATCAACCTTTTGCCATTCGTCCTTCAGGGCCAGTAGTGAGCCGATCTCAAAGTAGGCGGTGGCAATGTCGATCGATTTGGATATCTGGCACCAGTCGTGGAGATAGCGAAGGACTTTCCAGTCGGCGTCACTATTATCAACGATGAAAAGTTCGCTGCCTGTCTGGCTTGTGCGTTTGGGCAAAGAAAGAAACTCCGTGAGAATGCTCCCGGATCAAATAAGTATCGGGAGGTATTTTCAGTCCGGATTATAGCTTCACATTTGTGATTGGCATAACATTATGTCAGACATGCACATTTGAATAATGCAAAAACCCGTGGAGTTATTTGGAGCGCGAATCTGGTAGTGGTTCCAGCCCGTTCGGTTCCCGATCGACGTTCTAGTCATTTGGTCGAGATGAAAACACAACATTACGTCGTCTGAAGGCTACCGGGCACGACTTGTTAAGTGCCTGAGATTGCGTGGGTACGAGGGAGAGATACGCAACAATAGAAGTACTTTGTTGCGTTTGTTGAGGATTCGCAATTCGGCCATCGGACAACTTTGAATTATGTCTGAGTACGACAAGACGCAATTGAAATTCGCTTAATCGTTAGCGCAGATGACATTTGAAGTTTATCGCGAGCTGGGGCTAGACTGCTTCGCATGGCAACGATTTACAGTGACCAACACAAGCCACTCAAAGAATTACTCGCGATGGCGGGTAAGAGTGAGGACGCGACTCTGCTCATACCGGACCTCCAGCGGCCCTATATTTGGGACCCCAACCAAGTAGTTGTCCTAGTCGACTCGCTCATACGTGGTTGGCCCTTCGGAACCCTTTTGACGTGGAAGGTGAAGTCCGACGATCCGGCAAGAGCTCTAGCGCGATCATTCTGGCGCGTCGTCGACCGGACTGGAGAGAGTGACGGACAACCAATCAGTGTCAAACACCCGCCTGCCGCGTTTCACATGGTTCTAGACGGGCAGCAGCGAGTGCAAAGTCTACTGTTTGCGTTTGGCGGTACTGGATGGGGATTCAAACTGCTTGATCGAATGTGGCATGAACAGCTCAGTGGAACAAAACCGCGCGGCCCCCGAGGGCGACTGCATTGGTCTCTCGGATGTTTATGTGTCGATATGCTGGCGCTTGAGGAAGCATACGTCAAAACGAAGAGGGCTACAGCCATCGACTACACAGCAGTGCTTCGTTGGGTTGTCACAGACGACGCGAATGGACAGTCTAAACTTACCAAGCCTGCTGCCTATATCGAGCCATTAAAGAAGGCATCTGGAATAGTCGGGAGGTTTGTGCGGCTATCGAGACTTTGGGAGGCGGCTCCTGAACAAGCGGGCATCGATTCCTATGCAGCCGAGGAAATTGGGATTTCAATTCTTAAAGAGCACGGTGTCACGGAGACCGAGAGAGAACGCCAGAAACGACCGATAGGCGCGTTGCTTATGGCACTAAAAGATGTGAAGCAAACGCGCGTTACTTATCTCGAGTTGGCTGAACACGAAGCGGCGCTTGGTTCTCGCGAGTCGTACAACGACGCTGTGGTCAACATTTTTACGCGCCTCAACACCGCCGGAAGGACGTTAACGCGCGAAGACATCACTTTTGCCTGGCTAAAGGTCGGTTGGAACACAGCCTGTACGCAGAGCCAAAGCGCGCAAGTTTGTGTTGAGGAGTTGACGCAAGAACTCCAAGATTTACTGGTACCGATCTCCGTCGAGGATCTCGTCTCCGCGATTAGTTTCGTCTGGTCCGTCTCATTCAATTCTGGGAAGCTCTTGAGCAACGACGACCTGATGAAGGGCGATGCCATTAGGCCGATGGCAGCCAACGTTTCCGACAATTGGCTGCTGGTCAGAGAATCGGCCTACCGAATTTGTGCCCACGCACGGGATCGAGGACTGCGGTTCCGTGATCACTACCAATCGGTGAACGCGTTGGCCTATCTATGGGCTTGGTATTTCGCGGCATTACGCTGGCGGCAGGAACGCGCGCTCAAGGAGTTAGAAAAGGACTCCCTTGAAAAAAGCCTCGCTGAAACTCTGGACTTGTTCATGGATCGGTGGCTAATTTGCTCCCAATGGGCTGGTGTTTGGGCTTCTGCAAGCGCGCAGAGCCTCGGTGGCTATGCGGCACGGCTTGCTACGTGCGCACACGCGCTCGCAAAAATGCCGGATACCGCTACTACAATAGCTGCGCTTACCCAACACCTCGACTCGGAAGTGAAAGACATTGAGCGAAGTGCGGTCAACGGGCTCATGGCCATCAACGCCGATGATCGGCATCAGGTTCGAGGCTATTACACTGCACTTTGGCTGTGGAACCGACTGGAACAGAATCGTTGGGAGAAGGCGAAACTCGCGTTGCGACAAGATGGCCGGCGTCGAAACAGCCTCGAAGTGGATCACATAGTTGCTTGGAATTTGTGGCAATCAAAGATCGATACACTGAAAGGAATGTCACCACCCGGCGATGCCGTCGTCGAGAACATCGAAGAGTTGGCTCCAGTCGTCAACGAACTTGGAAACTGCATGCTTCTCGAAAAAAACTTCAACATCTCGAAAAGCAACAAACCATTGCAGCAGTTTCTCGAAAATATCCATGAGTTTAAGGTAGGTACGATTACTGTCGATGAGTGGGCGGCAGCACTCGATATGAAAATGCCACAAGTTGATTCCGCCAACTCGGCGGTTGAGGTACTACGCGAACTCTTCGCCGAGCGCACACAGAAGATCCGTGCAGACCTAGAGCAGTTCATTCGTGGCACCAAAGCCCGGATTGACCTATAGCTACCCCGCTCTTTAGCGCGCCATCTGGTCTTCCCAAACAGACTCACGCCCGCCGGGCGTGGGAGACGATTCATGCGAACTTTGACTCATACCGCTAAGAAGTACCAGTCCGAGTTGAAAGCACTGCCGCTCACAATGGAATTGTCCACGCCGGCGGTGGTGCATAAAGCAAGGATCGCTTGATCTGGCCCGCAAATTCCGTCTTTGATTTGATCTCACGCTTAAGGGAGTTAGCTTCATGCTTCGCCTTTCGAGGATCGATCATGATTTGATCGATGAACTCATTAGGGTTTACAGGATAGCAATAGAGATCGCTACTTGCTGCGTTTTCATCCTGAGGGGCGAAAATCAACCGTACTTCGCGTTCATGTTTGAATGCCGGGCGCTTCACGAGAAGAGATGTAGCAAACAGCCTCATAGAAAGCCGGCCGTCTTCTGAACGGAGGAATCCTTTGGCGAATGTTTCCAGTTTCTTCGCTGTTAAATATTGCACTTTGCCGATGAAAACCTCGCGACGAGCCCATTCACCGCGACATCGCCATAGGCTTTCCGCGAGTTTCCGAACAGTGGAACGAATCCTGACTGCTTCTGATTCTGGCGAATAGATTCGCCACATCGCATCTGACGCGCTTTGAAGGGTCCAACACTGACCGTAGAAGTGATCTCGGGGCCCGATTGTGGCGGATCCTCCATCAGGTAGCTGAACGCGAGCATTTAAGATGAAGTTCTCGAAAGGATCTTCCCATCTCTTGGGTTTCACCAAAACATTCTGCTTCGACGCGAATAAATCGTATAGACGTTCGACCGAGATAATTCGATATACAAACTTGTCACGCATGGGACCTGGAAGGTACAAGTAATTTTCGTTGTCCATAAAAATCCCACGACTTGGGGAAATGAAAGTCAGCCCGCGTCTCGATTCTAATACAGTCTCATCAGCGCGGCCTGCGCAGCCTCAGCAGCCTGCCCATCACTTGTACCGACGTACTGCATGGTGGAGGTGATGCTCCGGTGCCCGAGTGCCTGACGGATCAGTGCGAGATTCACGTTGCCCGCCGCAAGATGAGAGGCGAGCGAGTGCTTCAAAACGTGAGGGTGTCGCTTCTCATAGGGCAGACCGGCTGATTCGGCAACCGCTCGGAACACACGGAAGAACTGCACTCGGATCTTCAGTTTCGGGAGTCGTGACGCGAAGTGTATCAAAACACATGTTTTGATATGGCCGACTTCTGGCGGAACGAGCTTCGCGTTCTCCAAGACTTACGACCGCTCGGGAATGACCCTTTTGGTGCACGGCTCGGCACCTACTCGCGCTTGACCGGCGCCATTTGTCGATTCGCGATGAGAGTTCCAAATGGTCGGAGCTGGCTTTTGGAACGCCCTAGGCGCAGTCGTTCAAACACGCAGCATCTGGGGGCTCGCAATTCGGAGAAGCTGACTAGAAACTTGCAACCAGCCAACCAGTGGGAGTGGGTCCACTCTCCAAAGATTCATCCCTTCGTTTGCAGTCGGTATCGTCATCCAGATTCGATTGATCCTGCATTCGGCTTTCCGAAAAAGCGGTCTTCGCCGCGAAACCGAAGATGCCTACGACCGTAAGGAGTGAGTTTGACACGAGAATCCACTTGAGTCCGATATATGCTTATAGATTTATTTGTACATTGCCTCTCTGTGGGTTAGTATCTGCGATACTTTATCGCGGAGGAATCCGATGCGATCCCTAGTTCGCGGAGTTGCCCACGTTGCCTTTGTTTCTATTCTGATCTTTCTGATGTCCCGGCACGTGCAGGCGCAGCACTCGACGGCCGCCAATTCGCCAGCAGAGAATGGGCCAATAACGAATCTCCCCAGCAACGCCGTAAGCGTTGCGGTGCCAAGCCGGGTCAACATCTTTTATACTAGCCAACTTTACGGCTACTTTCGCACGCCCGACGCGCAACCGGGTGACTCGACCGAGGGGTGCTCAGCGGGAGGCCCCGACAGCCCCGCTGCGACAGCATTTAACGATCTATGGGGGAAAGAGGCAGTCCAGGGCGATGTCCTCGTCGGAACCGGGAATAATCTGGCGCCGGTCCTTCGGTCTCGGGAATTCGACTCTGCTCCAAAAGGTCAGTCTCGACACTGGGACCCGAAGGCTCCCGCCCCGAAAGTGTATGAACGCGCGGGGAAGGAACTCTTCGCTTGGGATCCGATTGCTAAAAAGTGGCTTACCAACGAGCTCATTTCCGATAAGCGTTACCCGGAACACGGAAGGCTCGTGGGCGCGCTGCGCAAAGGCGATGGCACGATACCAACCGACAACGTGTCTTGTTTCCTTCGACGCGCTGGGTACGCGGCTATCGTCCCCGGCAAATACGATTTTTACTATGGGCCGGAACGGTTGAGGGAGTTGGCAAGATTCCTAGCAAGCGATCCAGAGGGCGAGAAGTTTAAGCCCGTACAAATGCTCGGGGCCAACCTCGTCATCGAGACAACTTGGAGGAGCGATCACAAACCGGTTGGAGATTCGGAAGATCCGCCACGCTTTGCGCCATGGATCACGCCCCGCTACAAGGATTCATACCAACCAAAGCTTGAAGTTCCTACCGTCACGAGCCCCAGGGACGGTGCCAAAGTTTACCCGTGGTTTCCAGGTGCGGAATTGCACCTGGTGGACCTGCCCGAGACGAGTGATCTTCTATCCAAACTCCGAGAGAACAAAAGGAAAACAAGAGATGATTTTAAGACTATCCTAACGAGTCTAGCGAGCGACCCGATGTTCTTGACCGGTGAGAATAAGCGGGAATTGGACACCTTGACGGCGATCGTGGTTGGTTTCCCTTTGAGCGCGGTGTATCTGTGCGGGAGATCCGTTCCAGGAAATCCAAATAAAATCCTGATTCCGGGGAATCCAAGTAAAACCGTCGATCCGGGTAATCCCTCGTGCTCGGCCCCTCTCGACGAGCCTGAAGTGCGGCTCAAAGGCACCGCCGTCGAGTACTTTTATCCGTTTCCACAAATCAGCGAATTCGCGACACTGCTCGCCGGAGCGAACTACGGACTCTGCCTAAAGTCAGACAAACTCTTTTCTGTTTCAGCGAAGGCAGATGAGGATTTCTACTGCGCCCGATTTTCCGTGTATACCCCGTTTTTTCAATACCCTTCAACGCCTCCGCCAACGTACAAGGACTCTCAGGGGAAGGAAATGGCTCGGTATAAAGTTCCTGAACCTTACACGCTGGTGCCGTCGAATGGGCATCCAGAAAAAGACGTGGCGATTTTTGGAGTAGTGGATCCCAAAATGGGACAGGAGGTGGGCATGCTGAATTTTACATGGTCAAACTCCAATAACAACTCCGACGATAAGAAGTTCAAGACCGAGACAGTCGTGGAGGACCCAGGTGAGGCGCTGAAAGAGATCGTCGGCTATTTCGAGCGCAGGTACAGCGACAAACATCAAAACAGAGAATTCGAGGGCGTGAAGATTCTTCTGGCACAGATGACTCCGGGGGAATCACAAAAACTCGCGGTGCGAGTCGGAGGATTTGATGTGGTTGTCAGCGACGCCGACTCGCAATTGTCTGCAGTGGGCGAAATACGCACGGCCAAATGGAAGCCGGATCACCCAGACCCGAAGGATCATCATGCTTTTCTGGCCGTGCCGCAACCCTATTGGGTATCGGACAAACATCCGACGGAAAGCGTCGATCTAGGGAAACTCACGATTGACATCGGCCCCGGCGTGGCAGACAAAACTTTTTCGGCCGTTCACAAATTGGAGGAGCGTACTCCTCATTCCCCGGGCCTAATGGACGTCGAGGCACCAGTAGATTTCTGGGACTCCGTCGTCGATTACATCAACACGCAATGTCATGCGGAATTCAAGCCGAAATCGGGCACACTCAAGGACGGTTCGCCAGACAGCGATAAACAGACGGCACTAGAGTCGCTCAGCGCATGCGCGATGCAAGAGAAAATTGGGTCAGACGTGGTGCTGCTGCAGAAGCGCGACTTTTACCTGGATTGGCAACAACGTTTTCCAGGCAGAAAGTTTAAGACATTCCAGCAGTTCCTCGATCGAGTAATCTGGAAAGGAGACTTTCTCACTTTACTGTATGTTCCCGGCAGCACTCTGCAGAGTGTAATGAAGCAATCGAAAGTGTACGACGATGACGATAAATCGCTGCTTTCGCTTTCCGGCGAGACAAACCGAGGTCTCGTTACATTGGGTATCCGCTTGAATTCCAACACCGGTCAGTATTTGATTAATGAGGTGCCGCTAGACCCCACGCGGGTCTATGCCGTGTCAACCAGCGATTTCATTGCCACAGGAGACACCGGCTATCCAGACCTAGCGGCCAATGCTATCCGACAGTTCTCTACGCCGCGGGACTTCGATAGTCAACTCAGAAACATTAGTGGAGTGGTCTGCCAACGACTCCCGCTACTACATTCCGTGACTTCACCTCCGCCTCCTCTCGACAGCGGCGGAAAGCCAGCCGATACCTGCATGGACGCAATCGACCGAGATTCTTACTTCGATGAACTCGCCGTTCTGCCGACGGACATTCGGCAGGGCGACACCGATGTCGAACAGCTTCGTGAATGGAGTATATTCGACCGACGCAAACACGTGCCTGGTAGTACAGGAAATAAAGGTGTGTCGGAAAACCCAGAGAGGGTTGAAAAGTTCGTCGAACAGCGGCGCCTTGGATCAATCCGCGTCAACCAGCCTGACTCTACGCTGTTTGCCATTGACGATGCTGCTCTGAGCCTCAACGTGACGAACCACAAGCTCTCTGACAGCGATCTCGCCAAAGCCTTCGTCGGCAATCCCACTCCGCAGCTTTCTGCCAAACGATCCCATACGATCGGCTATGATATCCAGCCGAAGTTTCTGTACTCCTGGCACACCTTTCAGCTTTTCGAGAACACGGAGATGAGGTACAACGAGCAGGACACTGGAAATCTAAACGCGCCGAGGACTGTCAACCAAAAAGAAAACTTATTTTCGTCCGACACAGGATTCGCCCGGGACATTTTAGACCGCACTCTTCCGCATCTGGAAATCCTCGGGACATTTCACTACGAAACGCAAATTGAGAGACCGACCGCAGTTACGCTTGCACCGTTGCCGAAGGGCGACACGTTCGTAGCAGGGGTGGACACTAGCCGCACACATTATTTCCTGCCACGCGTCGGACTCCGCTACGTGAATCGCACGAGCTGGATCGAGGCAGGGATCGAGGGCGGTCGGGAACGCAACGCGGTACGCCTCGTGCCGCCGACGGGAAACAGTACGGAATTCGGCCTGTTGCGAAAGGTCGTGCCAGTTTCCGGGACGTACTGGAAGTGGCATCTGGTGGTCCCCTTCGGACAAAAAGTGTCCTGGACTGTGGATGAAGATGGGGACTTTTTCTTCAACCAAACCGGAGACACCACTACCGACACGCGATTCCGCTCAGATACCAAGACTTCGGTAAATTTCCAGGTCTTTCCGAGCGTCTCATTCGCACCAACGTACGAATTCTTTTACTATTCGAACAAAGTTGACCAAAGCTGGTTCTGGCAAAACCAGGCATCGATCCAACTTAAAGTCCGATACGATTTCTGGAATCGCCATCGGCCGTGGGACCAGTTCAATTACAAAGCAGCCTCGGGGAAGTCACAATAGGAAGACGGTCAACTGTGACGCCCACGATTGATATGGGACGGTTCATCGGACGGACGGGCTGCCTTGTCTTCGGCGTTTGCTCTCATCCGCCGAGGACAATGCATTTTCGCCTACGGTCCAGAAATCGAGCGTCTCGATTGTTTATACACCGCAGCTACTTGCCTCTTCTGGGGTCAGCGCGAAAGTAGGCTGCAATCATCGTCGCAAAACTTGCCGTCAACTCGCTGTCCTGTCCCAAAGATTCGGTACGCTCATTTTCGCAAAGCGCTCTCCGCGTCAGTCATATTGCTGAAGACGTGCGGGTCCCACGAGGTGTCCGTGGGTAGCGGCCGAGTTGGCGGAAACGAATATAGATATCGTAGGGGCAGAATGAGTGACATAAAAGCCGTACTTAGGTCTATCCCAAGGCGAGATTTGCTATATGCTGGAAACCCGCGTTATCTTCAGGTCTGCCGAAGCGATATGAGAATTGAGATTCACGCCGCGTCGGACGGCCGCGGAATCAAAACTTGCAAGACAGTTGTGGTGACTATTCAATCCACAAACTGTCTCACCCAAAGTTTCATTTGTCCCCGCTCCGAAGTACTCCAGTAGACCTTTCCGCAGAAATTCACAGGTATGCGTTCATCGCACTGTCTGATTGCGCCGTTCCATCCGCTTTCCCAATCCGAGGAGAAGCGTTCGCTTGCGCTCATCCATTTGAGAGAGCGCCTTGGCAAGCCGGCGAAGCTCCGGCCATTCCTCGCCGCTCGTTCCCCACAAGGGTTCCGTTTTCTCAGCAGCCGGCGGTTTCGGTTTTTTCGGTGGCTCCGCCCCCTCGTAGAAAAATTTGTACAGCGGGACTTCGAGCGCCCGGGCGAACTTTTCAAGCGTCTCGACGGCGGGAACGGTGTGACTGTTTTCGACTCTGGAGACATAGCAGCGCAAAAGGCCGGTGCGATGTTCGATATCACCTTGGCTGAAATTCTTGGACTCCCGGAGTTCTCTGAGTCTCTCACCGATTTGCATGGGCGAGAGCGTACATCAAAGCGGAGTCAATTCTCAATCACTCTATTGTGGAGGCTGAATACCGAAAGCCCGGCCAACCTCTTCACGAACCGAGGTTAGAATCTCCTGCGTTATGGAACGGAGTTCATGGCGCGCCAGAGCCAGATGCCGAGAATCAGAAGAAGCAAGACACCCACCGAAATCCCAGCGGCCCAGAGCGGCTTGCGCAGACGATTGAGCTTGTCCACCACGACGCGCTGTTCCTCGGCTGCTTTGGTCTCGCCTTTCCTCAGGAAAAGCGCGTCCTCTTCGCGGCTGGTCAGCCTCACGCGGTAACCGAGCAACGCCAGCCAGAGACTATCCAGAGCAGCGACAAATAGCCGAGCCATCCCGAAGTTAACGCGTCCACAGCACCCTCGCACTTGGGGTCGTTCGCAGCCTCCGCAGATTACTGGACAACGCCCGCGGCGGCCATCCTCAATCAATCTTTATCATCGCTACGGCAGCTTAATGACAAATCCAGTGAGCGGCATCACGCTTTCATGTGACCGATAACAACCTTGGCGTCCCATGCCAGATCAGCTAAGGCCTTCCTAGACGAGATGCCCGCATACCGGTTAATTGACTATTTGAATTTCCGGAGACGCCCGGCGAGGTAACGAACGGTATTTGAAGCGCTCTTCCAATCGAATCCCAGAGCTTGCGCATCAACCGGCTTCCACCAAGAATCAAGGTATTCTAGGAACGACTCTGCACGGTCCAGTCGTTGCGTTAACGTGACGGCATCCGTTATTGACCGACGCAACTCGGCGTCTAATATCGGTGTGTCAACGCAAACTGCGTCAAAATACGTGAATTCCGCGACCAACCGCTCAGCATGATAAATGCCAGTCGCGGTGGCACGAAGTGATGACGGTATCCGTTGTCCAGGCTCCGGCAGTTGCCGTGCACTAGTTTCGATCAGTCGAAATTCACATGCCCGGGACACAGCTGCGTCGATCTGCTCGGGAGTAAACGCCATGGCTTGAAGCTTTTCGTAAACCGTGCTCGTTTCGACAAAACCCTCACGAACATCAGGACCAGTGGCCGTGCGCAAAATACCCAACATCAGCGGTACAAGAAAGTGCTCCTTTCCGTCGAGAGTAGCAATGTCAAAAATGTTCGCAACTGCCGATATTGTTGGCTGATAGTATTCTCCATCGCCGTAGATAATAGCTCTCAAGAATTCATGTAGGGGAATGACATACGCTCCTGTGTTTTCATATTCATCCAGCATCTTTTGTGTATTTATGTGGCCGCTCCCAATGAAGGTCTTCACCAAATCAAGCGCCTGACGAACGTTTCCAGAAGCAATATTGTCAATGCATTCCAACAATTGTTGGTTCTTTTCGAGGGACTCTATGAGAATCTCAACAATCGTTCTCAGTTTGCTTAGATTTAACCCGATTTGCTGAAGCCGAGAAATCGAGATTTCCCCTGAAGTTAATTTCCGAGCAAATTTCAACCGTTTCTCAAGGACCAGATCAATTCTCGGCGGAGATATTGTGAACGCTTTCGCGTGATACCCAGTCAACGCCCCAATCTTCTTCGATCTGTAAAAAGTATCTGGCCGCAAAGCAACGAAGACAAGCATTGGCCAACTATCGCTAAATTCATGAGATATCAGGAATGCCTGCTCCTGAGTTTGTGCGTCACGCTGGTCCGCGTTGTCTAGGAACAGGACTATTTGCTTCTTTCTTGCCTTTGAGATGTGCTCCAACGATTTCCTTAAGTGTTGGTCCTTTTGAGATAAAAACAGTACAAGTTGATCCAGCTCCTTTTCAGCAAATTGCTTGGGATCAGAGGCTCGTAGGTCGGCGAAAATGCCTGTCGCAAATCTTTTTAGCTCCAGATTATAAACACCCCGAACGAAATTCCGTTCATTCACATCAACTTCATGGTCCGCAAATAACTGTCTTTCTAACTCATTGAGAACGAAAATTCGGATATCAGTCGCAAGTGCAGCCTGTGATCCTAAGTCCAAGTGGAATGTAATCGCATTATTGAAGACGCCCGAGGCCTCCACTCGAATCAAATGACGAATGAAGGTTGTTTTTCCGACTCCGACATCACCTAAAAGGAGAATTGGCCGACGCGCAAGACTTATTCCTAGCAGTTCGGCAGAAACTCCGGCTTTGGTAGTTGCCGATTCAGTTGCAGGTCCAGGATGTTCTGAATCAAAAAGAGCCGCGTATCTTGCGGATAGTACACTCTTGCTTGTCAAAGCAAATTGAGAAAGTGCACCACCTTGGCAATAGCATTCTTTGAGGAACTGCTCCTCTTGTTCGGGAGCCCTTATCAGATCCTCGATAACAAGCTCCCCGAGAATCTGCAAGTCAGTCTGGAGGACGTTCCTACTTTTCAGGCCAGGGTAACTATTGAGAGTAGCCGACAGCTTTTGCGGAAGATCGGGCCGACCGCCAACGAGTCGATACTGGAGATTATTTGAAGCAATACCAGGCTTAGACAGTGCTTGCCAAAGCTGAAGGAACTGCTCGACCATACGTTCAAGAGATTCGAAAACTAGGGATCGGCCATCGAGGGGAGGTGCCCCGTCATTTCGTGACCCCACAAATGTGACGATCTGATGTCCATTGGTGACGCATCCGTACGGCACACCACGAGATTGACAGTAGCCGGCAGCCTGAAGAATTGCTGGCTTTAGGCCAGAATAATCACGAATAAGCGAAGGAATTGAATACTCCAAATGAGATATCCCCGTAGGTAGCTCAAAATAATTCCCCTCCCGCTTGGCCTCAACTATGAGGACTGATCTAAATGTTGAAAAAGTGTAGTCGGCATACTCACCCCCATGTGGTGTTTCCAACAAAGCGTCATCTTTCATCCAACCTAGACATCTGAAGAACAATTCATCAATCAGGTGGAGCCGCGTGGTAGCTTCATTGCGAGTTCCTGAGTTCGCCTGGTACCACTTTGCAAGTGCGACAAGGTTGGTCCTGCAATCTTCGTATTGGTCGCCCATCGATGACCCTCAAGAAATGTAATCGGAGATTATCATAGGATGTAAAGATTCTAGTCAACCCGCACTCGAAGGAATGAGTTCACCTAGTAATCGCAATCGGACACGTTGACTAGCCCTCTCAAACTGGCCTCACCGTGAAGATTACTACTTTCTGTCTGTCGTCCTTGAAGGAGAAGAGGCGATCTCCGCGCTATCGCTGAATGACATGCTGGCGAAAATACTCACACCAATGTGCTTGTTCAGCGTGATGTTGCTCTCAAAGATTGCGCGATTCGGTATATGGATCCCTACTTTGAATACTCGCGGCGACTCGCTTACGAGCGTGGTCCGGTGTCCCTTGAAGCCTTTGCGCCCTGCGTTGAAGGCCCTCTTGTCAAATCCGAGCCCGTCCATATCTACATCGATTGCGTTCTGGGTGTCATCCCATCTGCCTGTGAATGTTGGGAGTCCTGGGATTCTCGGCACCAAGCGAAATAACACTAAATGCCCGGTCGGAGTCGTGGTTGTACTCGGCGGAATTGTAAGTGAATAGTCACTGCCAAGGTAGAGCCTCCCCTGCTCTGCAATGTTCGAGGCCCTCAACACTTTGACGGTTTTCCGTCCACGTTTAATTGGGTCCATTCGATTTATCACAGGGTACTTCGCTCAAGGCTAGGAGTAAAGGACTGATCACAGTGCCCCAGAGCCGAGTCCAGATTTCAACTGGGATCCCTCGATGTGGACCGTTGGTATTCCAATTTAAGTCCGCACGATTGCGATGGGTGCATCGACAAACTCCTCAAATGAAATCCGCGTGTACTTAACTGAAGCCCAAAGGAAACGCTTAAAGCGCTGCTCCTCTTCCACGCAAGCCGTGGCTGGCTTCACGGCAGCCGGCATTCCGCTGAAGCCGATGCTGCTAGTCCCATTCCCGTTTTCGTTGCAAATCTCTATATGGCACCTCAGGTTCTCCGACGATGGGACCTGGATATAACTATCGGGGAAAATTTGGGCGCAAATTGGGCGCAAAACTCTGCTCTTGGAGGCTGAATTGAATGGTCGCGGGGGATGAGGACTGTTGATTCGGCGAGACGTAAGTGTGTTCATACGCTTGCTGGCTTGAAGTCATTACCCGAAGGTCATTGGTTCGAGTCAACCCATTCGCCGCTGCAACCAGCCACATAGTCACCGTTCAGAATTATGAGCCGAGTTCATTCATATGATCAGAACCGGCAGGATCGCTTCCGCATCACGCGGATCAGTGAAGATGTAGGGATACCATGGCGCGGGCCGTGGGCTGCTCCTCGGACCCTCGACCTCTTCAATAAGGCGCCCGAGCGCAGTGCTCGGGTGAAATACCAGCGCTCCGCCCTCCGAAGCGTAGCGGAGCCCGGCGCACTCGCGGCACTGCCAGATTGATCTGAAAACTGCACGGGGCTTTGATGGATTCAACCTCCAAGGATAGAGCGCCCGCCGAGGCATCTGACATCGGGGACAAATAACCAGACGGGCTTTTCCTCCATACCGTGGCAAGGATGTCTCGATCGTGTGAATCTGATTTATGTTTCCATTTGTTCGCTTTATTTCCACGTGCTCTGTACCAAGCACTTCTCGCCCCAACTCGGTACCCGCGGACACGCGCGCGATTTCCCAAACTCTGCCGGAACTCGCCTCTCGCCAAACCATGAGATACGGCGACTGTCGCGGATCATCCATCACCCGGACCAATGCCACCACAGGCAGGCACGGCACATTCTCGCAATTTACACGAGGGCCGTTGAATCGGCCCCCATCGCGCGCACATTTTCGCTGCTCCACCATCTATTCCTCGTCGCCGTCACTTCTACCAAAATCCCACCTGCGGGGTGCTTTTTCAAAGAAGGCGTCAAGGTCTGCACGCCTAAATCTCCACCTTCTTCCGATGAGTCGGCCCTGTAGCTCTCCGCGACGGAGATACTCGCGCACCGTGCGAGGATGCAGCCTAAGAACTTCCGCAGCTTCGCGAAGCGTCAGTAGGCGATCTCCGACGGGGAGACTCGGAGTGTTCCCATTCAAGTCTTTCAGTTTTCTGTTTTCAGTCACAACAAATCAACCCTCCCAGCGACGCCTAAGTTGGGCGCAACTTGGGCGCAAAACTAGTCTTTCTTGCGCCCAAAGTGGGCATTTCAGAGGAGTAAGAGCAACAGAATCAATGGGACTTTGGCGGAGGCGTGTGGGAGTCGAACCCACCATTCGTTCCGCGAAGGAACGGATCG
>OBLU010002237.1_pt1 | contig 17926 bp, 8 predicted proteins | sample 1518681 | NCBI WGS metagenome assembly OBLU01 (sample SAMEA3539304, study PRJEB22396) | soil metagenome | biome: tundra; feature: field; material: soil | place: USA | collected 2010-05 | depth 0.15 m | reverse complement strand
CGAGGATGGATTCGAGGGAGTCGCGGATTTCGGCTTCGTCGTCGACGATGAGGATGTGGTTCATAGGGAAGGTTCGAGGTTCGAGGTTCGAGGTTCAAGGTTCAAGGTTCCGGAGGCCGTGTTCCACGTGCGAGTCTCGCAGGCTGGCTTCGTCGTCGAGGATGAATGAGGATATGGTTCACGTGATTATGGTACTCGGCATCGGCATTGGTGCACCCCCCTGGGTATCGATTCTTGCATAATCTTCCAAACAAACCACTTACCGGCTCTTGAATTTGCAGGATCTTGAAAACAAAGGAGATAATTTGCAAGATCTTCAAAACGCTGGAGTTATGGTTTATTTGGAGCTTTGGTGAGGACACAAACCTGAGGCTCGTGGATTCTGTCTCTACCTTACATCTGAATCTATCCTTCGACGAGCAGTGAAGGATGTGATCTGGGTCACGTCAGATGAGCTGTTTTCGCGAAGTAGGAGGGAGTTTACTCCCCTAAGATGTGAGATGGGGAGCGGGCGGTGAGCCGTATCCAATCCACCCTTCGCAAAGGCGCGAAGGATGGGGCACCCGAGGATTTGGGGTGTTGAAGGTGGGCCACCCGCCGCTACGCGCTCCACTCCGGCCTTCGGCAGAACAGCAGCGTCCTGCGGACGCGGCTTCTTACGGCACGCTTGAACGCGTGCCCTTCCGGACCTTTGACTTCGAAGGGGATTCGGCCGATGCACCGTCGCTCTGTTGCTCTTTCGTCTTCGCCATCTCGCGCGCCATTTCGGCGTAAAAATCCTTCTCGATACGATTAATAAATCTGCTCGTCTTGGCCTTGTCCATGTTCCTAGTCGGTCTGATTTGCACCTTTTCTTGGTGCGCTTCCTTCGCAGCTTGTTCAACCACCGTGTCGAGCATCTTTGGCAATGTCAGCAGCATGGCTGCGTCATATTTTTTTTGAATCCTGGAAACAAGATATTCGCGGAGGAACATTTTGTCGTCTAGCATGCGGACCGACCAGACAATTCGATTGATTACGTGTGGCTCGCACTTTATCCCGACCGTTAGGTCGATCAGCTGAATGAGGGCCAGGTTTGAGATGACCGCGTCTTCCACCCCGGGCATTCCGGTAAGTTGAACCACCTCTTTGAGCTTCTTGTCGTCAGTAACGAAGAAGCTTCTTTTGCCGGACCGTATGTCCTCGTCCAATATCCTTATTTGGCGCGCTTCGTGGTCTTTCAGGACGTCTGGCTTACGCTTCAAGAATTCCCTTCTGGTCTCGTATAGCTCGTAGGCCTTGTCTAGTGCTGCTTCGTACTCGCCCAAGCTTCTCATTTCCTGTGACGTTCCGGGCGTCGTCGCAACGGTCAGCAAGTCCCGGCTCTTGAGCCAAGTCGATAGTTGCCTTTCGGAGGTATAAGGGGCTATTCTATCTAGCCATTCTTCAAATGAGAGCTCGGTGCAGTTGCTTGGACGATTTATGTAGCCAGCGATAAAGGCGTTGATCCCCATAAGACCGTAATAGTCCAGGTACTGATCCCTTTCTGTTAGCTGGTCCAGACCAAGGTCCTTGTATTCCGACTGCGCTAGGCGGCGATGAGAAACGACTTCGTTCAGAAAGACATCCGCGACATATACATTGACGGTGCCGGAAGTCCTTCTAAGCTTTCTGATCGAAGCGTTTAGTTCTCGGTATGAAGGGTGGCCTTCAATAATCAACGGCAACAAGATGTTTGAATCCAGATAGAGGTTCTGAGGGAGGACGAGTCCGTGCAGAGCCGACCTGCCTGTATTGGTCATGATCTGGACCCCAAAGGCAACCCTCACTAGGTCTGCGATAATCGACTCCTCCTGCGGCTCGGGCTCAACGAGCAAATTGCCAATCACCCTGCTGACGCTGTTTCGCATATCGCCCGACATTGTGGGCAGTTGTGAGCCCGCGAGAGCCACGATCTTGTCTACGAGTGGCTTGTCGTCGGCTCGGCCCGCCGGAGCGGCAGACATAAAATCCTGGGCTAGCTCCCACGCGCGGTCGGTGACGATCTGGCGTATCAATTCTGCGACGGCCTGATTCCACTTGGGGTCAAGTCTCACCGTTTCACGGACTGCCAAGCGATTTCGAACTGCCACAAGGAGGGGCTCAATGGGATCCGATTGCTGGAGCCTTTCCTGGTTCAGAGTCCAAACTCGTTCGTCGAGATTAGTGACATGGACCAGCTGTGATGTCGTGAGCCCTTCAAGGCTGTCGAGGACCCGCGATTCCGCTTCTGTTAGGTCCATCGGGATCACCGCCCTGACGCCAGCGGCGATTTCTGGAAGCGTCGAGCCATCGGGTTGGATTGATGAAAGGACTATCCCACCTAGGATCAGAGTGCTCAAGCCAGGAGCCTCGCTGTTCAAGGTGGTGATTGCGTACGATAAGGCGACGAGCTGCTTGGTACGATTTGCTGCCCCCGGCGGGGTGGTCTTTTCTAGAATCTTGGCTTTCGGTTTGGCCGACGCCGCTATCTCGATTCCGTCCCAGAGTATGGAGTGCTGGGGGGATTCCCTGTAGATCTGCGCTCTAACGCCTATTTGCGCGAGCGCGCCAAGGAGTTCGGGGCTTGCGGATTCTGGTAGCAGAGCGTGGTGGGTTTCTTTCGATATGATCGATTTGTCTGCAATCGACCTCAGGACATTCCCGATTGCTGGGTCGATAAACGAGAAACCTATAAAGAGGCAGCGCTTGTGGGTCAGGATGTGGTTTAGGAAATCGATATATCCAGCATCGTTCTCAAGTCTTGCGTATGCCTCGGTGGAAAGTACCATGGATGGGGGATGTTCCACTTTTCCGTGAATGCGAGCAACAAAAAACTCGTCCCAATAGGGGCATTCCTTCAAAGGGGTGTCAGATGGGCCAGCTGTCTTGGGAAGCTTGCCCTTCGATTGGACGTACGCCTCCAAAAGAGACGAATCGAAATTGGTCGTGGCGATCGATTTGAAAGGGAGAGATACCAGCGACTTAAGCGGAGCGGGGTCGTACGCGCATTGGAGAAAGGGTGCGGCAAGTGCTCGGTACCTTTCCGCGGCGACGATTGGTCGGCAGCGGTTCAAGAACTCAAAGGCTTCAGCATATTGGTTTTCCGCGGCTCTTAGCCGCATAAGGTCAGCCGTCGGTTTTTCGTAGCCCTCTGCGAATTTGGCCAGGAGTTCTACATACTCGGGCCAGTCCGGCAACTGAATTCTCTTCCCTACCCCTGCACCGGCAAAGAGAATGACATCCGGCCCGCTGAATCGATCATCGAGAAACTTCGCTACTTCCTCTGGCGAACTAAGCATCACGAGCTCCGACCTGCGCTCTATCTGTCCCTGTGGCTGACTGCACACCCATTATTCCACGGTGACGGATTTGGCGAGCTTTCTGGGTTGGTCTACGTCGCAGCCGCGGCGGACGGCTATGTTGTGGGTGAGGTGTTGGAGGGGACTACTTCGCGGATAAGCCTATTTGAGGGTGTAGCGTGCGCCGCGTCCGATATCCAATTTCACCCATTTATAGCCATTCAATACCCGATGATTTTGAGGTTGTGAAGGGTGGCCAGCGGGCATTAGTTGTCAGTTACTGGTTGGAGGTGGGTTGAGGATTCGGGGGTGGGGTTGGAGTCGGTGTCGTTGTCGGGGGTGGAGGCGGGGCGGAGTTCGACTATGAATTTGGCGCCGGCGGGCTCGTTCTTTTCGGCGCGGATGGTGCCGCCGTGCTCCTGGATGATTTTGGCGGCGATGGCGAGGCCGAGGCCTGTGCCGCGCTGCTTGGTGGAGAAGTAGGGGAGGAAGAGGCGCTCGCGCATTTCGTCGGTGAGGCCGGAGCCGGTGTCGGAGATGGCGAGCTCGACCATGCCGGAGGGGAGCAGGTTGGTGGTGACGCGGAGTTCGCGGAGGAGGGATTGCTGCATGGCTTCGGCGGCGTTGTCGATGAGGTTGCCGAGGGCGCGCTTCATGGCTTCGGGGTCGGCGAGGACGAGCGGGAGGTTGGGCGCGAGGCGCTGGATGAGGCGGATGTTCTGGAGGCGGCCGGCGAAGAGGGCGAGCGAGTTCTCGACGATGGGATTGAGGTCGGCGGGGCGGGGTTGCGCGGTGGGGAATTCGGCGAGCGCGGCGAACTGGTCGACGAGGGAGCGCATGCTTTCGACCGACGACGAGATGACTTCACTGGAGCGGCGGATGACGGCGATGGAGGGGGATTCGACTTGCGCAGTGCTGAGGGTGACGCCGAGGCGGTCGATGTGGCGGTGGATCTGTTCCGCGCTGAGGGAGATGGGGGTGAGCGGATTCTTGATTTCGTGGGCGACCCGGCGGGCGACTTCTTTCCATGCGGACTGCTTTTGCGCGCGGAGGAGTTCGGTGGCGTTTTCGAGGACGAGGACGTAGCCGTGGTGGGTGCGCGCGGAGCCGGCGCCGGTTTCGAGCAGCGCTACTGTGGCGAGGAGATACATGGTGGAGGTGGAGTGGCCGTTGCCGGGGCGGACGATGGTCATCTCCATTTCGCCTGAGGCGGAGCCCATGCGGTGGCTGCGGCGGAGGAGGTGATCGATCTGCTCGAGGACTTCGGCGGGGAAGATGGCTTCGATGGCGGTACCGATGAAGGGGGTCTGGCCGCCGGGATCCAGCATCTCGGTGAGGGCGCGGTTGGCGAGGACGATGCGGCGCTGGGGGTCGAGGGTGGCGACGCCGTTGGGGATGGTCTCGAGCATGGTCTCGAGCTCGCGGCGGCGGGCTTCGAGGGTGGAGTTGGCGGCGGAGAGTTGGAGATTGGTGGTTTCGACGGCACGGCGGGAGTTGTCGAGGTCGGCGGCCATATGGTTGAAGCTGCGGACGAGTTCGCCGAGTTCTTCGGTGGCGGACTCGGCGACGCGGTGGGCGTAGTCTCCGGCGGCGATGGCGGCCATGGCGTCGGCGAGGGATTCGACGGGCCGGGTGACCTGCTTGGCGAGATGGCCGGCGAGCCAGATGCAGGCGAAGAGCGCGAGGCTGGTCATCATGAGGAGCAGCAGCATGTAGAGGGTGCGGACCTGGCGACGCTGGGCGTAGGCCTTGCCGTAATCGTCGACGGCGGTCTGGAAGCGAGTGACCGTGGTGGAGAGGCCGTAGGGCATGGGCAGGCCGACGACTACGGTTCCGCCTTGCTTGATGGCGGCGGTACCGAGGGCGTAGTCGGTGTTGGCGAGGGAGAAGAGAGCGTTGCGCTGGGCGGCGGCGAAGATGGTGGCGTCGATGGAGGCGTCGACGACGTTGTCATCCCCGGAGGTGTGGCGAGGGGCCGTGGTATTGCCGTCTTCGTCTACGGAGGACTGGTCGGGGAACCAGGGCTTGACCTGCGCGGGCGAGTTGGTGCGCTGCGGCATGTGGAAGCCGGCGATGGGATGGCCATCGCGGTAGACGATGGCGAAGCCACTCTGGAGGGTGATCTCGTGCTGATGGAGCACGGTGTCGATGGAGTCGCTGTCGGTGGATGTCTTGGTTGATGCCGGGGAAGAGTGATGTGCGGCTGCGGCCGCGGGGATGGACGCCGCGATGGACTCGGCTTCGACGCGGGCGTTGGCGGAGGTGTACTGGGCGAACTCGAACGCGAGGCGGTTGGAGTCGTTGCGCATCTCGTTGGGGTTCTGGGAGAACCAGCGGTCGACGGCGCGGTTCATGAGACCGTAGCTGAAGAGGAACATGAAGACGAGCGGGATGATGGAGACGAGGACCGCTCCCCAGAGCATGCGGGTGCGCAGACGGGTGCCGAGGACGTTGCTGCGCTGGTCGGCGTAGAGCTTGAGGACGTTGCGAAAGAGCAGGAAAATCACCGCGACAAGGATGAGGAAGACGACGGCGGACAGGCCGGCGAATACGATGATGTCGCTGATGGTGGAGGGGGTTAGAGACTTGAGGCTGAAGGCGTTGAGCGCGGTGAAGGCGGAGAGGAGTACGAGCACAGCGGCGCCGAGGATGGCGATGGCAATCTTCCTCCGGCTTGCGCTTTCGCCCATTGAGATAGCCCCTCCGTCAGTGAGACGATTACGATTATAGGCGGAGGGATGCGGCGGATGCGGCGGATGCGGCTTGCGGCGCCCGGGGTCCCGAGCGGGGAGAGCGTCGGCGGGGTGATTTATCATGGGAGCACGGAAGAGTGGCCGAGTGGTTGATGGCTCCAGTCTTGAAAACTGGCGTACCCGAAAGGGTATCGGGGGTTCGAATCCCTCCTCTCGCCCAGAATCGAGAGAGAAAAACTGCCGTGTGCCATCGCATCGATCCATGGTGAGTAGACCGGGCGATAGCGGAATTCTCTGCGAGGCGTCTATGAGAGGGAGGCAATTGACGAACGCGTGCGCATAATACTGGATAGGATGGAGCGCCAACGCAAGCACCTATCCTGGTGCAAACTTCATAACAGGCTCTCACGACGGTCCCCACAAAATGCAGCATCTCTATTCCACAAGATCTGCCTGGTTTGGACCGAGTTTCATTGTGCCCTGGTACGACTTGTGTGAGAGAACTCCGTGCGCATTCGTGCCCACTGAGACGTCCTTCACCTCCTCTGTCGTATTCACATAGAACGTACGGCCATCGACCACCCGTGCGTAGACTCCTTCGGGTGTTTTTGGCCCTGGCTGTATTCCCAGCGGTCCATAGAGACTGCGAACAATCGGTTCGATAAGCGAAGGTTGCGCGGGTGCGGCCAGGTAGATAGCCTGCCCCTTGCCGTATTTGTTCAGCGTCACTGCGGGCGGATGGCCGGGAATATTGGAAAAACTCGCCAGCGTTTGCGCAGTGCGTGGCTCCAGAACCTCGTAGTACCGGATGCTCGCTTTCGCTGTCTTTCCCTCCAGCTCAAATTCGGGCAGGTCTTCGGGTTGGTAGAACTGCGATGTGCGTAGCCCGAAAACGTCACTTAGTCTTCCCGGCAGTGGAGTATCGAACCATTGGCCGTGTTCATCGACTTTCGCCGAAAACGCCGTCATCAGGACGGTACCGCCTGCACTCACGTAGTCGCGAATGGCCTTCGCGCTGGCGGCATCCATCACGTAATCTGCCGGTACGACGACCAGTTTGTACGGCTCAAGACTGTCCTGTCCGATATTGATGATCGCCGTGTCGATGTTCGCGCGAAACAACGGCTCGAAGGCTCCCTCCACCTGTTCGGTATAGGAAGGCTTGAAGTACTGACGTGTCGTACTGGAAGGACCGTTCGGATGCGAATCGATGAACGAGTCGAAGGAATATGCAATGGCAACCTGAGGATGCGTATATCGCGGAAATCCGTACTGCGAAAGGAGTTTGAACTCCGACGCAATACGCGCGAATTCGTCCACCTTCCAGGAGGGAGTGTTGTCATGGTCGAGGAGCCCGAAGAGAGCCTGCTCCTCTCCTCCAAGATGACTGTTGAATGTCCATGCAAGAAGACCCTGCGCCCCCGTCATGAGCCCCAGGTAGGCGTACATGCGGCTATGCCCCGGTGCGCCATACCAACCTCCGCCGCCCGCGGTGAACTCATTGAACCAGATGGGAGTAGGCAGATCTCCCTTGGTCATCAGCGCTTGAAACGCGCCACTCACCGGGTCGCTCGGATAGAAGCCTTCTGCTCCGTAAGAAACGTAGGACTTATAGGTGCTGAGATAATCGAAGCCCCGCCTGGGCGCGGTATCCCAGAGATTCGAGATCGACGGAATGTCGGGCATATTGCGGCGCCGGATGGCTTCGAGTTCCCTGAGTCGCTGCACCGAGACGTCGGACCAATAACGATGAAGATCCAAGTAGCGCTCAGAAGGTCCCGGACCATCTGCGAGCGGCAAGTCAACATCTTCGAAGCTGCTCAACCTGCGCGACCACCGCTGAGTCGCCCAAGCCTTGTTCAAAGCCTCGATGCTGCCGTACTTGTTCTTGAGCCAGGCGATGAATCGCTCCCTATCGGCCGCCGAATACGACATGTAACCGTTGCCAATCTCATTGTCGTAGCCAATGGCTAATATCGCGGGATTATGCGCATAGTGTTTCGTCATCGCGTCGGCGAGGATGTTCACTTCGCGCACGTAATTCGGATCGCTGATGTCATCCATATAACGCTCCGCGGGAGGGAGGTGCGCGCCGTTCTGGGTGACGATATTCACGCCCGGGTAGGTGCGATGCAGCCAGATCGGCGCGGGCGCGCCCGGAATGTCTAAGATCACGTGAATTCCGTTGGCGTACATCTTAGCCACGATCTTGTCCCACCAGCCAAAGTCGAACTTGCCCTGGGACGGCTCGAACGAATCCCAGGAAAGGTCTCCCATGCGCACGACGTTGAATCCCGCCCGCTTCATGATGGCAATATCCTGATCGATCTCCTCGGGCGTGCGATCGATGGGCTGATAACAAGTACCCACAAAGAGTTGTCCAGGGCCGGGCCAGTTGGGATGTGCCGGAATACTCTGTGCTGCACAGGCGAAACTCAAGATGCCGAGGATGAAGAGAACGAGTGCGACGTGTTTAACGGACACATGCCTTCCTTTTTGGAGGATTTGCTGGGTGGACCTAGTTGTTCATAAATTGCTGTCTCAATTGCTCTGCCGACTGCACACCAGGGCGACGAGCACGATGTCGTTGCGGTTCATCGTTATCGGGAACTCGACTGTGTCGGTAGAGCCACTTCACACGACGATTCTCCGTCTCTGGAACATCCCTTGGTTAGCTGACGCAGTACCGAGTTGAACACAAGGTTGCACTTCCTTCCGAGATGCAGGCAGGTTAGATAGAAGCGAAGTTTGATATCCATTTGGCGCCTTATCGCACTTGACCAAGCGATTTCGCGCCCCGGAATCAGTACGGAAAACGCTTTTTTGGCCCAGTCGGAGAGGGAGAAGGCCGGCCCCTTCTTCATCGAAGAGGCCGGCCTTTCTCGCTACCAGCTGAGCTTAGCTCCCAGTTGAATGTAGCGTGGGCTGTTGTTTGGGCCACTGGGCCCTTCGGCGATGCTTCCAAAATCCTTGCTGGTGGGATCGTTGTTATAGCCTTCGTCCCAGTTCGGGTGATTGAATGCGTTGAGCAGGTCGGCACGGATTTGCAGACTCGCACTATCCGATAGAACCTTGGCAACGCCGGGGATCTTGAAGTTCTTCGACAAGGACGCGTTGAAGTTGTAGCCGCCAGGTTGACGAACCCCAGTAGTTTCATTGTTCCGGCCTACCGCGTAACCATTCGGCGCCGTCACAAATTCGATGTTGGTGCAACCGGCCGCAACCGCGACGGGACTCGGAGTGACGATGCCCGTGTCAGTGTTTTTGTAACCGACGCAGGGCGTTACGCCACGCAATCTATAGTAGCTATGCGTGCCGTCGGGAGCCAGGCGAGTATGGGGAACAGCCATCGACTTGGTAATCGGGCCGCCCGACGCCGACTCCCAATTTGATCCGAGGTTCCACGCGAAACCGCTGTAATAGTTGTAGTCTGGACTGATCTCCCAACCACCGATGATCTCATCGACCCACCGGCTGGCATGGGAGAACAGCAGTCGGTCCCTGCCGAACGGCAGGTAGCCCACGCCCGAAAAGGTCCAGGCGTGACGGACATCGTTCGATCCGCTGATCTGCCGCGCCTGGACCTGATCGACCTGATCGACCCAGCCCCCGGAAGTCATAGCCTTGGCGTGGGTGTACGATGCATTCGCCATCAGGCCGGCGGAAAGCCGATGTGACCAGTGCGCCTGCAAAGAGTTGTACCAGGACTTTCCGTTGTTCACGGCTCCATTCTCGGTAACATCCCCGAACTCGGGATATGGGCGGGTGAAGTCATACTTCGGAAGGCCGGTGGAATTGTAATAGGAGCTGCCCGCGAAAGCAGGGACTCCCAGGAACGGGTTGGCGATATCGTACTTGGGGTGGTTGTCGCATAGCTGGCGATTTCCGCCGCGCTCGATGTCGCATTGCGCGTCCCACTGGGGTGAGCCTATGTTGATGTTGGTTCTTTCGGGGTTATTGGGAACCCGGTTGCCGACATAGCTCACACCGAACAAATCCCTCTTAGTCGGGGTTATTTCGTAGGTCAGGCTGTATTGCCAGAGCGCGGGATGCTTGTAATTCGGGTTGGTGAATGAAGGCGAACTGCCAAGGTCTTGCAGATAGCCTAACGACGATCCCGTCGGTCGTTTTACCACCGGGATGGGGTTGCTCAGGCCTTGGCCGGTTGTGGCCGTATACGGCGTGATGCCGCCGTCCAGCGAGTTTGTATAAGAGGTCGAATTGCTGAAGCCATCCGATCCATTGATTGTCTGATCGTTCATGTAGTTTTCGCCGATGCCTCCGCGAAGCACCATCTTGTCGGAGATCGCATAGGCAAAGCCGATGCGCGGCTGCAAATCCAACTTGTTCATGGAATATGCGCCTCTCGACTGACCGTTGACACCGGAAAATGTCAGACCTCCTTGGAGGCTCGTGTTCGATCCCAAAGCGGCTGTTCCCGTGGGTATCGACGACGAGACCGGGTTCACCACCGTCGTATTGAACTGTCCCGTCATCGCATTCTGGCGCTCTACCTCCGGCGTAAGGAAGTCCCAACGCAGGCCCAGATTCAACGTGAGTTTCCTCGTCACCTTCCAATCGTCCTGCACCCACGGCGCAAAATAGTGCTGGGAATAGAACGGAAAGAGGTTCCACTGCACAGTACCCGAATCCGGGTACCCAAGCAGCAACGAGGCGATGGACATACCTGACGAGTAACCGGACGCGTCCGCGTAGCCAGGGCCGAATTCCTTGCTGAAATTGGTGTCGAAATTGAAGCTGTCGGCATTGCCGCCGAATGGCTGGACCCACTGCATAAAGTTGAGGTTGATTCCCGCCCGCACCGTGTGAACACCGTGAATATAGGTCAGAGTGGGCAGGAAATCGAGAGTATGGCGATTGCCGGAATAGCCGAGCCAGTTCGGGCCGAGCATAGCATAGCCATCGCCCCCGGGAAGGCCGCCGGGATTGATGTTGGGGAAATAGTGGATATTGTCAAGTTGACCGTAGTAACTCGAGGCAAATCCCAGACTAGCTACAAAATTCTGCGAGAATTTTGTGCCTTCGTCCTGCCGATTGTTGTAAGTCATTAGAGACGCGCCCACGTTGAACAAGAGGTTCGGGCTAAAAATATGCGTCCATTGAACCATGCCGGTTTCAGTTTGTGGCGCCATGCCGTGGCCGTTTGAATTGGCTGGGTTGCTGGAAGGAAGGCCGGTATTCCAGTTGGACGTGATCCCGCGGCCCTGGCCACCCCAGCGAAACGAGAATTTATCGCTTGCGTTCAGGTTCCAATCCACCTTGACCATCGCATTCCGCCACAGGTCACTCTCGACCTGCAGGTTCTCATAGTTATTGGTCCATGGAGCATAACCCGAGCCCGGACTGACATTAGGACTTATGCTGCCGTAATACGCGGCAAGAGCCGCGCCAACTGAATCCATCCGGTTGGTTGGAATCTTGTTGCCCGGAAATGGCGAGTGCGCCTGCTTCGTCAGTCCGTCATGAGGATCGACAACGGTCGTCAACGGGGTGAGCGGATCGTAAATCGTCAACGGTTGAAGGCTATTGGTCGTGGTGTTCCAGTACGTGGCTGTGCTGAAGTCGCCGGTAAGCCAGGCGGGATTCGGTAAGGAGTAAACATTGTACGATGGGTTTGGCAGGATATCCTTCATTTGCTCGTAGGACACGGTGAAGAACACTTTGTTCTTTCCGTCGAACAGATGCGGAATCATGACCGGTCCATCCGCCTCGAAGCCAAATTGATCGCGTTTGTGCGGGGCTTTGTAGGGACTCTTGGCATTGTTATACTTCGATTGCCAATCGTAGGTGTCGAGCCACTCGCGGCGCGCAAACTCGTCCACATCGCCATGGAACTGGTTGGTGCCGGATTTCAACTGCACGTCGATCGCCGAACCGCCCGCAAGTCCGTACGAAGCATCGTAGGCGTTGAGAACGATCTTGAATTCCTGGACCACATCGACAGAAGGCGTAAACGCCGTTCTGCCCGCATCGGATGCATCGTTGCTAACACCATCGAGACTGGTCCCGCTCACCTGCGGCGACCCGTTCACATACTGGTTGCCCGTCACGTTGTCGAATGGGCGAGGATATTGCGAACTCGAGAAGTCGTGTGTGCCTGGGGCTAGATCGAAAAGGCCGTACGGGTTGCGTCCGTCCAGAGGCATCTGCTCAGTCAGATCGCCTGTAATAATCTGGCCGCGATCGGCGTCCGACATATCGATCTGTGTGGCACTGGCGTTCACCGTGACCTGTTCGGTTTGCGCCCCCACGTCCAGGCTGAAGTTGATCGTTGAGGTCTGGTCGACGTTCAGCAAGATGTCGGTCTTCGTCAGGGTCTTGAACCCCGCCTTGGAAGCCGTAATGCTGTAGGTTCCAGGGATGATGTAGGGCACCGTGTAAACGCCCTCATTTGTGGTGACACTGTTGGCAACTACGCCAGTCGCCTGATTGTGGACAACCACTTGAGCCCCTGGAATAACGGCCCCAGTGGAATCAAGAACACGTCCGGTAAACTGTTGCGTCGCCTGTGACCAGGAAACAGCAGCAGAGCACATGCACATTACAAACAGCACCAAGTACCCAAGTGCCTTCGTTACCTTTTGGTTTGCGGACTTCATTGTTGTCTCCTTGCAAAATGGTCTTGCGCTCGAATTGTGGTTCTCGCTGACCGGTGGTGGACGTCGGCCTCAGATATGCCTCTCGATTTCCAATTGCGTCTCGATTTCGACATTTGCGAAGCAACCTTTCGAGCCTCACAGGTATATCTAGTCTGCGAAGGTTGCTCCTTCGCCACTGCTCTTTCCAATCTTGAGCACGAGAAACATGTAATCGGATGTTGCCGTCACCTTGTACTCGAAACGATTAGGACAGTCTATGTACCTAACGGTTTGTTACCTGGGGTGTATGCTCCCAACTTTGCTGGCAAGTCGTTGAAAATAAATGGAAACCTGGGACGGTGGGGCGGGTCTACGTAACGGTCGGTTATGATCAATTCTGCGGACGTACATAAATCGACTGCGGATGTACATAAATCGATTTAATCTGGACAGGTGAGCCGCCCGGGGAGTAGGTTAGTGCTTACCTGACCAAGTCAAAGGGCATTGTCCCAAGGAACCATACTTTGATGAATCTCGCCGACAGTTCGAATTTGATCTAAAGGCATTCTTCCGCGGCTCACCCATTTCAAGGCATGATCGCCCGCCTGCTAACAAAAGAACACGGGGCGCGCTGGCGCCCTGAAGAGGTATTGGGAAGATGAAAGCTCAAGAATCGGAGCCGACAGCGGCACCATCTCCTGTTTCCGTCGAGAATCCGAACGCCTTGATCCTTGAGCAGTTGAGGCGAATTCAAGATAGCGATGCCTTCTGCAACAGCCCTCGAGCGAAGGACTTCCTTTCCTATGTGGTTGAACATGGCCTCGTAGGTCACACCGAGCTTCTAAAGGAGCGCTTAATCGGAGTGAATCTGTTTCATCGCTCTCCCACCTATGTCACGAGCGACGACCCGATTGTTCGAGTGAAGGCTGGTGAGGTCAGACGACGGCTAGCCCAGTATTACGCCGAAGGAGAACACGCGCACGAGGTACGGATCGAGATTCCGCTCGGCTCCTATATTCCCAAGTTTCACTGGAAACATTCGGCGCCGCTGTCAACCCTACCCCTTGCCCCAACCGAAGCTCCGACCGTACAGCAAGAGGTCTCACAGCCAAAGCGCCACGCGCGGAAAATCTGGGTGACTGCAACTGTTTTAGCAATCCTCGGAGTTGCGGTGACCATCACGATACGAAGAAATGCTGTACAGAAATCCCCCCTCGAGGAATTCTGGGCGCCGGTATTCACAAGTCACCAACCCGTCTTGATTTGCCTCCCATCCCCTGTGGGTTATGCGATCAACTCCACTGTGTATCTAAGGCCTGGCGCGCATCCAGAACTGTATGATTCGCAGGTGGATCGCGAGAGCACGCCGATTCAGCTTGATCCCAACACTCCGCTGAAATGGAAGGACATTACGCCGCTCCCGGACTACTTCGTGAATAAGGATGACGCTTACGTCGCTGCCGACCTCGTAGGTTTGTTTGCACGGATTAGCAAGGGGAGCCAAGTCAGGATGGGGCTCGATTTTACCTCCGAGGACCTTCGGAACTCACCCGCCGTTTTGATTGGGGCATTCAACAATCCCTGGACCATGCGTCTGGACGCAGAGTTGCCATTCGTCTTCAGGGAACAAGACGAAACGATCGTAGAGAGAAACGGCCAGGGGAGAGTTTGGCGGATGGAAGGAACTAAGTCCCGCGGGAAAAAGGACTTCGCTATTGTCGCTCGGGTCCTGAACGCAAAGACCGGCCAGTTCCTGGTGGTCGTGGGCGGAATTGGCATGGTGGGTACGCAGGCAGCCGGAGCGTTCATCTCTCAGCCAGGCGATCTCGATGCCGCACTTCAGAAAGCCCCCCAGGGCTGGCAAGGAAAGAATCTTGAGATGGTTATTGAGACCGACGTGATCGATTCCACCGCTTCACGTCCGCACGTCGAGGCATTCGCGACGTGGTAGTTGATTGGTTCTCTTTCCCTTTTGAGAATTGCCTTTCTTAGGTTCATTCCTCAGTTCGGCACCAAACCATCTTTTCGAATCGATTCGAGCGCAGATCACCCTTTGCCTTCTTGGGGCTATTCCCGCAGGTTCGCCAATCCCTTGGGAAACAGCGACACCGAGCATCTGACAAAATCGCAAAATCACGATCGCTCGTCAGACCAGCGCTAGTCGAACCGGCGCTGCCTGGGCTGGAACATCGAGCCGCGATTCACGACGTTGCGGGTTTTACTTTCAGGCACTTATGACGATTTTCGGCTACGCGTATTACTGTAATAAGCCGTTATATACCTGGAACGAACTATTCGTTTGGACTATAAGCATTGAAGTTGAAGCTCAGCGATTCAAACCAAAGGCGTTTTTGCATGCGGGTTTGAATCGGGATTCCGGCGTCTCAGCTCGACGAGAAAAGGGAGTCATCCCTTTTCAGTATTGAATCGAAAACGGTTCGCAACCGACACTTGCCCTCCTCGGGAGGTCGCGTAATTTCCAAAGTCCCGGAGGCTGGTAACACAATGCGTCGTCGAGATTTCTGCAAGGTTCTGGGCGGAACTGCAACAACAATGGTCACTTCGCGGGCTTGGCCGAGGTCGCTGTCTGTCGGCGGTTATGAACGCGAGAGTGCCGATTACGCACGTTTCTGCGCGCTTCCGGAATCCGAGAGGAGATTCTCGGTGGTTTCAGGCGATCGAATTGCGACCGAGAAATTGGACCCCGCCACCTGGAAACCAAACACCTGGGATGCTCCTGAGAAGCTCCCTGGAGTTCCGGATTCCCGGGATGGCGTATCGATGAGGCCTCCAATCGTTGGACTCAACGGCACGGGTCCGTATGATTCAACCTGGGATTCCCTTTTGCAGTACGAGGCTCCCGAGTGGTATCAAGATGCCAAATTCGGAATTTGGGCCCACTGGAGTCCGCAGTGTGTTCCTGAGAAGGGCGATTGGTATGCACGAAACATGTACTTGGAAGGGTCAGAGCACTACAAATATCATCTTGAACACTATGGCCACCCATCCCGTTTTGGATATAAGGATCTCTGCCCTCAATGGACTCTTCTGAACTGGCAGCCAGAGGAACTTCTGGATCGGTACAAGAGAGCAGGTGCGCGCTTTTTCTTCGCTCTCGCAAATCACCACGATGGATTCGATTGCTGGGATTCAAAGCATCAGCCATGGAACTCTCAAACCATCGGGCCACACCGTGATGTAGTTGGGACTTGGGCAAAGTTGGCGAGAGATCGGGGGCTACGATTCGGCGTGACGGTTCACCAGGCTAGAAACTGGTGGTGGCTGGAGCCCTCGCATGGAGCGGACAAAATGGGGCCATGGGCCGGTGTGCCCTACGATGGAGAGCTGACACATCGTCAAAGCCAGCGCGAGTGGTGGCACGGATACGACCCTCAAGTACTTTACGGACCGAAGCATCCCTCCGATGCTCTGCCGGATCCCTCCTACGTAAAGCATTTTTACGACAGAACTCGTGACCTCATCGACCAGCACGATCCAGACATCCTCTATTTTGACAATTCGATGTTCCCCCTGGGTTGGGCGGGAATGAGTATTGCCGCCTATTTTTACAATCGAAGCCTCCTCAATCGGGGTGGAAAAGTGGATGTCGTCGCCAACATTAAGAACGTGCCGGCTCACCTGGTCAAGGCGGTTGTCGCCGATTTCGAGCGCGGCCTCACCAGTGAAATCACGCCCCACATCTGGCAGTCGGAAACCTGCATTGGAAACTGGCATTACGACCGAGCTCTTTTTGACCAACCCGGCGAATTCGGCGGATACCTGCATCCGCGCGATATAGTTCGCTGGCTTATCGACACCGTCAGCAAAAACGGAGTCTTTGTGCTCAACATACCAGGCAGGCCGGATGGAACCATCGACTCCAAAGAGATCGCAGTTCTTGACAAGATCACCGCATGGATGAGCGTCAACTCGGAGGCGATCTACGAGACTCGCCCCTGGAAGATCTTCGGCGAAGGACCCAATAAGGTTTCGGCCGGCGCGTTTCATGGAGACACTGTTTCCAGTCTCGGGGCCAAGGATGTACGCTTCACGCGGAGCAAAAACAACCGCGTGATCTACGCTATGCTCCTTGGCCATCCCAGCGGAGAAACGACCATTCAAGCACTTGGGCTTTCGAGCGCAAACTCTCCCGGTAGAATCGTGAAGGTCGAGGTATTCGGGGCGCGGCAGGCTCCACTGTGGGAGCAAACACAGAACAGTTTGACAATCAAGGTGCCCGAACTACTTTTGGGGGTTCCCGAGTACGCAGTGACGGTGAAGGCTTATCTCGCCGGATGACGCAAGGTACGGATGACAACCTGGAGCGCGATTTCCTGCTTCGGATTGCAACGGACGTCAGCAGGGGAATCGCGCCAGCGTATCCATACTGCGCGGGTTCAGCCTCGCCTGCTGCGGAACTCCTGTCCGATCGCCACGATGGTTCGGCGATCGAGTGTTTGCAGGGCGTGCGGGAACACAATTCTCTCTTCTACCTGGATGTGCTCGGCATAGAGTTCTTTCAACTGACGCGTCTGGGACAATAACCGCTGCTGTTCATCCTGCTGCAGCACGCCCGCAGAACTCCAAGCGGTATAGAGCCGATCCACAGACTCATGCAGCTCGGCGGCGAGATGATGGTCGCTTTCAAGTCGGTCGATCTCTTCCAGGCCAACAGAGGGCTTTGCGCGCAGCCGGGGAAATAGGGACTCTTCCTCATCTGCCGTGTGCCGTTCGCCACCCACGTAAAAGTACTGGAGCGCAGCTTTTGCAGCCGACTGCTCTTCGCCGGTGAGGCTCCGGGTGTGCGCACGCGCGGCCACCAGGCACAGGATGTCGAGGAAGTGCTCAATCCGACGATGGCAGTCTTTCAGCATGCCAATCGGATCATCGAATCCGCTATCTAATTTTGCGCCTATCTGTATCGCCACGGTTCAACCTTCTTCCTTTGATTGTTGCCGATTCTCGCTTCCGGTGTCGCAGAGCACAGTCCCATGGATGAGCGGGTTCATACTCCCTACTCAACTCCGGTATTGCCGCCCGCGCTGTGACAAAAGTTACTGCGGGTGAATCTGGTGGGGCTTAGGGTTGGGCTGGAGGCAACCCATGGGCAGCATTGACGAGGGCTCGATCCAAGCGATTGTGACTCGCGAGCGTGAGAAAAGTCTGATGCTTCGCGCCTGGATTCTGAGCGGCCTCTTCTTCATGGCATTACCCGGCACCTTGCTGGGCTTTTCCAACCTGATGGCCATCAGCGCCCAGCACAGCTCGGCGAGCCTGCCTGCCGCATGGATGGAGGGCCACGGCCACGCCCAGATGTATGGCTGGATTGGCAGCT